>Ga0315284_10011896_pt1 | contig 12393 bp, 13 predicted proteins | sample YL17G09_16_MG_FD_203696 | JGI IMG/M metagenome (GOLD analysis project Ga0315284, IMG submission 203696) | Sediment microbial communities from Yellowstone Lake, YNP, Wyoming, USA - YL17G09_16 | ecosystem: Environmental > Aquatic > Freshwater > Lake > Sediment | place: USA: Wyoming | collected...
AAAGTGGCGAAATCATCGCGAAAACGCGGTTTTTCGGCCGGCCAGGCCCAAATCAGCCTGTATTCCCGCTCGGTCGCATCGAAAATCGCCTGCATTTTGAGGGTTTTCGACCCGTGAACGGTTACGATTCGAGTTTCGCGTTTCCGCGCTTTGTTGTAAGGAGTCACACATGTCGACCGCACTCACCCGCCGCCAATTCATTCAATCGACCACCGCCGCCGCCCTGGCCAGCACCCTCCCGGCCCTCGCCGCCGACAGTGACGCCGTAAAGGCGACCCCCTCGTACAACCCCAACATGGACTACCGCCGGCTGGGCAAGACCAACCTTTACGTGTCGGCCATCTGCATGGGCGGCCATTGGAAACGCGTCAACACCGTCGTCAACGACTTCAAATCCAATGGCTACGAACCCCTGACCGACGAGCTTCACCCCGGCTTTGAGAAGAACCGCTACGACACGCTCACCCGATGCATCGAACACGGCATCAACCTGGTGGACGCCTGCTCGGCCCGCGAAATCTGCGCCTACGCCCGCGCCCTCAAAGGCCGCCGCGACAAAATGCTCATGACTTTTTCCTGGTTCGAGAACGAATCCCGCTTCCCCGAATGGCGAACCGCGGCCAAGCTCCTCCAAGGCCTGGAGAATGGCATGAAAATCGCCGGCCTCGATCACGTCGATATCTGGCGTATCTCCGCGCTGATGGACGGCTCACATACCCCCGCCGAAACCGAAGCCATCATCACCGCGCTGGACACAGCCCGCAAACAAGGCAAAGTTCGCTTCACCGGCGTCTCGTCCCACTCCCGCGAATGGCTCAAGATGCTCGTCGAGAAATACCCTGACACCATCCAGGTCATCGTCACTCCGTACACCGCCGATTCCAAGATCCTGCCCACCGACTCGCTCTTCGACGCCGTCAAGAAGCACGATGTCGGCGTCCTGGGCATCAAACCGTTCGCGAGCAACTCGCTCTTCAAGGGCACCAGCGCCCTCGATGATCCCAACCGTGAGGAAGACGATAAACGCGCGCGTTTGGCGCTTCGGTACATTCTCTGCAACCCCGCCATTACGGCCCCGATCCCCGGGCTCATCAACAACCACCAGGTTGACAACGTCGTCGCGGTCCTCAAAGAACGCCGCCAACTCGACCTCTCCGAAAAGGCCGAATTGGACGCCGCCACCAAAGAGATGTGGGCCCGTCTCCCCGAAGACTACCAATGGCTCAAGGACTGGCGTCAGGTGTAAGTATTCTGAAGGGCCACCCTCTTCTTCCCCCTCGCCGGATACTCCGGGAGAGGGTTATGTCTGAGTGTTCATCGTTTGCCGAAAGGAGCCTCTCTTGTTTCGCCGCGTTGCTTCAGTTCTGTTCGTGCTCGGCGCCATGACCCTTATCGCCTTGGCCCAACAGCACCCCACCACCCAACCCGTCGAGCCCGCCGACAATTCCTACTGCCTCACCTGCCACATCAACTTCCAGCGCGAGAAACTGGCCGTCCACCACCAGAAAGCCGGCATCGGCTGCACGAACTGCCACGGCGCGTCGGACAAGCATTCTTCCGACGAAGACGGCATCACGCCGCCCGACGTCATGTTTGCCAAAGACCGCATCACCATCGCCTGCGCTAGCTGCCACAAATCCGACGTCCTCGAAAAAGACAATGCCCACACCCCCTTGCTCACCGGCAAGTCCCCCGACTTGCTCAAGTATTGCACCGACTGCCACGGCAAGCACCAGATGGCCCACCGCACTCGCCGCTGGGACAAAGTCACCCGCAAACTGGTCTCCGACGACGGCGTCCGAATGCTCAACCAATCCGAACTCAAGAAATAGGCTCTCCCAACACCCCGGAACGCCCGGGGAGCTTGCTCCGTGGGCGTTCTTTTTCTGCCGACGCATTTTCCCTTGTAATAGCCCCCCATTCCCCACGACAATCCCGTAGTGTCCGCGTCGCGGACCGCCTTTTACAGGAGGTCGCCCATGGATTGGCTCAAAGAACTGCTCCACAACCCCATCTTCATCATCATGGCCATCTGCGTCGGCGTCCCCGTCATCGCCGCCATCTCCTGCGAAATCGTGAAACAGATCCTCCGCCACCGTGAACGCATGGCGATGATCGAAAATGGCATCAACCCCGACGCCGTCCACCCTCCCAAAGACGAACCCTGACCGCCGACCCCAACTCCCGCTTCCACAATCGCGTTGACCTCAACAACATCGCCCTCATCGGCCACTCCCGTGGCGGCCAGGCCGTCAGCTCCGCCCGAGTCTTCAATCGCCTCCGCGCCTACCCTGAAGAGGGCAAACACTCCATCGATTTCAACGGCACACTCAACAGATGTGTTCTTCCTCGCCCCGGGGCGTTGTCTGAACCTATTGCGAATGAACGGCATACAGTCGAAACGATAATCAGACGAAATCCTCCATTCCCCGCTGTTTCGACCCCCATTAGGATGGGCACACCCTGAGCGTCCCTTCGTTTCGGCCCAAGGCTGGTGGCCCTATTTTAAGACGGCCCGCCAAGAGGAGGTCGCTATGGATTGTGACTCAGCAACACATATGCGCACTCAAGAATTCCGACAAGTGCTGGAAAATCTGCTCATCGCGTTTCTAGCGGCGTCTCCCCAAAACGCCGATCTGCCGATCGTCCGCCAAGCCCGCGATCTCGTGGGCGGCGTGCCCCACTCCTCCGATTTCGGCGTCTGGTCGGCGTTCGAACCGCAAGCCCGCACCACGGACGACGTGCCCGCTTCATTTATAAAAGGGTGCGATTAATGCCAGCAAGAGAGGGCTGTCGGCGAATTACTTCCTGAGCAGTTCCCACTGCTTCTCCAGCCGCTTGCCCGACACCGGGATCGACGTCTTCAGTTCCTGCGCGAACAGCGACACTCGCAGTTCCTCGATCATCCACCGCAACTGTTCGAGGTTTGGGTCGAAAACCCTCTGCTCACGATTTCGCTTGGCAAGTCCAAGATACGCCTGCCACAGCGGCATCACTTCCGCCATGTGCTGCGCATCGCGGGTGTGCCCGGCCGTCGCCAGCTTGCCGATGCGCACCTGGACCGCCTTCAGAAACCGCGGGAAATGCAGCAACCACGCATCCGGTGTCGTCGTCAAAAACCCCTTGGGCATGAGGTGCGCCAGTTGATCGCGAACATCCGCGATCGCCGCCGCCCACGCGGGAATCGCCGGCCGGCTCAAGAGCAGCGCAGCCGCGTGGTAACTGGCAAGGATCCTGGCCGCCAGATCCGCCACCTCCGCGCCCACCTCGAGCAGCCGATGCCGCCTCCCTGCCGCCAGCCGCAGCTCAAACTCGACGTGCGTCCGCAGATTCGCATCCGCCAAAAACGCCCGGTTGATCGTCTTGCCAACAACATCATCCTTCAGGTCCTTGCTTGACCCGAGCGTCGCATAATGCAGCGACATCTCCGCAAAGTGCGGGATGTGCGTAGCGAGGTACCGGATCTCATCGCCGAGCTGAAGCAAGAACAATCGGCGCAGCCCGGCCGCATGATTCGCCCGCGCCGCCTCCGGCGAGTCCATCAGTCGTAGCGACAGGGCGGTTCCGCCGTCCACGAGCGCCGGATACGCCGTGAGAGTCATGCCATGCCGCTTGACTGCGATGGACACCGGGAGATCGCCGAAGTCCCACTCGGTGATCCTGTCTCGCTGATACTGCGGATGCGGCAACTGCTCGAAGGTGGTCTTCACCCGCACACCGAGCTTACGCCGGATCTCGGTCAAATCCCGCCCGATCGCAAGCGGCTTGCCGCCTTCATCGACGACGCGGTAGTTCATGTGCAGATGGTCCAGCAGCGTCGAAGGATCAAGCGCCTCCGGCGGCACGGTGATGCCCGAGCGCTTGCCCAGAAAGATCGCCAGCGCATCCAGGAGGGATCCATCTCCCGGCCGGAGCGTCTCGAATGCCGCCTGCCCAAAATCCGGCGCGGGCACAAAGTGAACCCGCAAGCTCTTGGGAAGCGATTTGATCAACGCGATCACCTTCTCCAGGAGCAGCCCCGGCACCAGCCATTCGAACCGCTCGGCCGGTAGCTGGTTCAGGACCGCCAGAGGGACCGTCACCGTCACACCATCGGCGGGATGTCCGACCTCCAGGTGATACTCGAGCGGCAGGCGCAGGTCGTTGACCAGCAGAGAATCCGGGAACTGATCCTGGGTGATGCCGGTGGCGCTGTGCAGCATGAGGTCCCGGCGGCTCATGAACAAGGCCTTGGGGTTGTGGCGCTCGATCTGCCGCCGCCAGCGTTCGAACAGCGGCCCGTTGTAGATTCCGGCGGGGACGCGGGCATTGTAGAAATCGAATCGCACCGGGTGATCCACCAAGACATCTCGCTGCCGGCTCTTGGCCTCCAGCGTGTGGATTTCGTCGATGAGCCGCTGGTTCTGGCGGAAGAACGGGGCATCGGTGCGGTATTCGCCTTCGACCAGTGCATGCTGGATGAACAGATGGCGCGAAGTTTTGGGATCGATCGGCCCGTAGTGCACAGGGCGCTGCGGAATGATCGTCAGGCCGTAAAGCATGACCTTCTCATACGCCACAACGTGGGCCGTATCGGGGTTCCAGTGCGGCTCGGAGTAGGTGCGTTTAACCAGATGCTCGGCGATGCGTTCGATCCACTCGGGCTGAATCTTGGCGACGGTGCGCGCATACAGCCGGGTTGTTTCCACAAGCTCTGCCGCCACGAGCCACTGGGGCTCCTGCGCGAACAACGCCGAGCCGGGGAAGATGTTGAACCGCGTCCCGTGGGCGCCGGTGTACTCGTGCGCATCGGTCTTCTGGCCGATGTTCGCGAGCAATCCGGTCAGGACCGACCGGTGGATGGCGTCGTACTTGGGCGATGACTGAGGTTTTCGCCTCCGCGAAAGCATGGCAGGAGATTGAATCCTCCCTGTGAACAGAAAGCAAACCGCATTGCCCGCCCGCAGTGGGTCAGTGCCCGGCCGCGAGCTGGCCGGCCGCGACGTCGGTGTCGCGGCGGGGGTTGCGTTCATCCCGGCTGATGCGGCCGTCATGCAGGTGAATCACGCGATGGCAGCGATGGGCTATCGATGGATCGTGGGTGACCAATAATATCGTGCGGCCGGTGGCGACGAGATCGTCAAACAATTCAAGAATCGCCTGCCCGGTCTTACTGTCCAGAGCGCCGGTAGGCTCGTCGGCCAGAAGGATGAGCGGGTCGTTGATCATGGCGCGGGCGATGCAGACGCGTTGCTGCTGTCCGCCGGAGAGCTGCATGGGCCGGTGGTCGAGGTGCTCGGCCAGCCCGACGCGTTCGGCCAACTCAGTGGCGCGCCGGCGTCGCTCGGCGGGAGGGACGCCGAGATAAAACATGGGCACTTCGAGGTTCTCCAGCACGGTGAGCTGCTGGATGAGGTTGAAATTCTGGAAGATGAACCCGATCCGCCGACTGCGGATTTCCGAGAGCAGATCATCCTCCATGGAGCTGATGTCGTCGCCGTCGAGCAAATAGTGTCCGGTTGTAGGCCGGTCGAGGCAGCCGAGGATATTGAGCAGGGTACTTTTCCCCGAGCCGCTGGCGCCCATGATGGCGGTGTATTCGCCTTGCACGAAGTCGATGGAGATGGACCGGAGCGCCGGGACCTCGACATGAGTGCCGGGCTTGCGGTAGATCTTGCTCAGGTCTTGCACGGAAGCGACCAGGGGCATGGATAGAGATACCAGATGATGGGGGGTGGCGTTGCCATCGGGTTGGTGTGACGTTGAGGGCTGACGCTCGATTTGTCAAGCGAAGGCGGCTATTCTGTGGCACGTGGTGCTGCCACTGCTACTGTTTTTTTTGGCCGCTTCCGCATCGGCGATCGTCGCGTACGGGACGCATCCGGCGTGGGCGCAGTATGCGCATGGCCTGGGTGTGATCCTCTTCACACGGCGATTTGAGTGGCCGATGGCGGCGGTGGCGATCCTTTTGTGTCTGGCGGTGGTGGGGCTGGTCGTGGCCGGCAAACGCCGCGCGTGGTGGCTGATCGGACTGGGGCCGATCCTGGCGCTGTTCGTGCACCGGTATGAAACGGACCCCATGCGACGATTCGCGATACTGGATGGCCCATCGTTCGTCCCGGCAGCGCAGGCGTGGTTCCTGGCGGACAACGATTACGTTGTTGGCCTCACATTCGAGGGTTCGGCCTACGCGTATCCGTACTTCGCGCTGTATGCCGCGCCGGTGGTCAGTCAGGCCGAGCATGACAAGCGGATGCTGCTGATGTGGAATGCATACGCGAACCGGGCGATGGCGTTTCAGATCAACCACGAGCTGTATGCGCGTGATCTTGAGATTGTTTCGATGCCCGCCAACGCGATGCTGCTCTACAACGGCAAGCTGGGGCAGTTCATCAATGGGGTGACGGGTCTGACGCCGCAGTCGCAGAAGCCGAAGGGGTTTTCCTCGCCGATCCAGGTGCAGAAGGTGATCTGGCGGGAGTGGATGGAGTCGCATCCGGCGACGCGGGTGATGGTTCCGCCGGCCGGGGCATCGCCGGCGAAGATCCCGAGCAGCCCATTGCGGCCGATCAAGAAGGACTCGTCGGGCGATACGCTGATTGCGATGATCTGCACGACGCGGCCGGTGGCGGTGCTGCTCCAGGGCGTGCCGGAGAAGCCCGCGAGCATCGTGGTGGGCGGCGTGCCGGTGCTGATCTTCCGGGACCGCGCGACCAAGCGGTTGCTCGTGTTTGACCGCCGCGTGGAGGATCTGACGCTGAAATTCAAGCCCAACACCGACGCCCGGCGTAAGCTGGTGGTGTGGATCGATCAGGATACCGATTCCGGGTGGACGGCGGACGGGCGGGCGGTTGATGGACCGTTGGGCAAGGCCGGCAAGCACCTGGCAAGCATTCCGGTGGACGAGGGGCTTTGGTGGGGCGTGATGAAAAAGTGGGTGCCGGACCTGGAGATGCTTGACCCGATCCCGGTGCCGCCGGAGGTGCGTCCGCCGACGCGAACGCCGACGGTGCGGACGCCGACTCGCTCGCCCACGCGCCGGCCTGGCCGATAAGGCGGATCAGCGTCGCTCTGAATCATTTGATGGAACAACGAAACCGTGCCAGGCGTCTTCGTTGCGCGGGAGCTTGGCGAATGCCTTCCAGTTTGCAGGAAGGTCCGGCATGGGGCGGCCGGCTTTCTGGTTTCGGGTTGCGGAGTGGAGCGGAGGTGGGTGATGGCGAGGAGGAGGCCGACGATGAAGAAGGCGGTCCAGGGGGCGAGGATCGGGAAAAGTGAGGAGTAGGCCAGGATAGAATCGCCGGGCACGGCCTGGTCGCCGGTCATGATCTCGCGGCGCCAGCGGGCGGCTTGGCGTACCGAGGCTCGCCCTGGAGCGTGGGCAAGAGCCAATTGCCGGTGCGGCGGATTTCCAGGGCAGTTGCGATGTTGAGGTTCTCGCTGCCATTGGAGAATTCCAGCCACGAGAGCGTCGGGGCGGCGACGACGAAGAACAACGCGGCAATGAGCACGCCCGGCCAGACGCTTCGTGGGGTGGATTCCAGGGGTAGCGGTGTTGGATCAATCATCTGTGAGGGGCAATTGATAGTCGGCTGGCGGTAATTGTCAATCGAGCGTGGGCCGGTAATATGATGGGACCGTGGGGCTCTTGAACCGTGTGAACCTCGGACCGTTCTGGAGATGGGCGGCTTGGATAGCCGACCTGTGTTACCCGGGTTCGTGCGCGGTCTGTCGCGGCGATTGCGGTGGGGGGGGACCGTTATGCCAAGCGTGTGCCGATCAGCTCGATGCTCAGGCGGCGGGATCAGCGTGCCAGTGTTGTGCCAAGCCATTGGCCCAGGAGGGGGCGCCTTGTCCGTGGTGTCTGGGAAAGGGGCTCTATCCTTACAAGAAGATTGTGCGATTGGGGGTCTTTGACGATCCGCTGAAGGAACTGGTTTATCAGATGAAGTACCGTGGCCGATGGTCGCTGGGGGAAACGCTGGCGGATTGGATGGCAAGACAGCAGCACACGGCGCATCTGCTCAAAGGGACGGAATTGCTCGTGGCGGTGCCTCTGCACATCCGGCGGCAGTTTTCGCGCGGCTACAACCAGGCGGAGATCGTGGCGAGGCGTCTGGGCAAGCAGTGCGGCATCAAGCTGGTTCGGCCTGTGAAGCGAGTGAGGGACACGCCGACGCAGACACGGCTCACATCTCAGAAGGCGCGGCACGAGAATATGCGGGGGGCGTTCAAATTGGTCGATCCGGACTTGGTTCGGGGCAAGCATGTTGTGGTCGTCGATGACGTTATGACCAGCGGCGCCACGCTACAGGCGGTGGGGCGGGAACTGCTGCGCGCGGGACCCGCAAGTCTTTGTGCGATCATACTGGCCGCGGCCGATCCCAAGCGGCGAGGTTTCCAGGCAATCTAGCACGCATCTTGCATACAATAGCCTTGCGATAATGGGAGTTTCTCTGTCGTTCTTCCGAGGTGCTGACATGAGATGCTATGCAATGGCGGTGGCGGCTGTTGTGGTTGCCGGCCTGCTGTCGGAGCCGGCGACTCTTGAGGCACAAACGGTTTCCGACGGGCCGGCAGGGGCTTATGACGGTGGCGCGCCCGGTTCGCCAGGCCTGCCGGAACTGGCCAGGACTCTGACGCTTGACCAGATGCGCGTTGCCAGCGCGCAGCAGCAGTTGGAGCAGGCGGAGGCGGCAGTGCCATCACTCGTTTGGCTTCGCAAACAGTACGAGTCCTCGCCTGGATTCCAGGCCGCTCTGACAAGATTGCACCAGGCGCAGATGGCGTCTGACGCGACCAGGCGAGCCGTGCTGGCCAAGATCAAGAACAATCCGGAGTACCGCGCAGCGATACGCCAGCGCGATGAGGTTGATGCTCAACTGGACTTCGTCCGCAAGGTCGCGTCGCAGGACACGATTTATTACCTGGCGACCAATAAACTGGCCTATGCGAAGGAGGCGTCGCGGATTGAGGTTGCGGCGATCGAGGCCGATCCGCAGATCCGCCAGCGGCTCGATCAGGTCGTAGCAGCCGGTCGGAGTCTGCGTGGGGTGAAGGATCATTTCGAGCAGACGCTCATGGACGATCCGTCGCTTCTGGCGGCCGGCGCGGAGGTGCAAAAAGCACACGCGGCGTATGATTCAGCCATGAAGGATTTGGTCCTTACGCAGGCCGCGTATGACCAGGCCATCGAGGATCGCGATGTTCCGTCGCGGCGGGGGTATGGGTGGTATGGAAATACCTGGTGGCCGTGGACCGGTTGGTCGTCGTTTCCCGTGCACCATGGGGGGAGGTTCCCGCGCCCGGATGGCAACCACGGTCGCGGTAACCAGGGCAGCCCGGTAGAGCGACGTAAGCCTGCGGGCCCAACACGGCAATAGAAAGACCCCCGCGACTGAGCTTCGCGGGGGTTTGCTTTTCTGGACGGTTCACAGCGAGGCCATGGGTTGCCATCGCGCCGGCGTGCCTTAACTGCGAGGCGAGTGCTAACTCTGGCGTTGGCGACCTTGGTCTTTCGCATGGTCGCCGTTTGGGTTGTTCTCAGAGGGCCGGGGTGTCGGAGGGCGCTGGTTTTTGGCAGATGGCTCGGCTGCCTGGTGTTGCTCGGGCTTGCGAGCCGGAGTTGCTTCGCGGGGCTGGGCGGCGGGTTCGGGGCGCTGTGGCCGTTGTGCCTGCGGCGCGGGCTGTCGCCGTTCGGGGGCTGCGGGCTGCTGCTGAGGGGCCGCGTGGGCGGGGGCACGTTCTTTGGATGGAGCCGTCGGGCGCTGGGCGGCGGGTGTCGGGGGGTGTGCAGCCGGCGGCGCCGGTGCCTGGTTGGCCGGGGGCGTGGATCGATGCTCGGCCGGAGGCGCCGGAGCACGCTGGGCGGTCGGCGCGGTCGGCTTTGGGGCGGCGGCAGAGGGCTTGGGCGGATTGGAGAGATTCAGCGGCCGTTCGACGGGCGGAGCGGCCTGTCTGGCATGGTTGTTCGGCGTTGGAGCTGCCTCGCGGCGATCAGCAGCCGGCTGCCGAGGCTGCGGCCGAGCGGCTTGCTGGGGAACGTTGACCGTGCGGACGGGCTGAGGACGGTAGATCGCGACCGTCTTGGGATCATGCCCCTCTCGCTCCTCGGCGGTGTTCCTGACCTCCTTCACATTGACCCGCTCGATCCTTTTGCCCGTGTTGCGCTCGATGCGTTCAACCGGGACGCCTACGTTCACGACGTTGTTGTGGACCACCCTGATGTTGGTGATGTTGGTGGTGTTGTTGATGATGGTCGTGTTACGCTCGACGGGGAAGGCGTGGCGATGAACATTCCGCTCGGTGATGAACCGCTCGTTGACGAAGCAGAAATGTGAAGCGGGGATCGTGCCGACCTCAGCCGCGGTGATCGTCCATCGCTGGCGGAAGAGGTCGTGTGGGGGCAGTGGCGCCCAGCCGCAGTAGCCATCGCCAGACCGCCAGGCGACCCACGCCGGGGCCCAAATGGTTTCGGGCACCCAGGCCCAGCCGAACTGAGGCACTGCTGCCCATCGGCCGTAGTGGAACGTCGCCCAACCCCAAGGCTCTTCGCTGATCCAGGTCCAGCCGTAGGTTGAGTAGACCCAGTGGCCGACCGTATAGGGTTGCCAGCCCGCGCCGACTTGGGCGGGTATCCAGCATCGGCCATATTGAGGGATATCAACCCAGCGGCCGTAGGGCGCGAGCTGGTTGACAAAGACATCGACATCAACCTCGCCGATCTGTCCGGCGGGCTGCTGCTCAGGGGGTGGAGCGTTATCAGACGGAGCTGCATAATCGGCCGGCGGAGCCGGTTGATAGTCCTGAGTGTTCTCGTACTGGTAATTCGCGTTGGAATAGCCATATCCCGTGTCGGCGGTGGCGCCTGGAGCGGTATAGCACCCAGCGAGTGCAATCGCGCTGGCCATCGCAACGGATTTTGCCAAGTTAAAACGCATGTTGGACTCCTTTCGGCGTTGATTTGCGAGAAAAGGCGGACAGCCAGGGTGATCATTGCAGATGTCTTCGCCTCTGTAGGATAGACAGCCGGCGTGTGCTGCGGTTAGCGGTTTGGCTTGCTGAGTCTGTAGTGCGAAAAGTCGGCCGGCGCAGGATCAGGCGGGCCCCGCGACAAGAGGCGACGGCGCCACGCTGTTCCGGCAGCCCGCCGCCAGCGATGCCAGACGCGCCGCCGCGGTATGGATCAGCAGGCGATCCCCCTCGGCGACAAGAGCATCAAGCGGGGGCGGCGATTGAGCCGCGGATTCCGGTGGAGTCCTCGCCAGGACACGCACGTGGTAATCGCTTTCGACTTGGCCAATGCGGCGCCCCGCGATGCAACTGCCGGGGCCGATCGTCAGCTCAGCGGTGACATGGGGAACGCCGTCGATGATCGCTGAGGGCGAAACTTTTGTGTCCAGTGACAACGCGGCCACGACCGGGGCAGCCAGCGCCGAGGTGGAGAACGCGGCGTCCACCATCATGGCGCCCGCGATCTTGGCGGCAATCTGCTGATCGAACAGCCGCAGTACCACGCGGATCCTGGGGTTGAACCGCCGTGAATCCAACGCAACTTCGAGGTTGGCCATGTCGTCGTTGGTGCAGCAGATGATGCCGCGCGCGTATTGGATTCCCGCATCGAGCAGTGCCTGGTCCTCTTTCATGTCGCGGATGAGGACGGGGATTCTGAAGGCTTTGGCGGCGGAGACAAAGCGGCCGTTCTCGTTTTGTTCGATGGCGACGACGGGCACACCGCTGGCGACGAGCTGCTCAAGCACTCGATAGCCCAGGTGGCCCAGCCCGCAGAGAACGATGTGGTCCTGATAGGTGGAGGCCATGACTCTCATCCACTCCTTTTCACCATGACGGCGGGAGAACATCAGCAAAGCGAATCGCACGACGCCTTCGCCGATCAGCAGGGCGCCGAAGATGGGGTAGAGAGCGCACATGAGAGTGAGATACCAGGTGATGGGGGGGGAGAAAATCGGCTGTGCCAACAACGCCATCCATGCGCCATAGAAGCTGTGCAGCAACGAAGGGCATTTGTTCGCCAGCTCCGGCTGCGGGGTGATGGCGTAGAGGATCGCGCCCCAGGCGACCGCCGCGCCCAGGAACAGCAGCGTCCAGCGAAACTCGCGGACGATAGCACAGAAATAGAGCCAGCCCGGGCGAGAAGGGAACGGGCGCCACCGGCGGCGGTGGGGGGGTGGCGCGGGATTGGCGTTGATGAACCTTTCCATTCCTCGTCCCTTCGTCACTGCGCGATACGGATCAGACAAGCATCGCGTGTGGCGAGCGGGATTGCAACAGCCCCGCGTGGTCGGCAATCATCAGGGCGCGGCAAATTTTTCGGGAGGAGATAAAATGGGGCGGTGAAGGGGGTTGACGTACAGGAAGGCCGCGGAGCGGCCGAAGGGAGTCTGCCATGGAAGG
>Ga0315284_10011898_pt1 | contig 12392 bp, 5 predicted proteins | sample YL17G09_16_MG_FD_203696 | JGI IMG/M metagenome (GOLD analysis project Ga0315284, IMG submission 203696) | Sediment microbial communities from Yellowstone Lake, YNP, Wyoming, USA - YL17G09_16 | ecosystem: Environmental > Aquatic > Freshwater > Lake > Sediment | place: USA: Wyoming | collected...
ATGCTGGAGGGAAACCTGACCCGGCTGGAAGTCAGAAAGGCTGCGACGGTGGTCACCTATAAAGTACCGCTGAACTATGGTGGATACGCTGACACAGTCCCAAACCTTGCTAACAGGAAAGAAAACGACGAGCCCGTGGATTTGACAAGAGCGTACGAGTTGAGCAAAAAACATGGTCTGGACATGCGTGTGTATCCAGGGTCCATGGAGCAGCGGGCTGGAGCAACATACGCGCTCAAGTCCAGAACAGTATGCGTGGTCGGCGTGGGCGACAGCATAGAGGAAGCCAGAAAAACATCTCTGGAGGGCACAAAAGCCATTCGAGGCTGGGGGCTCTGGAACAGAACAGACATAGCCTCAGAACAGCATATCAGAAGAAGCAGCGCACACATGAAAGAGTTGAGGGGCAACCAGTGAAAAAAATTTTCGTTTCAGACTGTGAAGGACCGATCTCAAAGAATGACAACGCCTTCGAAGTAATGTCACGCTTCGTTCCAGACGGGAACAGACTGTTCACGGTTGTAAGCAGGTACGACGACGTGCTGGCAGAAGTCGTGAAGAAACCGGGGTATGAAGCCGGCGACACGCTGAAGCTTATTCTGCCCTTTCTCAAAGCGTATGGCGTTACAGACTGGAAAATGCGGGAATTCTCGTCTCAACACTTGGCGTGCATCCCAGGCATTAAGGACACGCTGCAATACGTTAGGAGTCTGGCTCCCGCGTTCATTGTGAGTGCGAGTTACGAGCACTATTTGAAAGCCTTGTGCGAAGTGTTAGAGTTTCCTTTTGAGAATGCGTACTGTACGAGAGTCTGCTTGGACAAGTACGGCATTCGAGACGATGAGAGAGAAGAATTGAAGCAGATTGCAAAGGAAATCGTGCAGATGCCCGTGTTTGAAGTTCCGCCTCACGCTGAATCGCTGGATGATCTGCCAAAAGAAGATCGGGAAACGGTGAGGCGGCTTGATGAGATTTTCTGGAAGAGAATTGCGGAGATGGAGATTGGCAGAGTTTATTGTGAGGTCAACCCAGTAGGCGGCGGCGAGAAGGCTAGAGCCATAGAGAACACAGTTCACAGGAGTGGTGTTGCGGTGGCGGATGTCATGTACGTGGGCGACAGCATAACGGATGATGAGGCTTTCAAGCTTGTAGAGAGAGAAGGCGGGTTAACCGTGTCTTTCAACGGCAACCAGTATGCCGTGAGAAACGCAGAGATCGCAGTTTTGTCTGAAGACAGCATTGTGACAGCCGTCATTGCTGACGCGTTTCTTAGGTCTGGAAAACCAGAAGTGTTGGACTTGGTGGAGGGTTGGAACAGAGAAACGTTGGAAAAAAGCAGCGTTAATCGAGGTTTGGTTGAACGTCTCTTCAGGGCGTATCCTGGTAAGTTGCCTAAAGTCAAAATAGTCACGGACCAAAATATGGAAGCTCTGGCGTTAGAGAGCAGCAGATTCAGGAATAGGGTGAGGGGCGAGGCAGTAGGCAGGTTGGGTTGAACCCGCCTACAATTCCACTCAACCTGCCCACCCCTCAACAAAGACCACCCAAGACCTAATCAACTTCGCAATAGACATGAAAAAAAACGGACTAGCCGAAACCACAATCATATCACGCATACGCACACTAAAACAACTCGCAAGAATGACCGACCTGCAAGACACAGAAGCAACCAAGGCAACAATCATAAGCCAACAACAATGGAACAAATTAACACAAAGAAAACACGCAGAAATGTACGAAGCCTTCCTAAGATTCATAGGCAAAACATGGAAACGCCCACACATAAAACCCGAAACCAGACTACCCTTCATACCAACAGAAACCGAAATAGACCAACTAATCGCATCATGCGCAAAACACACCGCAACACTACTCCAAACACTGAAGGAAACAGGCATCCGAATCTCAGAAGCAGCAAAACTTCACTGGATAGACCTTCAACAGAACAAAAAACCCTCAACACCCGACACAACAAGAAAATGACAACAACACCGACGCCACGACAAAGCGCGCATTACGACTTGTTACCTTTTACCATTCTTCCAACATTGCTCAAAAGTGCTTCAAAGACTCCAATTGTTACCGTTTAACCGTGAAAAAAAACGCGCGTTTGGGGCGATTCTGCTTACCTGTGTGCGTCATGTTTCCTGTGAGGTTTTCTTTTTCCGAGGGTCCAAAATGCCAGAACTGAGATGCATGACGCGAGAAGCACTGCGACTATCACGACCCAAAGCTGTGACGCTGCTTCTGGGGAGATGAGTGGATTCTGCTGCCAGGTTATGAGCGTGCTCCCATTGACAGGCTGCTGGGCAGGTGGTTGCCACCATGACCCGTATTGTCCCCAACTGATGCTTAGCGGTCCAACGGAATCATTTATTCTCGTGAGGTCGTACTGGTAGTCGCGCACTCCGGAGACTTCGAACGTTCGTGTGCCAGGGGTGTCGAATGCTACGGTGAATTCCCACCTGTCGTTTTCGTTTGACCAGTTCATAGCAACATGATCGAGCATTTTCACGTTGTTTGCATCGTAGACATCCGTATACAGTTGCTCCACAGGAACGGCGCTTGCGTCACCGCCCTTGAACATTTGATGGTCGTATTCATAAGCCGCAATGACCCAGAAAGTTCCGCTTTCTCCGCCGTTGACAGTCGGACTTGAAACGCCTCCGCCGATTATTCTTAGCCTGTCCCATACACAATCAACAGTGTTGCTTCTGAAGGCCGTCAAATTGTACAATGAATCCATGATGCAGACTACGGTAATGCTGTCTTGTCGCGTTGCTGCGTTAGCCACCTCTTTGTTGGGGCTCACTCCATCGTAGCAAGTGGAGGTCAGGATCATTGAACCGTTGAAGTGTTCGCCGCTGAATGCGTATACAGCATCGAGAGAAGGATACGCGTCGCTTGACACGTCTATTCTGCTGCGAGGAATCTTTATTGTGATGTTAACTCTGTCCCAAATCGTATCCAGAACTGGAGCTTCTTGCAAAAAGGAGGTTATCGTGTAGCTTTTGCTGGTCGTAGGATCTATGTAGTTGAAGTTGACACCGAGAACCTTGAACACTGTCTCGTTGACTTGCTGGGAGCTGTAGTTCCAGACGGCCCATCCTGTGGCGTTCACGCGTGCCACGGCAGTCTGAGTGCCGTTTGCGATTGTCAAACTGCCGTTCACGACATCTGAACTGTCGTGTGCCCAGACCACGTGATAAGCATAGTTTTGGGTGTCACCTACGTTGGACCGACTTGGGGGAAACGAAGACCCCCAGGACTGGTCAACTACTACATATCTGGTCTTTACCACCACGATTATGATCCATTTCAGCGTGGAACCGTTTGCTTCTAATGAAAGTTCCCCGATGTAGCTGACTGGCTCCGTGAGATTTAGAGTGTTCACAGTTATCCTTAGCGGAATTGACGCTCCAGGTTGAATTGCACCTCCCTGGGGGTTGACGTTCAGCCATGAGGCGCCTTCGATTACACTTGCACTCCACGTGAGATTTTCGTTTCCGCGGTTAGCAACTGCTATGCTCGAATCCGTAGCAGTCGCGCTCCTAGACATTACTCCAAAATCGACTTTGCACGGGTCATCACAAGTTCTGTTATTGATCACATAGACCAGAGACATATTCGCGAGATTTTTGATGGGAACGCTTAAGTCAGTATGATTCCAGTTTCCTGCTTTATCACAGGCGTGAATCGTGACTTTAAGGGTTTGGTTGTCGAACTGTTTGGGTATCAGACTGTTGTATGTGTCATTAGTGCCTTTTGTCATCGTGCCATTCCACGAAGTGCCGCTTGCAGCATCGGACCAAGATAGAATGACCTGGTCGACTCCGCTTGCCTTTGAGGGTTCCGTTACAACAGCGGTGACGTTAAAGACCTGACCAACGTTTGATTGCGTCGGGACAACCCGTATGTAAGGAGGGAGGTTGTCAATCACGTTGTAAGTGTATCGCGTCGAGTTCACGCGAAATGTATAGTATGCAAGGGTGTTTTCGTTGTAGAATGCAAGGAAGCTCGCGTAGTATTGCACTGCCGTGCCGTATTTTTTGGCGGGTATTGTTCCGTTCCACGCTGTTGTTCCATTCAATAGGGGTTGTCCAGTAGCTTTCAGGGGGAACTGTTCGTACGTGAAATTGCCAAACGTGGAATTTACAATAATCAAGCCGCTTTGAATTGGCACGTCTTTCAAAGTCCTTATGCTCACTGTTACGTTATCATTGTATGTGATGTTGTCTAGTTTCGGAGCTAGCGAAAAATTCTGTATGAGAAATAGAGGATAGTTGTCCTGTGCGTAAACTGCACCGCGAGACTGATTTCCGCGGGAAGCATCGCATATCCCGTCGGACCCGGGCTGGTTCTGGTTCATACCCGAGCATGTGTCGACGGTATCGAAGTCGCTCCAATAGTTTCCTCCACCATCATCACCCAGCCTGCAAGGATAGCCACGATCCCACCTGTTAGCGATAGGCCCGTCTGATTCAGGCAAGTTTTGATTAGCGTTACCGACAAACAGGTTCTGGTAGATGATGTTATCTTTCGTTTTCGTGTTGTTTTCGCATCTGACACCCCAAAGATTCAGACTGATCATGTTCTGTTTCACAGTGCAGTTCGAACTCTCCAAATGGACTCCACACTTGAGACTGCGCGTTACCGTGTTGTTCTGGACGGAATTTTTGGGACCGGTCACATGGACGCCGTCGCCGCGACTATTATCCACAACATTATCATAGATTCTGATGCTTGAGCCACTCAAGAATATCCCATCCGCATCTGAATCTCGGATGACGAATCCGTGGACTTGAATGTCTGTAGCGTTGGAGCCTACTATTGAAATCCCGTTAAGAGCCTGCGCGCTGTTGAAGTGTCCGTCGATCACCGCGTGCATGCTATCGTTGCCGCCAATGAGCTCCAAGGTCTTGTTGATTACGATGCTTTCGAAATATGTCCTGTCTGGTGACACGTACACTACTTGCCCAGGAGCTGCAGCATCTATGCCTTGCTGGATCGTCGGAAAGTCTTCAGGGACCCGAATGCAATCATAACCTATATGACCTGGTCGATGTATACTGTGGAATTCCCAAACTTGGAGGATTCGCGGATGGCCAATCTGCGAACGTGGTCTGTCGGACCGGTGAAGTTTGCATTCCTGATTTCCAGACAGTCATCCATGTGGATTTGATAAAATCTCTGGGGGATATTCATGACGAATTCAATTTTGTACCATCTATCCGGAGAATACCTGTCACGGATGGTAACAAGTTTGTCTCCTGGCTCACGATATTGAACAGTCATGTTGCTGCTGAAGATTATGTTTGAACCGTTGAAGTTGTCATCGTCCACGTAGACTTCGACACCCGCAAAGTTGGCACCGACGTTTGTTACCTTCAACGCGAAGGTGACCACGGTTGTGCTCATCTGTTCGGTGAAGTATCTATAGACAACTGACGTACCCAGGGTCGAGTTGCCAAAAAACTTGGCAGATTTGTTACCGAGGCAGGCCGTGGAGTTATCCGTGGCAAGACTGTAGTCTTTTCCGAATGTATTCCAATTCTTGGGGGCTGACCCCACGGTATCGTTCTCAAAAGTGTCATTCAAAAAAAGGCTGAGGGGCCATGAGGGGTCTTCTTTTCCGTTCACGCCATTGTATTTGAACGAGCCTCTAAACGCGTTTGTGGTAGGAGGCAACAACAAAACAACTGTAAGAACTAGAAACGGAACCACCTTGGAGACCAACCGTGTGCTCATGTTTTCCCCACCTGGCCTTATTGATCTTACTCTAGAGCGCGCCCGGCGCGGTTCTAGTCCATTGTTTTTCCAAAGTTCTGGGCCACGAGTGAAACGTCTCTCATGTCAACCCTGTTGTCAGGAACGAGGCATGTTGGTCCAGTTATGTCCACGTCAGGATTCCATCTTGGATGACCCGGAATAGTTCCGAAAGCGACTGCAACTAATGCAATGTCCTTCATGTCAACTTTTGCGTCTCCGTTGATGTCTCCTAGGAATCTAATAGTGATGGTTGGCCCGGCAAGTCCGTTGTCAGAGGGGTTGTAGTCCATTTCTTCGATTATCGCTACGGCTGTCAGAACATAATGGTGGCCCGCAGTCACGTCCTTTGTATCAACCGTGAGCGTGATGCTTCTGCTTTCTCCTGGAAGCAAGTTTTCGAGCTCCTCCTCTCCGAGGATTTCGTTCGAGCTTGTGTTGAAATATGCGACGATAGTCACGTTTTCTGCCGCGTCGCCGTTGTTCTGCACGGTCACGTCAACCGTGAAATTCCGTCTTTGGTAGATGAATTGGATCGGTGTAGTAAGATTGACCACCGCAACGTCGTGCCGCCATAGGATTTGGACAATGCCATCTGTGAAGACGTTGTCGTCTAGGTCTGTTTCTCCGGCCAGGGGCATCGCACACGCTCTCAAAGTGTAGTTGCCGAGTGGAAGTCCGAGAGTATTCCAGGTGAACAGTATCGTCGTGTTTGTGCCTGGGTCCAGATGAACCGTTGCCGTCCCGATAATGTTTGAAGGCTGTGGAGGCGGTGGTGGCTGCGTGCTGGATCCATAAGCGCCGTTGAACAAGGTGACAGGAATCAGCTCGAGGTCAGGGTCTAGTATAAACGTACCCCAAAAGCCTCCAAGCTCAAAGTAGTCTATTGGTTCGGGGTATGGTTTTTCCAGGATCTGAAACTCTATCCAGCATAAGCTGCCAAAACCCGCAGGGCGCTCCCCGATAATGGCTTCCCCAAAATAGACGCAGGAATGTGTCTCGTTCACAGGCTCAAAACCTGGAGAAACGGGAACTGTCGCGTAACCTGAATAGAATTGGCTGCTGGAACCTGCGGTGTAGTTGGCACGTGTGGCGTTCAGTCTCTCAGAATTGTATATGAGTTCGATTTGCCAAGCAAGGCTTGCTCTTGTGAGGTTCGTCCACAGAGTCACATTGAACTTCTGACCAATACTAAGGCCGTCCAAATCCACAAAAGAAGGCTCGATCCAGATCGCGTTACCAGGATGGGGTTCATTTGGAGAAGCCGGCGAACTTATTATGGATGTTCGGACGTTTGTATTCAGGGCCAGGTTCTCGTAGAAGACCTGTATATCAAAGCTTTCTGACACATCACCTTCATTTCCAACGGTCGCGTTCACGCTCACGGATTGGCCTGAATACACTTCAACTGGCGAGGCTTGAACGTCATACACGGTGACGTCCCGTCGGTAAGGTAGGAAGATTCGTGATTCTACGCCGTTGAAGTTGTCGATGTCTTCTGCAATTATGTGACCTTCACCGTTCGAAATGCCCACTGTAGCAGAGAAGGGTCCGTTGCTTGACAAGTAGTCGAATTCGATGACTCCGTCACTCCAGAGTATTGATTCAAACTGGGCTTCGGTGTTGCTGCCGTAATGGCGAACGTTCCACCGGATGATAACGCACGTCGAATTCGACTGAACATAGATGTCATACGGCTCATATGTTACCCAGTCACTCCATGCAGGCGCGATTGCCAATCTCCGCGCCAATTCAGGGATGCTGTTCCCGTAACTCGAGTCGGGTGCATTGAAACTGATGAGTCCTTTGCTTGAGATGTAGATTCTTTCAAAAGACATTCCGTAGAAAGGAAAATTGAACGGTAGAGCATATTCCCAACTGGAAATGTCCCCATGCCAGTCCATGGGGTATCCCCCCCCTACCCACTTGCCAGGCTCATTCGAATGCGTGTAGAAGAAGACGTTAACACTCTTGGTTACGTTATTGTTACTTGTTTCTTCCTCTCCTGATACGGGTGGGGCGTAAGCCGTTATATTGTAGTTTCTAGTCTCAGTGGGAGTCCACAGGAAGGTGATGGTTACTGACTCGCCTTGTAAAAGTGTGATATTCGTCGTAGAGTTAACCACACTGCTGTTAATTAGCAGGTACAGCTCTGCATTGGTCTCATTGTTCAATCCTCTGTTTTCAACGGTTGCATTCAACAATGCCGAATGGTCTGCCTCAAGACACGCCGGAGCGTCTAGATAAACGACAAGTTCATGTTCTAGCCTAAGAGGTGTGAAAACTATAGTGTTGATGTAGTTAAGGCTCCCCACGTCTTCTGCGATGATATCGCCAGCGCCCGCGTTTGAGATGCCTACAGTAGGTGATACTGGTCCATCATTGTATTGGTAGTTAAATTGAATCTCGCCATCTACACTTAATATTGCCTCGAAGTTAGCTTCAGTGCTTGAGCCATAGGCACGGACGTACCATCGGATACCGACATGCATGGAATTCTGCCAGATGTAAATGTCGTAGGGATCATCTGTTACCCAGTCATTCCATGCTGGAGCAATTGCCAATTTGCCAGCTAAAGCCGATATGCTATTGCTGAAACTGCTGTCGGGATCGAGGAATGTTATCAAGCCATTACTCGAAACACAAATTGAGGAATAGTCATTGCCGTAAAATGGAAAGCTAAAGGGCAGAGTGTAAGTCCAGCTGGCGTCGTCTGCGTGCCAACCCATAGGAACACCGCCACCAATCCACTGAGGCTGAAGATACGTTCTTGTATAGAACGAAACATAGACCATCTTTGTTGCGTGGTTGTTCAACATAAAATCCTCCCCCAGAACAGGTAAAGCGTATGCCGTTACATTATGGTGCACGAACGCCATCCTTGGAGTCCACAGGTACCTGAGCGTATACGAAGCTCCCGTAAACAGTTCTGAAATCAGGACAGAATCGACGACAGTGCCATTGATGAGTAACTGCAATTCTACATTGGCCTCATTGCTCAAGCCACGATTACTGACGGTTGCGTTCAGCAGTGTGGATTCACCGTAACCGAGAAACTTCGGACCTTCTAGAGATACAGCTAGATCATGTTCATAACCTCTGGCGGAGTAAACAATGGCGTTCCCCCACAGTTCGATAGCGTCAAGTTTTCCATCGCGATCTTGATCGTAACGAAACTCATCCGGTCTGAAGCTGAAAAGTACTGTTGGATAAGTATTGCCCACGACGACGGCTGCATAATCCTCCGTTGGTGATGTCGTAAAGCCTGCGATCAGTGTGCCGGTGGTGGCTGCCACGTGATCCCCACCATCATAGTATCCTTGTGTATAAGAGGTGAGATCACCTACCGTGTTTGGGAAAGTAAATATCGCGTGTGAGGGCAACCATCGATATACTGGTTCCGGCGCCCCCATGTCTGAGACCCAACGAACGCCGAGAGTGTCCCACAGAGTCGTCGGCTCCGAATGGGATCCATCAATGTCAAACGTGCTCAGAACAAGGCGGCCCCCATTGCACACGTATTCCTCAAGCTCTGTCCAGTATTGCCCCATAGCGTAGTAGTTGCAATGATCGACAATCACCAGATCCCAAGGCTGGCTCACCAGCGCCGCCCCGAATCCCAAAGGATCGTCAGTGTAATAAGTGTAGTTAATTCCCAAGTCGTTCAAGGCAACGATAACGTACCTTGAAGATGGGCCGACGTACCCATCGTCTGAGTAGACGAGAGCGTTTCTAACCGCGATCAAGAGTACCATAACCATTTCTGTGACGAAGTTGTTTTGCATAAGCTCTTCTCCAGATTTAGGCGGCACATACGCTGTGACGTTGCATATACCTTGAACTGTTGGAGTCCATAGATAACTGAGAGTGTAAGAAGAATCAACCAACAACTGAGGTATCGCAACGTCACCGACTAACGTGTTATCGATGAACAGTTTCAATTCAACGTCAGTTTCGTTGCTTAATCCCCTGTTGGAAACTGTCGCATTCAGCAACGTGTATTCGCCAGGGTTAAGACGCACCGGAACGTCTAAGGACGCAACAAGCTCATGCTGCGGTTTCTGGTAATGGGACCATGTGATTGCGTTGTAGAATAGTTGCAGGTGGTGATAATAGTATGGCGGTATGAATTCAAGCCATGGAGAAATGTAAACTAGACCTCTGAACGTGACTATTGCGCTTTCCTGATTATGCCCAAGCCCGAGATATTTGCCGCCAACCAACTCGTTTGAGTCCCATTGCCCATCAGAGGGAAGACTAGTCACGACGCTCTGGAATACCAGTGGGTTTGGAACTTTAGCGAAGAGAGGATGAGTCGTGTTCAGTAGATGCAGCAGGTCTGTTTCCGCTGTGTTCCACATGATAGTGTCGTCTATTCCGAACAGCGGCGCCAGCTTGTTGTTGTCTGGAACATCATTGTAGAGCGTTCCAGCCGTGGCTATTAATCCATGTCCCTCATAGACATACCGTGTTATCGCTTTGATTTCGGAGTCTGTAAACTCCCAACCGGAGTATCTGTCGTATGCACAGGAAATTATCAGCACATCTGCTTCTGAGCCAGCGAGATCAGCATATGAAATGTCGTCCTTGTTGAGCGAGGCATAATCAACATATATCATGGTGTCGCCGAACAAGTGCCATTGACTGTTAAGTTCCTGCCAAGTCGTGATACTTTGACCCAGCACGTTACCAGACGAATGCAGCACAACAGCCTTTACAGGGTTGCCAACATACACGTACTTTGAGATGACATTGTTGTCAAACCTTGCTTCACCTGCCACAGGCACGACATAGGTTGTAACATTGTAGATTCCTTGAATAGTGGGAACCCACAGAAAACTAACCGTTGCGAAAGCGCCAGTGGCCAGATAATCTATAATCTCCGTAGAGACTATTGTGTTGTTAGCCCAAAGTTGCACCGTCACATCTGTTTCGTCTGATTCCCCAAAATTGAAGACAGTGCTGTTTATGATGCCTTGCTCTCCAGGCCTGACGTAGAGAGGTACGGCCATACTGAAGGCTTCGAGTTCATGCTGAGCAGTCGCATACTCAGCCGCCCTTCTCGCATTAACTCTGCCATAACCGTAGTAGACATCAAAGCCAGGAGCCCCCAAATCATCAGAAGTGGACCGCAGCCACAATCTCACCCAGTCTCTTGACTTGCCTGGGAATCGACTCCACACTAACGCCGCCACTCCTGCAACGTGCGGGCACGCCATAGAAGTACCGCTGAGATAATCGTAGTTCATTGAATAGCCATACCCGTTGAACGTTACCCAATACGTTGGCATAGTCGAATAGACACTTACGCCCGGCGCTGACAATTCGATCCAATCGCCCCAGTTTGAAAATTCTGCTTTTCGGTCATTCTGATCAGTGGCCGCAACGGCAACGACTTCGCTGTAGCCTGCCGGATAGGGCTTTATGTTGCTGTTATCATTTGCAGCAGCGGCAACGATCAGGACTCCCGCGTCGTACGCGTACCTCAATGAATCATGCATTAATTCACTGTCTCCGTATCCGCCGAGGCTGATGCTAAGAATCTTCGCTCCGGCGTCTGTTGCGTGTATGACCCCCTCTGCAAACCAGTCTGCATATCCCCAGCCGCCATTATCGATAACCTTCTCTGCCATGATCTTGACCTGAGCCACGCCGGCTATCCCAACGCTATTGTTCATTACTGCCGCGATGATGCCTGCACAGTGAGTCCCGTGGCCGCAATCGTCTCGCGGGTCGGGGTCATTGTTGACCCAGTCGTAGCCCAGTGGAACGTAGTTCGCGGCAAGGTCAGGATGATCGTAGTCAATGCCTGTGTCGATGACGGCAACAAGCAGGTCATAATCTCCTACCGTCGTGTTCCATGCCCAGTTTGCCTCTATTTTCTTTGGACCCCACTGTAAGCTCCAGTAGGGATCGTTCGGGGTGAAGCTGACTTTGACTTTCAAGTTCGGCTCGACGTAGTCTGCTAGACCCGCCAGCTGGGTTTCCTGTACAAAACCAGGAACTGACGTGAACATGAGTTCTACAACCACTGCACGTGTCCGGCCTCTGATTGTGACAGTGTTTACGATTCTGCCATCATGTCTGGCCGCTATCTCCTCCAACTCAGGCAAACTGACGTCATTCTTCTCGTTGACTCCGACGACAACTCTAGTCTTGTTTCCGTCCGCATAAGCAACCTTACTCCACTCATTTGGACTACTGAAGTTCCATTCCGCTCCTCTGTCGTTGGAGCCCTTGGGCTCGGTAATGTTCTTGGCCCTGTCAGATGAAACGGCGTGGTCGTTCTGTAACGACGAATTGTCGTCAAGAATGGTGGGCGGGTTCCCTGCCATCGACACTTGCACGGTAAATGAGACGGATACCATGTTCACAATAAGCAAAGATAACGTTACAATACCTAATACTCTCTTGTTCATTCTGCCTTCCCCACACTCCCCTTCTCAGAACCACAATAAACCTGCTTAGGAAGATGTTATATTAATGCTTTGCTGAAAGGTCAGTAGTTCCGAAAGTGTTCTGAACAGTTAATGCTTTATTGAGAACCATACTTCAACCGCTATCTGCAAGGAAGGCGACTGAAGTATGGCTCACGATGTTAGTAGAGCGTTGATGTGGCTTTTCAC
>Ga0315284_10011899_pt1 | contig 12392 bp, 5 predicted proteins | sample YL17G09_16_MG_FD_203696 | JGI IMG/M metagenome (GOLD analysis project Ga0315284, IMG submission 203696) | Sediment microbial communities from Yellowstone Lake, YNP, Wyoming, USA - YL17G09_16 | ecosystem: Environmental > Aquatic > Freshwater > Lake > Sediment | place: USA: Wyoming | collected...
TGGTCGAGATCTACATGGCGGCTTTGGCAAGAATCCCGCTCCCACGGCCGGCGCGGAGGCCTTACCGGGATTACATAGGCTGGTTTCTCAAACAGAATCAAGAGAAGGCCCTGAAATTCTGGAAGGAGAGCCTCGGCGATCTGGCCGCTCCGACCTCGCTCCCCATGGACCGGCTGCCCGCCCAGGATGTGGCAACCTTTAGCGAGGAGGTGCGACTCGAGCTTGCACCTGAGCTGACCCGCAAAGTGCAGGATCTGGCCAAGCGGCAGCGCGTCACCCAGAGCACCTTGGTCCAAGCAGTCTGGTCTCTCCTCTTATCCCGCTACAGCCGGCAGAACGACGTAGTTTTCGGAGTGACGGTCTCAGGGAGACCCGCTGACCTGCAAGGCTCGGAGGACATGATCGGCCTCTTCATCAATACCTTGCCGATGCGGGTCAGGTTATCTGCAGAGATGACGGTCTCCGAACTGCTCCAATCCGTACAGGAATTTGCCAATGCCTTGCGTGAATACGAATACTCGCCCTTGTCCGACTTAAAGGCTTGCACTGCCATATCTAAGTCACAAAACCTTTTTGACTCTTTCGTCGTGTTTGAGAACTATCCCGTGGATGCAATCGGATCGGCCCCTGACTCCCGGTTCGGCCTCTCGGAGATCAGCACGGTCGAGATGACGAATTTCCCCCTGACCATGATCGTCTCCCCCGGCGAACGTCTGCGCATCGAAATGCACTACTATACCTCCCTGTTCGACCGGGTGACCGTTGAACGTATGCTGGGCCACATGCGCGAGGTTTTAGTCGCCATGGTGGATAATCCGGATGCCAAACTCTCCCAAGTGGAGATCCTCTCTCAGGAAGAGAAGCAGCAGATCCTCATCGACTTTAATCAGACGGATTCTCCCTATTCACAGGACAAGTGTCCCTACCAGCTCTTCGAGGAGCAGGCGGACAAGACCCCGGAGCATGTGGCCGTTACGTTCGAGGAGCAAGCGCTGACCTATCGGGAGCTCAATGCACGCGCGAATCAGCTCGCTCATTACCTGAGGCAGAAGGGTGTAGTGAAGGAGTCGAAGATCGGACTCATGGTGGAGCGGTCCCTTGATATGCTCGTGGGGGTCTTGGGGATCCAGAAAGCGGGAGGCGCCTATGTCCCGATGGATCCCGAATACCCCAAGGCGCGTTTGGAATACATGCTGGAGGATTCCGAAAGCCCGGTCCTCGTCACGCAGAGCGCCCTCCTTGCAGGGCTATCGAAGCCACCCAAGCAGGCGGTTTGCCTGGACGTCGACTGGGATGCGATCGCCAAGCAAAGCAGGGAGAATCCTGTTCCGCTCGCGGGTCCCGAGAACATCTCTCATCTCATCTATACCTCCGGCTCCACAGGTCTGCCGAAAGGCGTGATGATCGAGCACCGCAATGTGACGGCTTTCCTCTACTGGTGCCTCGAGGAGTTCCGGCATGATGAATACGAGAAGATGATCGCCTCCACCTCGATGTGCTTCGACCTCTCGGTCTTCGAGTTCCTCCTCCCGCTTATCACCGGGGCTCATGTGATCATCCTCCGTTCGTCCCTTGATCTCGACGAATTCCTAGAGCAAAACACGGCGACCATGATAAATACAGTGCCCTCAGCCCTGAAGCATCTCTTGAGTGTCATGGACAAGCGGCACCGCATCAAGGCTATCAACCTGGCCGGCGAACCCTTGAAGCTTGAGCTGGTCAAAGATGCATACGCAAAGCTCGATGTGGACATCATACGCAACCTGTATGGGCCGACGGAAGACACCACATATTCCACGGGGTACCGGGTGCCCAAGGATTCCGATAGACAGCCCCTGATTGGGAGACCGATATTCAATTCGAAGGCCTACATCGTTGACCAGCATCTCAAACCTGTCCCGGTAGGGGTCATCGGCGAGATCTACCTCACCGGCCATGGCCTGGCGCGGGGATATTGGAATGCACCGGAGAAGACCTCCCAGCGGTTCATCCCCAACCCGTTTCATCTGGATTTCTGCCCGGTCATGTACAAGACCGGCGATCTCGGCAAGTGGCTACATGACGGCAACATTGAGTTCCATGGCAGGGTGGACTATCAGGTCAAGATCAGGGGCAACCGGATCGAGATGGGCGAGATCGAGGCCCGTCTCGCACAGCACAGCGAGATCAAGGATATCGTAGTCATGGACAAGGAGGACAGCGAGGGGAACAAGTTCCTCGTGGCCTATTATGTCGCCGATGCTGAGATCTCCACGACAGACCTGCGGGCATTCATCAAGGAAACCCTCCCGGATTACATGGTCCCCTCCCGGTTCGTGCGACTGGATATCCTGCCGCTCACCCCGAACGGTAAGGTGGATCGGAAGGCCCTTCCGGATGTGGAGGGTGTGAGACCGGAGGTCGGAAGCGTTTACATCGAACCACGCAATGAGGTGGAACAGGCGCTGTCCGAGGTGTGGAAGGATGTCTTGGGGCTGGACAGGGTAGGCGTGAATGACAACTTCTTTGACTTGGGCGGCGACTCGATCATCAGCCTCCAGGTGGTGGGCAGGCTTAAGAAGCGCGGCTTTGACATGCGACCCAAGGATATCTTCGAACACCAGACCATTGCCGAGCTCGCCCTCGTCGTAGGGAAAGGAAAAACGCTCAAGGCCGAACAGGGCCCTATCGTTGGCCAGGCGCCCCTCATTCCGATCCAGCGCTGGTTCTTCGATTTAAGGCTTGCAAACGAGCATCATTTCAATCAGTTTCTCGTCTTCAAGACCGCGATGCAACTCAATCCAGCCGCCCTGAAGCAGGCCCTACAGGCCGTGATCGATCACCATGATACCCTGAGAGTGCGCTTTATGATAGATGCTCAGGAGTTCATGCCGCTCGGTGAGGAGGTTGCCTTCGTCGTAAAGGATGTACAGAACGATGCCGAGCTCACGCAAGCGGTTAATGCCCTTCAGAACTCGTTGAACATCATTCGCGGTCCTGTGTTTACCGCCGGTCTCTACCGCAAGGGAACCGTCGAATACCTCGCATTCGCCGCGCATCACCTCGTTGTGGACGGGGTCTCGTGGCGGATCCTGCTCGAAGACCTCTTTACCGGCTACGGAGCGGCCGTCAAGGGGAATACGATCCTCCTGCCGGAAAAGACGACCTCGTACCTGGAGTGGGCGCTGCGCCTAAACGAATATGCGATAAAGGTGGACCTGCAAGACGAACTTGCCTCCTGGAAGCAGGAACTCTTGCAGGCGGCGGGGCACACTTTTCCCCTTGATCATGATCGAGGAGAAAACGACGTGGCGTCGTCGGCCAGCTTAAGGGTGGAGCTCGGCGAGGAATACACGGACTATCTCCTCAAGAGTGCACACAAGGCCTATAATACCGAGGTGAATGATCTCCTCATCACCGCCTTGATGCGGGCGCTTGCAGCTTGGACAGGACAGAATACGGTGCTTTTCAACCTCGAAGGTCACGGCAGGGAGGATATCATCGAGGGTATCGATATCAGCCGGACCGTGGGGTGGTTTACCACGCTCTTTCCCTTAGCACTCCATGCCGGGAACGATGATCCGGGAAAACAGATCAAGTATGTCAAGGAGAAGCTTAGGATAATTCCGTACAAGGGTTTCAACTACGGCATCATCAAGTATATCCTCAAGGATGATAGGCTTCCAGAAATTCATCCCCCGGTAGTGTTTAATTACCTCGGCCAGTTGCAGAAGAGCGAACTGGAAGGCGCTTTTGACCTCACCGACGAGATCAAGGCCGACTCGAATGATCCGAGAAATCTCCTTGCCCATCTCGTCACGATCAATTGCAAAGTTGAGGACGCCAAACTTCTCGTCGATATCAGTTTCAGCCGCAACAAATACGAAGATCCCACGCTGCAATCCCTAGCGCAAAAGTTCGTCACCGAGCTTGCCGAAGTGGTGCAGTGCTGCATGCGTTCCGAGACGGTGGGCTATACTCCCTCCGATTTCGAGCTCGCCGAGATCACGCAGGATCAACTGGAGGGCATCATTGAAGATCTTGAGGACGTCTGATACAAGGAAACTATGATGACCACGGGCCAGATCAAGCAGAGGATCGAGGATATCTATCCCTTATCTCCCATGCAACAGGGGATGCTCTTTCACGCCCTCCTGAATCCCGATTCGCCTGTCTATTTCGAACGCAGCACCATGACCCTCGAGGGGGATCTTGACATAGAGGTCCTCAGGAAGGCCTGGGCCCACCTCGGCAAGACCCACCCGCTCTTACGGACCATCTTCCGCTGGAAAGGAGTCAATGAACCAGTCCAGATCGTCCTGCGTGACAGGGGGCCTGAATTCAACGTTCACGACATATCCACCTTCGATAAAGGCGCCCAGGAAAAGAGGATAGCAATGTTTCTCGTTGAGGACCGCAAGAACAAGTTCGACCTCGCGAAAGGCCCGCTGATGCGGCTCAATGTATTGCTCCTGGCCCCCAAGAAGTTCTTCATCATATGGTCGTACCACCATATCCTCATCGACGGCTGGTGCCAGTCGCTCGTGTTGAACGACCTCTTCCTGAGCTACATGAGCATTGTGGGAGCCCAAGTACTGCCTGAGATCAAGCGTCCCCCCTACAAGCAGTATATTGCCTGGCTCAAGCAGCAGGACAAGGCGGCCGCAGAGCGCTACTGGAAGGAAAAGCTCCATGATTTCAGGACACCAACGACGCTCCCTACCGACTACAAGCCGCATGACCGTTCCGGCTTCGCTCTGGCCACCCATACCGTCTGGCTCTCAAAGGAATTGACGAGCACCCTCCAGGAGACAGCCCGGAAGATACGCGTCACCTTGAGCACCCTGGTGCAGGGTGCATGGGCGATCCTCCTGAACCGGCACTCCGGCCAGGACGATGTTGTTTTCGGTGTCACCATTTCCGGGCGGCCGGCAGATATCCCGGGATCGGATCAGATGATCGGACTGTTCATCAACTCGCTCCCCGTCAGAGTGCGCTTTGACACCAGTCCCACCGTCAGGTCGCTCATGCAGGATCTCCAGGCGCAATCCCTCAAGATTCAGGAGTATGGATTCTCCTTCCTCCCCGACGTCAAGGCCTGCAGCGCTGTTCCGGGGGCGGCGGGACTGTTCAACTCCATTGTGATCTTCGAGAATTTCCCCACCAGCTATAAAGACATGGGCATCGGCACCGCCATCCGCATCACCGATTCCAAGATCGAAGAGATGACAAATTTCGACTTCACCCTCTTCATCATCCCGGGAACCGAGCTCGAACTCACCCTGCACTATGCGACCGATCTTTTTGCCCAGGAGACGATCGAGCACTTGCTGGGCCATCTCCCGGTCATTCTCACCGGTATGCTGCAGGCACTTGATGAGCCCGTCTCCACGCTCGATATCCTAACGGGGGAAGAGCGCAAGCTCCTTGTCGAGGACTTCAATGCTACAGGCACAGAGTACGAGCACGACAAGTGCGCCTATCAACTCTTCGAAGAACAGGTCGAGGTGCGGCCGGACGATGTCGCCGTGGTCTTCGGCGATCGAGCGGTCACCTATCGTGAATTAAACATTCGGGCCAATCAGCTGGCCAGGCTTTTGCGGGGAAAAGGGGTGAAACCCGATCATATCGTGGGCATCCTCGTCGAGCGCTCCATGGAGATGCTAATCGGGCTCCTAGGCATCTTGAAGGCGGGGGGCGCCTATCTGCCGCTCGATCCCATGTACCCGGAAGAGCGGATCCGGTACATGCTCGAGGACAGCCGGACCAAGATCCTCCTGACCCAGCAACGGTGCGCCGAAAAAATCGAGCGGATCAAGTTCGACGGCGAGATCATCGATATCTTCGACGAAGGGATGTATGTTGGTGAGAACAGCAACCTCGAGCCCGTGAATTCCACACAGGACCTTATGTACGTCATCTATACCTCGGGTTCGACCGGCAGACCGAAGGGGGTGATGCTGGAGCACCGCAATGTGGTCAACTTCATCAAGGGCATGACCGAAATCGTCGATTTCTCAACCGGCAAGACGATCGTCTGCCTTACGACGATCTCTTTTGATATCTTCGTGCTCGAGACCCACCTCGCCCTGGCCATGGGATTGAAGGTGGTAATGGCGAGCGAGCAAGAGCAGAATGATCCAGAATTATTGAAGAATCTGATCATCAAGAACAATATAACCATGCTCCAGACGACCCCCTCGCGGCTGAAGCTTCTGATGGCTTCTTCGGCTTTCGTCGCAAGCATGCAGGGGCTTAAGGAGATCATGGTCGGCGGCGAACCGTTCCCGGAGAACATGCTGAAGCCCGTGCAGGATGCCATGCCGCATGGCAGGATCTACGATGTGTACGGACCCACCGAAACCGCCGTATGGTCAACGGTCAAAGATCTCACCGGTGCAGAGTCCATCAATATCGGGCGACCCATTGCCAATACCCAGATCTATATCATCGACAAGTACGGCCGCCTGCAACCGCGGGGGATACTGGGAGAACTATGCATTGGCGGGGACGGCCTGGCGCGGGGATACCTCAACCGGGAGGATCTCACTGCCGAGAAATTCGTCCCGACCCCGTTCGGGTCCGGCTCGAAGATGTACAAGACCGGCGACCTCGCCCGCTGGCTCAATAATGGTGATCTTGAGTGCCATGGCAGGGTGGACTACCAGGTCAAGATCAGGGGCAACCGCATAGAACTGGGAGAGATCGAGACCTGCCTGGCCGAGCTCGAAGCGATACGGGATGTGGTCGTGGTGGACAAGGACGACAAGGATGGCAACAAGTACCTCGTCGCCTACTATGTCGCGGATGATGATATTCAACCGGTCGATCTCAGAGCCTCCTTAAAGGAACGACTACCAGAGTACATGATTCCATCCCGCTATATCCGCATGGAAGTTCTACCGCTTACGCCCAACGGCAAGGTCGACCGCAAGGCACTGCCCGAACCCGACGGGTTGAAGGTAGCGGTTGAGACGGAGCATATCGCCCCGCGCAATGAGATCGAGCACGTCCTGGCAGAATTGTGGCAGGGGGTCCTTGGCGTTGAGAAGGTCGGTATCAAGGACAATTTTTTTGATCTGGGCGGTCACTCGATGCTCATCATGAAGGTGCTGGCGAGATTGCATTTCTCCTATCCACTGACGGTGCAGGACTTCTTCGATCATCAGACGATCATGGAGCTTTCCGCCAAGGCTATGGAACGAATGGGCGCTCCTCAGGTCGCCCCGACCCAGCCCTTAGCGAAAGAGACCAAGACCGAGATGGTTGTCAATATCCCGATCTCGGGGGAAAAGGAGCATCCTCAGGCCATATTATTAACCGGTGTGACCGGGTACCTCGGCGCGCATCTTCTCTATGAACTCCTCAGGCAGACCGATGCCCGCATCTCCTGCCTCATCCGTGGGGAGAATGAGGATGAAGCAGCCCTACGTCTGAGATCGACCATGGACTTCTATTTCGGAGACAAAGCCATCGATCTCAAACGGGTCACGCCGGTCCTCGGCGATATCGGCCGGGATGGTTTAGGCCTGCAACCCGACTGTGCCCGCAAGCTTCACCAAGAGGTTGACACCATTGTCCATTCCGCGGCCGATGTCCGGCATTACGGCGAATATGCGCATTTCCAGAATGTCAACGTGCTTGGCACAAAGAGGCTACTTGATCTTGCTACACAGGGGATTTGTCGGAGATTCCACTACATCTCCACTTTGGGCGTTTCCGGAGAATATGTCCAGACCATGTCCCAGATCGTGTTCAAGGAGACGGACTATGACCGGGGACAGGAATTCGGGAATGTCTATGCGCGGAGTAAATATGAGGCCGAAGGACTCGTGCAGGAGGCAATCAAAGGAGGCTTAAAAGCCACTATTTACAGGGTGGGGATCCTCGTGGGGGAGACTGCGACCGGTAGGTTCCAAAAGGCGATCGAGACGAATGCCTTCTATGGGCTCCTCAAAGGGATTATCCAGTTGGGTACAATCCTGGACGATCCAGAAGGCTTCCTCGAGATGACCCCCGTGGATGCCTGCCGGGAAGCCATTGTCCAATTGATGCTTCTCCCGGAAACTGCGGGCCGCCAGTTCCACCTATACAATCCGAACTACATCAGCTTCTCTGCCTTGACCAATTACCTCCAGTCTTTCGGCTACTCCATCAAAACCCTACCCGTAGGAGAGTATCTCAAGGCGCTCACCAGTCAAAGGGAAGGTAAAGCGACTTCGGAGGCGCTCGAAAACCTCGTCCCCCATCTGGCTGGGAGTTCGCGGCCAAAGACAAGGGTGGTCTATGACAACAGCTTGACCCGGCACTTCCTCGATGCGGCGGGCTTTATATGGCCGGAACTGAATGAGAGACTCGTCCATAAGCTCATCGCCTATTGCGTCTCCACCGGGTTTATTGACCAACCGGTTTCCATACGGCAAACGCGGGGCGAAATGCATTGAGACCGGAGAAAGGAAGGTGACACATGCGGATCGGAATTGTCACGGGGGCTTCGTCAGGCATCGGAAAGGAATTCGTTCACCAGCTCGAAAATGCCTATGCCTTGGATGAAATCTGGCTGATTGCCCGGAGCGAAGATAGGCTCAAAGAGATAGCATCCCGCCTCCAATGCTCCAAGGGGGTCGTGCTGCCATTAGATCTCACCGCCCAGCAGGATATAGCTGAATTGGAGAAAAAGATCAAGGATGCATCACCGGATATCCAGGTGCTGGTGAACAACGCCGGTTATGGTCTCGTCGGGGAATTCACCGTTGCGGGCCTGGATGAGCAACTGAAGATGATCGACCTCAATGCGAAGGCCGTGGTTGCATGTACCTATCTCTGCCTCCCCTCTATGCCGCGTGGTGGGGTGATCTTTGAGGTGGCATCGATCTCCGGCTTCATCCCCGGGCCGAAAACCGCCGTATATTCGGCCACCAAAGCCTTTGTGCTCAGTTTTTCCCTGGCCTTGTACCAGGAATTACAGGCCAGGGGCATCCATGTGATCACTGTATCGCCGGGACCAGTTGCGACCGATTTCTGGAATATTGCTACCAAGGGAAACATGTCAGTACCCCCCAATGCAGCGCAGCCGGCAGATGTGGTGAGGCTCGCAATCAGAGATGCCAAGCGGGGCAAGCTCAATTCGACCCATGGCATCATACCCAGGCTGATCACCTACCTCCCCCGGCTGATGCGGAGAAAAACCCTCGTACGCCTGGTATCGATCTTATAAAACCTTTAGGGGAAAAGTATGGTCCAACCCTGGGTCAGATTCACACAAGGTACTGATACCATCAAGATCTTCTGTTTCCCCTATTCCGGCGGAACCGCCCAGCTTTTTCAGGTTCTTGCGCGCATGGTGCCCCCCGGTTTGGGTGTCTATGCCCTGGAGATGCCCGGGAGAGGGCGGAGATTTCGTGACAAGCCACCGGATTTCCTCTCTTCCCTGGTCAATGAGGCCATTGGCGGAATGCGCCTGCTCCTGGAGGGCAAGGACTATATCCTGTTCGGTCACTCCCTCGGCGGACTTGTCGCCTTTGAGACAGTACGCGAACTGCGGCGTAGGAGTTTGCGCTTGCCGAAGCACCTGTTTGTCTCCGGGGTCAGGGCGCCACATGTCCCGCGCAGAGAGGAGATCACCTATGCCCTTCCGCATAATGAGTTCGTCCGGAAACTGAAGCAGATGGGAGGCACACCGGACGAAGTCCTGGAGAACAAGGAGTTGCTTGAACTCATGGTCCCCATCCTCAGGCATGATTTCAAACTGTATGAGACCTATATATACAAGGTCGAGAAAGCATTGGAATGTCCTATTGCAGCCTTTGGCGGGACTCTCGACGAGTATGTGATTCAAGCGGATATCGAGGGGTGGTCTGAACATACAATGAGTATCTTTTCCAGGTATATGTTCGAAGACGGACACTTTTTCATCCATAACCACTTTAAAGATATATTTGATATCATGATGAAGACGTTGACCCTTTACAGGCCATGATGCGATCACCTTTTCCGCCCTACGTGGGATTCGCGGTCAAGACGATTAATGACCTTGATGGATATTGCCTCTCATCCGAAGAGGCGGCTTTATTGAACCCGCGGGCGGGGAAAAAGAGGAGAGATGATTTTGCACTGGGGAGAGCAGCTTGCTTTAGCGCTCTGCAACAGGTGGGTTTTCGAACGCCGCCGCCCGTTCTGAAAGGCCCCAGAAATGAACCTCTATGGCCATTCGGGTATGTGGGGGCTATAACCCATGCCGCGGAAATTGCCGTATGCGCCGTATGTCCTGCACACAAGGCGCGCGGTATCGGAGTGGACCTTGAAGATATCAAGAGCGATGTGTCCGAGGATGTCTATCATCTGGTATGCACCGAGGAGGAACTGGCGTGGGTAGAGGAAGATCGGGGTTCGTGCCCGGTCAGATTCAAGCGAGTGTTTTCAGCCAAGGAGGCGGCATTCAAGGCATTTTTCACGCGCGCTCAGGTATATCTGAACTTCATGGATGCCACCCTCGTCTGGGATGAAGAAAAAGAGCTCTTCCAGGGTGTGCTTTTGCAATCGGCAGGAGACGCGTACCCGGAAGGATACCAATTCGAGGTGGGGAGTAAGCTTGTACAAGGCCTGGTGTTCAGCTTCATACTCTTGCTTCACTCATAGGATACCCGCGCAAATGATCGACCCGCATCCTCAAAGCTCGATCCACCGACCCCCATTGATCTACCTGAATATTCAGGGGGGGGAGGGGGTGAGATTTTATGGTTCCTCTAGAATAGGCCGCTGATATTCCCGAATTCGTCGATATCGATATTCAGGGCCGCAGGTTGTTTTGGCAGACCGGGCATGGTGAGGATTGCGCCCGTGTAGACCACGACAAACCCGGCACCGGCAGATACACGGGCGGAATTGACATGGATGGTGAATCTCTGTTTAGGCCCACCAGGGATCTTAGGGTCATCGGTGAGCGAGACCGGGGTTTTGGCGATGCAGACCGGTAATGTGGCATAACCGAGGTTTTCGATCTGCTTGATCTGCTTGGAGGCCTCGGAGGAAAAGTCGACCTCGCTGGCGCCATAGATCTTGGTAGCGATGGTTTCCACCTTATCTCTAATGCTTAAGTCGAGATCGTAGAGAAAGCGGAATTCGGGATCTTTCTCACAGAGGGTACATACCCGCTCCGCAAGTTGCAGACCGCCTTCGCCCCCCAGCTCCCTGAAGTCAGTGATAACTACCTCGACCCCGAGATCCTGGCACTGCTTTCGAAGATCCTCGAGGTCCTTCTGGCTGTCATGCATGAATCTATTGATGGAAACGACTACCGGTACACGGAAAAGCCCGATGCTCTCGATGTGTTTCTTGATATTGTCAATCCCGTGGGTGGCATATGCCCTCTGCGTCACGACGAGCACCGCGGCGGAGGGTTTCATCTTACCCAAGCGGCATTTGATATTGAAAAACTTCTCTGCCCCGAGATCGGCTCCGAAACCGGCCTCGGTCACCGTATAATCCGAGAGCTTTCGCGCCAGCTTGGTCGCGATGAGCGTATTGCAGCCATGGGCGATGTTGGCAAAGGGCCCGCCATGCACAAAGACGGGGGTACCCTCAACGGTTTGCACGAGATTCGGATGAATGGCGTGCTTCAAGAGCGCGGACATGGCCCCGTTGACTCCGATATCCTTAGCGCAGATCGGTTTGTTCAAAAAGTCATTACCCACGATGATGTTGCCTATCTTCTCTTTCAGCTCGGGTATGGAATTCGCCAAACAGAGGATGGCCATGACCTCGGAAGCGGCCGTGATCTCGAAACCTTCTTCCCGCATGACCCCGTTGATGCCTTTGCCTTCCAGGCCGATGATGATGTTTCTCAGGGATCGGTCGTTCATATCGATGGTCCGTTTCCAAACAATGTTGCGCGGGTTTATTTCCGGGGTTTTTTTCTGATGGAGATGATTGTCGACGGCCGCGCTGAGGAGATTATGAGCCGTGGTGACGGCATGGAAGTCGCCGGTAAAATGGAGGTTGATATCCTCCATGGGGAGCACCTGGGAATATCCGCCTCCAGTGGCACCGCCTTTCAGCCCCATACAGGGACCCAGGGATGGTTCGCGGATGGCGATCATGGACCGCTTACCTAGTTTGCTCAGGGCTTGCCCCAGACCGATGCACGTAGTGGTCTTCCCCTCACCCAACGGGGTGGGGGTCATGGCCGTCACCAGGATCAGTTTGCCGTCGGGGGTATCCGTGAAGCGCTCCATGATCCCGAGCGACACCTTGGCGATATACTTCCCATAGGGTATGATGTCATCCTCGGAAAGGCCGATAGATTGAGCGATTTCACCTATCGGGCGTATCAGCGCTTCCTGCGCAATTTCAATATCCGATTTCATCACCTACCCCTTTAAGCAAGGCGTGGGATGCCAAAACTGCCTAAGAGA
>Ga0315284_10011901_pt1 | contig 12392 bp, 24 predicted proteins | sample YL17G09_16_MG_FD_203696 | JGI IMG/M metagenome (GOLD analysis project Ga0315284, IMG submission 203696) | Sediment microbial communities from Yellowstone Lake, YNP, Wyoming, USA - YL17G09_16 | ecosystem: Environmental > Aquatic > Freshwater > Lake > Sediment | place: USA: Wyoming | collected...
ATATATTCATCACCGCCGGAGTAGTAAAATCGAAGTGCTCCGAATTTTTCTTTTATCTGGAGAGCTACTAATTGAGGAATGGGTTTCTCATTTGGTTGAGCATATCCCTTATCAATTGTTTCATTACGATCATCAATGTGTCGTTGGATTTTGGAACATAGATTGTCTAACAGAAAGAACCATCCTGCGCCACACTCTATACCCCAGTGCATACACGTTTCATTCATCGGTCCATACATATCCACAAAAATCTTGGGATATTTTTTAACAAAGTGTTTTTCTAATAGTTTATCCATATGTTTCTTTTCGTGTATTTCTCTATGACAATTTCTATCTTATTTCAGCGGGTAACATTTCCTACAAGGAAAAACATTGCCGGTATGGGCATCAAATCCAATGTAACCTCGTCCATAACATTTTTTACATTTGGACTTCGGAGGGTACGGCACTTTGAATTGAAACTTCACTTGTTTACCATCTCTATCCATTCGGATAGCGGTTAGTTCCTGTGGTCCTCTTTTCTCCGGCGGCTTACCCGTAACATCTTTCTTAAGCTCGTAAGTTGGTTGAGACGGTTGAGACGGTTGAGGTTGTGGTATTGTCTGTGGTATGTAGTCCATATAAATTATTAGGAAAATGAGTTTCCCTCAATGTACCAGATGATACACCAAGGGAAATGAACGGTCAACTTATTATACCAGGTTACTTCGCCATAAGCGGCGCGTTCGGGGGCGGGAATGGAACGGTAGGAGCAGCACCCGGAGCTCTACCCGTAAACGCAGTTAATGCTTCTACAAAATTACCCGAAAGGGTATTGACAGTAATCTTCTCGGGAAGGTATCCCTGAATGTTCTGGAAACCAGACGCCATCGCCTTGGCAACTTCCACTTGTCGATAAGCATCAGGACCAGCGCCGGACCACGCCTTAAGCAACAATTCTTTGGCCGTAGCTTCTGCACGACCCATTGCGAGTGTGCCCTCGGCAACGGCAACCATAGCCATTTTCTTGCCTTCGCCTTCGGCAGCCAACTTGGCCTTTTCACCTTCGGCAGTAAGTGTCAATTTCTGCTTTTCACCTTCGGCAGTAATTGTCAATTTCTGCTGTTCGGCCTTAGCAGCGATGATTTGCTTTTCATTTGCGGCCTGCGCCTCAATAACAGTGTTGGTAGCAAGCAACATTTGACCCACTAATTTGGTGTTATATTCGGCCTGTGCTTCTGCCTTGGCAACCAACGCCTTGGCCTCAGCAGCCTTTTGCTCTTCAACAGCACGCAACGTCTTTTGAGTAGCAATCTGCTTGCCCTTAATCTCTGCAATGTAGAGCGGGTCTAACTCAATATGTTCAATCACGAAGTTTTCCACAATAACACCGCGCTCGGAAAGCTCCTTACCTTCACCTTTCTCAGTGCCGGCAAGAGACGACTGAATAGACGTTTGTAATCTAACAAGACCTTCACCAGAATAGGCATCAATAGCCTTCATCTTGGTAGCTTCGTCCTTAACGACGCGCATAACCACGGGGCGAATAATCTTCTCTTCCACATCTCTCCTCACAGTTTTATGAATAGAAACCAATTTAGAAGGATCAATGCGCCATCGGAGGTTCAAGGAAATCTTCATATCCTGACCCTCTTGTGACTGGACAAGATAAGCATCGGGAGAAGTTCGTCCTGTTGTACCCGTAGTATGATCCTTCTTGTCATTCATAACGAATACCTGACTTGAGGCATCGTACTTAAACACTGTCTGACTCCAACCCGGGAACAGGAAATAAGTCTTGGGTTGAAGAATCACGTTCTCAACACCCTTACTCCACGTTTCCTTAATACCGAGCTGATTACCTTCAATGGTGACGACCTTGAACGCCAAAAGTGTAAGGGCTAAAGCGGCAAGAAGGACAATGCCGCTCACGATTAATTTAACTGAACTTTTCATTTTTGTATTACTTTCTTCTGTTTGTTGTTGATTATCGGTTGTTTGACGGAAATCATCAGAATTACGAAGTTTTCTTGGACTTGGCATGGGTAACGGTTTCCTCTGTTGGTTGGGGTGTTTGTTGATTAACTGGAGGAGTTTCCTTGCGGAAGTACGCTCTCACAGTCGAGATTGTCCAGTATGCGAACCAACCGCAGCACACGAACAAAATTAACAGGTCAATCTGTTCCAGGCGATAACTCTTGACTTTCATTGTCAATAGAAACATTCCTGCCCACGCAGCAGCTAACCAAACGAGAATTTTGAATTTATTGTCTTTCATAACTTTTTATGCTGATATTCTTGATAGATGATGATCAACGGCAACGAACCGTTTTTCGTTCATCACTGTTTTTATTTCTTCGATAGACCATGGTTTGCCATGGCCGTCCCAACCAACATCTAATATCTTTCCATAAAGGTTATCGGATTTGGTAAGAGGACATCCGTAATGAGAATGACCACACAGCATCCAAGACCCATGTGCCATTTCATTAAAAACATAGATGGGGTAATGTGATAATACACAAAATTGTCCACCTAAAATTATTTCGGCATAATGTCCGACGTAAATTATATTCTTATACCTCAGAGGATAAACTTCGCTTTCGGATGTATAATTTTCACCGAGAATCTTCTTTACCATGGGAATATATACATTCTTATAATGAGGGTTCGGATGATTGCCCCACAACATGTAAATGTTCTTACAGTTGACGCGAGAAATCAATTGTTCAAATTCATCAATTTTAGTATTAAGACAAAGATCTCCAAGGTGGAGGAGAATATCATCTGATTTGACTGTTGTATTGATACTGTCAATAACAGCATTGTCGTGTTCCACCACAGATGAAAATCCTCGTGACTTCCATACAAAATCTCGATTATGATGGAGATGCGTATCCGAAGTCACGAATATTTTATTTTGTTCTCTAAAATTTAACATTTTATTGTTCCTATCTCTACCATCTTCTGATAAATCATTGCAGTCGTTTTTGCATCCACACTTGCGTCATGTAAGTCCCCAATGATGGGAATGTTAAAGTATTCGGCGAGTGCGCCAACACTACCATCTTGATCTTGTGGTAGTTTACCACAGGCCCGGAGAAATTGCAAGACAACACTTGTATCAATGTAGTGATAGGTGCAGAATTGCTCCCACGAACCCTCCGAAATCAACCGGGAAATGACATGCTCAATGTCTCCCCGGACGCCGTGCCCGATTGGAGTGAGTCGATCTGTACCTGCAGCTGCCTTTAGAAAATTAAATAGAATCGGTTTTGCTTGTTTATAAGGTATGGCAATTTTGTCGTGCTCCTGGAGATTAATCTTATTGATTCCCATACCTTGACCGCTGACAATATAATCTCCATCATCGGGTTTAACACGAAGGTACAAATCGCCGAGAAAATTGAATTCGGCGTCTGTTACCATGAAATAAGCAGTAAGCAAGGAGTACTTCAACTCCCGGCCGCCCATTTCACAGTCCATGTGCAAGTACTTAATCATTGATGATGATTATACCGTTTCTTTGGAGAATGTCAAGTTCTTCGGAGATATTTCCACAGATTTCTTCTTTTCCACCACTTCAAAACTTTGCCCGATTGTCCTAGATTATTCCCCGAAGCTGCTTGATCTATAATGTTTTGTACACGTTCGCCATCCTCTACATCCACGAGGCGAAGGGTGCCTATTTTTGTAAATATAATGGGTTTTTGTATCCACGCCTCTTGCGTAACATTTGCATCAAAAACATCTTCGGGTTTATTTGCTTTGACGCGACTTTTAGTACGATAAACGTGGTAAGTATTACCAGGACAATAAGGAACAGCGGTGAGACAGTGCGCTATGGTGGGAGCAACACAAATACGTTCAGTATTAGGTTCAGAACAATCACGATTAGACACTCTACACATATCTGCGCGATCATTATCCCACGGTTTTAGTAATACTTCTTTACATTTAAGTGTTGATGAAATATGATACCAATATCTTCGTTTAGTAAAGATACACTTCTTGCGTTGTGATAATTTCCGTTTTGCCATACACATTATAAATCAATAATTTCATCTGAGTTTATTACGAAAGAATGTCTTAAATAAGTTGGAAAGCGGACACATTTACTGATTGATGATTTTAAGTGTGACAATCGCGGACTCCAACGAGTTCTATATCCAATAGATCCTTTGGGTATTGTAATACCGTATAATCTAATATCATTGACTGCTTTTACTTGTTGCTTCATTTTTCACCATCTTCTTCACCATCTTTATTACAGTCGCACTGGTGATAGATGTCTCGTTGCCAAGGCCATTGTCCAATTATAACACTTGCTAAGCATATAATTCCTACAATTATGATAGCTGCTTCTGGCCAGGTTGTTGCTTCTGTTAACATATTTTTTATCTTTTCGGTTTCCAAGGCCATCCCTTGTCGGATATAGTAATAGCTACGAGTGTAATCACTCGCCAGGCATTCCGGGTTATTTCTGCTAACATATTTCTTATTTTTTTCCTTGGAAACAATTATTGGGGTCGATGTTGGCATAATTTGGAGTATTAAGCCCAGTTAGACCATTATAACAAAATGTAAGCTGGCGACCTATCCAGTCTTCCTTATTTTTTAAAATATCGCGGCGTATTTCTTGAGAACCTTTAAAAGTTGCGCCGAATTCTTTATTGTTCCACCGAATAGTTGCCGTCGCGGCCAAACCACTCGCATTTCCAATACCTTCAATAATGTCGAGAACAGTACCTTCACTATCATCCGTGGGTTTTACTTTGAGAAGGTTATAAGAACGCTTGTGTTCATAGGGTGCATTGATATTTCGAATTATAGACCCCTCATATCCATCCGAAACATCATTTTCATAAACCTTATATACTTCATCCAGTGAATTTGCAATACGATATGGCACCCACACTACATAAGGAACATTTTTTAACAATTCTTTAAGTGCATCGCGGCGTTTAAGATTACCTGTATTAGCAGTAATATCATCAAATCCATAACCATCATATACGTAAAAACGAACAATTTGTTCGGAACGATTAAGAAGTTCTGGGGTTATTTTTTTCGATTTAGTGGTTCTTAAAATAGACATAAGCTCATTCAACTTAAATCGAAGATTATGTTCATATCCTTCTCCATCCAATACAAGATCAGGATATTCTTCAAATAAAGGTGCAAGAGCTTCTAAAATATGTGGGATTGACGCATATTGTTCCCCCTTGCGACTGAATAATCCATCACTGGACGCAATTACACGACCACCATTATATTTTTTATCTACCATACATGGAAAAATAACTTTCTCGGGATGATCTCGCAATTTTTGTGCAAGCATTGGTTCAATAAATCCATTTTTATTGTCTATGTATTTAATGTCTTCCCAATATCCTTCTCGTTTTATTTTTTTCTTCCATTTAGCAATCGATTCTGCCTGCGCCTGCTCATCATCAGTAGTTTCATTTGCTTGTCCTTTGTTCTTACCAAAACAAGTAGTCCATTCAGATGTTATAATTGCTCCACTACGTCTGCCAACGACGGTACGAAATTTATTATCATCCACTTCAATTTTCCATTCCTGAATAGATCCATTTTCATTTCGGGAGTACAACGTAGGTAATTCGAATTTCATTAACATCATAGTTTTTTATGTTCTACCACTAGTTTACACGTTTTTAGGAAGTTGTCAACACTCAAATCCCATTCGATTTCTTTCTCATTTCGTGAAGGACTTCATATACCCACAATGGAGCATTTCGTTTGATACTAATGATAAAAACATTACTTTTATTCGGGTCAATTGTTACATTGACATATTTATCAAAATCATCAAACCATTCACCAGATCTTCTTTCTATGATTTCTGCCATAGTACGCTTAATAGCCTCTATCAATTCAGAAGTGATTGGTTCAAAAAGATATTGACGACATGCTTTTTTCATGTCACGATTAATCTTATCAATTACTTTTCGGTCTTTTTTATTCATAGTAACTCCAATGGTTTTGATGAAGTTAGTGGCATTTTGACGCAGGTGTCATAACTTAAATATATAATGAATACATTCCTTAAGGATATGATAAGCTCCACATAGGATTAGAAATGTACATGATGTCATAAAAATAGTAAGACAAACAAATTTGACTAACTTTAAAATTTTCATATATCACATTTCTTCAAAATAATTCATTAATGGTTCGCCCGTCATTTCTATGAAATAATACCATTTTTCCGCACATGACATATGTTTTTATGGTAATTTGTTTTGTGTGACGATATTTAAACACTTTGGGCATGTAACTCGGTTCTTATATATAGTATGCTTAACGCAGTGGTTAAACTCACTACAAGCTACTATCAATCTGTTTGGAAGGTAGTAATGGATTAAAGGTTTTCGTTTCATGAGTATATTACCGGAAATTGTCTCTTCAAATCTTCGTACGTATTCTTATCATTCCAAAGCATAGCATTGGAAGCCATAGTCGCATACGGCTCAATACAATTAGAACATATAAACTCCAAAAAAGCAAGTTCTTTCTTTCCGAATTGAGCAGCCGTATCTACGGTATTACTATGTTGAAGAAGAGCATCCACGATAAGCTTAGCATCATATTTATCAACTGCCCGTGCGATAATTTTCTCTGAACCTTCCGGTCCTTTCCAGACTGCTACTTCTTTTCCATTCCATCCTTCGGGGAGAAAGCACCAATATTGGTTATTGCCATATTTTTGTTCACTCATACATTAGTTGTGAATGCCGCGAAGGTATCAAATACTCCCGTTGCCCATCTTAATTTACCCCGATCATCAAGCAATTTCATAAGTTGCTTATTCGTCAGTACTATCCTTCCACTATCACGATCAGGTTCGGGCCAAGGGGTAAGATTGAAGAGTGTATTATCCCATACCTCTGACGCCTTGTCTATTAATTTTAACTGGCGATCTTCCCGTTTTTGTTCTTTTGTCTTAAGCATATTTGTATCGAATAAGTTGAATCTACGGCATAAGACCCTTTTCGGCGGCCGTTTTTATTAGTTTGTAATATTTCGGCATTATTGTCTTTTTCAAAAAAACAGCATTTGCTATTGCTCTAGCTTCTTCAGGTTTCATAAATTCATTTTTCAAACAATTGAAATGGTCCATCTACAAAATATTGCCATCGTTCCAAGTCTTCGGCAAAGAAGACATGATCTCCACAGTGTTCGGATGCTACAAGTACAAGTTTGATGTTATTAATGATAATACCTCTAGCATTAGAGTTTTGGAATACGAAATGTGAACCATCACCATGCGAAACGATAGTAGTTCCCCCAAAGAATTCCAGGTTCGTTTTATTCCTGCTATTCACCCATATCTTGAGTACTTGGTTTGCTTTTGTTAATATTTTATTCATAAACATCTCTTGAAACCCCCATAGTGAGGACGTTCGTTGTAAATTGATTTCTCACCATACTGTTTACGATACTCCGCTGCTAGTTTAGGATAGCAATCCTTACACAAATCAACATATTCCCAGTCGGTGTTATATCCATTGCCCGAAGGGTCCATCGATCTACCCGTATCAACACGATATGAATTAACTTCTACATCGTCATTATTACCACGATCACACCCATCACAAATTGTAACTTGTATTTTCATATTTTAGCAAGTTTACAGATATGACATTCTTCTATTTCAAATTCTTGCCTATAATAGATTTTTTCATTCAAATTATCTATTGCCACAAATTTTAGAATAATATGAGACGCTTCATTAGATAGATATGCCGGGTCATAATCGAATTCACCGTCATAATAACGATGAGTATGACCACTATTATAGGTTCCGGTTTTAACAATTCGTTTGCCAATAACATTTCCTATTACATCGAGCAATTCTGATTTAGTTTCGGTAAACGTGTTTCGTTCTTTACCGCCCCAATTCTTCTGTACTAAAATTATACCCGCCATTGTATCGAGAACTTTATTGAATGAATTGGTTTCATCTACTTCTAAAATATTATCGGGATAGTCCTTTATTATGGGAATACCAAATGCCTTAAACATTGTCCTAATTGCTTCGCGTTGTTCTTTGGTAATGATAGTATCCATTACTATTTGTTTAGTGAGTGGGTATCCACACCGTACAAATATTTCTGGTGTAATTACTTTTATATTATCACCAATACGAATAACATCCTTACGCTTGTTCGACGTGCGTTTCATATCTTGCAGACATTATACGGGATTTGCAGGCAATGTCAAGACTCTGATTTACGACTTGATAACATAAGTGTTGAGGAGCAGTTTCCGCCGTACCACTTAGTTGTAGATTTACTTGCAATAATCTCAAATTGAGATACATCCCAAGACCACCCATTTTTCCTGCGGCGTGGTCCAAGTCTTAGGATAGTATATCCGTCTTTTTCAAGTGCATCGAGAACCTTATTACGATCCACATTTGAACCAATGACTCTAATCTCTTCGATTTGGCGCTTATGAATTTTCATTTTATCTCTTTATTCATATCTACTTTTGTTTGTTTGCTACACCAACAATTTGCTGAGATACTGAATCGGGGATGACAATTTTATATCCGCCTTTTTTCTTCGGAGGCAATTCAATACACTTGCCTGCTTTAATTTCCTTCCTGGCTTTCTTAACGTTCTTCGAGATTTCTTTCACATTGATATTTACCATTTCTTCTGTCCATCCATAATAGGTAAGTTCCCATAGGATTTCAGCAAGCAATCTTTCAGGCGAGTATCCCGCATCATTGATAACCGGAGTATCTATAATCTTGCTCCATGGAGTCCATCCCATGGCGAATATGCGGCTGTATTTATTGTTATTGACATTATAATGCCCCGCCGGAGGATTTTTTCCACCCCAAGGTTTTAATCCTTTGGGAGGAGCAATATATTTCGGATTAAGAAAACAGACATCAGCATATTTATGCTTATCAAAGAAATCCTTAGTTTCTCGAACAAGAATGGACATGCTATATTTGCGAGCCTTAGGCTTTTGTATCAATTCGTTAACCACCCGGGTATAAGAACCAATCGTTTGTTCCATTGATGGACGGTCGCAGGCAGCAATGTTTTTGCTATCCTTCTTGTTGATATACCTATAGACCTCGTTGAGGTCAACAGTCTTGAGTAATTCTCGAAACGTCATATGATTATCGGATTTCGTAGGCAAGTTTCGTGTAATCGAACCCAATTGATTGTGGCATCTTGTCGCTGTGCTTCTGTCGCACATGTAACTCGAATTTTTGTTGTGCTTCCCTCATAGAGGTAGCATTTACGAGGTTTGACTCGAGACCTTCAAATGGTCCAGAGATACCTTGGACTTTGATACTGATTTTTGCTTCAATGTAAAATAACATGATGGTATTATACCTTTCGTTTCTTCGAAGTCAAGAATTTTCGTTCTTCTTGTAACATTCTTTCGGCAATAGGAGCCAATTTGTTAAATTCTTGATAAAATAGACGGTATCTACCGATTACAACATTCCTGGCGTAAGAACGCATATCATTGGAGAGATTGGTAATAATATCAATTCTTTTCAGATTATAATCTCGGAGGAATTCCATACACAATCTCACGGTTCTGGGCTCTCTCACTCCCACGACCAACAAGAGTTGTTCTGTATAACGACTAAGCAAACGTGAAATTTTTCTACGAGCAGAAGGATTGTCTTTTACCAAGAGTTCTAACTTCTGAGCGGCTTTGTTTTTTCCAAAGATATATTTCATACGTTTTTCCAATAGTCAATGAATTTTTTAGCCAATTCTTTATCTTTCCGTGGTTCGCCTCGAATATCCCGGCATAAACAGTCCAAAATAAGACCGCTTACATCATCCGCATGTTCTATGCCATAGTTTTCCTTGAACCACCCGACTAAAATTGTTTTTTCATTCCACATACTCCATTCATTTCGAATCATCATACCCACAGTGAAATGTGCCATTGCCGAATCAAAAGTGGGTTCCGTAATCACCGCTATATCAATAGATGTAAGACCTTCCTTAAGAATAACAAGAGCTTCATCAAGGTTAGATGGAACTTTATCTTGATTAAGTTTCATAAGGCATCTGGTGTGGAAATGGAAAAATCTCTTTGTTATCCCATTGAAACTGAAAGGAGTGTTTGAGGACATGTCGCATTCTGATTGCATAACTCACATTTTATGTTTTCCAAGTATTCAAGTATTGTTTCAAGGTGACAGCGATAGGATTTACATCTTGGGTTGTTACATGGCGGTGAACATTTACACCAACATCCTAATCGCTTGCCTTTTAATGACAACACTTTAGCATGAAACTCGGGGTTATGCAACTTATTTCTGAAGTATTCTGCAAATTTGTCACATACATCATCCCGAGTACCATCACGTCCATGAACGTATGGATTTCCGAAAGGGGAGCTGTGTCCACAGTAAACTTCAGCTGTATTATGATGCCGAAGATTTACTATGGAAGTGGATGTACTGGCCATGTTTAACCAACGGGGAGAACCTTCACCCGGGATTTCAATACATAATTGCGGATTTCTCGAATGTCGGATTTGATCGGATTTCTTTCGATGGAATATTTTGTAAATGTCATTCCACTATAAGGACCAGACCAACGTCCATTGGAACGATAAAACACACCGAAACGTTGCTGCTTCTGTTTTTGATTTGTCATAACTATTCTTATTTTTATTTTAACACTATTTATACAACCACACGATTATATCGCTCTACTTCAACGGTATCATATACCATACTCATCGGATCGAACTTTTTTCCACTCATAATGGACTTGAGAATGGATGGGCTGCATCCACTAATAATAGCAGTACCCGTTTCATCAGATCTAATCGGGAAATTATCATTGCGTGATGCAACATTCCACCATATAACTTGAGGAAGTTCGTACCCATTATTAACAAACTTTTGCCTCATGACTTCAAAGTTAGTCATTGTGTTAGAAGTACATGCTTGATTAAATTCCATATCACTGATAATTAACAATACTTGAGGCAAATCTTTTTGACTAACCTTATTTTTAACAGCAGTCGAGAGGATAAGGTCAAAACATGCCTGAAGATTAGTGCTCTGGCCCCAGTTACTTTTATCCATATTTTGGAATTTTTCCCACAGATTATTTCCAATGAGACGTTGGAAGGATGGAGTACTACTAAAGTTTAGCCAGAAATCCTTAAAAGGACCAACATTGCGTTCCGCAGTATAAATTGCAAGTGATACTGATACCAAAATGTTGGGAATACCTGAAAACATACTTCCACTAACATCACTCACCGTTAACATTTTTATATCGTTTCCATTAAACCAGTCCGGCATAGCCTTCCACATAAGATCAGCCGCCAATATCTCCTGTGCGGTTGGCGTAGAATGTCCATAACAATCCTTAATGATGGAACGGAAGATTTCATACGGATACACTGCGCCCGCGTTAATCTTTGCTTCACCCTTTTTGACTGACTCGAGATAGGCTGCATAACGGGTCTGGTCATGCTTGCCGAAAGCCTTGCGATAATTCAAGGATGCCTTGGAAGGCACACGCTCGAAGTTGATTTCAGACCACTTGCCACTGCACATTTTGACTTCAAGTACATCAATGTACTTGCGAAGTGTGGACAAAATCTTGCGATACCGTCTCGGGGTCAATTCGAGGGCCTCGCGGGTCTTGCGACCAAGACGGCGGGATTCGGCGGAGCTGGTGTTCTCACTCTTGATCCACTTGGCCAAAAGAGATACACCTTTTCCATTCTTCATATTGCGAAGGTCTTCCTTCAATTGCTTGCCAAAGAGAGTAAAGACTTCACTCTCAAGAGGGGTTCCTACCAAGGCATAGAGGTCATCATAACGTCCATAGAATGGAATGTTCGCAAGGTTTTTATGAGCAACATCCGTATAATGCTGGGCTAACCAGTTCATAAGAATACGGAAAGTATTGCGTTCTCCTTGACCTTCACGCACATCGCGGAAATAGAAGAGAATCTTCATCGCCGTTAGACGATCCTGGGCGTACGCACGAGAAAACAAATTGACAATATCCTGGGGCTGGCGTTGACGCAATGCGCCACCCGCACCAAACCAGTCGAGGACGTTGTTCAGCGTGGATTTGTTGGTAAGAGCAATATTCTCGGTCAATCCAAAATTGCCTTGCACTTGCATAGCCTGCACAAAAGGATTGGGAGTAGGTACAAACTGAGTCTTGCGGGTCTTAATTATGTTTTTCATAACAGTTTCTTTCTTCTTTCTTTGTTGTCTAGCTGTTCAAGATACTTAACATGCATCACACAATGCTGATTGTATCTTCAACAAAAATTGAACTAGATGCATATCCATTAACAGTAGGATTTCCGAGTTCTTATTTAAAGTCGGTGCCACCGACACATTTTATTTTTATTGCAGTTAT
>Ga0315284_10011904_pt1 | contig 12391 bp, 7 predicted proteins | sample YL17G09_16_MG_FD_203696 | JGI IMG/M metagenome (GOLD analysis project Ga0315284, IMG submission 203696) | Sediment microbial communities from Yellowstone Lake, YNP, Wyoming, USA - YL17G09_16 | ecosystem: Environmental > Aquatic > Freshwater > Lake > Sediment | place: USA: Wyoming | collected...
CGCTCCAGCAACGGCGCAAGGCCGCGGCCAGGGCCAGCCACACGCGGCGCTGGCTGAGAGAGCATCCGGCATGATCACAACCGGCGTTGTAGTACTAGTGCTCGATGCGCGCCAGGACGTTGTGGCAGTGGAGATTGCTGGGTTCGAGCGTCAAGCCGCGACTCGCATAGTCTCGGGCGGCCTGAGTATCGCGGAGATGAAGCGCCAGCCAACCAAGTCGCGAGTAGTCGTCCGCGTCACCTTCATTGCTGCGAGAGTCGAGAACTCGAAGTAGGCGCTCGGCCATGGCGCGTTTCTCCTCGCTTTCCACCTCCAACAGCTTCTTTCCGAATATGAAGTTGAAACGATTGGCCGCGTCACTCAAGGCGCCGAACGGCGCCCCTGGCAGGCTCGCCAACTCGAGCCACGCACCTAGCTCCCCCAGGTAGTCGCCGGACGCTTCATACATCCGGGCCAGCCGATACCAGGCTTGGTCATCGCCGGGCTTGTCCTGCAAGTACTGGCGAACGGCCTGGATGGCGCGCGGCGTCTCCCCTTTCTCGGCCAGTAGGTCGGCCAGCTTGAGCCGTGCCGGGGCGTACTGTTGCGCCACAAACTCCAGGATTCGCAAGTAGTCGTCGACTGGGACTCCGCGCTGCTCGCCCTCAACGATGTGGCGAATCAAGCGGTCTACCCTCGGCCCGATACCGCGGGCGACGTCAGATCCTTGGCTGGCCCCGAATGCCCTTAGGAACGCTGTGTCGAGTTCGACTGAGCTCTTGAGGGGGCTGACGGATAGTTCGCGCTGACCAAAGAGCGCAGCGGCAAGAGGCACGGTGACGAAGTCCTGTGCATCGGCGTCCGAATGCACCAAGTCCACGAGCGAACTCTGGGCCAACGCGTCCAGCGCGTCTCTGACGTCGAACCGCTCATTTACTGGCCGGAGCAGCGCGGCCTCCACTGCCAAAGCAGGTACAACGGACCGCCAATTCGCGAGCGTTAGGAAGACGCGCTGCGCACCGGGCGCGAGCCCGTTGAAAGTCCGCTGGAAGAGGGCGTCGAGAATATCGTCGCGCGTCGCGAGGATCCCTTCGATGCGTCCGATCTTGCCGCGGCGAACAGCTTCCCCGAGGAGCACCTTCGCGATGTAGGGGTGGCCGTCGGAATCACGGAACAGTTCACGTTCGGATTTGTCGTCAATGATGTCGCGGATGCCAAGGCTCCGAGAGACCCTGTCCACCAGCGTCGAGAACTCTGGTTCGCTCATCCCTCGGACTTCCACGGGGTAATCAGCCTTGAAGTTCCGCATTCGCGTGGTGATTAGAACCTTGTTGGGCAACCTGATCCGGTCATCGATCCACAGATAGAACTCAGCTGGATCACGGACAGTCTCGAAGTTGTCAAACGCAAAGAGGAGGCGCTCGTCAGGTTTGGCAGTCGTCATCGATGACGAGAGGTACTCGACGGACTTGAATCCCTTCGTGAAACGTTCGCTGGGCTGCATCAGCGCTACGAACTGATTTGCGAAGTCTTCGAGCGCTAGTGCGTGAGGGGCGACGAGCTTCGGTCCGTGATCGAGCAGATCTATGTCACGCGCGCTAAACCAAACGATCGTGAAGAACTCCCCGTCATCGGCCAGTCTGCTCAAGACCTCCAGGGCAAGAGAGGTCTTGCCAATTCCTCCCCGCCCGACGAGGGTCACAACTGGGTGCTGTTCGTCGACCAAGCGCTGGCGTAGCTCGGTCTGGAGTTCCGCGCGCTGCGCATACCCAGACACGCCGGGGGGCAGGTTCTCCAGCGTGTTGCCGTGGACCTCGAGTTGGGGCCGACCTTGGGTCTCACTTGCGGGCAAGGGCAGCGGTGCACGGAGGTAGGCCGCACTTGGCTCATATCGATGGTTGCCAGTGATGTACGAGAGGAGCTCGAATCTCGTCTCGTTGAATGCGCCGTTAGCGACGAAGAAGTCGGATAGATCGACGTCCGTTTCCGTGAGAGGCACTGCCGAGGGCGCACCTAGGAAGACGTAGATGCCGTCGACCATTTCGATGTCGCGAACACTCTTTAGGTACGCGAACGGCGCTGGGTCCCCTCCGATGGGCACCACGCGATATTTCCCTGATAGGCCTCTTCTCAGATAGACCCATGGTTGTTGAAACAGAGTTAGCTCGGACGTGACCAGATCCAGACCTGCCTCGAGCGGAGGGCAGAGGCGGGCTAGCGCATCGGCAGAGATTGCTCCATGGCCACGGGTCTTGTTTCGCAGCCACGCGAAGCGATGAAACCACTCCCGCAACTGTGGCCGGGTCGACGCCGGCGCAGTGTCGGGCTCCAAGACGGTGCAGGCCTCTATCACCCGAATGACTGCCTCGGTCGTTCGGGAGGATGCGGCCTTCGGCCTCCCGATCAGCTGGTTTTGGAGCGGGCGAACCGACTCCGGTAGGTATTGGCTCGCCGGACCAGTAAGTAGATCGTCAAGTGCTTGTACCCATTCCCCGATGCCTTCTGCGCGGACCAGGCGGTGCAATAGTCGATACCGATGCCCCTCTCGCTCTACCGGCAGAGACGCAAGCAGGCCCAAGCACGTGAGTTTTGTAGCGAACTCGCCGAGGTAGAGGAGGACGTTTAGCAGCGCGGAGTCCGACTCCTCGCGTTCTCGGCCGAGCCGCTCGCGCAGTCGCCCGAACGGCAGGAACTGCGCGGGAGCGCCGACCGTCGGTGTCTTGGTCATCTACCCTCTCGCGATCGCGCCGCGCTCAGGAGCCGTCTCAGGAGCCCCATATCCTCCACCTCCCCGGTGAGCCGCAGCTGATCGCCCGCGGTCATCCTACGCTCACCCCAGGTCCGCGCGTCCGCTGCGTCGTGAACCACCTGACGGCCGGCGACGGGGCCACTTCACGACGAATGCCCTTGCCATCGAACAGACCGAGCCAGATGCTAGCCCGTCACGATGCTTCCATAGCGTTCGCCCAGAAGCGGGAGGCGGGGCACGATACCGCGGGGCGCTGCCGCTTGAAGTCGTTCGTCTCAGACCCCATACACCTTCAGGATCTCGTCGCCGTAGTGGTTGATCACCTTGACGGCGATCCGGCCGCTCGCCGGGCGCGGGAAGGGGCGGGAGACGGTCGAGTTGAGCGACGCCCAGGCGGCCTCGTCGATGTCGGCGCGGAGGGCGCGCTTGAGCTTGTCGTAGGGGTCGTCGGCGCCGAGGAAGTAGGCGTGGCGGACGAAGAACTGCTGGTCGTCGTAGGCGGTGTCGATGAACCAGCAGGCGATGTCGTCGGTCGAGTCGCTCCGGACGACGCCGGTCGTCGGGTCGTAGACGTCGAGGCCGTGGATCTCGACCTGGAGCTCCCCCGCCCCGCCGGCCGCCGGGCGGATGTCGATATCGGGCTGGCCGAAGACGGTGAACAGGTTGCCGCTTCGGGTCTTCTTGAGGAGCTCGTCGGCCATCGCCAAATCGGGGTTCATCCGTGCGGTCAGGACGGTCAGCTTGCCGAAGCGCATCGCCTTGCCGGTCTCCTCGTCGGCCCGGGCGTCGAAGGCGAAGCCGCACACGACAAGGACGTCGAAGTAGCCGTCAGCCTCGAGGGCGGCCTCGCGGACGAGGTCCGGCCCGACGGTCCCGTATTGCGGCCCGATCGCGACGGCGGCGCGCCGGTCAGTCTCGCCCTCGCGGTACGTCCCGGTGGCCTGGAGGAAGTGACCCGGAAACGGGTCGAGTGTCTCGAAGCGGAGGCGCTCGCCCTTCACCCGGTTATCGACGCCGGACGAGCGGAGGTTGTCGAGGATCGTCTCGACGAAGCGGCCGGAGTCCTCGATCGGAGCCGGCGCGTTGACGAGGTCCTCGGGGCCATCGGCGACGACGCGGTGGGGCGACAGGCTCTCGACGGTGAACGGCCCGCTGACCCGGACGACCTTCGGGTCGGTGTACGGGCGGTCGAAGAGGATCTCCGTGTCGGCGTTGCGGGCGATCGCGCCGTCGATCTCGGCGCGGGTCATCCCCTCGCGGATCTCGGGGTTCTGGACGATCGACTTCAGGGTCACGTGCGGGACGCGCTCGTAGACGAAGCCCTTGCGGATGTCGCCCTCGGTGGAGCCGAACGCCGGAGCTCCGGTGAGCTCGGCCTCTTTGCGCTGGCCTTCCGGCGTGTCCGCCATGAGGTACCACGGGTACTTTGCCGCCATCAGCCGCGTCCGGGCGAGCGCGAGCGCGACCCGGCTCGTGTCGATCGTGATCCAGCGCCGACCCCACTGCTCGGCGACGTATGCCGTGGTGCCGCTGCCGCACGTGGGGTCGAGGACGAGGTCGCCGGGGTCCGTCGTCATGAGGAGGCAGCGCTCGACCACCTTCGTGTGGGTCTGAACGATGAAGATCTTCGGATCGCCGAACCCAGACGTGATTGTGTCGTCCCAAAGGTTAGTTCGGGGTGCTGCTGGAAAGTCGTCGAGGTACCGCACAAACCGAAGCGTTCGGCCGAGCCCCATGAGTCGCCCGGCCGCGATCAACTTGCCCATGCCCTCCGCGTTCGTCTTCCATCCACCTGTGCCAGGACGGAACTCCGCACCGTCCAAAGTGACGGGAAAGACCGTGGATTCGGCGCTTGACTGGGAGGTCATGTCGCCGTGAGCGAACAGCCGCGCGCCGGCCGGTGGTTCCTCGTCGGGCTTCAGCTGCCTGCGCACGCCTGTTGGTTCGTCGACCCACCGGTACTGCGTGGCGCCTTCCTCGCCGAACTCCTTTTCGCGAAACAGCCGGCGGTACTTCACGCTTTCCCGATTGCGCGCGTACCAGAGCAGATAGTCGAACACGGCAGGAGGGAGGTCGGTTGTGCCGCTCGGGCTGCCTGCACCAGTCGTCTTCTTGTAAGCGATCTGCAGGCAGAAGTTCTTGGCTCCAAACACCTCATCGAGCAGGCTCCGCACGAGATGCACGTTCTCGTCGCCGATCTGGACGAAGATCGATCCTGACTCGGTCAGGAGCTCGCGGGCGACGACGAGGCGGTCGCGCAGGTAGCTCAGATACGAGTGGATGCCGAGCTGCCAGGTGTCGCGGAAGGCCTGGACCTGCTCGGGCTGGCGGCTGGCGTCCTCGGCCTTGCCGTCCTTGACGTCACGCTTCCGCGTCGAGACCTGCCAGTTGCTGCCGAACTTGATCCCATAGGGCGGATCCATGTAGATGCACTGGACCTGGCCCTTGAGCCCTTCCTTCTCCGCGAGCGAGGTCATCACATGGAGTGAGTTGCCCAGGATCATCCGGTTCGACCACTTCATCGGGTGGCGGTAGAAGTCGACCCGCTCCTCGAAGGCCATCCCGTTGAAGTCGCCGGAGAACAGGTCGAGCTGCGTCTCGCGTCCGGCCGCGGTCGTCGCCCGGAGGTCCTCGATGATCGCCTTCGGGCTGATCTGCTCCTGGATGTGGATCGGGATCGCCGGAACGACGAGGTCCTCGCCGTCCTGCTCGTCCTTGCCCTTCCAGACGAGCTGCGGGTCGAGCGAGGGGTCGCGCGGATAGCGGAGCGTCTGCGGCCCCTTTTCGTCGACCGCGACGAGCGACTGCGTCTCTGCGGTCGGGATGTTCACCCGGCTGTCTCCCGTGTGGTGGACGGCCTCGACGGAGGTCGGCGTGGCGGGCTTCGATATTCTCCTGACCAACGCTTATCTCCCCCTTACGCGGGTACGAGTGAACGGACGTGGGCGCGGATGAGGTTCGCGGCGTCCCACGGGTCGGACACTTCCAGGAAGGACCAGCGGCCGAGGCCGCCGTGGTTGTTCACGGCGGGAATCCAATACGTCTCGGCGGTGGCGACCTTGGCCGCCTTCTCGCGGCGGTGCTCGCCGGTCACCTCGATGATGAGGTTGAGTGGCTCGGCCGCGCCGTCGTCGATCCGGACGATGAGATCGGGCACGTAGTTGGCGGCTTCGCCCTCGAACGTGTACGGGACCTTGAAGTTGAGGCCCTGGTTCTTCGCGTAGGCGATCACCTCGTCCATGTCGTCCAGGACCTGGCCGAGCTTCGCCTCCCAGCCCGAGTCCAGCACCAGGTAGTTGAGGTGGCTCATATCGGTCTCGTACACGAGCTTGGTGGTCGTGAAGTCGACGTAGCGCGTCGAGCCGATCGGGTCGTAGGGCCGGAGGATCGGCATGATCCGTTGCTCGCCCGTTGTGCCTCGGACGATCGCACGGTGAATCCGGTCGGCGGCGTCGTGCTCCCACTCGGCGATGAGGAGCATCTGGGGGAATGCGTGGTCCTTGAGGACGACGCACTCGGCCAGCCAGCGCTCGGTGATCGCGAGAAGCTGCGGATAGAGCCAGGGTTGTTCGGCGTCGTCGTCGGCCCGGAAGTACGTGTCGAGGACCCGCTTGGCGATCCGGAAGGCGACCTCTTGGGGCCGCCTGAGCTTGAGGTCGTCGAGGTTCGTTTCGATCGACTCGCCAACGATCGGATCGAGCACGGTGACGACCGGGACTTCGTCGGTCGCAAGGGTCTTCGTGGAGTCAGGGGTGAACTTCGCGGTGAGGTGGGCGGTCGGCAGGTCGTAGCGGTAGCCGAGGAGTCTGGGGAACGTCAGCTCGAGATCGCTTCGTTCAGGGAGCGCGCGGACCCGGCGGATCTCCTTCTGGATGATCGGCCCGGTCTGGCCGCTCGTCGGCAGGAAGCTGAACGGGACGCCGTAGACCTCGGCGTACTCGGGCGCGAAGTGGCCATCTGGTCCGGGCTCGTAGCTGACCCGCCGCAGGCCCCGCCCGACGACTTGCTCGCATAGGAGCTGCGTCCCGAAGGCGCGCACACCAAGGATGTGGGTGACGGTGTTCGCGTCCCAGCCCTCGGTGAGCATCGAGACCGAGACGACGCAGCGAATCTGCTCGCCCAGGCGGTCCCGCTTGCCGATCGTGTTCATCACCTCGCGCAGGAGGTCCTCGTCGGTGATCTCCTCGACCGAACGGCCCGGGAAGCGGGCGCGGTAGTCGGCCTTGAACTCGTCGATCTCGGCGGCAGCGATCTTCTTGAACGCGGGATCCATCGCCTCGCCCGATTCGAGCTGGGCGGAGTCGATGAGCAGGGTGTTCGGGCGCTCGGACCAGCGCCCGCCCTCGACGTTGCTGAAGATCGGCAGCGCGCCCGGGACCGGGACGGTCGAGCTGTTGGCGAGCGTCTTCTCCCAGCCGGCGATCCAGTCGAAGGTGAGCTTGCTGATGTTCGTGTTCTGGCAGACGACGATGAAGACCGGCGGCGTGCCGGTGCCGGCGGCCTTCCAGGCCTGGTACGACTTCTCGTAGTTGCCGTAGAGGCTGCGGAGAGCGCCCTCGAGCTCCTTGGGGAGCTTGGGCTCGCCCTGGATCTCGTCGGTCGCGCGGCCTTTCTTCGGGAGGCCGTCGCGGATACGGACCCACAGGTCGCGGTAGGTCGGGGAGGTGCCGGCGACCGAGTCGTCCGAGACGGGCACCCGAGGGATCTTCACGATCCCGGCCTCGATCGCGTCGATCAGGCCGAAGTCCGACACGACCCACGGGAAGAGCGTGCCTTCCCTGTAGCCCGAGCCGCGGAGGAAGAACGGGGTCGCGCTGAGGTCGTAGATCGCCCGGACGCCGAGCTTCGCCCCGATCGAGCGGAGGCCGTTCAGCCAGACCCGGGCGGCCTCCTCGTCGCGGCGGGCCTCGGTCCGCTCGTCGGCGCTGAGCTTCTCCTCCTCGCTCTGGGGCGCGGACTGGTAGCAATGGTGGGCCTCGTCGTTGAGCACGACGATGTTCTTCTTTGTCCCGAGTGCCCGGCAAACCCGGCGAACCATCTGGTCGGGGGTTTCCTTGAACTGGTCGGTGTCGCCGTCGGGGCCGGCGAGGACCTTCTTCGTGAGCGAGGCGGCCTCGAACGTCTCGCGCCGGATGAAGCCGTGGAAGTTGGCGATCTCGATCTTCGCGGCTTGGAGGGCGTGGAGCTGGTCCGGCGTGAGGAGGTCGCGCTCCTGGTAGTAGTTGCCCGCGAGGTTCGGCCGCAGGACCTGGAGGCGGTCGCGGATCGTGATCCCGGGGGTCACCACGAGGAACGTGTCGCTGAAGCGCTTGTCCTGGGGATTAGCGAGCTTGTTGAGCGCCTGCCAGGCGATGAGCATGGCCATGACGACGGTCTTGCCTGACCCGGTCGCCATCTTGAGCGCGATCCGGTACAGCCCGGGGTTACGCGCCTGACTGTCCTCGCGGAGCTTGTTCTCGATCCAGGGCTGGCGGTGGCCGGCGACCTCGGCGAGGAAGATCGCGGTCTCGAGCGCCTCGATCTGGCAGAAGAAGAGCGGCTTCTCGCGGGAGGGGTCGATCCAGTAGGTGAGCAGGTCGCGGGTGACTGCGGTGATCCCGGGGTAGCCTGTCGCTCGCCAGGCCGCGACGTGCTCGCGTACCCGGTTGATGAAGTCGTTGTCGCGCGCCTGCTCCGTGGCGAAGTCGCCGGCGAGCGCGAGCTGGCCGCCGCCCTTCGTCCTCGGCTTCGGGATCGGGATGAAGTACGTGCTTCGGCGACGACCCTCGGCGATCTCGCTCGTGATCCCGTCCTCGTCGAACCGGAAGTGGCGCGCCGGCTCGGCGAACGGCGAGTTGAGAATCGGGTTCTCGATGACGACCGCCATCCGTCCCTCTCACGTGCCCCTGGGTGGCTTGTCCCCCCTTGCAGCATACCGAGGCGTGTGCCAGGTTGCGTGGCACGGGCGAGATCAGCGCGTGCGCCGGCACCGTGGCGGAGCAGAGACGTGTGCCTGGTCGTGCAGCTTTGTGCAGTGCGACCCCTCAGGCGCAGCTGCTCGAGTGCGTCCGTGTGCCCCTGCCATCTTCGCCCACATTCGACCCGGGTACGAACCCGCCACGATGCGGACATCGTGTCGGGCGTGGACGGCGATCGGGTCGGGTCGTGGTTACTCTCCCCGCAGCGGGTCAGGAAGAGTCAGAAGCTCGCCCCTCTGGAGATAGTCCCCAATGGATCAGCCGAGCCGGGTGATCGTGATGAAGGTCGGTGTTCATCTGAGCGAGCCCTGGCGGGCCATCGTCGAGCGCAAGCTCGCGGAGGAGCGGGCAGCGGGCGTCGCGTACTGGGGATACGGCGGCAGCGTCTGCCATCCGCTCACGCAGGTCCAACCGTTCGCCGAGCAGGGCTTGCCCGTCGCGGTCCTGATGATCCGCACTGTCAGCGACTTCCTCGGCAACTCCACGCCGGCGGTGGCCGAGTCCAGAGACGGAAGGGCATGGGAGCCGATCCCTCAGGGGGTCACAACGTCGGGCAGGTACGCGCTTATCCTGCGATCGCTGCGGGAGACGACCGAGGAGCTGGATCTAGGGGCGTATGAGGTTGCGATCGGCCCAAAGGATGGTACGCCCCTCACGAGCTACCTTCGGGGACGGGTGGACAAGGCTTGCGCGCGGCTCGCGTCGACTCCGCGGGGTTCGGATCGGCTACGGGTAGTCCTCAGGGCCGATCTGGTTGCACCCTACGCCGTGGTCTTGCAGACGACCTGATCCCGCCACATCGCCAACCGACGCGGCGGTCGGACACCATCCGCGCATCGTGTTGCGTCTCGCGGAAGGTGGAGTGTTGAACCTACGCTGGGAGGCGAGCGACGATCGCGTGGATGGCCGCCAGCACGCGCGGCAGCCGTGCGGCCAGCTCGTCCCTGCTCATCGTCGCTAGGTGGTGCCTGACCGCGCGACGCCGGTTCTTCAGCTCGATAAGAACGTCCCGATGATCGGCGGTCATCAAGCCCTGCGTGACCATCTCGGCCGCTTGTTCGGAGAAGGAACGGTCATCCCAATGCTCGCCTAGCAGGAAGCCCATCGTTAGTTCGGCGACGGCGTGCAACTCCTCCAGTGCCTGTTCCGACGGAGCGTGGTCGTTCTGCCAGGCCTCCAAGATGCTTGTCAGGCCGTCGAGGCGATACTGAATGACCTGGTCCTCGACAGCGTCGAAGACATATGAGCCGGGCGTCCCGTCGAGCATTCGAGCCGTATCGAGGACGGACGTCGTGATGTCCCAGGCGCCCCGAACGTATCCCCGCAGGATGCGGCGGCCGATCTGGAGGCGCCGGGCGCGGGGTAACGGCACGTCCACCACCTCCGCCATGGCGCCGAGAGCGATTGTAAGGGGGGTCCTGCTGGCCTGGATGTTCGTCAGCGGTCCGTCCACCGTAACGCAGTACCCGCCCTCCACGCGTCGGTATCGAAGGGTCACCCCACGCTGGCGGCATCCGAGCTGCATGCCGTGCAACAGCCGGCGCAGCAGGGCGTCCTCGGTGGCGGTGCGCACCTTGACGTCGAAGTCGTACCCCGCCACGGCACCCTCACGCCTGCCGGTGGAGCTGTCGCGATCGGCATGTCATGGCTAATTCAGGCGGATCACGGGCAGACCAGCTTTCCGGCGTTCGATCCTGGCTCCGCCCCCTCCGATAAGAGCACCGCGTCGATCGCCTTGCAGGCGTCACAGACGCGGCGCCAAGTGTCTCTCTCAAGCAGCTTGAGCTGGTTCGAGAAGTTGCTCGCCGCGACGTCGCGGCCAGCCGTCCCCCAGGTGCCGAGCACGTCGCGCCACTGCTTCTCGAGTTCGTTCTCTTGGCCGATCAGCTCGTAGGCCTTCGTGATCGTCTGCCGAAGCGTGACGTCAGCGATGGCGCGCAACTCCCCGGACGAGGACAGCGTCCGCCACTGGCTGTCGCTCAACACGTCATACGGCGCGGGCGCCTGTGACCGGTCCTGCCGCCTCATCATCTGCTCTGGGATCGGTGCCAACTCCTCACGCAAGAGCTTGAAGACCGCCATCCGGTTGTTTCGCTCGCGTTCAGCGTCGCCCTCACGCTTCACAACGGCCTCGAAGGCGGAGCGATGTGGAGCGCGGCTCTCATCGCCCACCCGCACCAGCACCCCCCTATCGCGATGCAGCACCACCCGCGTCGCCGACGGATGTACCAGGACGACGAGGAACACGGCAGGCTCGAATTCGATGACGTTGGTTTCGACCCTCGGCGTCGGGTCCAGGTAGGTCGAGAGGTGACCGTTCAGCTGGTCGAGTGGATTGGCGGAATCGAAGCCCTCGTACCGCCGTGGGGTCTTTGTCCGCGGGTCCTCCTCCACGCCAACGATGATCGTGCCGCCCTCGGAGTTGGCCATCGCAGCGACGGTCCGGCTAATGTCGCCGCTGAGGTCTCGTTTGTAGTCGAGAGTCTCTGTCTCCCTATAGCCACCGGCCAAGAAATCTCGCAGCTCGTCGACGTTGGCGTGGATCAGGTCGCGGGCATCGCGGATGGCCATGGCCGGCATGATACGGGCCCGCCGGGTCACACGACGCCGCGCTTCACGCTTGGGTCATCGATCGTCGTGTCCCATCGCCAGCGTCGAAGGAGCTCCACGATCGCTGGCTTGAGCCGCATGCGAGGCAGGAGGACGGCTCCCGGTCTCGTGTACGTCTGATCGAAACGCGCACGTACTAGCCAACGCCAGGCCGCGGCCGCGACACCTCAGGCCTCCTAACACGACGTGGTCATCGTGTCGGTCGCTTCTCAGCCTGGCGGCACACCCGACCAGCGGCGAGTTGCTCTCCCCCGCTCTTGAAGCCCACCGGGCACAGGACGCGGATGACCTTCATTCCGGGCCTCGGCTCGGGTACGTACTCATCAGGCCCCGACTCCATCCGGGCAAGAGGATTCGCGACGCCCCGCGCTGCTTCACAGCGGCGCGGGGCGTCGTACCTCGCTCGAGTGGGCGCGCGAATCGAGTACCTGGATCAGCGGGATGACGGCCCCCCGACGCGAGACCCGTTCGCCGATGCCCTCTTGCTGGGGAGGACGCCAGCTAGATCGACCCGAACACTCGTCTGCGTAGACTGAACAGAGCCAAGTCATGCTTCTAGCGATTGCCACCACCATGGAAGGAGACCGCGGTGCTCAGGCGCCTACGCGTCGAGAACTTCATGTCGTGCCAAGACACGACCGTCGATCTCAAACCGCTGACCGTGTCTGTTGGCGCGAACGCGTCGGGTAAGTCGACCATCTTCAAGGCGCTGGTCTTTCTGTCCCGGCTACAAAACGGCGTGCCTCTTCGCGGAGGATCCAAGGGCGAATTTCAGCTCGAACCTGGCGTCACCTTGGATCAGTTGGTGCGGAATGGCAACACATCGCTACCCATCCGCTTCCAACTCTGGTTCGACGAGGACCCTTTCTGCCAGAATAGGGTGAGACACCGTCTCTTCGAGAATAGGTGACACGCTGCGAGGGCGGAGAGAGGAACCATCCGCGATGCTCGAACCATTGGCGCCGCTCCCTACGGTGGGCCATGCTGGGCCCGCCATGCCCGACCCGGAAGTCCGGGAGCGTCCGGTCCGCCGGACCTTCACCGCCGAGTACAAGCTGCGCATCGTCGAGGAGGCCAACGCCGCCCGCGAGCCGGG
>Ga0315284_10011905_pt1 | contig 12391 bp, 10 predicted proteins | sample YL17G09_16_MG_FD_203696 | JGI IMG/M metagenome (GOLD analysis project Ga0315284, IMG submission 203696) | Sediment microbial communities from Yellowstone Lake, YNP, Wyoming, USA - YL17G09_16 | ecosystem: Environmental > Aquatic > Freshwater > Lake > Sediment | place: USA: Wyoming | collected...
CCGCCCCCCCCCCCCCCCCCCACCCCCCCCCCCCCCCCCCCCCCCCCCCCCCCCCCCCCCCCCTGCCCCCCCCCCCCCCCCCCCACACCCCCCCCCCCCCCCCCCCACAAATCTCTGAAAAAAAACTTCTTAACAGCTTCGTTGAATTTCTATACACATGCTGATTCTAAAGAACTTAACAGCTTCGTTTTGCTTTTCTGAAAACTATGTTGTTCATTCTGCATGACTAATCAGCTTCGTTTTTTTTCAGGGTATAGGGAAATTCTCAATCGGAGTAGCATTCGACCGCTGGCGAGCAGCCGAGATCCCACAGGCAAGAATGAAGCAGCGCCGAGTATCCCTCGCTCCGCAGTTCCATGCATGACCAGGTTCCGACTCCCATGTTGTTCCTGCCCGATTGCCTCGAAGACTAGCCGGTCTAGGCTCTCCCTCGAACTTAGCTAGACTACTACAATCGGCCAGACAAGTCAAGAGACCAAATGCCTGGAGGCGCGACTTTCTGCCAGCCCAGGAGATCGTCCGCTTTCTGCCTCTCCCACGACCGGAGTCGCGACTTGGAAGTCCGCGCTCTCTGCCGCCTCGGAAAATCCGCAACGAAAGATCGCCGCCGCGCCTTCTATTGCCATCCCTCGGCGCACCTTGATACATTAGCAGGCTAGACCTTTCCGCCTCGGTCTTGAGCGTGAACGGCGATTGTCGAGGAACTGACCTGGCCGGAGACACCCTGCGCAAGCTGGTGGAACTGATGGCGCACCTGCGCAGCGCGGAGGGGTGTCCGTGGGACCTGGCGCAGGATTACGACTCCGTGAAGGGCCTGCTCCTGGAGGAGGCCTACGAAGTTGTGGATGCCGTCAACGAGCGCGATTTTGACGCGCTCGAGGACGAGCTCGGCGACCTGATATTCCAGGTGGTTTTCTACTCCCGGCTGGCCGAGGAAGAGAAGCGCTTTGGCATCGATGATGTAATCGAGCGAGTGCACGCCAAGCTGATCCGGCGCCACCCGCACGTTTTTGGGGAGACACGCGCGCGGAACGCGGAAGAGGCTCTGAAGAGCTGGAACGCGGTCAAGGAGAAGGAACGGCTCTCCAGCCCGAATGGCGCCCCGCCGTCGAACTCCCTCCTCGACGGAATCCCGCCGGCGTTTCCCGCCATACTCGAGGCCTACGAATTGGGGATCCGCGCCGCGGAGGTCGGGTTCGACTGGGCGAAGGTGGACGATCTGCTGGCCAAGGTGGAAGAGGAAATCCACGAACTGCGGCGCGAGTTGCCCGTTCGGCCTGCGCACGACGTTCGCCGCGCCGAAGAGGAAGTTGGCGACTTGCTGTTCGCCGCCGCCAACCTGGCGCGATATTTGCACACCGATCCGGAGAGCTGCCTGCGCCGCGCCAACCAGAAATTCAAGGGCCGATTCCAGGCCCTGGAAGAAGAAGTCTCGAGGCGCGGCAAGCGCGTGCGCGAGTGTACGCCCGAGGAACTGGATTCCATTTGGGAAGGACTAAAAACGCGAGAAGCACGGTGAGCTACGTCATCCGGCCCTGCACGACCCGCGAGGAACTCGGCGCCTGCGTTACTCTCCAGAAAAAGATCTGGGGCTATTCCGATCTGGAGGTTTACCCGCAGCGGTTGTTTGTGAACCTCCGCCAGATTGGTGGCCACGTGCTTGCGGCCTTTACGCCGCAGGGTCGGGCGGTCGGATTCGTGGCCTCGATGCCGGCGTGGCGAGAGGGCGGGAACTATTATCACTCACTATCGCTGGGCGTTCTGCCGGAGCACGAGAACCGCGGCTTGGGTAGGGCGTTGAAACTGGAGCAGCGCAGATTGGCGCTGCGGGCCGGCATCGACCGCGTCGAGTGGACGTTCGACCCGCTTCGCGCCAAGAATGCTTTCTTCAATGTTGTGCGCCTGGGCGCCGCTTGCCGCCGCTACATCGCGGACCACTACGGCGCGGTGGACAGCCATTTCCAGAAGGGACTGCCCAGCGACCGGCTGGTGGCCGAGTGGTGGCTGAGGTCGCCGCGCGTCCGTCGCACGCTGAGCGGAAAGCCGCCGCGGTCCGACCGCAAGAAACCCGCCGACGAGGTTACAATCCCGAGTGATATCGAGTCGCTCAAGAGAACCCGCCCGGGTGAAGCACGAGCCGTCCAGGCCAGGGTGCGAGAACAGCTCGAAGACTGTTTCGCCCGGAAGCTGGCGATAACGGGCTTTGCTTTGGAGGGAGCGATCGCGAAATATCTATTGGATCCCTATGAAGATTAGCCGAGTCGAGATTCGAGAAATCCGCCTGCCGCTGGTTCACTTTTTTGAAACCAGCTTTGGCCGGACCACGGTGCGGAGGATTGTGCTGGTTCGGACTGAAGCCGAAGGTTTGACAGGCTGGGGCGAGGTCACCTGCGGCGAAGAGCCTTTCTACAGCCACGAAACGCCCGAGACCGCCTGGCACATTTTGAGGGATTTCCTGATTCCCTGGACCCTCGGAAAGGAGTGGGCCACGGCATCCGAGATGGCCCCGACCTTCAAGCCCATCCGCGGCCACAACATGGCAAAGGCCGCACTCGAGAACGCACTGTGGGACATCGAAGCGCAGATGAAAGGCGTTTCGCTCGCCAAGTTGTTGGGTGGCAGCCTCGAGGAGATTCCCTGCGGAGTCTCGATCGGCATTCAGAATACCGTCGAGGAATTGCTTGAGAAGATCCAGCGCGAGCTCGACGCCGGGTACCAGCGCATCAAGGTGAAGATCAAGCCGGGCTGGGACGTGGAGGTTCTCGACCGGATCCGATCGAAAGTTCCCCGCATCGCCCTGATGGCCGACGCCAACTCGGCCTACACCCTCGCCGATTTGCCGCGCCTCAAACTGCTCGACCGCTTTTACCTGATGATGGTCGAGCAGCCCCTGGGTTGGGAGGATTTGATTGACCACGCGAAACTGCAACGGGAAATCGCGACCCCGATCTGCCTGGACGAGTCCATCCACAGCGCGGACGATGCGCGCAAGGCCATCGAGATCGGCGCCGGCAAAATTATCAACGTGAAACTGGGCCGCGTGGGAGGCTTTACTTCCGCGCGTCAGGTCCACGACGTTTGCCGGGCAAAGAACGTGCCGGTCTGGTGCGGCGGCATGCTGGAATCGGGAATCGGTCGCGCGCACAACATTGCGCTCTCCACCTTGCCGGGATTCACTCTGCCCGGCGACGTTTCCGCCAGCCGGCGCTACTGGACCGAAGACATCATCGACCCGGAAGTAACGGTCGGCCCCCAGGGGACGATCCGCGTGCCAACGAACGCGGGTCTCGGCTACGCCGTAAACCTCGAGCGAATCGAAAAAGTCACCGTAAGGAAGGAGAGCTTTGGATAGCGCCGTTCCAGTTCCCGCTCAAGCCGTCGAGGCCCTCAGGCGTTCACGCAGCCATGCGCTGATGCACACGCTTATGCTGCTTGCCACGTTTTGCTGGGCAGCCAACATCGTCGCGGTAAAAGAGGGGTTGAAAGGTTTTGGGCCGCTGGCGCTTGCGCTGCTGCGCATTTCGGGGGCGTGGGTCCTTTTCACAATTTTGTTTTTTGGCCGGCGAAACCGTCCTCCGCTCCGGCTGACGGGGCGAGAGTGGCTGACGATGGCCCTCGTGGCGATGACTGGCGTCACCTTCAACCAACTCTTTTTCATCGGCGGGCTGGCACACAGTTCGGTCGCGCATGCCGGGCTCATCGTGGCGCTCGGGCCGGTAATGGTTTTGGTCCTCTCTTGCCTGCTGCGCCTGGAGGCCCTCACCGTCCTGAAGTTCGTCGGCATGCTTGTTTCCTTTGGAGGTGTAGCGGTCCTCACGACCGGCAAGGTTGGTCATGGGAACAGCGGGCAGTTGCTGGGCGACATGCTTTTGCTTGCCGGGAGCGGAGTGTTTGCCGGCTATACCATCCTGATGAAGGAGATTGCCGGCCGATATGACGCGGTAACCTTGAATGCGCTGGCATATACCATCGGCGTTGTGGGGATGATCCCTTTCGGCGCCTACTCACTGGTCGATGTGCGCTGGGTTTCCATCCCGCCGCACGCGTGGTTGGGCTTGGCCTATGCGATCGTTTTTGGTTCTGTCGTGCCCTATCTGATTCTTGCCGTGGCCATTAATGAGCTCACCGCGTCACGGGTTGTGGCCTTCTCTTATATCCAGCCGGTGATTGCCACGGGGCTGGGAATCTGGCTGCTCGGAGAAGGACTGACTCTGAAGATCATCCTGGGGGGAATGCTGATTCTCCTGGGCGTTTATCTGACGGAACGCGAGCGAGGGGAAGAGCAGGGAGTAGGGAGTCGGGAGTAGGGAGTCGGAGGTCGGGAGGGGCGAGATTCCACCCAGCGGCTCCTTATCAAGGTGGCCAGTCGTTCACTCAGCCCCGAAACCCGAATCCCGAGTCACGAACCCCGGCTTTCAGCATGACCAAACGTATCGCCATTATTCCTGGTGACGGCATCGGCGTCGAGGTGACGGCCGAGGCCACAAAGGTCCTCGAGACGCTAAGGGCGGCGCGCAATCTGCCGTTGGAGCTTGTGACCTTCGATTGGGGCGCGGAGAAGTATTTGCGCGAAGGTGTTTCGTTGCCCGCGGGCGCGCTCGAGATGTTTCGCCGCGACTTCCACGCCATCTTCATCGGCGCGGTCGGCGATCCGCGTGTCCCCTCGAACCAGCACGCCGTGGACATCCTCCTGGGCATCCGCCTTGGGCTGGACCTTTACGTGAACCAGCGCCCCGTGAAGCTTCTCGATTCCAGGATCTGTCCTCTGAAGAATTGTACCGAGCGGGACGTGGACTTCGTCATCATCCGCGAGAACACCGAAGGGCTCTACGTGGGGATGGGCGGCAATTTCAAGCGCGGGACCGCTGACGAAGTCGCCGTGCAGGAGGATGTCAATACACGCCGAGGAGTGGAGAGAATTCTCGTTTACGCCTTCGAGCACGCCCGGCGTCATGGCCTGAAAAAGCTCTGCATGAGCGACAAGTCGAATGCCCTGCCCTTTGGGCACGGTTTGTGGCAGCGAACGTTTGCGGAAGTGCGCGAGCGCTATCAGGAGATTGAAGCATCGCACCTGTATGTGGATACGCTGGCCATGGAAATGGTGCGCGACCCTTCGCAGTTTGAAGTGGTCGTCACCTGCAACATGTTTGGTGACATCCTCAGCGACCTGGGGGCGCAACTTCAGGGCGGACTGGGCGTGGCGCCTTCTGGCAACATTCACCCAGGTCGAGTTTCGATGTTCGAGACCGTACATGGCTCCGCGCCAAAACTGGCGGGCAAGAACCTTGCCAACCCTCTCGCCGCCATCCTGACGACTGCGATGATGCTCGACCATCTTGGTTTCACGGAAGCCGCGGCGAAAATCGAAAGCGTCGCGGCGGAAGCGATTCGCGCCGGCAAAACAACTCCCGACCTGGGCGGGATGCTGGGCACCCGGGAAGTTGGCGAGTGGATTTGCGCCCGGCTGTAGCCCCAGGGTCGCGCTGGCAGTGGGTCGGGCTCTCCTGTGGCATCCGGCGCGGCGACGCTCCTAAGGCAAGACTTCAACCACCGGCTGTCTCCGTCGCGGATGGAGAATCAGGGCCAGCAGTATTCCTATCACAAATCCCCCCACGTGGGCCCACCAGGCAACGCCGCCGTGTGTCGCCGATTGGATGGCTTGCATTTGGAAACCCGACAGGAATTGAATCAGAAACCAATACCCCAGCAGCAGGATGGCCGGCAGTTCGATGGTCCAAAAGAAGAAAAAGATGGGGATGAGCGTGGTGATGCGCGCTCCGGGATAGCTGATGAAATAGGCGCCGAGCACGCCCGCGATGGCCCCGCTGGCCCCGATCGTGGGGACGCGCGAGCCGACGTTCAAGACGATATGCAGCAGCGCCCCTCCCAGACCCCCGAGAAAATAGATGAGCAGGAATTTCAGGTGGCCGAAGCGGTCCTCCATGCTGCGGCCAAAAACAAAAAGGAAGAGCATGTTGCCGAGCAGGTGCAGCCATCCGCCATGGAGGAACATCGAGGTGAAGAGCGGCACAATGAAGCCTTCCGCGGTCGTTGCGGCGGCGAGGTGCGGCGTGGTGTATCGCGCCGGGATGATCCCGAAAAGGAAAACCAGGCGGTCAAGGGCGGGGCCGACAGCAAGCTCAAAAAGGAATGCCAGAAGATTCAGGATAATCAGCGCGAGCGTGAAGAACCAGAACGTCTGGCGCCGGATGTGGTCGTGGAGCGGGATCGGAACCATGCGGCGAGCATTTTACTCTGTGGCGTTTTTTCTGCCCACCCCTAAAAGCCTGCTGAGAAAGTGCGAGCACCGGATCATTCGGGTCGGGGAACGTTGCGAGGACAGGGACACCTCACTGCGCCGGCGCGCGGGCGAGGTGCCCCAGTCCAACCCTCGGCGTTGCGAGTTCGACCCGTTTTGTGAAAGTCAGGCCTCATTCGCTGAACACAATGGCCTGATTGGTCCCGCCCAGGCGGATCTCGCCGATGGTCTGCGAGCCGTCGCTCTTCGTTTCGAAAACCACCGTGTTCCGCTCGAATTTGGTTTTGCGCTCCTCCACCTTACCCTTCGTCGTGACGACCACGGTCTTTCCTTTTGCCAACGTGACAGTCGCTTCGGGAGTGTGCTGCTCGAAATTAAACTCATATTGTCCCGCTTCGAGCCGCACCCCTCCCAGCGAGGCTGCGTAGCTTACGTTGATCGTGCGTGAGCCTTTGGCGAACGCGCTCCCGCTCACCAGCAACAGAACGGCCAGGCCTGAAATCAGGCCCTGGAGTAGCCTTCGATGCGTCATAGGGTTCGTCTCCCGTTTTTGATTTTCGGTCCCTCGAGAAAAGGACCGGCCACTTTGAGTAAAAGGCCGCATGACACCCTTCAATTTTTCGGTCGCTTTGTTCGAGCTTGCGCGATAGTCGGATATGCCCTTAGAATCGGCCGGGGTTAAACGAAAAGGGCGCACCCCACGGGTTGCGTTCTTTCCGGCGGGATTGTCGCTGCCAAGGCCGCCAAACCGTCAGCGGCGGCAATCCCCTTAACCCCGAAGCTAGGACCTTCTATCCGTCATTGGTTAGACGGAAAGAAGGCAAGTCAGTTAGTCTCGTTTCTCTGCATCAGTCGGATCCAGCCAGGTCATTCAAGGTTTATAAGCCCTTCCATATTCTAATTACGCCCCGACCCTTTCATAAGTTCCCATAAGTAAATGCCGCATGTCCCGAAGGTTCGCTGAGGATTTTCGGAGGAAACGCACATCTGCTCGCGTTGACGCTTGCAGCGACCGTCCGATATACTCGCAATCTTGAGGTAAGGCGCGAAGCGGATTGCGATGAAATGTGATTCTCGCCGCCGAGGGCGGAGGCCCTCTGCGTTTCTTTCTAGCCTCTCTCCATGAAGCTCAGCCCGTTGGTGCGTGAACTAACTCGCCTTGTGGGTCCCGACGCCGTCCTCTGGCGCCCCGAAGACGTGATGCTCTATGAATACGACGCGCTCTCCTGCGCCCGCCAGCCGCAGGCCGTGGTTTTCCCAATCAGCACCGAACAAGTCGTGGCACTCGTCAAGCTCGCGGCGCGGGAGAACCTTCCGGTCGTGGCGCGCGGGGCAGGCACGGGCCTGAGCGGCGGGAGCGTGGTCACCGAAGGTGGCATCGTCCTGGCTTTCGCGCGCATGAAGAAGATTGTAGAGATTGACCTGGAGAACCTCCGCGCTCGGGTGCAGCCGGGCGTCGTCAACCTGGACCTTTCGTTTGCCGTCAGCGACCACGGTTGTTATTTCGCGCCCGACCCTTCCAGCCAGAAGGCCTGCACGATCGGCGGCAATGTGGCGGAGAACGCCGGTGGCCCACACACCCTGGCTTATGGCGTCACCACCAACCACGTCCTGGGATTGGAAGTTGTCCTCCCCGATGGAGAAGTCATCCACACGGGCGCCCGCTTCTGGGACCGGTCGGGATACGACCTGACCGGCTTCGTCGTAGGCTCCGAGGGCACGCTCGGCATTATGACGGAGATTACGGTTCGCCTTTCGCGCAAGCCCGAGGCGGTCAAGACCTTGCTCGCGGTGTACGACCGAATTCTCGATGCGCCGCGCACCGTGGCGGCGATTACCGCGCGGCGGATCACTCCCGCCGCGCTCGAGATGATGGACGGGTTCACCCTGCGCGCTGTGGAAGAGGCCTTTCATGCCGGCTACCCCATGGATTCGGCGGGCGTCCTGCTGATCGAAGTTGAGGGCATGCGCGAAGCGGTCGAGGACAGCGCCGACCAGATCGAGGCGGTCTGCCGGGAAAACAATGCGCGCGAAGTGCGCCGGGCGAAAACCCCTGAGGAGCGTGACCTGCTCTGGCGCGGCCGCAAGAGCGCCTTCGGGGCCCTGGGACGCATCAGCCCCAACTACTACGTTCAAGATGGCGTCATACCCCGCACGCGCTTGCCGGAAATGCTGGAGTTCATCGGCGAGGTCAGCCAGAAGCAGCAGCTCCGCATCGGCAACATCTTCCACGCCGGCGACGGCAACCTGCATCCGCTGCTCATGTTCGACGCGCGGGACGCGGATCAATCGAAGCGGGTGCTGAAAGCCGCCGAGGCCATCATGGCCAAGTGTGTCGAGATGGGAGGCTCGCTGACCGGCGAGCACGGCGTCGGCATCGAGAAGCGGGACCTGATGCCCCTGATCTTTTCCGACGACGACCTGGAGATGATGCGGAAATTGAAAGCCGTATTTAATCCTCAGGGGCGACTCAATCCCGGCAAGTTACTGCCGACGTCCAAGATGTGCGGAGAAGTACGCGCGCAGTTCAAGACGGGAGGAGTGCTGTGACGGCGGCGACAGAATCGGCGCAGGCGGCATTCGCATCCATCCTCGCCCCGACGCATCTCGTCACCGATCCGGCGGTGTGCGCCGGCCTGAGCGTGGATGGGAAGACGCCGCAATGCGTCGTGTACCCGGCGTCGGCCGGCGAGGTCGCGGCTGTACTGCGGTGCGCGGCGGAGCACGATCTTGCCGTCATCCCCTGCCGCAACGGGACCAAGCTCGGCGTCGGCAATCCGCCGCGCCGCTACGATGTGGCGCTCTCGTTGAAAGACTTGAATCGCGTCTGGCACTACGAGCCCGGCGACCTGACGATTACCGCCGAGGCGGGAATGAAGTTTGGTGACTTTCAGCATTTCGTCGGCCGCGAGGGTTTGTGGTTGCCGCTCGACCCGCCGGGCGGCGCGCGCGCCACCCTGGGAGGCATCGTGGCGACGAATGCGAGCGGCCCGCTGCGTCTCTACTTTGGCGCGCCGCGCGACATGGTTCTGGGAATGAAAATCGCCACCACGGAAGGCAAGGTGATCAAAACCGGAGGCCGGGTGGTCAAGAACGTTGCGGGGTATGATACCGGCAAGCTCCTGATTGGGTCCTACGGCTCCCTCGGCGTGATTGTGGAAGCCAGCTTCAAGCTTTTCCCACTTCCGGCTGACCGCGCAACGTTCGTCCTGGCGGCAGGGAAACTCGGAATCGCCCGCGACCTGCGACGGAGGATTCTGGCCTCTCCGCTCACACCCATGCGCATGCTCCTGCTGGATGCCGGGGCTTCGAGACTCGCCCGGGAGGGCTCACCCCTGGCACGGGATGCGCATGGGCCGGAGATCTGGCTGGAAGTCGGCGGGTCGCCGCGGGTCATCGAACGCTGCACCATGGAGTTGGAGGTATTAGCGAAGGCGGCGGGCGCTTTGGTCGCTCGCTTGAAATCGGAAGAAGCTGAAAATCTCTGGAATCGGCTCACGGATTTTCGGGCGTGGCTCCGCGCGACTTTTCAGCGCCTGGTGGTTCTGAAAGCGACGCTGCCGGACATGGCCAGCGAAGAATTCCTCAGCCGGGTTGAGCAGGAAACCCAAAGCGACCACATCCGGTCGGCAAGCTTCTGTCAAGCGGGCGTGGGGATTGTGCATGTTTGCTTGCCGGGAGCGGAATCTGAAGAGGCAGCAATCCCGCTGATCGGAAGACTTCGCACGGCGGCCCAGGAACTCGGCGGCGCTTTGGTAATCGAGGACGCTCACATGGATATCAAGAAGAAGCTCGACGTGTGGGGACCAGTTGGCGACGATTTCGCGATCATGACGAAGCTGAAAACCCTTTGGGACCCGAAGGGGATCCTTTCCCCTGGTCGCGGGGTGGGGGGCCTGTGAGCGAGCGAGCAACCGAGGGATGCTCGCAAGGGGAGCATTGACGCGAGGCTGGTGGCGAGGCAAGGCTCGTCGCGGGAAACGGAATGAATCCATCTGAAACAAATTCGCTCGAGACCACGACCTCGACCGGCTACGGCTCCGGCGAGGCGCCCACGTTTGACGTCTACTCGAAGTGTGTCCGCTGCGGCTTGTGCCTGAACAGTTGCCCGACCTATCGCGAACTGGGTGTGGAGATGGATTCGCCGCGCGGACGGATCTACCAGATCATCCAGGTCGAGCGCGGGCGGCTGCCGTTGGGCGAAAGTTTTGTAAAGCACATCGACCTCTGCCTGGACTGCCGCGCGTGCGAGACGGCCTGCCCTTCGGGTGTCGAGTACGGGCGGCTGGTAGAATCAGCGCGGGGGCAAATTGAGAAGCACTACAAGCGGCCGCCGCTGGAAGCGCTCCTCCGCAAGCTGTTTTTCCGGGAAATACTCCCGCACTCTCGCCGGCTGGAGTTCGTTGGGAAAATGCTGCGGCTATACCAGCGCTCCGGCCTGGAGCGGGCGGTTCTGGCCTCGGGGATCTTGAAGCTACTTCCCGGACGGATGGCGCGCGTGGCGCGCCTGGCGCCGCGCGTCGACACGCAGTTCTTTACGGAAAAGCTGGGCACGGTGGTTCCGGCGATAGGGAAACGCCACTATCGCGTGGCGTTTTTCGCCGGGTGCATTGCCAACCTGACTTTTTCCCGACTGAACGAAGCCACAGTCAAGGTGCTAGTTCGCAACGGCTGCGATGTGGTCATCCCGGCGAATCAGGGCTGCTGCGGCGCATTGCATGTACATGCGGGAATGCGCGACCTGGCACGCCACCTGGCCAAGCGGAACATTCAGACGTTCATGGCGGACGGTTATGATGCAATCATCACCAACGCCGCCGGTTGCGGGTCGGTCCTTAAGGAGTATCCGCTGCTCTTCGAGGAAGAGGAACGGGAATTCTACGAGCCCGCGCGGGCGTTCACTTCACGGCTGAAAGATGTAACGGAGTTCCTGGCGGGCATTGACTTCAACCGCGCCTTTGGAGTAATGAAGGTGCGGGCAACATATCAGGATCCCTGCCATCTTGGCCACGCGCAGCGCATCCGGAGTGCGCCCCGGCTTTTGCTCGCGGCCGTGCCGGGCGTGGATTTCGTGGAGTTGAAGGAAGCGGAGATCTGCTGCGGCAGCGCCGGCATTTACAATGTGGCTCAGAACGAGATGGCGGAGCAATTGCTTGAAAACAAAATGCGGCGGGTGGATGAAACCGGCGCGGAAGTAATCCTGACGGCCAATCCCGGCTGCCTGCTGCAACTGCGGGCGGGCGTGGCCGAGAGCGGCAACCCGCGCCGGCGCGTCCTCCACGTGGTCGAGTTGCTGGAAGAGGCTTACGCGGCCGCAAACACTCACTGAGAGGTGCTCGAAGATGACAAATCAGGCGGGTCCTGAGTCGAACAAAGTTCTGAAGCCCGTCGATGCCCCTGAACGCCATCACCTGCTGGACTACGGGGCGGCTTACTCCACGTTTCGCTGGGGAGAAGTGCACCGGGAATTTGACTGGGACCGCACGGGGAAAGTGAACATGGCCCACGAGGCTGTCGACCGCCAGCTTTCGCGCGGCCGGCGAAACAAGCTCGCCCTCATCTACACGGACCGAGAACGCACGTCGCGTTTTACCTTCGAAGACCTCTCCCTGCAAAGCAACCGCTTCGCCAACGCGCTGCGCAAGCTGGGCGTGAAAAAAGGCGACCGCGTGTTCGTTTTCATGCCGCGCAAGCCGGAACTCTATATTTCCATTCTCGGCATCCTGAAGATCGGCGCCATCCCCAGCCCGCTCTTCGAGGCTTTCATGGAAGACGCCGTGCGTGACCGCATGGCCAACGCTGAGGCGGTCGCCTTAGTGACTTTGCCGTCGATGCTCGACCGGGTCCCGCAGTGGGAGCTGCCGTCGCTGAAGCATGTCATCCTGGTCGGCGCCGCTTCCAACGGCTTGGCGGAAGGGCATCACAGTTACGAAGAGTTGGTGGACGCGGCGGAAGACAAGACCGAGATCGAGTGGCTCACGCTCGACGACCCGCTCATCATTCACTACACGTCCGGCTCCACGGGCAAGCCCAAGGGCGTGCTGCACGTTCAACGAGCCATGCTGGGGCACCTGATGACCGGACGCTGGGTGCTCGACATGCAGGAGGACGATATCTACTGGTGTACCGCTG
>Ga0315284_10011907_pt1 | contig 12390 bp, 6 predicted proteins | sample YL17G09_16_MG_FD_203696 | JGI IMG/M metagenome (GOLD analysis project Ga0315284, IMG submission 203696) | Sediment microbial communities from Yellowstone Lake, YNP, Wyoming, USA - YL17G09_16 | ecosystem: Environmental > Aquatic > Freshwater > Lake > Sediment | place: USA: Wyoming | collected...
CGGGGTTACGGCGGCCGGGGGGCCTTTCCCCCCTGGGGGGGGGGGGCGTTACGGCGGGTTGCGGTGGGGGTTTCATGCGGCCGGGGGGCCTTTCCCCGGTGGTGGGGGTGCCACGGCTCCGGCCACGTGAGCATGTCCGCTCCCTTGCCTCCCCACAGAAACACATGGCCACGCCAGCGTGGCACCCACTTTTTCCGGTGGGGTGAAGCGGCGGCGGGGGGTGGGATGGGCCGGCGGGTCATGCATGAGACGGCTTGGAGTTGCGTTATGCTAAGGAAGGCGCGTCGGGTCGGTGATATACTAGCGAAGCTTGGTGTGGCGGTGGTCAGTCCACCGGTGGGCGGGGCGGTGGGCGGGGCGGACGGCCTCAGGTCGCCGGCCCGTGCGAAGCGGCAAGGAGATTGGTAGTGAAGAGAAAGCGCAAGATCGGCGTAGTGGTCGCGGCAGTGGTCCTGGCGGGCGGGGTCGGCAGTTATCTGCTGTTTGGCGGGGGTTCCGGACAGGCCGCCACCGTCGCGACCACCTCGACCGCCGTGGAACGCGGCAACATCCGCCAGGTGGTGGCGTGCAGCGGGCGGGTGGTGGCCAATTTCGATGTGGACATCAAGTGCAAGGCCAGCGGGCAGATCACCAAGCTGCCCCATGACGTCAGCGACATGGTCAAGCAGGGCGACCTGCTGGTGGAGCTGGATCCCGTCGACGAGCAACGGGTGCTCCACCAAGCGGAGGTCAGCCTGTCGGCTTCCCAGGCGAGGCTGGTCACCGCCAAGCAGAACCTGGCCATCGCCGAGGCCAACCTGGTCACCAGCGAGAAACGAACCAAGGCGGACCTTGCCTCCGCCCAGGCCCGCGCCGCCGACGCCCGCGCCAAGGCCGACCGGATGCGACAGTTGCTCGAGAAAAAACTCGCCAGCCAGGAGGAAGCCGACACCGCCGAGACGTCGGCCGTGCAAGCGGCGGCGGATCTGATCGGCGCGGAGGCCAGCCTGGAAGAAATCGAGGCCCAGCGCCTCGGCCTGGAGGTCAAGCGACAGGACGTCAAGCTGGCCGAGGCGACGGTGGAGGCCGACACCATCGACCGGACGATCGCCGAGGACCGTCTCAAGGACACCAAGGTGGTCGCCCCGATGGACGGCGTGGTGGCCGCACGAAACATCCAGATCGGGCAGATCATCTCCTCGGGCATCAGCAACGTCGGGGGCGGAACGACCATCTTGACCCTTTCGGACCTGTCGCGGATCTTCGTGCTGGCCTCGGTGGACGAAAGCGACATTGGCAAGGTCAAGGAAGGCCAGCCCGCCATCATTACCGCCGACGCCTACCCCGGAAGGACCTTCGACGGGCAGGTGGTTCGCGTGGCCGTCCGGGGCGTCAATAGCTCCAACGTGGTGACCTTCGAGGTCAAGATCGAGGTGACCAGCGACAACAAGCAGCTTTTGAAACCGGAAATGACCGCCAACGTGGAGATCGTGGCCGCGGAAAAACAAGGCGTCTTGATCGTGCCCGTGGAGGCGGTGCTCCGCAAGGGGCGGTCGTTCTACGTCACCCTCGCCAAGGGCGCCGGTGGGCAGGAACAAGAGGTGCGGGTGGGCCTCAACGACGGTCTGCGGACGGAGATCAGCGAGGGCGTCTCCGAGGGCGACACGGTGACCTTCCGCAAGGGCGAAAGCGACAGCCGCTGGAGCGCACAGCAGCAGGATCGGAACATGCGCCGCGGGCAGAGGATGCTCTTCGGTGGTGGCGGCGGCGGTGGCGGCGGGAGACGTTGATGATTATCGAGGCGCGTGGCCTTGCCAAGACCTACCACCTGGGCGGAACGACCGTTGCCGCGCTGGACGGTATCGACGTGGACGTGGCCGAGGGCGAGATGCTGGCCATCACCGGTCCCTCCGGCAGCGGAAAGAGCACCCTGATGCAGATCATCGGCTGCCTGGACCGCCCCGACAGCGGGCGGTACGTCCTGGGCGGAGAGGACGTCTCCACCTTAAGCGAGGACCGCCTGGCGGAGATCCGCAACCGCCGGATCGGCTTTGTGTTTCAGACGTTCAACCTGCTGCCACGCCTCAGCGCCTTGGAAAACGTGGAGTTGCCCCTGCTGTACGCCGGGCTAGCACACGCCAAGGACCGCGCCGCCGCGGCGATGGAGGCGGTGGGCCTGGCCGACCGCATGCGACACGAGCCCAACCAGTTGTCCGGCGGGCAGCGGCAGCGAGTCGCCATCGCACGCGCCATGATCACCGATCCGGCGATCCTGCTGGCCGACGAGCCGACGGGAAACCTCGACAGCAGGACCGGAGAGGAGATCATGGCGTTGTTCGTCTCCCTGAACCGACAAGGGCGCACCGTAATCATCGTCACTCACGAGGCCGACGTCGCCAAACATTGCCGCCGGCAGATCCACCTTCGCGACGGGCGGATCGTCGACGGCGGAGGAGTGGCCTGACCATGCTGTTCTGGGTGATCGTCAAGGTGGGCATCCGCAGCTTGCTGGCCAACAAGCTGCGGTCGTTGCTGGCCATGCTGGGCATCATCATCGGCGTGGGGGCGGTCATTTCCATGCTGGCCATCGGGGCGGGGGCCAAGCAGTCGGTCCTATCGCGAATCTCGGCGATGGGATCCAACCTGCTGATCGTCCGGCCGGGCCAGAGCGGCTCCCACGGCGTGGCCAGTGGAACGCAGCAGAACCTCACGCTGGCCGACGCCGAGGCCGTCCTGGCCGAGGCCAAGGGCATACGCCGCATCGCCCCGGTGGTCAACGGCAACGCCCAGGTAAAATACCTCAACCGCAACTCGCGCTCCAACGTGACGGGCACCTCCTCCACCTGGCTGGGCATCCGCGACTTCTCCATCGACAAGGGGCGGTCCTTCACGGAGCAGGAGGTGGAAAACGGTAGCTGGGTTGCCGTCATCGGGCCGGTCACCGCGCAAAACCTCCTGGGGTTCAACGACCCCGTCGGGGAAGTCATCAAGGTCAAGGGGATGAGCTTCACCGTCATCGGCGTGCTGACGGCCAAGGGCGACCAGGGCTGGTTCAACCCCGACGACCAGGTGATCGTGCCCTACACGGTGGCCATGAAACAGTTGTTCGGACAGGACTACCTCCGCGAGATCGACATCCAGGCACAGGACGGTTTTGACCTGACGGCCCTCCAGAACGAGGTGACGGCGGTGCTGCGGAAGCGCCACCGCATCCCGGAGGACGGCGACTTGGATTTTGAGATCCGCAACCAGGCGGACATGATCCGCGCCACCACGGACATCACCAAGACCTTCACGTACCTGCTGGGCGGCATCGCCAGCATCTCGCTGCTGGTGGGGGGCATCGGGATCATGAACATCATGCTGGTGACGGTGACGGAGCGGACCCGCGAGATCGGCGTGCGAATGGCCATCGGCGCCAAGCGGTCCAACATCCGCACCCAGTTCCTCATCGAGTCGATGATTCTCAGCGGGCTGGGCGGGCTGCTCGGCTCGGTCGCGGGCGTCCTGGGAGCCAAGATCATCGCGGCAGCCTCGCCCTTCCCGGCGGCGGTGGAGTGGTCCGGCGTATTGCTGGCCATCTCTTTCTCCGCTATGGTGGGGATATTCTTCGGGTGGTATCCCGCGCGGCGGGCGGCGGCGCTGGACCCCATCGAATCGCTGCGATACGAATAGACGGGAGCCTTGGGCAATGAGAGACCTGTTATCCCGATGCATGCCGTGGGTGCTGGTGGCGTTATGCGGAATCCTGCCTTCCTGCGTCTCCTACGACGTGACCAGTCCTTCCGACTACATCGGCCCGGCGCCTCAGGCCGCCACCCGTCCGGCTGAAACCCCTTCCCCGACAACTCGTCCCGCGACCCAGCCCGTGGGAGCCTCCGGACCGTTGGAGGTGTCGGTCTCCCAGGCGATCCTTCTGTCGCTGGAGAACAACGAATCACTGGCCATCGAGCGATACAATCCGCGGATCCGCCGGACCGGCGAGCAGATTGCGCGGTCCGCCTTTGACCCTGACCTGACGGCCGACGTCTCCGCCAAACGCACGAGGACGGACCCCACGGGCGAATCGTCGTCGGTTGCCAAGAGCGCCTCGGCCGGGGTGGGACTGACGCAGGACCTGCCCACGGGGACCTCGCTGGACTTTTCCCTGGGCAGCGACGTGGATATTTCCCCCGACGAGTGGGAATCCCGCGCGGGCCTGACGGTGACGCAGAAGCTGCTGCGCGGTTTCGGACTGGATGTGAATCTGGCGAGCCTGCGACAGGCCCGCCTGGACGTGCTGACCTCGCAGTACCAGTTGCGAGGTTTTGCCCAGACGCTGGTGGGCGACACCGAAAAGACGTATTGGGATTACCTCCTGGCCCAACGGCAGATCGAGATCGTCGAGCAGTCCCTTACCTTGGCGGAGAATCAGCTTCGCGACACCCAGGAACGAATCCGCGTGGGCAAGCTGGCTGAATTGGAACTGGCCGCCGCCGAGGCGGAAGTGGCCTCGCGAAAAGAGGCCCTCATCAACGCCCGCAGCAACCTCCAGGTGGTCCAACTCAGTTTATTGCGCCTGCTGAATCCGCCCGGAGAGGCCCTCTTCTCTCGCGTGGTGGTCCCCCGTGATCTCCCGGCCGTCCCGGCGCTGGACCTGGGCCCCGTGGAAGAGCATGTCCAGGTGGGGTGCAAGATGAGGCCCGACCTCAACGAGGCGCGCCTGAGGATCAACCGCGGCGAACTGGAGATCGTCAAGACACGCAACGGGCTGCTGCCCAAGATGGACTTCTTCATCACCCTGGGCCGGACCGGATACGCCAACTCCTTCGGTCCTTCCCTCAACGATATCTCCCACGGCCACAGCTACGACGCGATGGCCGGTCTGGAGATGGAATACCCCCCGCTCAACCGAGCGGCCCAGGCCGAAAACACCCGCGCGCACATCAGCCGCGACCAGTTGCTTCAATCCCTCCAAAACGCCGAACAACTGGCGGAACTGGACGTCCGCACCGCCTACGTCGAGATCCTGCGGGCCAACCAGCAAATGGCCGCCACGACAACCACCCGAAAGTTCAAGGAGGAGTCGCTGCGGGCCGAGATGGAGAAGTTCAAAGTCGGCAAGAGCACCTCGCTGCTGGTGGCCGCCGCTCAACGGGATCTGCTCCAAAGCCAGATCAACGAAGTCCAGGCCGTGGCCAACTACCTCAAGTCCCTGGTGGATCTCTACCTTCAGGATGGTTCCCTGTTGGAGCGCCGAGGGATCGCCTGCCCAGGCCGAAAAACCGTTGTGGTCACGAAAAATCCAAGACCATAGCGACAGACAACGAACTGGCCGCCTTGTGGGGGGGGTGAACCGCCGCGAGAAAGCCCCGTGCATCGCACGGGGATGAAGCCGCGTAGGGCACGCGGGTTCTGAGCCGGCAGGCTCAGGTTCCGCGTGCGGGATTTCCGGCCGCCTTGTGTCCGCGCGCAAAACGCCGCATGGAAGCCCCGGTATCGGAGCGGACATCTTGCCGCGAACTCCGTGAACACCGTGATCGGAACCTGTAACCTGGAACACGGAACACATCGGATAAAAGAACCTCTTCCGGGTTCCGAGTTCCTTGTTCCAGGTTCCGTTTTTCTTGTTCGTGTGTGTTCGCGTGGGCTTCGACCGTGAGCGGTTCGGCTGAGCTCACCGTCGAAGCCTCAGCCGAACGGTTCGCGGCAAATATTTATCCACGTGCGATGCACGGGGCTTACCAGGGGGGGTGGAGGGACGGGGCGGCGGCGCACTTTGTTTAGAGGGCCTCCGTCGCGGCAGGGCGAATGTCGGGCGTGACGTCGGCGGTCCGTCGTCCCAGGCGGGCGCGGAGGCGGTCGATCGTTACGTAGAACACGGGCGTGACGAACAGCGTCAGCGTCTGGGAGAACAGCAGTCCTCCCACCACCGCCAGCCCCAGGGGGCGGCGCGACTCGGCCCCTGCGCCCAAGCCCAACGCCAGGGGAAGGCCCGCCATCAGCGCCGCCATCGTGGTCATCATGATCGGCCGGAAGCGGATCATGCAGGCCTCGTGGATCGCCTCCAGGGGGGTCTTGCCTTCCTTGCGCTGGGCCTCGATGGCGAAGTCCACCATCATAATGCCGTTTTTCTTCACCAGGCCCACGAGCATGATGACGCCCACGAAGGAATAGATGGACAGGTCCTCCCCGAACACCAGCAGCGTCAGCAGCGCGCCGAATCCGGCAAAGGGCAAGGCCGACAGGATCGTGATGGGATGATGGAAGCTCTCGTAGAGAATCCCCAGCACCACGTAGATAACCACGATGGCGAGCACGAGCAGCCAGCCCATGCTGCCCATGGAGGTCAGGAAGGCCTGCGCGGTCCCCTGGAAGTTGACGGCCATTCCCGAGGGCATCGTCGCCCTCGCGGTGGCCAAAATGACGTCGATGGCCGCGCCCAGCGAAACCCCAGGCTTGAGGTTGAAGGAGATCGTCACGGAAGGCAGTTGGCCGGAGTGATTGATGCTCAAAGGCCCCACCTCCTCGTGGAGGCGGGTGACGGCCTTGAGGGGCACCAGCGGTCCGTGAGAGGACCGCACATACAGCGTGGAGAGCATGGACGCATCGGCCTGGAACTCCGGGGCGACCTCCATGATGACGGAGTACTGGTTGTCTGGGGTGAGGATCGTGGAGACCTCTCGCGAGCCGTAGGCGGCGTTGAGAGCCGTCTCGATCTGTAGCGGGGTCAGTCCCATGGTGACGGCCCGGTCGCGGTCCATTTCCACGCGGACCAGGGGATTACGCAACTGGAGATCGCTGCTGATGTCCAGGAACTCCGTCATTCCCCGCATACGTTCTTCCAGGTCCGCGGCGTAGCGGTTGAGATCGTCGGTGTCGGCCGCCTGGAGGGTCACCTGGTAGAGGCTGCGTCCCATGCGGGCGCCCACGTTAATGGGGGGCAGGTTGGTGAGGAACACCCTCATGCCGGGAACCGACATCAGCTTGGTCCTCAGTTCGGTGATAACCTCATCGGCTGTGAGCTTTCGCTGCCCGCGGGGCTTGAGGACCAGGAACATCCTGCCGTTGTTGCCCCCCACGTGGGACATGAACCGCTCGACGTTCTCGTCGCGCCCCACGATGTCCGCCAGCTTCAGTTGACCGGCCCTCATCACCTCAAAGGAGGCGTCCTGGGCGGTCTCGGTCTGGACCATGATCTGGTCGCGGTCCTCCGAGGGAATGAAGCCCTTGGGGATGGCCACGAAAAGCAACCCCGTCGCCGCCAGCACCGCGGCGGAAAACAGCAGGACCACCCCGCGACGGCGAAGCACCTTCCAGAGGCTCCGGTCGTAGAACCGCAACATCGCCTGGAAGGCCCGCTCGGCGAGGCGATAAGCCGCTCCGTGGACGACGGCGGAGGGGGCGCGTAGAAAGCGGCTGCACAGCATCGGCGTCAGGGTCAGGGAGACCGCCCCGCTGATCAGCACGGCCAGGCCGATGGTGACGGAGAACTCGCGGAACAGCCGCCCGACGATTCCCCCCATGAACAGCACGGGGATGAACACCGCCGCCAGCGACAGCGTCATGGACACGATGGTGAAACCGATCTCCCGCGAGCCTTCCAAGGCGGCCTGGAGGCGGCTTTTGCCCATTTCCATGTGGCGGACGATGTTCTCCAGCATCACGATGGCGTCGTCGACAACGAAGCCCACCGACAGGGTCAGCGCCATCAGCGAGAGGTTGTCCAGGTTGTAGCCCAGCAGGTACATCCCCGCGAAGGTGCCCACGATGGACATCGGAAGCGTCAGGCTGGGAATCACGGTGGCCGAGAGGTTCCGCAGGAACAGGAAGATCACCATCACCACCAGCGTCAGGGTCAGCAGGAGCGTGAACTGCACGTCCCTGGCGGATTTCTCGATGATCGTGCTGCCATCGCGCAAGACGCCCAGGGTCACCGAGGGGGGCAACTTGTCCCGCAGCATCGGCAGCAGGTTCCGGACGGCCCGCGCGACGGCCACCGTGTTGGTTCCGGGCTGTCGCTGCACCGCCAGTATGATGGCCCGCTGATACGTAGGCGGGGTGTGATACCAGGCGGCGTTCTTGTCGTTTTCCACGCTGTCGAGGGCGTCGCCGATGCCCGCCAGGCGGACGGGCTTCCCGTCGCGGTAGGCCACGATCATGGGCAGGTACTGTGACGCCTCGGTGAGTTGTCCGTCGGCTTCCACGGTGGCGATCTTGCTGGGACCGCTGAGGGTGCCGAGGGGCAGGTTGACGTTGTTGCGGGCGATGACGTCGGCCACCTCGTCGATGCCGATGCCCCGGTAGGCCATCGCGCGCGGGTCCAACTGGATCCGCACGGCGTATTTCTGCGAGCCGAACACCTGGACCTGGGCCACGCCGTTCACCATGGAGATGCGCTGGGCCAGGGTGGTCTGCGCCAAGTCGTCCAGCGCCGACATGGACAAGGTCGCCGCCGTCAGCGTCAGGAACAGGATCGGAGAGTCGGCCGGGTTGACCTTGCGGAAGGAGGGCGGGTTGGGCATGTCGCTGGGCAGCCTCCTCGCCGCGCGCGAGATGGCCGCCTGGACGTCCTGGGCGGCGGCGTCGATGCTCCGGTCCAGCACGAACTGCATGACGATCTGCGTGGACCCCTGCGAACTGCTGGAGGTCATCGAATCGATGCCCGCGATGGTGGAGAACTCCTTTTCCAGGGGCGTGGCGACCGTGGAGGACATCGTGTCGGGATTGGCCCCGGGGTAGGAGGCGTTGACCTGGATGGTGGGGAAATCGATGTTGGGCAGGTCGCTGACCGGCAGCAGGCGATAGCCGATCATGCCGAATAGCAGGACGCTGAGCATGCACAGCGTAGTGGCGATGGGCCGGCGGATGAACGGCGCCGAGGCGTTCATAAGGCCGCCCTCGAGGTGGCGGCGGTCTCCGCCGCCGTGTCGGCGCCTCCGGTCGATTCGGGCTTGACTTCCACCCGCGCGCCGGGGGAGAGGCGGAACTGGCCGCTGGTGACCACCCGTTCCCCGGCGGAAAGCCCGCTGTCGATGACGCAAAGCCGTCCGGCGGTCATCGCCACCGTAACGGGGCGGACCTCGGCCGTTCCGTCGGCGCGGACGACGAAGACGTACTTGCCGTCCCGGCCGGTTTCCACGGCGGCGGAGGGCACCACGATGGCGTCGTTCCGCATGGAAAGCGTCAGATCGACCTCCACGTATTGCCCCGGCCAAAGGCGCTCCTGGGCGTTGTCAAAAACCGCTCCCAGGCGGACGGTCCCCGTGGCCGGGTCGATGGCGTTGTCGATGAAGACCAGTCGGCCCAGCTCGGGATCCCGCCGGTCGTTGTTGGGATAGGCCCGGACCGTCAGGGGAGACATCGCATGGTACTTCTTGAGTTCGGGAAGGTCGTTCTGGGGGATGCTGAAGAAGACCTGCACGGGACGGATGCGGTTGACCACCGCCAGAGGGATGTCGTTGGCCTTCACCAGGTTGCCCTCGTCGGACAGCACGTTTCCGATCCTCCCGTCGATGGGACTGGTGATGGAGCAATGCTCCAGGTCCAGCTTGGCGCGGTTCACAAGGGCGGCGTCGGCGCGAACGGTGGCCGCCAGCGAGGCCGCGGAGGCCCGTGCTTTGTCCAACTCCTCTTCCGAGGAAATTCCCTTCTGAAACAACGCCTCTGCCCGTTGCGAGTCCTTTTGCGCGTTATCAGCCAGCACGGTGTCGCGGGCGAGGTTGGCCTCCGCCTGGGCCAATGCGGCCTGGAACGGGCGGGGGTCGATGGTGAATAACAGGTCGCCCTTGCGGACCTGCTGGCCCTTCTGGAAGTGCACTTTGGTGATGATCCCGTCCACCTGGGACTTGAGGTTTACCGAGGCGTCCGGTTCGACGGTGCCGAAGGTGGATATCTCCATCGGCACGGGCTGGACGACGGCGGGGGCGGCCGTGACGGGAATCGCCGCTTCGCCAGGCCCTCTGGACCGCCGATTGGGCGCGTCCTTGGAGCAGGACGCCGCCAGGAGCGACAACATCAGGACGACAAAGGTTCGCCACGTTTCGGTGGCGATGCGCCTCGCGAGAGTTGGGTACAGACTGTTGTGCGTTGTTGCGGTCACAAGATGGCTCCTGGGATTCGTCGCGACCCGCTCGGCCGGTGCGGAATCGCCTCGGAAGGCGTTGGCGAACCGACAGACAGGTCGGCTTGGGCCTGCGACAAACGGGGGGATTTTTTTGATCTTCGCGTTGCCAAGGCAACCCGCCTGCGGCGGGTTGCCGCCAAGGGGCAGGCTAAACATCCCACGAAGCGTTTCATCGACAATACGTAGTGCAAAACTTCCGCCGGGCATGATGGAAGATCGTATACCGGATCGGCCGGTCAGTTCAACCGTCTTTCCGTTGGCAATCCATCATGGATTCCCTTGCGGGAAGTGGGAGAAACGGATATACTCCTGTTCGCATCATGGGACGACATCAAAAGGCCCGCCTTGCTTTGTTCGCCTGGCTCTTCACCGGGCTGCTGCGCTCCCTGCGCGCCGTGCACTGGCCTGTTGCGGCGGTCTAGCCGTCCAAGCCGACACCCGGCCACGCGATAAACCCCCGGCTTTTTTTCCCCTTGGGAGCATCCATGCAACGCAAGAGCATTCGCAACGTCGCCATCATCGCCCACGTGGATCACGGCAAGACCACGCTGGTGGACCAGTTGCTGCGCCAAAGCGGCCAATTCCGCCACGGCGAACTGCACGGGGATTGCATCCTGGACTCCAATCCCCTGGAGCGGGAGCGCGGCATCACCATCCTGTCCAAGAACTGCGCGATCGACTACACCGACCGCCGCGGTGACAGCTACCACATCAACATCGTGGACACCCCCGGGCACGCGGATTTCTCCGGCGAGGTGGAACGTGTGCTGAAGATGGCCGACGGCGTGTTGTTGCTGGTCGATGCGTCCGAGGGCGTCATGCCCCAGACTCGCTACGTGCTGTCCAAGGCCCTCTTGGCCGGTCTGGCGCCGCTGGTGGTCATCAACAAGATGGACCGCCCCGACGCGCGGGCCAAAGAGGTCCACGAGGAGGTCTTCGGCCTGCTGATCGACCTGGGCGCCGATGAGCATGCCGAGGAATTCCCCCTCCTCTACGCCTCCGGAAGGCAGGGATGGGCTACCACCGATCTGGCTAAGGCACAAAGCGGAGGGGCGAGCGACATCCACGAGCTGTTCGACGCGATCATCACCCATGTCCCCGTGCCGGAACTGGACGCCGACGCGCCCCTCCAGGCCCTGGTCACCACCTTCGACTACAACGACTACGTGGGGCGCATCGGCATCGGCCGGGTGTTCGCCGGGACGCTCCATGCCGGAAAGGACATCACCGTCATCGACCGCCATGGCAAACAAACCCTCCAGCGGATCGGCCAGCTCTTCCGCTTCCATGGCCTGGGGCGCGTCGAGGTCGATCACGTGGACGTGGGCGACCTGTTCGCCGCCGTCGGGCTGGAAAAGGTCGAGATCGGCGACACGCTGGCCGACACCGAAAACCCCGTCGCCCTGCCCACGCTGCCCATCGACGAGCCGACGCTCCAGATGACCTTCCGTTTCAACAACTCCCCCTTCGTCGGGCGGGAGGGAAAGTACGTCACCAGCCGACAGCTCCGCGAGCGGCTGGAAAAGGAGCTTCAGTCCAACGTCGCGCTGCACGTGGAGGATCGCGGGGAGGAGTTCATCGTCTCCGGCAGGGGGCTGCTGCACCTGGGCATCCTCGTGGAGAACATGCGGCGCGAAGGCTACGAGTTGTCCGTGGGCAAGCCCGAAGTGGTGTACCACAAGGATGCGCAAGGCAACCGCCTGGAGCCTATCGAGCACCTGGTCATCGACGTGCCCACCGAGGTGGTCGGACCGGTGATGCAGTTGGTGGGGGAGCGGCGCGCCGAAATGACCCACATGAGCACCGCCGGCAAGCGCACGCAGTTGGAGTTCACCATCCCCGCCCGCGGGCTGATCGGCCTGCGCAGCCGGGTGCTGACGGCCACCGCCGGAGAGGTGGTCATGAACCACCGCTTCGCCAAGTACGGACCGTACCGCGGCGAGATCGGCAAGCGCGGCAACGGCGTGATGGTCGCCACGGAGACCGGCGCGGTGACCGGATACGCCCTGATGCAACTGGCCGAGAGGGGCGTGATGTTCGTCGAACCGGGCCAGGCGGTCTACGAGGGGCAGATCGTCGGCGAACACTGCAAGGAAAACGACATCCCCGTCAACGTCGTCCGCAAGAAGAACCTCAACAACATTCGCACCTCCGTCAAGGAGGCCACCGTCACGCTCAAGGCCCCGCGTCGCATCAGCCTGGAAGCTGCGATGGAATACATCGAGCAAGGCGAGATGGTCGAGGTGACCCCACAATCCGTCCGCCTGCGGAAGATCCACCTCAACGAAAACGACCGAAAACGCGCC
>Ga0315284_10011908_pt1 | contig 12390 bp, 10 predicted proteins | sample YL17G09_16_MG_FD_203696 | JGI IMG/M metagenome (GOLD analysis project Ga0315284, IMG submission 203696) | Sediment microbial communities from Yellowstone Lake, YNP, Wyoming, USA - YL17G09_16 | ecosystem: Environmental > Aquatic > Freshwater > Lake > Sediment | place: USA: Wyoming | collected...
TCAGCATTCAAGTGGAAGGCAAGATCGCTTTTATCAACACGGCCGGTGCAAGACTGCTCGGCGCGACCGGTCCCGAACAACTTGTCGGGAGACCATTCTTGGATTTTGTGCACCCTGATTGTCGGGCCGAGTTTTCGGCTTGGGTGCGGCGGATGACAGAAGAGGGAGCAGAGGCCTTACTGTGTGAAGGCCAGTGGGTCCGACTCGACGGGACAATTATAGACGTGGATGTGGCGGCTATGCCATTTACCTACCAAAACCGACTCGCGGTGCAGTTTATCGCACGCGACATCACTGGTCGCAAGCAAATCAAGCCAGCGCCCCAGAACTGAAATCAAGCCAGAAGGAGAGCTTGCCATGCAATCCGCCGAGGAAATGATCCGAACGTACATTGCTCAAAACATTCTTTTCAGCGGTAACGGTTACCCCTATTCAGACGATGCCTCGTTTCTTGATGAAGGCATCATTGACTCGATGAATGTACTGGAACTGGTCATGTTTGTCGAAGAGACTTTTGGCGTGACTGTGCAAGATCAGGACATTGTGCCGGATAACTTTGACTCGGTCAGCAAGCTGGCGGCTTTTGTCCGCCGCAAGCTCCCCGTGGCCGCATGACGGAATACGATGGTGGAGAATGGCAATGAACGACGCAAAGGGTCAGGCCTTGCCAGATTTCGGTAAGAATGCTCTTGAATTGGACGTCGCAACAGAGACTGGACGGATTGTAGATGGCCTACGCCAGGCGGTGCATCATACCCTCCACCGCCAGGGAGCAGTCGTTGGGATCAGCGGTGGGATAGACTCTTCCGTGGTGCTGGGCTTGTGCGTCCGGGCTTTTGGGCCGGAGCGCGTAGTCGGCATCCTGCTGCCAGAAGGCGAGTCCAGCCCGGAGAGTGTGACATTGGCCCATCAGTTGGCCGAGCAGTACGGCGTGCCGACAGTTACCGAAGACATCTCGGCCGCCCTGGTGGGGTCGGGATGCTATCGGCGGCGTGACGAGGCCATGGCGCGCGTCTTTCCTGACTATGGACCTGGCTGGAAAGCCAAGATTGCATTGCCGGGCAACCTGCTCGATCAAGACACCTTGAATGTCTTTGTGCTTACCGTCTTTAGCCCAAGCGGACAAGAGTTCACCAAGCGCTTGCCGCTGCGCGAGTATTACCAGATTGTCGCCGCGTCGAATTTCAAGCAACGTACACGCATGGCTATGCTGTACTATCACGCCGAACTGAGAAACTATGCTGTGGTGGGCACGGCGAACAAGAATGAGCACGACCTGGGCTTTTTTGTCAAGTATGGCGATGGAGGAGCCGACATCCAGCCCATCGCCCATCTCTTCAAGACCCAGGTCTACCAACTGGCTCGGTACCTGGGCGTGCCAGAGGAAATCCAGGAGCGCACGCCGACGACGGACACGTATAGTGCAGGGAGCACTCAGGCAGAGTTCTTTTTCCGCGTCCCGTTCGAGATATTGGACTTGGTTTGGCTCGGGTCCGAACGAGGTGTCTCTAGCACCAGGATTGCAGAGGCGCTCTCTCTTTCGACTGAGCAGGTTGAGCGCGTCGTCGTAGACATCACTCGCAAGCAGCGCACGACGGCTTATCTCAGGATGCGCGTCATCGGTATGGATGGCGCGCCGGGTTGATAGTTGTGAATTGACTCTTTCTGACGAGACGGACTTTGCTAGACTAGCCCCCTGTTCCCAAGGAGCCCAAATGGAACTCAAACAATACTTGCAGATTGTTTGGAAGTGGCGATGGTTGATCGTCCTTTGCACGCTGTTGGCGGCGGTAGTCAGTTACGGGGTCAGCTCTATTATGCCCCCTGTCTATCGTGCCTCGACCAGCCTGCTCATCCGGTCCGAGGCAGTGGGGGGCGATGATTATGGCACGATCATGGTGAACCAACACCTGGCGGCCACCTACACTGAATTGATGACCAAGCGCCCGATTGTCGAAGCCGCCGGCCTGAACCTGGGTCTGGCCCCATCAACCATCACAAGGTTGATGACCAAAGTGCAAATCTGGGTAGTTCCCAACACCTCGGTGATCCGATTGACAGTAGAGGACACTGACCCTCGTCTGGCGGCAGAACTTGCAAACGAAATCGTATCGGTCTTTGTGCAGAGTCAGCGAGACTCTGGCAGTGGGCGGGGTCGGAACATTTACGTAGCAGAGTCAGCGTCGCAACCCCTGGAACCTGTAGCACCCCGCAAGCTGCTCAACATGCTTGTGGCAGCCATAGGGGGCTGTGCCCTGGCTGTCGGAATTGCCTTTCTCATCGAGTATCTGGATGATACGTTAACCACTGCAGAGGATATTAACGAGCGCTTGTCGCTGCCCATGTTGGCGGCTATTCCTCATCCTAATCGTCAAGGGCAAAACCAGACTCTAATTGCAGTCGCCGATCTCGGGTCTTCCATAGCTGAGGCTTACCGTGTCTTGTCCACCAGAATCCAATTTGCCAACGGACGTGGCCCCCTGAACGGACATAGCGCACTCCGCTCCATACTTATCACCAGTCCGGTGTCCAGGAAAGAAAAGGCCAACATTGCAGCCAACTTGGGGATAATTATGGCCCGAGCCGGCCTCCAGGTACTTCTTGTGGATGTCGATACGCAGCAGCCTCAGTTGCACCAGGTCTTTGGACTGACGAACGAAACCGGTTTGAGCACCTTCCTGGCAGGGGATAGGGCATTCGACAAGTGCATTGCCAAGACGGACATCTCTAACCTGCACGTGCTTTCCAGCGGGCCGCCCCTCGAGCCGTCTTTGTGGGGGTCGGTACAGATGGTCCAGCGCATCCAAGCGCTCAAGACGCAGGCCGACGTCGTCCTATTTGATGCCCCTCCGGTTCTGGCCGTCACTGACGTGATGGTGCTGGCTTCGCAGGTGGACGCGACCCTATTGGTAATTGAGAGCCGTTCTACGCGGCAGAAAGTGGCAATGCAAGCGATAGAGAGGCTACAGAGCGTGCAAGCCAAGACGTTGGGCGTGGTGCTGAACAAGGTCCCAGACAAACAGTAGAGACGCCCCAAAAATCGGTGTGAGTGATGATAAGCCTAACCGCAGGCAAATTTGTTGACAGGCGCTCGATCAAGAGTTTTCTGCTCGCCTGGTTGATTGTGGTCGAGATACTATTTGGATCCCTGATCGCGGCGAGGCCAGACAACTCGTACCTGATTCTGGGGGTTGCCATCGGCTTGATCGTAGTCGTGGTCACGTTCATCGAGCCTGTCTTTGGTGTCTATGTGCTAGTCACAGCCATGTTTGTGGAAAACTTGTTGCGGCTGGGGGAAATAAGCACAACAAGGCTCATTATTATCCTTACATTTGGCGCCTGGATAGCTCATGCGCTCGCACACAAGCAGTTTAGGGTTCTGGTCCCCTTGCAAGGCTGGCTAGCGGGTGCATTTGCTGTATGGGGGCTGTTATCGGCACTATGGGGCATAGATACCCAGAAACTCTGGGGCGCTCTGCAAACCATGCTCCAATGTATTGGACTCTATCTCCTGGTCGTTAATCTGATCAACTCTTTCGAGAAGGTCCAGGTTGTAGTTGCCATTACTGTTCTAGCCACCTTGGCATTGTCTTTGCTGGCGCTTTTCCGGGCTATCACAGGCGAAGTCGTAGGGGGAAGGGTTAATATCACTCAGGTCTTTGGGACCGGTCCACATGCCTTGGCAGGATACCTGGTGCCTGGCGCGGCGGTACTGATCGCCATGCTCGGCCGCGAATCGCAACCAATACGCAAGTTGTTTCTGCTATTCACTTTGCTCGCTACCGCACTTGCTATCCTGGCCACAGGCACACGGGCAGCAGTGGTTGCACTAGCCGTCATAGCAATCATAGGGATCACAATGGAGCGCAGAGTGTGGCGAGTCCTATTGCCAGGCATAGTGATGGGCGGCCTAGGGGCCCTATTTTTTTTACCCTCAACGTCTATGGAACGACTTGGGTCCATCCTTACAACTTCTGATAGGGGCGCTGGACGATTGGATATCTGGCTAGTCGCATCGAATATCATCCGTTCCCATCCCATTCTGGGAGTCGGGCTGGATAACTTTGGACAGGCGTTTGACAGGTATTTAGCCGATACGTCTGGACTGAGAGGAATTTATTTTGTTCAAGGGTGGGGATCGCACAACATGTTTTTGAACGTACAAGCTGAATTAGGGATAGTCGGTTCTGTCTTGTTCGCTGCAATGATAGGCATGTCCGTTGTGAGTGGTCTGATGGCTATACTGAACCTGAAACGTGCTGGTGATGATGACATGGGGACCCTGACACTGGGCCTATGGCTTGGCTTGTTGGGGATGTTGGTGGTGTGTTGCTTCCTTGACTGGCAATACGCCAAATATCTTTGGCTGCTTCTTGCTATGGCCGAGGTGACACGGCGTTTGTCAATACGAACAGCCCAGAGTGGCCCACTATGAGGGTACTCGTCCTATCGCACCTGTATCCTTTTGCATTGGCTCCTACCTTTGGCCTCTTTGTGCATAATCAGGTCAAGGCATTGGCCGAACGTTGCCAGGTAATCGTGTTGTCCCCTACACCGGTGTCACCGCCCGTGATTCGTCGGCTGAAAGTCAAGTGGGCACAGTATGCTTCAAAGCCCGACAAGTCAGAACTGGAGGGCATCACAGTTTATTATCCCAGGTACGTTAATATCCCTAGCGAGCATGGGTATGGGCCTGGAGCATTCTTTATTTTCCTGGCGATGGGCAACCTGGTGAGACGACTAAAACGTTCCTTTGACTTTGATCTTATCCACGCTCATACAATATGCCTCGATGGGCCGGCTGCCGTCTGGCTTGGGCGAGCGTCGGGTACCCCGGTGGTATGCACGATGCACGGGTCAGACATTAATGTCCTTCCTCAGAAGAGCAAGTTCACTCGGATCATTGCCCGATGGGCGATTCGAAATGCGGACGCGCTGGTTGCTGTCAGTGCTGCGTTGAAGGAGAAAGCTCTTTTGATCGGGGTTCCGAAGCGAGAAATCACCGTCGTTCCAAACGGCGTTGATCTTAGCCAGTTCCGTCCAGTCGAACAACGACAAGTTAGAGAAAAACTTGGCTTGCCTCCTGACAAAAAGATCATCGTTTATGTCTCTCGTTTGGACGGATCAAAAGGGTTGTCATACCTTCTGCCAGCGTTCAGAACAATGCTGGAACGTGACGGCAACTGTTTGCTGGTCCTCGTTGGCGAGGGACCTGATAGAACGCGTTTGGAACAGCAAGTCGTACAGCTAGGACTTGAGGAGAGTGTGATATTTGCCGGCTTTAGTCCCCACAACGAGATTCCTACATGGATTAATGCTTGCGATCTTGTCGTTCATCCCAGCCTGTCCGAAGGATCGCCTCTGCCGATATATGAGGCCTTGGCATGCGGCAAGCCTGTTGTGGCCTCCCGGGTCGGGGGAATTCCCGAGTTGATTACCAGTGACGACTATGGCCTGCTAGTGCCTCCAGCGGATTCTGGGGCATTGGCAGGCTCGCTGTTGCACGGATTGGAGAAGGTGTGGAATTCAGCACTCATACAAAGTCGCGGAGCGCAGTATTCTTGGGACGCCTCGGCCGATCGGCTGCTTGACGTTTATCAGCAAGTACTTGGGGGAGTGCGATAAGCATGGGCCGCTATGGAGTGGGCGACACGCGGATGGCGAGAAACATCGCGAGCATCAGGGTTGAGACGGTGTGGCTGTTACTCCTGATGGCAAGTCTGTTACTGGTGTCTCTACCGCGCTTTAGCCGGAATGATTGGGGACCCCTTGGAAGGCTGACTGGTCAGGACTCGACCGTTGGAGCAAGCAACGATTCTGACAAATACATCACATATGTTCACTATTTTCGAGGGGACGCTGGTTTCGGTGATTTGGTAGTGCCGTTTGCTTACAGGCCCGTGGTCCCCTGGCTGGCGGCATGGCTGCCTTTTGAGGCGATGACTTCGATCAACATTATCAACTTTCTTTCCTTGTTGACGACAGCGATTCTTTTGTATCGCCTGTCATGTTCTATCGGCTTTTCGCTTCGTTACGCCATTTTGGCAAGTTTCATGTTCGTCGTCTCTTTTCCGACCTTTTACTATGGAACCATCGGTATGGTTGACCCAGTTCTGATCCTCTTTTTGACGATGGGGCTTTACTTTTCGCTCAAGCGGCAGTGGGCACAACTATTGTTGACGGTTACACTTGGGTGTCTAGTCAAGGAAACGATGATTGTCTTGATCCCGGTTTCAGTAACCTGTCTCATCCTAAATCGTGAACCTTGGAAACTGAAATCGGCCCTTCTTCTGGTCGCCTATTTGGGACCTCTGTTGGCTACCCGGTTGATTTTCAGGGGCTTGGTGGGGACAAACTATTTGCAGATATCATTCGAGTCATTTTTGTCGAATCTTCGGCTGAGGGCTTTGCTGAGTGTGACATTAACATTCGGTATCCCAGGTTTGCTCTCTCTATTCTTTCTCTTCAGGCGCTGGGTGGTTTTCGATGGCGCATACGAGCCGGCACCTCTTTCTATTCTTATCCCGCTGGCAGAGGGTTTATTGTTGTCGGTGATACTATGCCTTTATTCTATGTTCTCCGCCCATACAGATGGCCGCTTTATTTGGACATCATATCCTTTCTCGATTCCTTTGGCGTTGTGGTTCCTGGAGCGGCGGAAGAGACGGTAGAGAGGCAGGCTGACCTAAGGATTCTGGTAGGCAGGGATGTCTTGTCGAACGCATCTGGGGGACATAGATCATGCAAGTCTGTCATATCACATCCGTTCATCCACCCTTTGACACGCGTATCTTTCATAGGGAATGCCAGTCCCTGGCTCAAGCAGGTTACAACGTTACCTTGATCGCGCCGACGCATCTGGAGCGGGATGTTGTTGACGGTATACGGATCATTGCCCTGCCAGAAATCAAGAGGCGTTATGAGCGCCCAAGATTGTGGTGGCGTATTGTGCAAGAAATCAGGAGAATGAAGCCTACGATTGCTCACTTGCACGACCCGGAGCTATTGCTGATTGTTCCCTTTTTGCACCCAGCCAAGGTGGTTTATGATTGTCACGAGCCTTACGCTGAGACAACCCAGTTGAGAGATTGGCTTCCGCGTCCGCTACGTTACCCTTCGAGTCGGCTGGTGGCGATGTTGGAACCCATCCTAGCAAGCCAAACAAGTGCGATTATCGTTACCGAGGAGAGTCATGCTATTCCATTTCGGAGAACCAAGCGGCCCGTGGTACTGGTGCACAACTTTCCTTTGCTGAAAGACTTTGGCTTGGCCCATTGCTCGGATGGAAAAACAGTCATCCACGTAGGAGTCAATTCGGAGCCGAGAGGCTGCACAGCGATTGTCGAAGCGGCCAGGAGGGTTGCCCAACAGGTATCAGAGGTCAAGTTCTTAATCATAGGGGATTTTGACCCTCCTTCATACGAGGAAGAGATACGCCAATTGGTCGCTGCTTATGGTCTTGAACGGAATGTCTTCCTGAAGGGGAGGCTTCCCTATGCCAACGTACCCCAGTGGCTGGCTCAGTCTGACATTGGGCTCATCCCCTGGCAAGGACCGGCCAAGTTCCCTACACGCGTCATTCCGACCAAATTATTCGAGTATATGAGCGCCCGGCTTCCCGTTGTGGCTAGCGATTTGCCAACGACACGGCGGTTCATGGACGGTTCGGACTGTGGTTTCCTTGTGGATCCTGGCCGCCCGGAAGAGTTGGCCAGGTCCATTGGATATTTGTTGATGCATCCCGTCGAAGCCAGACGCATGGGGGAGAATGGCCGGCGGGCTGTTGAGGAAAGATACCATTGGCAGATCGAAAGCGCCAAGTTGCTTGACCTGTATCGCCAGCTGGGGCAAGCGTGAATCATTGCCCATGAGACCGGAGATATGATCGGATGATCCCAGCGAAGGCACCAGAAGTCAAACTCAATTCCAGCCCGAGTCAGAGCACTCGGATTCCTCTGGCACATGAAAATGGCCGAGGGGGCACCGTTCGGCGGTTGGAGCTTTTGCTCGTCATTGTGTTGGCAACCACCTATTTTCTTTGGTTGGGTTGGCCTCTGTTCTGGTCAGCGTCGGAAAATGTGCGGCTGGTGGGTACCTTTAACTCGGACGAAGAAGAACACGTTAGGCTGTTGAAGGATGCTATTGACAATCGCTTTCCTCGCTTGGGGTACATCCAATATGGATACGGGTATCTCAACATGGGGCTCTATCCTCTGTTTTTGAAGAGTTATTTCGAAAACGTGACAGAGCAGGACATTATTGTCTGGCTGCGAATCATACCGGCCATCTTTGCAGTTGCCACCATCACGATGACGTTTGTACTGGCGCGGCGCTATTTTGGCCATCTGGCCGCCTGGGTGGGGGCTTTTCTTTTAGCATTCGTTCCGCTGAACTTTGTGGAAATGTCCTCCATGTCGCATTCGGATGTTCCCCAAGTGTTTTTTCTTGTGCTGAGCCTGTATTTCTGTTGCCGCTTGGTCGAAGAACGGCGACAAAAGTGGTTCGTGTGGGCGTGTGTGGCCGCCGGGTTAGCTTTTAGCTGCAAGTACACAGGATTGTTCTTGTTACCTCTCATTTGGCTCCTGGTGAGCGCTCAAACGCTCCAAGGTCATGAGCAGATCTCTATCAACGCCGTACGAGTTGCCCGGATCGTACGCCTTTTGACAGCCATGGCCGGAGTCGCTGCTATTGGAGCGAGTGTTGTGGTTATCCCATATTTTGCAGGGTCCTATGGCGATGCCATATATTTTGGGGTCTCTTTATCCAAGTTTTTCTATCGGATGCGCCTCTTGGCTATCATAGCTGGGATTGGACTCGTGGTGCTGGCTGCTCTCAAACCTTTATGGAGAATGATAGGGCAACGACCCAGGCTAGCCAGCATACTCGAGCACGGTGTGCTATCGCTGGTTGCATTTGGATCGGCCTTTTGTGTGACATCGCCCTTTAATGTCTTCGATGTGCGATCAGGTTTCCTGAGAGGTTTCCTCTACGAGTCTCTGCACTCTAGCTTTGGACATATGGTTGCAGAAGGCAGCAACCTGCTGCTCTGGTTGAATGTTCTCATATCGCCCGAACTGTTAGATGGCTTGGTTCTCGGCCTGGCAGCAATCAGCCTGATATTGACCTTGTTCACGGTGGTGAAAAGCGGCCCCTGGAAACTACTCGAACCAGTATCCATCTTGTGGATATGGGTTATTTACTACCTTGGCTTCCTGTTCTTGCGCGTGAACATACGCACCTTTAGGACACTGCTGCCAATTATCCCGTTCTTGATCATATTGGCAGCCCACGGGTTGACTCGATTGATAGGGTTCGTCACTCCCAGACTATCCAGCAAGTCTGTGGCAGTGCTGAGCATTGCCAGTGTATTGATTATCGTTGGAGCAGAGTCCCCTAAATCATTGGACCAGATTGTCCGATTCCGCCAGGCAACCAGCCAGCGCGAACAGACGAGTACTGCAGTGCGTGCAGGGCGTTGGCTGACAGAACAGTATCTGCCCTCTATGCGAGTTCTGTATGACCAGTATAGCTACGTTCCTCCCGTATTTACTGAGGCTTTTGTAACTCCATTTGGAGGAACTCTTGAGCTCTTGAAAACAGTTGATCCAGATATTGTCATCGTATCGAGCGAGATCGCGGACAGATTCTCTAACATCGAGCAAGCAACCGTGTATGTGAGAGATGAAAACGAGTTTATGGCAAAGCACAATTATTATGATGCATTGCGCCGCCAGGAAAGCGGCTATGTGCTTGTGCAAGATTTCGGCACCGTCCAAGTGTTCGCGAGAAAACAAACACAATGAGGATTGGATATGAGCAAACCCATAGCCGGCGTGTTCTTTGAAATCGGGAGCAAGTTTCTGACGGCTCTGCATCTCTACCGATACCGGATGCGCATCAGACGTCTGGTGGCTAGAGGGCTGACCCTGGGCAAGAATGTGACTATTCAGTATTCGGCCCAGATTGATGACGTCTATCCTTACTTGATTCGAATTGGCAATAACTGTTCGATTAGTAACGAGGTCCGGATCCTTGCGCACGATGCAACGCCCTTCAAGTTTACCGATGGATATACCCGGTTGGGCAAAGTGGAAATCAGGGACAATTGCTTTATTGGCGAGAAAGCGATCATTTTGCCAGGCGTTACTATTGGACCGAACGTGCTGATCGCGGCAGGGTCAGTCGTCAATAGGGACCTCCCGCCCAATTCGTGCGTGGCGGGTATCCCAGCCAGGGTTTATGGCAGGTTTGACAACCTGATCGAACAACACCAACGACAAATAGCCACCCGACCCACCTTTGAGTACTCGGATTTGAATCCCGAGTGTAATGAGCAGATCAGAAGGAGTGTATGGGAGGCCGTTCAAGATGGTGACGCCTATCTCAAGGGGTATGCCGGAAAATATCCGTTCACGTTGAACAGTGATTAATGGGTCATCAAAAGCAATGGGAAAAGCCTTTCCGTGAGAGATGGATTGAGCATGCAGAAGGCAATTCAGTATCCAGACGGCAAAACGTTCGCCTTTAGCGTGGTTGACGACGCAGACCGCGGCACTGTGGCCAATCTCAGGCCCGTCTACGATTTGCTCTATGATCTGGGTTTCAGAACGACTAAAACAGTTTGGTTGCGAAAAGGTTTGAACTCGGACTGTTTGGGGGTCAATGCACAGACATTGGAGGACGAAGAATACCTGCAGTTCGTGCTTGAGCTGCAACGGCGGGGGTTCGAGATCGCCATGCATATGGCGGCTCCAGGCAGCAGCCTCAGGTCAGAAACCATTTCTGCTTATGAGAGATTCAAAAGCATCTTTGGGCACTATCCCAAGATCAACATTAACCACTATGCCAATGCAGAGAATATCTACTGGGGGAAGAACCGCGTTGATGGTTACTTTCTGCAGACCCTCTATGATCGTCTAGCCCAGCGGGGTCAATTCTGGGGACACGTTGAAGGCAGCGAATTCTTTTGGGGAGATATTTGTCAACGGCATACCAAGTACGTGCGCAATTTTACCTTCCAGAGCGTAAACACGCTCAGGGCAAATCCACGTATGCCGTATCATGATGATCGCCGTCCCTACGTGAACTATTGGTTTTCCAGTTCTGAGGGTGCCGACGTCGAGGGGTTCAATAGACTTGTCTCTGAGCGGAATCAAGAGCGACTGGTGAGAGAAAAGGGGTGTTGTCTCGTTTACACTCATTTCGGCAAGGGATTCGTAGAGAGAGGAAAGCTGAACACCACTTGGAAAAGATTGATGAACCAGTTGGCTCAGAAAAATGGCTGGTTCGTGCCGACCTCTGAGCTGCTTGACTTTTTGTTAGAGCAGCAAGAGCGTGAGGTGATTTCTTGGGAAGAGAGAGGGTATTTGCCCTATCGCTGGATGCTCGAGAAAGTGTGGAACCGAATCGCCAGCAAGCTGAAGGATCATGGGTGATTGCACAGGAAGGTGTTGGCAGGGGTGAGGTTATGGAGGCGATGGACCTTCCTTTTGTCACAGTCATTGTCCCAATGCGCAACGAAAAAGCCTACATCGGCGAGTGTTTGGACTCTCTGATTGAGCAGGATTATGCTCCGGACCGTGTCCAAGTCCTGGTCGTAGATGGCATGTCTACCGATGGTTCACGAGATATCGTGTCTAGATTCGCCCAGGAACATGCCTCCGGAAGCATTTCACTACTGAATAATCCCAGACGTATCCCAGCTGCGGCTATGAATATAGGGATACGAGAAGCGCGCGGCGATGTAATCATACGTCTAGACGCACACAGCTTTGCGTCCAATGATTTTATCAGCCAGAACGTGGCCTATTTATCGAGAACTGAGCTGGCTTGCGTTGGAGGAACGATCCAGAGTTCCTCACGATGTTTCCTCGGCAAAGCGATCGCTCTGGCTATGGGCTCTCCCTTTGGGGTAGGGAACGCTCTTTTTCGTTATGCTCAGAAAGAGCAATACGTGGATACTGTGGCGTTTGGCGCCTATCGCAAAGCGGTATTTGATGAGATCGGCCTCTTTGACGAAGGGCTGATCTATAGCGAGGACAATGAATTCAACTACCGCTTACGAAAGCACGGCGGCAAGATCTTGCTGACGCCAGCGATCCGTTCGTTTTACTATACCCGAGAGTCGCTCGGAGAACTGTGGAGACAGTACTATCACTATGGTTTTGGAAGGATACCTTTTATGGCGAGGTCGCCTGATTCGATCATGCTCCGACACTTGGTGCCATTTATCTTTGTGTCAGTGCTCCTGGCCAGCGGAGTGTTGGGCATATTCAACCCACTTTCTCGGTGGTTGTTCTTGCTTACGCTGTCAAGCTATCTGATCGCTTTGACGTTTTTTGCTTTCAAGATCTCGGCCCAGCATGGCTGGAAATATCTGCTTGTTTTGCC
>Ga0315284_10011909_pt1 | contig 12389 bp, 12 predicted proteins | sample YL17G09_16_MG_FD_203696 | JGI IMG/M metagenome (GOLD analysis project Ga0315284, IMG submission 203696) | Sediment microbial communities from Yellowstone Lake, YNP, Wyoming, USA - YL17G09_16 | ecosystem: Environmental > Aquatic > Freshwater > Lake > Sediment | place: USA: Wyoming | collected...
GGGCGAAAGGTCTTACTCACAGGCGCCCTCCTCTGCTGAGACTTGCCTCAATTATACCCGCTATCTCGCTCCGAAGTTATTACTCGGACAGACTCCTAGGAACCCTCTCGTGTCCTCCATGGAACTCACATACTTTGAGGCTTTCATGACGATAGGATGGCCACGCCGAGCAAGTTCTGTGTCATACACAAATAGGTAAAACGAGTCATCGGGAGATTTCCATTCTGCTACGCGTTCTTTCGCTTTCAAACGCATAAATCTGACTAACTGACCGGGTGTTTCGGGCAGAGTAATTACTCTTTCCAACACAAGTTGACTATCCCGATAAGCCCATCCCAATACGGCTCCTATTTCAAAAAGAAACCCTCCCACAGAGAGAAAAGCAGCGAGTGGCAGCAGTTGTTTTCCTGCGAGTGGCTTCTTGATAAGGGGCTGAATCACAGGCATCATTAAGACTTCTGCTAGGGTAGGAGTCTTTTGTGGTTCCGCCATAGTCTTTCTCAATCCTTTTTACCTATGCTCAAACTGTAGATGAGATATTGCTACTAAACTGGTTACAAAACAACGTAACTGGATGGTATTCTACGCTTAAAACAGGTTTTGGGCAAGTAACATAAATGTTCTAGTTTCAACGTAAGATGGCCCTTTGGGAAGTCATTCGCCAGACTCATAACCCGGAGGTTGCTGGTGCGAATGTAACCCCCGCCACCAACGGAAATTTGGGCATCGCTTTTATGCGATGCCTTTTGGTTCCCAACAAATGACAGAGGTCGATTGCAGGATATATAATTAGTTACGAACAGAAAAACTTTAATCAATCATTTGATTGCCGATGGCGCTTTTCTTCTCCGGGAAGGAAGCAGACATAGTATTTTTCAAAGAGGAAGGTTCAGGACATCTGTCCCTCGCCATAGAGAGATAGTTGATGAGTTGGCGAGAAAGATATGCAAGGATTGGATATTCCTTTCATAAGATAATGGGGAGGTCAATATGCAATATAGAGCATTAATCAAAAAGAGTGATGGATGGTGGATTGGCTGGTTAGTTGATGTTCCGGGCATCAATGCACAGGAAAAAACTAAGGGAAAACTCATTGACTCATTGACCATTTGTGCGGAAGAAATGCTGAACACCACGGTCGAGCTGAAAGAAACTGAAGAACTGGTAAGAATAGAGGTCCCGCCTTAATACCGTTGGTCCGAATCCAACCCCCACTACCAACTACTTGCAGAAATGTAGCAGGATTTAGCTAGTTGCTTGCAACGATTTCACTCCGTTGAAAGATATACCCAGGTACAGGGACGATACCTAGAGTTACCCGATATTCCCTAAGACTGGCCGTGTAGAGTCTTTTCGAAGACATGAAACGCAATACACATATTCTTTCGCTCGCGTTTAAGATAGAGGTAAATACAGCCACGTAGTTATTGGGGATGTTTGCCATTCCATGCGTATGTCTGTGGACGAGTTACTGCAGACGGTTAACGGGCCTGGAAGATTCCAATCCCCTAGATGGAGCGAGGGCATCAATGCTATATGAGTGGTGCACCCAATATTTTTCCACCACTACGCGCCAGAGCGTCATTCTATGGTCTTATATGCTTAATGTTGGAATTCAAGCCAGACTACCGGTTTGTCTCCAACAGTCCAACCGTCATGTCCCGGGGGTATCAAGCCCATATCGCCGGGGTTAAACTCCATTTCTTTTCCGTCATTCATCCTTACATGAAGCCTGCCTGAAATGACATAAAGAAGATGGTTTACTTGGCAGCTTTCAGTCTTAGCAACGGGTTTCACGTCTTCTGACCATCGCCATCCAGGCTCTGCGGTATCCCGCTGAAAATTAAGGCCTCCCATTGTAATGACCTCAACTTTCACCCTCCCAATTTGTTTCGTTTGCTCCGGTTGATTTAGACTCTTTTTCTCGATAGTTGCCATCTTTTGTCCCTCTTTACCTTAATCGTTTTCCTGTGTCGACCTTGTTAGTCTGTGCCTTTGGGCCAACAATTGGTATACGTAAGAATACGTAATTGCTGTGAAAAGCGACCCTATTTTTCACACACACTCAATTATGAATCAATGAATATATAATAATCATAAAATCGGAGCGAAAACAGTAACGAATTTGTGTCATTTTACACAGCTATCCTTTGCCTAGATATGAGCAACTGCTGAACCGCAGCAATGAGCCCCTTTTTCTCAAAAACCAGTTCGGAATGCTTCCAATGTGGGCTACCATAACCCCAGCCTGAAAGCCTTTAATCACGGAATTGCTCCTGGCTTCCACTGGTTTCCGACACGGTTAAAAGTGACCCCTTGAGCCTCGTCTGATTCACCACTTACCTGGTATTTTCATTTTGTTTGCCAGTTATTTCGGACTTCCTGAGTTATTTCTGAAGAATCGAGCAATCACTGCCTTGTTTATCTTCCCTTCTGCCGCTGAGAGAACCGTCTTCTCGAAATTGTCCTCGTCAGCATTGATTTCTATCCCATTCATCATGAGAAAAACAACAGATGCTACCGCACCGGTCCGTTTGTTACCGTCTATAAATGGGTGATTCCGCACAATATGGTAGAGATAAGCGGCTGCCATTTCATAGATATCCGTATGGAGATAATCTCCACCGAAGGAGGTCGCCGGCATGGCTATGGCAGATTTTAGTAATTCGATATCGCGAATACCGGAATGTCCGCCGTACCGCTTTATCTGGTCACTGTGAATTTCAATGACCTCGTCAAGCGCTAGAAAAAGAGGTTCTCTCAACCTGCAAGCCTTTTAAGAGCGCGCCCATACCTGGCGTTTACTTTTCCAACCGCCTCTTGAAACCGATGTCTCCGTTTTTCATCCCTTACCGGCGAGATTAGCAGTAATGTGCCGTCTGTTGAAATTTCAAGCGGTGTCTGGTCATCAATGTTAAGAAGCTCAAGCACCCCTTTATCTATCACGAGAGCCAGACTGTTGCCATGCCTGGTAAGTTTTTTTAACATATTTCCCTGCCTCCTGTTATAACATTGTAATTACACTGTATTACTCGCATGGGATTTTGTCAAGCAAGCTGACAAGCGTCTGCTGTAGCATCGGAACGAGGAATCTTCTCCTCAAACGGTTCGGAATATACCCAGTCTGGGACTTCTAAAGGAAACAGACATCTTCCTTCCACGCATCTTGCATTGCTTACGGTGATAACAACGTGCCCAGTTTCTGAAATACTTCGGACATAGTCTTGCGCGGCAAGATGCAAATCAATTCTGCATTCCGGGCGCGCCAGTCTAAACTCTTGACCTGGTCGGATAAGATTGCCCCCACTATCGGTAACCCTTCCGGGACAAGAACTTCGAACGGATAGCCCTTAATCTGGTTAGTAACGGGACAAAAGATAGCCAGTCCTGTTTTCCCGTTATAGCTTTCAGGTGATAGCACTACGGCAGGGCGGCGACCGGCTTGTTCGTGACCCGCCTGGGGATTCAAGGTAATATATACCGCATCGCCGCATCGTGGAACATAAGGCCGCGAACTCACCACGTCTCGTTCCCTGCGGCAGGGCCGGTGTCGACCTCGTGATGCAGATTCTCTTTGGTAATTTTTGCCAGAAGTTGTTTAAGGGTCGGCTTCGGTTCAGCTACAGGTGTGATAACGAGTTTCCCGTCTGCCAGAGTTACTTCGATAGCCGTTTCTTTCTGGAGCCCTACTTCGGTGGCGAAAGATTTGGGGATACGCAATGCGAGACTGTTGCCCCATTTCTGGATGCGAGTCCTCATGCTAACCTCCATTTAATGTATCTACATTGAAGATACTGTTTCTGCGGGTGTCTGTCAAGTCCGTGTTGTGTGGAATAGACATAATTCGGTTTGCTAAGTCTGCCCGCCCTCGCCCGGAGATTGCCACGTCGTCCCGGCCTTTGGTGTTGTGGATTCCCGCCCCCGTATCGAGTACGGGGCAGGCTGCGCGGGAATGACAAGAGGAAAGGCGGGAATGACAAAGGGAGACGGGGCCTAGAAGAGCTGGTGGGTTTCACCCACCCTACAAGGCTTGCACGGCTTCCTTATAAACACAGAACAACAGAGCGCTACTTCACCCCCGCCGGCTCCTTTTTCGCCGCCGTAATGCTCGCCCGCAAAGCCGCCATAATGTCCCCCACCTCCACCTTCGGGGCTTTGGGTGAAACCAACTTTTCGCCGCGCACCTTTGCCTCGATGACCTTCTGCAGTGCCTGCTGGTATTCGTCCTTGTACTCTTCCGGCTTGAAAGGTTTCGCCATCACTTTCACAAGGGCGGTTGCCATCTCCAGCTCCTGCGCGGTAAATTCAGCTTCCGGCGCCAGCGGCTCGGGCAGAATTTCGTCCTGAAAATGCATTGTCTGTAAGAGCAGTATGCTATCCAGCGGGCGCAGGCAGGCAAGGTGCTCCCGCCTCTGAAAACTGACCTTGGCAATGCCCAGCCGCTGTGTCTTCATCAATGTCTCTCTGAGCAGGCGGAACGGCTTGGCGCCAAGCTCTTCCGGCTCCAGATAGTGGCTGTCCGAAAAATACAGGTGGGGGATTCCCTTTTCCTCCACGAAACTGATGATATTTATCGAGTGTGATGTCTTGACCGGCACTTTTTCGAAGTCACTTTCTGTCAGCACGACAAACTGGTCCTTAGTGTATTCAAAACCCCGGACTGTCTCCTTGATGCTGAAATACTCGTCGTCCGCGGCGCAGTAAAGCACCTGTCTGGGCCGGGTCAGGCACTTCTTATGCAGGAGATGAAAGCCCGGGGTCTTCTTCTCCGTTGCCAGCGACATCCTTACCGGGATGGCCACCATGCCGAAACTGATAACACCTTTCCAGAACGCCCTTGCCATGCTTCACCTCCTGATACTGCAATTGTAGCGGTTTGCCGGGACACAGCCAATACGTAAACCTACATATTAGGGTCCGTTGGGGAGAAAAACAGAGGTATGAACGCAAAAGGCAGTGCGCCTTAAAAACTCCGGCGTTTCCAGCGGCCCATCTTGAAATAGATGAGATAGGTGAAAGCCCGCAATGACAGGGCGATTGCCATGGACCAGCGCACGCCGTACACGCCGAGATTGCCCACTTTGGGAAGGTATATGGCCAGTGGCAACTGGACGCACCACATGGTGGCGAAGCTTGCCAGCAGCGGGATCATGGTATCCCCTACCCCATTCAGACAGCTTGTCAATACGGATGCCGGCCCCATCGCCAGGAAGCTGACCACGGCTATCTGGAGAAATGTCCCCGCTATCTGCACCAGCTTGGGGTCACTGTTAAAAATACGCACCACACTTCCGGGCCAGATGAGCATGTACATGCCGATAACGAACATGACGGCGGTGGCGAATCCGACCGCTATCCAGCCGGTCCTCTGCGCGCGCTCCGGTTTGTGCGCTCCCAGGTTCTGCCCGGCCAGTACGCCCGCGGCATTACCGAATGCGGAGGCGCCCACATCCAGGAAGGTCTCGATGCGCTGACCGAGACTATGCGCCGCCACAGCCACAGTGCCATAAGGTACAATGAACTTGATAATAAAAAGGCCAACAAAACTCCTGAGGACCGAATTGATTGATGAAGGTATACCGATTTTGAGCTGTTGCCATATGTTTGAGGCATCGACGCGGAAGCCGGTGAAGCTGATACGCAGTCGGGTATGCCCGGAGAGGAGAAACCACATGCCCAGGGAAGCGCCGATACCCTGGGAGATGACATTCATGGTGGCGGCGCCGCTGACCCCCATGTTCGGGAATATCCACCAGCCGAACACCAGGAACGGGCAAAGACCTATATGCAGAAGCCTGAAGAAAACGCCGATGCGCATGGCCGTGACCGTATCGCCGGACGACTGCATGGTAGCTTCCGTCAGCATACGTACCGTCATGGTTATCATGCCGACAAATTGTATCTGGTTATAAAGCAGCGCCTGATGGACAACCTCTTCTTCCGCGCCAAACAAGTTCAGAATCTGGTGGGAAAGCAGGATGCCGATAACTGCCATGAAGGTGGAAAAAGCCACCCCGATGACAAAAGCCTGCTGTACTGCCCGGTTGGCGCCCGCTTCATCGCCCGCGCCCACGCGGCGGGCAACCATGGCTCTCAGGCTGGTGAACAGGCCCATCATCAGGGAATTGACCACGGTGACAATCTGACCGGAAAGCCCCACCGCCGCCATGGCACTCGCCCCGAGTTTTCCCACCCATATCATATCGATAGTGGGCCCCAGCATATTAAGCGAATTGCTGATAACAACGGGCCACGCCAGCGTCAGGAGGTTGCGCGTGATACTTCCCTGGGTCCAGTCTCTCGCAAATGCCGCCCGTTTGCCGGCCCCCGGGTTTATAGATTTAGCTTCTTCCGCGTCTACCGCTTCAGGATCAACGTCTGTGCTCATGCAAAAACCAATCTATTCTAGCACCAGGTCAATAAGGACTCAACACGGAAGTAGACATAACCTTATCGTTGACAGAAGCGAGGTGGCGTGATAAAATGTTGCCTTGATTGAACGTTCGTTACGCGGCGAAACTGATTGTGGAATGATCTCGCCAGACCGATTGACACACAGGCGGAAATGCATTAGGCTAATTTCAGCAGGCTCTTGTGGTGGGGTGGTGGAAGATGCTTACAGTTCCGTTCATTGCAAACCCGAGCGGCCGACCGCGCACTTATCATCGGGCCATGCACTGCAAAAAGGCCCGCTACCTGCGGCAACCGCTGTTCTCATGAGGTGAAACGATGGGCGCTTACGTAATACGCAGGCTGCTCCTTATTATTCCTACCCTGTTTCTCGTTACGATTCTGGTTTTCCTCATAATCAGACTGATTCCCGGCGACGTCATCGACCTGATGATGTCACAGAACATGTTCGAGACGATGAGGGGCAGAGAGGTAAACGCGGAGGCAATCCGGCATCGCCTGGGCATTGATGAGCCTATTTACACGCAATACGGGAAGTGGATAGCTGGAGCCGTGCACGGAGACCTGGGGAACTCCATGTGGACAGATCGCCCTGTCAGTGAGGAACTCGCCACCAGACTTCCGATATCACTGGAACTGGGCGTGCTGGGTATTATTGTCGGCCTGGTAATAGCCGTACCCGTGGGCGTGTATTCTGGAATCCGCCAGGATACGATAGGAGACTACCTGGGGCGGAGCTTTGCCATTTTGTGTATTGCCGTCCCCAACTTCTGGATAGCCACGCTGGTGATCGTCCTGCCCTCTATATGGTGGCATTGGACCCCGGCTCTGCAATACATTTCCCTGGCCGCCGACCCGTGGGGTAACTTCAGGCAGTTCATCCTTCCGTCCGCCGTCCTGGGAATGGCGCTTTCCGGGTTCACCATGAGGATGACACGGACGATGATGCTCGAAGTCCTGCGGCAAGACTACATCAGGACGGCGTGGGCAAAAGGGCTGAAGGAGAGGCTCATTATCATCAGGCACGCCATGAAAAACGCTCTCATTCCCGTGATCAGCATCGCTGCCCTGCAGATTCCAGTTCTCATCGGCGGGGAAGTAATTATAGAGCAGATTTTCTCCTTACCCGGCATAGGGCGTTACTTTTTGGATGCCATCGCCAACAGGGACTATACAATTGTCTCGGGCATTAACCTGGTTGTGGCAACGGTAGTGCTGGCCAACAACCTTTTTACGGACCTGACATACGGTTTTCTTGACCCGCGGGTCCACTACAGATAGGAGCGAAAGGCACCAGCATGGGCATGGCAACATTGGCAATCGAAAAAGCGCAAACCAGAAAATCGCGTTCATTGTTCGTGGACGTACTGGCACGACTGGTTAGAGAAAAGCCCATGGGTCTGGTCGGCGCAATCATAGTTCTCATCATGTTCCTGACCGGTATCTTCGCCAATTTCCTGGCGCCTCACGGGTACAACGCCTTCATTGCTGGTCAATTTCTCAAGCCCCCTTCTCTGGCGTTCCCCATGGGCACGGATAACGTGGGGAGGGACATCTTCAGCCGTGTGATCTACGGAGCACGCGTCTCCATGATAGTAGGCCTCTGCGGTTCGGTCCTTGATGTCTTTGTCGCCACCATTATTGGCTCCATTTCGGGCTTCATCGGCGGCAAGTTCGACATGGTTGTGCAGAGATTCGTAGACGCCTTTATGTGTTTTCCGGGGCTGATGCTATTGATTACCCTCATGTCCCTGATGGGCACCGGCATGGCGCAGGTAATTTTCGTGCTCGGTCTGGTATGGGGCGTCGGTGGCTCCAGGGTGGTTAGAGGCGCGGTGATTGCAGTCAAGGAAAACGTCTATATCGAGGCGTCACGCGCGGTTGGAGGCTCAACGCGGACGACTATTTTCCGGCACGTATTGCCCAATATTCTTGCGCCCATTATCGTCCTGTTCACGACGGCGGTGGGAGGCATCGTGCTCGCCGAAGCTTCTTTAAGCTTCCTGGGCTACGGCATCCCACCCCCCACGCCAAGCTGGGGAGGCATGCTGGGCACGTCTGGCCGCTCCTACATGCTCATAGCTCCCTGGATGGTAATCTGGCCGGGCATGGCCCTGACCGTGGCTGTCTTCGGCATAAATATGTTTGGAGACGCACTGAGAGACCTGCTCGACCCTCGGCTGAGAGGCGGTGTTGGACGGTACGGCTCAGCCAGGGTTGAACGAATCAAGTCCAGAATACAGTCTATGAAGGCCGCGCGCTGACAGTGCGGCAGAAGGAGGGATGGCATGTGAGATTTCTCAAATTCGGTGGATATTCCCTGTGGGTAAGCGAAGCAAACTAAGGAGATGAAAATGCACAGAAAGGTAATATGGCTACTAATTTCCGTTGCGCTTGTTGCCGCGCTGGTGCTGTCATCGTGCAGCCAGCCGGCCCCGAGCGTAACGCCGGGCACGACGGTTAAGGGCACAACAGGTGCCACAAGTCCGGGCACCACCACAAGCACTCCAACCACGTCGGTAACGCCGGGCCACGAGACCATTAAGGACTCTCTTGGCAGAACGGTCGAAAAACCGATTTACGGCGGGACACTCACTCTGGCCGCGGCCACTGACCCGAAAGACTTCGATGAAGCCTTCGCCAATACGTGGTTGACCCCTACCCTCGGTATGACAAACGACCCCCTGGTGACCGTGGACTGGCGGGCAGGTCCCAGCGGCACAAACGAAGCCAATATCATGCAGGACCTTTACTACCCCTCGTTCACGCAGTGGATCTGGCCTCACCTCGCGGAGAGCTATGAAATGCCTTCGCCGGGCGTATGGATCTACTACCTCCGCAAGGGCGTGCTGTTCCAGAACAAACCCCCGGTTAACGGCCGTGAATTCACCTCGGCCGATGCGGCGTATTCGATTAACCGCATGTACACCAAGCCGGGAAGCTGGATATACAACGCCCACCCTCCCACCAGCATCGAAACGCCGGAAAAGTACACCCTGAAGCTCACCTATGACCGCTTTGACAGCTACGACTTCATCCGAAGCGTCTCAATCACCTACATGGTAGCCAAGGAGAACATCGAGCAGAACAACGGCGAAGGCGGCAGGAACTGGAAGAACGCGGTCGGCACCGGTCCCTACCTGTTGAATGACTACGTCGTCGGCAACTCGATTACCTACAAAAAGAACCCCACGTACTGGGAGACCGACCCCTTTATTCCCGGCAACAAACTGCCGTACATAGACACTTTCAAGGTCCTTATCATACCCGACCTGTCTACCCGACTGGCGGCTTTGAGAAGCGGGAAAATCGACCAGTACTGGCCCCTGACCTATGAACAGCGTCAGCCCTTCCTGACCTCTAATCCGCAATTGAAGCAGAGGTCAATCACCGGAGGCGGGTATAATATCTACCTGCCCAACAACGTGGCTCCTTACAAGGACATAAGGGTGCGCGACGCCATCTCCGAGGCGGTAAATCGGGATCTCATCATGAACGACTTCTTCCATGGAGAAGCGCTCAGACTCGCTTTCCCGGTCCTGCCCTCAAACCCTGAGTATACGCCGTTCGATAAGCTCCCGCAGGACATAAAGGACAAGTACAGCTACAATCCCACCAACGCCAAGAAACTGCTCGCGGATGCCGGCTACCCGACCGGTTTCAGCATGAAGCTGACCGTCAACACCGCCAACCAGACGGCGCAGGACATGGCGGCACTGCTGAAATCGATGTGGGATTCAGTCGGCATTAATACCACGCTTGTCCCGCAGGAGAACGCCGTATTCACCTCCACCCTCTAATAAGTACACGGAACCCATCTGGGGCGGCTGGCTGGGCCAGTACCTCGAGGGCCAGCTTGACGTAGCCCGGACCGGCGTGCCCAACAATCATACGCTGGTCAGCGACCCGGTGTATGATGCAAAAGCCGCTGAACTGCTGGGCACGGCGGACGCCGCCACCAGACTCACCCGCGCCACAGCCTTGAACCTCTACATGCTTCAACAAGACTGGATGGTCAACCTGCCGAGTCCCAACCAGTGGGCAATGTGGCAGCCGTGGTTGAAGCGCTACAGCGGTGAGGTAGGCATGGGGTACTGCCATATCTACAAGCAGTACGTCTACGCCTGGGTTGACCGCGACCTCAAATTCGAGATGACGGGCAAAAAAGAATAGCGTAAAGTGTATTGAAGTCGGCGATACACCGACCGAAAGCTAACGAAACGAATAGGGGGCGCGCGTCCTGAATTGCAATTCGGACTGCGCGCCCCCGCAAAAGGAGTTTCTGACATGATGCGTTTTATGCACATTTTCAACTACGCCGAAGGTGTCTCCAAGAAAGACGGCGATGCCTGGTATCTGACCAAACACGTTCCGCAGGTCAGGAAATTGCCCGGCATTGTTCGCTACCGCTCCTGGATGCAGTGGGATGCGGGGATACCGTATCCCAGCCCCGGCGCCCCCACCCCCTTCGACCAGTTTGTCAGAAGGACGGAGCTATGTTTCAGCGATATAGAGCAGGGCATCAAAGCCATTTACGGCAACCCGCAACTCTGGAAACCTTCAGAAAAAGGCGTGCCCGGCTTCCGTGAGTTCGAGTGTATGTTCCTCGAAGAGGAGCCGGAGTTCAACCTCTTGCAGGACGCCCCTTACCAGCACTACAAGTACATGACCCTGCCGCTCTGGTGGCCCAAAGGCAGGCCGCAGGTGGATGAAAACGAAGAGATTTTCATCGATAGCTACTGCATCCTGTACGGGCCCGGCATATCCTGGGCGGACGGCGAGGACTGGTACCTGGGGCACCATACCCGTGAAGGCAAACAGCTTTCCGGCATGAGGCACTACCGCACCTGGCGTGTCATCCACGTCCCGGAACCGCCGGCTGATTCGCCGCTGAAGCCGAATAAATGGGCGCGCCTGACAGAACTGGGCATGAGCCCCACCGCCTTCAAAGTTACCATGTGCAACGATGAGACTCGCGTTCGGTTCACGCCTTCTCAGTTCAGGCCGCAGGGCGTACTGGGCGGGTGGCTGAACATCTCCATTAAGCTCGACCAGTTTGAGGATTTGCTGGCGCAGAAATAGCCGCAAGGTGGTCTGTGGGTTTGCAAATTCCCCACCCCGGCTGTGCCGCACGGAGGCGGCACCTACCGGATATCTTTATTTGAGGGGCGTGACAGACGCCGTGATTCTTGCGATAATGTGGTAAGCTGGTGTCAGCGGCACCCGATTGTTACGTCTGTGAGGTGTAGCATGGCGAAAAAAGGTAGACTCACCAGAGACAAGTTCGGCTACGGCATGCCCGTGGACGCCCCGTTATTTGCCAAACCGCCGATTTATTACCGCGATGTGGAGGCTATCTCCCTGACCTACGAGACAGACGAGGAGGCGGCGCTGGACCTCCTGCCTGATGGACTTGAGTTGACCACGCCAGCGGTGGCGACGGTTATAATCGTCCGCTATCCGTTCTCCACCCTCGGTCCGTACGAAGAGGCGATACTGGGCCTCGCCTGCACTTTCAAAGGCAATCCTAAATTCTACATCGCTCACATTGTCGTCAATACTGACATCCCGCTGGCGGCAGGCCGGGAAATCTGGGGCTACCCCAAAAAGTTCGCCCACATCACTCTTGAAAAAGAGGGCGACCTCATCATCGGCACGATGGAACGGCCAAAGGGCAACCGCATATGCACGGCGGTGGTCAGGCCGGAACGGCCATTACCGCCCATGCCGCCGGTGAAGGGCGGAGGCACTCTATCTCTGAGAGTCATCCCCAACCCGGACGGCAGTTCCGAACCGTCCCTGGCGGAACTCATCGAGGTGCCGCCTGACAGCAAGCTCATCGAAGCCTACGAAGGCACGGGCTCGCTGGTCTACAATTCGCCGTCCGCCGCCGACCCGTGGCACAAGCTTGCCGTGAAGAAAATGATAAGCGCCGTCTACCGCCGCAATGACATGGTCCTGCACCCCGGCAAGGTGAT
>Ga0315284_10011910_pt1 | contig 12389 bp, 31 predicted proteins | sample YL17G09_16_MG_FD_203696 | JGI IMG/M metagenome (GOLD analysis project Ga0315284, IMG submission 203696) | Sediment microbial communities from Yellowstone Lake, YNP, Wyoming, USA - YL17G09_16 | ecosystem: Environmental > Aquatic > Freshwater > Lake > Sediment | place: USA: Wyoming | collected...
CCGTGCATGCAGATACAGGAGCTGAATGGCCGCAGAGTCTGCCCCACTGTCAGATGCTGTGCCGTCATTATGGCATCGAACTACGGGTTGCAATCCCGCACAGGCTGTTGCCTGATCACATCGAAGCCCGGTGCCGCAAACTGCAGGCCGATGGCCGAAAGGGTGGCTGGCCTTCGAGCGCCTGCCGATACTGTACGAGTGACTGTAAGCGCAATCCCATACAGAAGGTCATCCGATCAGTATTCGACACCAAGAACGCGCACAGCATACTGTCGATTACGGGCGAGCGCCGGGAGGAAAGCAGCCGTCGGGCGAAACTGCCGGAAACCGAACTGAACAAGATGCTGACCGCCGGCAAGCGGCAGGTCATGAACTACCGTCCGATCTTGGACATGACGCTGGAACAGGTCTGGGCGCACATCCAGGAGACCGGCCTGCCCAGGCACGTGGCGTACGATCTCGGGAACGAACGGCTGTCTTGCGCGCTCTGCGTACTGGCGAAGGACGCCGATCTTCGGAACGGAGCCGCCCACAACCCGGAGCTGCGGGATCGTTATCTGCAGATTGAGCGCGAAACCGGGCACACGTTCAAGAACGGAAAAAGCTTGGCCAAAATCTTGGAGAAAACATGATCGTATACGATAAGGACGATCCAAAGTTCGCGAACGATCTATCGTTCATGACCGAACAGGACTGGTTGGCGTACGAACAACGAAGAAAGGAACGAGAGTATGTTGCAAGCAATTTGTCCGAAGAGCGTCAACCATAAGCGATTTTCGGTCGTAGCCCATGTGGCACAGGAATGGATAGTGGATGAACACGGTACGTTCATTAAATCAGAAGACGAATGCACTTCGGTAGTGCACACTCCGGATAAAGATGACGTATGGGTGTGCTGGGAATGTGGTACAGCTGCCACGGTCAAGGAGGAATGATGACTAAACCATGTACTAGTTGTTCGACAGAGACCTCAATCGTTACCCATCGCCGGCTCCGAAATAAGGCGACCGGCGAATGGAATCACTTGGGCGGTCGAAGCGATAAACGCTATATGCGCAAGGACAGTCTGTGGCTGACCGCTGGTGGCCGGGTGGTAAAACCCGGGCATGGGGAATACGCATCCGAGACCAGCAACGATATACGGTTGCTGGCACCAGAAGAACTTGAAGCCGGTATACCGTTCATGGAGTTTCGTGCGCGACTGCGTACGGCAATCAGATGTTGGCGCGCTAAACAACGAAGGATCCACCGACGATGACGATGACCAAGAAACAGAAAACATATTACTTGAAACATGACGGATTACGATGTCCGTACTGCAAAAGCAGCAACATCGAGTCTGGCGCCCTGCGGGTGGGCGATAGCACGCTATGCGCTGATGTTAAATGCAGCGTTTGCGGCCGTACATGGCAGGACGTGTACGGCATCGTAGATGTGGAAGGCACAGGCTGATATGGCCAAACATCGTAAAGAACCCGGCTGTACCTGCCTGCTATGCCGGCCGGTGCCGGGCAGGCGGGCGCACCCGAAGTACGGGTATGACTTGGACAAGGTCGCGAACATGGAATGCATGCACTGCAACAACCTGATAGGACAGGAGGCGTTCGTAGAGCAGATGAGTCTTGCACGGTTTGGGAGCATGAGCTTTGTGCATAAACGGTGCGAGACTTTGAAGGAAGCGCGGGCCCGTATACGTATGGACAAGAACTGGGATAGACGAATGAGGAGGAAATAGAACATGCATCCAAATGAACCAACGCTTGAAGCCTTGAAGGATCTGCAGAAACAGCTGTTCGTGGAGGAAAGTACGGACGACAACATGAGGAAGTTGCGCGCCATTGAGTCGCAGATCACCAGGCGGGAACAGGAACTTGCTGCACAGGCAAAGAAGTAGGTGTTGACGCTGTTAGTGAGGAGTACCAGATGAGCTGGAAAGATGTACTTGTATTGTGGATAGTGGCCGTTGTCGCATTTGTAATTGGAGCGTGCTTGATGCACGCAGTATTTACAAAGGCTATACTGAATGGAAAAGTTTGCATCGTCACAAACACCACTACCACTGTGACTGCTGTAATCAAGTGGAAGGAAAAAGAGCCTCCTATTGTCAACAAGCAGATGCTCACATACGCGCCGCTGAAGGTCTTCACTTGGGATGAAGCGCATGTGGAAGAGCATAGTGACGGCACGGTCACGCTGCATCTTGAGGAGGGAAAAACACAGTTACATTTTGCAAAAGTTTCTGATGCGCTAATCTGGGTACGCAGTAATCTGAGGTGAAAGGAAGTGAAGAGCTATGACATTCGAAGACGAAGTACGAGCGCGGCTGGCCAAGATTGAAGCCGATAGCAGGTACAAGGCGGAGGACGTCAACGTGGAGGTTAACGCTCCGTTGGCGCTCATCCAAATGGGGCTGAAAGGCCAAGCAGAGGTCTTGAACTGGGTGCTTAAGCGACTGCATCCGGAAATCAGTCTGCCCGACCAAACGGATCACGCTGCGTACACGGTGGTGGGCAAGCACATTGTGTTTGTTCACGCAGCCCAAGACGAATCGCCGGACAACCCGTGTGATTGGGATGGTATGGGCAAAATCCATTCGTTTAGCAGAAAGCACAGTAGCTACTTACGGGAATTCGATTTCCCGGCCTCTAAAGAAGAGTGCGAAGTGCAACTGCGCAAGCGGTTCGGGAAGGATATTGTTATCCTAGGCTATTTCGAGCACGGAGCCTGTGATTGGCACATTTCAGGACACATGCCGGCCGGTACCGAATGCGATTACCGTTGGGATGGCGTGAGCTTTGCCGGCGTCTGGGTGCCGAGCAAGGACATTGTACGGCACGCCAATGGCAAGCACATGAAAGGGGATGGTCGTCAGACGTACATGATCGAACAGGCTGCGCACTGCTGTAAAACCTACACCATGTGGTGCAACGGCGAAGTCTACGGTTATACGCTAAAGGCGTACACAGCCAAATACGCGGACGACGGCGCAGTATACGATCAGGAAGACGACTACTGGCATGAGCAGGAAGCGCATGAGGATAGTTGCTGGGGGTACTATGGCTGGGATGATCTGCGTACAGCGATGAAGGACGCGGCGGAGACCTGTCGGAAGAAACTACTGGAGGCTGCGGCATAATATGACCGACTACGAACAGTTTGAGTCCTTTTTTCGCAAGATGGGCATAGCGTGGCTACGGTTCGATCACAAGGTAAGTAGTAGATACCCGGAAGAACCAAAGGCATCGTACTATTGTTTGTCGGTATCGCAAGCGTACTTCTGCTTCGATCGGAAGCGCCAGTATCTGGGCGTAGTATCCGACGAGATGGGTCACTGGGAACCGAGGGCAAAATGAACGATCAAGAATTCAAGAAACACATCGAATTATTGCTCAGTATGTGTACGGATTATCTGATGGGCGGGCTTACCCGCCAGACGTTCGTTAGCAACCTGCGCATGATAATCAAGAACTTGGAAAAGAAATGAGCAGCAGTTTTCCACTGGATGTCTACGGCTGGTGTAACGGTGGCCGTTGGACGGCCACGGAATTGCGTACGCTTATCGAATGGACGGGCACCATGCGGGCGCTCAGCCAAAAGCTGATGCGTCCCGTAGGTTCCTGTTACTGCATACGATGGGAAATACAGCATGGAATCAGGGATCAGAATGGGAGGCGACGACATGGCGACCGAGGTAAGGAACACAGACCGAAAGCAATGGGAGCAGGTTAACGGCGAAGACTGGCAAGCGGCAGGTAAACGTACGCAAGCACTGCTCGAAGAACTGTACGCCAAAAGCAACAAACTGAATCTGAAGGGCGATCTTACGGGCGCTATGCTTAAGTTCCCTGTTGCCGACGGGTATGCGTTTTACCAAGTGGTCAAGGCCAAACCCCTGCAGGTTATGCACATCCCGTACGGGGATGCATGGCAGGTAGACGGCATAATGATCAGGGGCTTGCGTGTTGATGACGTGCGGGAAGAACTCCGCCGTGAACGGACGATGGCCAAACTATTTGGAAAGAAAACCAAATGAATGACTGGATTGATCGCCATTCCGTGAACTGTTACTTCTGCGGCAAGCTGGTGGACGAACGGGAATGCCAGCCGGCTGACCGGTTTAACAACAATGACGGAGGTAGCATCTGTTCAGAATGTTTGAAGCAGAAGGAGCACGACCATGGGGAAGAAGAAAAAACTTAAACCGTTTACGGCACGGCAAATACGTGAATACATAGAAAACGGCGGCCGTGCGTGTCCGGCATGCGGATCGGAAGAGATCGACGTAGGGGGTATCGTAACGTCGAGCAGGACGCAAGGATCGAGTTACTGCATTTGCTGGCACTGCGATACGCGGTGGATGAACGTGTACGTGCTTAACAACTGCATAAGGGAATAATGCATGAAGCAGTTCAAACCCGTGAGACCGTACAATACGGTTCTGTTTAGAAACTATCCTTTCCGTTGGTTGGCGGTTTGGGTATGCTGGCAACTAGGCGCAGGGTTGGCCGCTCTTGGCTTGTTAAAAAGCAAGATCTCGGCCAAGTATAAATGACGGACGAATGTGTACGGTGATCGACAACTACATAAGGGAAGGGAATAACGCATGAAGAAGTTCAAGACCGTAACCATGGCGGGCACCACCCAAGTACTTACGTTCGGTACCTTGATAGGCAGTGTGTCTGCGTACACCATGCATATGGACGAGCGGCAACGCGGGTTCATACGTGTATTTGGCACCAGTTACCTGGCGAAGGAAGGCCGACAGATAGCGCACGCTATGCTGCAGGCGTGTGATCTGGCAGATGCCCAGGAAAAGAAATTGCAGGCGGAACATAAACGGCTGAAAAAAGAATGGCGAACGTGATGATGACCAGCGGCGACATACTTGAGCTGATCAAAGCCAAACACTCGGAGGACTTGGTTGTCCCCGAGTGCCGAACCGGGCGGAGTTGGAGCGCCGGCTCCAAAGAGTACATGATCATGGACTGCTGGACGGCGCCGCATAGCTGGGCGCATTACCATGCCACAGCGTACGAAATCAAGGTCAGTCGCCAAGATTTCGTGCAGGACAACAAATGGACGGCCTACCTGCCGTATTGTCATTATTTCTATTTTGCGGCCCCGCCCGGTGTAGTGAACCTCAAGGAGTTGCCGGCCGAGGTCGGACTGTACGAAGCCAGTTCGAACTGCAAACGGCTTATGCTGAAGAAGAAGGCCGCGTATCGACAGGTGGAAATCCCGGAAGAGTTCTACAAGTATTTGCTGATCTGTAGGACGGAAATTCGAACCGATCGCACAACCAAGGTAAGCGATCGTCAGTATTGGGCCGAATGGCTTAAGACGAAGGAGCAGGATCGCGATTTCGGCTGGCACGTAAGTCAATCGCTGAGGAAAACGATTGATGACCAGATCACAAAAGTACGAACAGAAAACCGGCAGCTTAAAGACCAGATTGATGCGCTGAAAGACGTACGGCAACAAATACAGGCCATGAACTTGGATCCGACGAAGCTCACCGGTTGGGACACACGTAATCAAGTACGTGATCGGCTGGAAGAGATTCAAAGCGGATTACCCAAGGAGTTGAAGAACCACATTGAGCAACTGGAGCGCTTGCTTACGTATGCGAAGGAGAAACTATGTACGAACCCGACACCGTCTGCTGGTACAATATTGTTGGAGGACAGCGACTTAAAGTAGTGCGCTATCTGCATGCGGGCTTCTACTTGGTGTTGACTGTGCCACAAGGAGAGGAACGGATTGTGCCCGCGGATGAACTGACTGTTGTGGAACCGAAGACCGCGGGAACAAACCCGGAACAGCCAGGGTTTCCAGCCGCACCCATTCGCAAGATCGAGCAGATTTGCGGTCTGCCAAGGAGTTGAACAATGGAAGACAAAGAACACAAACACATGTATATGTTATGGGCTGTGCTCATAGGGTTGGGTACGGCATTGTTCATCGGTGTACTGATTCCTGGATGGATGTTCTTGGCAACCAAGGATGCGAAGAACTCGGCGACACATTCAGTAGCAATTAGGCAGCGAACTGTGTTGGAAAAGGCCGCCAACCTGCGGCGTACGCACAATACAGCACACATCTACATGGTGACAACCAACCAATACGAAGTGTGGATAACCGGCAGTATACTGCCTGGCAAATGGCAAGCAACCGTGACGGAGCACCGGACATGAACAGCGCGCAACAAACCCTCGACCTCGGAGACGGCGACCGCCGCGCTGTTCATGGTACGGTGGCTCCGCTGGTTCGGGTTTCCCCGGTCCTCGACCCGTCCGTGCGCGGGCTGTGCTGCCGCCCCTACGAACTGCACCCGAAGGGCTGCCCCAACTTCGGCCAGCGGGCGACGTGCCCGCCCGCCGCTCCGCTGTACAGCCACGCCTACGACATGGCGCGGCCTGTGTGGGCCGTGGTCAACGAGTTCGACCTTGGCGGGCACGTCGAGCGGATGCGGACCGCGCACCCCGACTGGAGCGACCGGCAACTGCGGTGTGTGCTGTACTGGCAGGGCGGCGCACGGGCGCAACTGGCGCGGCTGATTGCGGCGGCGCTGCGGGCCATGCCGGGCACCCGTGCCGAGACGTGCCCGGAGGCGATGGGCGTGAACGTGACGGCCACGCTGGCCGCCGAGGGGATCGCGCTGGAATGGCCGCCCGTGCGGATCGCCCGACAGGTGGCGCTAATTGCATACCCGAACAATACGTTGGAGGGCGCCCGCCAGATTGTGGACGACTATTACATACAATGGGCAAAGAACTGTATCGGTCCGACACCGCCCGGGACCTGTGTGGAATGAACACAATCGATATGGACTACGACGATGTGCGCCAGCGCGGGCAAGCCGACGGACTGCATGGTTGGGCCTTACGGCGCTGGTTAAAGACCCGTAGCTGTGTCGGGCTGCGTAAGTTACACAGTTGGGCAGCTGATCGTCGTTGTATTTGGTGTCGAAAACTGAAATGGTACTGAACTACAGAAAGGAACAAACATGATGAGGCAATTAGGCATGGGATTGTTACTGCTTGCGTGTGCGCTCGGTATAGCCTTCGCAATAAACAGCATAGTCAAAAACCTTTCACATGCACCTGCGAATGTGGACCGGGTAGCGAACCAGCCGGTATCGTATACAGCTACGTTGTTGAAAGCGGACTCCTGTGGCTGCAAGGTATTCCTGTTGGAGTACGATGGTCATCGATTCTTGGTCAATAATCAGGGCGGTATCGTGGAGGTGGAACCGTAATATCATGGTCGGCGAACCAACAACGCAACCGAAATCCGTGTACGATATAGGACCGCAGGATCAGAGTATGCAAACGACGACGACGGTCATCACGTTTGCGTCCTATGCGAACACGTACGAGGCACCGGCCATAGTTTCTGATGCGGATAAACGCAAGGCCGAAGAACGGGAGCGTCAGCGCGTAAAGCGCATGCATGAACTCTGGAAGATGGATAGGCGAACTGCAAATCAAAGGCGGCATCCATGAGGAGCTGGCGCGTAGGGGTTAGTGATCAGCATTGGCAGCGAGATTACACGCCGCGTTTACGCGGCGAAGCACAAAAGCTCGATCACGATCACGATCAACAGCTCTGGCATTGGAATGTGATGCTGTTATTCGAAGGCAACTGGCGGTACATGATTGCAGGCGTTGCCAGTACGCAAACGGAAGCAATGAATCACGCAGACAAAGTAGGGAGCTGGTATGCAAGTCAACTTCAATGAAGTATCAAATGATTTTTGGCTGATGTTAGAAGCCGAGAACTTGCAGGAGGCGGCGACGTTAACCCGGTTCGGATTGAATGGTAGACAGGTCGATTACAAGGCCGTGTCCGTAACTGACAAAGGCGTGTTCACGGCCGAGGTTTCGTTCGTAAAAACCAAACGCGACCATACAAGTCAGATCGTAAGCGGTAGCCGGGCGCGCAAGCAATGACCCCGCGACAAGTAACCAAGGTAGTACGCTACGTCTGTGCGCAGCTCGGTAGCTGTACGCATAGTTCGTTTGCTGATTGCGGCCGCTGCGTAGGTCGTTGGATACGTAAGGGAATCAAACAAGCAGAAAGAATGGGTGACAAAAAGGAGAACAGGTAATGACCAGTAGAACTTGGTTGGTGACGTGTTCGGTGGGGTGTTTCGTTATGGGATGGTTACTGGGCGGGCATGTTGCCCGGCAGACATCCGCTAAAGTGGTGCCAAGGGTAACAACCACAATCGTAACCGAGACCCAAATAAAGCCGACACTCGCAGTTGACATGTACACCAATGATGTCGCCGAGCTGCGTAAGCAGATAACGGCTTACGAGCACGCACGTACGAACGACATGACCGAACTGCGTGCACGTTTGAGCACATACGATCAGCAGTTTGCCAGCATGTTTACCGCCTACGTTGAACTGGCGAAGAACGCGCAGTCGGCGGTTACTGCACAGAACGCGGAGCTGTTGTTGGTGGCCCGTACGCTCTCGAATACCTATGGCGCGGACAAGTGGGCGAAGATGGTGGACAAAGCCAAGGCAGCGTTGACGGCCGATGCTGCCAAACGGTACGAGGCGGCAAAGAAATGACCGTACTTGAACAGGGCATAAGTCCGTGGACAGACGAGCGACTGGCTGCCTTCTGGCAACAGCGGTCACAAATGCTGTGCGAGCCGGAGACCGGCATTGTCGTCTCGCACAGGAAAGCCAAGGACTATAGCCCGTTCGAGGATCCAAACTATCCGTGGCTGAACGATATTGGTTCGCTATCCAGCCCGCGCTGGAAAGCGTGCAGAAACCGACCAGTCCAAGAGCTGGTGATCGGCAACCCGTTCACGCCCGGTCAACAAGCGCCGGGACAGCAGGCTATCTGGGATGCCGCGGTGGCTATCCCGGCGTGCAGGCCCGTGAAAGTAGAGCGTACCAGCCATATACAGCCAGTGCGTAATTGTAATCACTGGTATACTCAGTTCCAAGACGCGCTTAAACACGTAGGACCGTTAACCGGCGGGGAAGCGCCATTGCGCCCGGTTTGCCCGTACGTATTCGATATTACGAAGATGGATTACGGATGGTACTTGTTGGAGGCCGCACACGTGCTGGCGCACTTGCGTGGCGACGACAAACTGTCTGACCGACTATATGCCAAGAACCTGTCGAATACGGCAGGGCATGATATAGGCGCGGTAGCCACCGTGTTGACCAGTGCGGTGTTTGGCTTGCCGCTTAACATTATCAAGGACCCGACGGTGGTCGGTGGCGCGGGGCTGGATATCGCGCATTACGGCGTGGACGTACGCGCCAGCGGCAGGTTTACGTTCCCGCTCTTGCGCATACCTTGGTGTTCAAACGAGAGTCCACGGCCGGACGCCACCCGCGCATACCTGCACGTGGCCGTGTACATTCAGCCACCTCCACATACGTATAGTATGGAGGGGGTTGCGCCCACGGATTTTGATCGCTGGGGATGCATGCCCACGATGGTCGCGTTCATTGGCTGGGAGTGCGTCGACTACGTCACACATCTGCCGCTGACGTCGTTCAGGCCGCGGGATACTACGCTGCCGGTGCTGTACACAGCGCACCCATATGATCTGTTGCCGCCAGACACGTTCTGGGCGTTCCTGGCTGAAGGCTATAAACGGGTTGGCCCGCCGAAATATGATGCTGATTTTGTCGACGTATGGGAATGGCTGGGAGGCAAGGTCAAGAACCGGCACGGACGCACGTTCGAGCAGTTACTGGCCGAGACCCCGTGTTTGCCCTGTCCCGAGTGTAAGACATTCGACTACAATGATCCGGCGCGTATACGCAGGCCGGACGGGTTTATGCCCCGTGGAAAATTAAGCAAGAAGCGAGATCCTGAATGGGTCGAATACGTCAAGAAGCACAAACGATTAAACGCGGCGTTGAAAACCAGCAGCATCAACTATCTGGCGAAGTACATGGGTAACAACCTGAAGCTCGCAACCAAAGTATGGAAACGCAGATACGCGAATCACAACCGGAAGTTGAAGAGCACACACGATGACATGCTGTATAATATTGCGCTTGAAAAATACAAGAAAGCGAGTAGGCTTACCAAGACTGAAAAACGAAGAATAAACGAAAGGCGTGCGCAATGACGATCATGGCCATCGATCCGGGCACTACCGAAAGCGCCTGGATGTATTACGATTCAGACGCAAAATCTCCAATAGCCTTCGGCAAGAATCCGAATGACTATCTATTTGCGGAGCTGAAGAACCGGGTTATAGACCGGCTGGCGATCGAGATGGTCGCCAGCTTTGGTATGCCGGTCGGCGCCTCCATATTTCAGACCGTAGTCTGGATCGGTCGATACCTGCAGTACTGGGTGGACGATCATCATCCGTACGAGCACGTGCGCTTGATATACCGCAAGGAAGTCTGTTTGCATTTGTGCGGCAGCGCTCGGGCGAAAGACCCGAACATACGGCAAGTGCTGATGGACAGGTACGGCAGTACGCGGGAGCTGGCTATTGGCAAGAAGAAAAAGCCAGGTCCGCTATATGGAGTTGCGGCCGATGTATGGAGCGCGCTGGCAATCGCCATTACGTGCGCAGAAACGAAAGGAGTATCCGAATGCGAACCACCCTCCTTGATGACCTGATAATCACCTGCGAGAAGAACGCAAGTGTGCTGCCCGCAATGCAGCACATGCGGGAGATCATACAGGAAACCACGCCGGTGGCGCATCGATGGGAGGCCGACATCGCACAGTACACAGGCGAGCTGTACCAGCTTTGGGGCCAGACGTTCAAAGGCCGGCCAAGTGTGCCGGCGTACGTGCGTTATGGGCTGCCTGCCGGCGATCCAAGGTTTCCCGACCGGATGATGTGCCTGTTCGGTGATAAACCGTTGGTGACCGGTTACAAGTTCTGTATTGATGTAGGTGTAGACGAGTTCACCAAATTAATGGGCGCTTCTTACTGGTACTTGGAAGGCGCAATGGTCTTCCAGCAGCAGGACGACATGTTTGAACTCATTCCGCTGGTGCGTAATGCGCGGGGGCCCGTGCTTATTGAGGTGCAACTGCATTACGTACGTAAAGGCGATGTGTGGGAATATAGTCTGTCGTCGAAAGGTCCGATTAATCCGATGTTTCATCGCTGGTTCATGGAGAAGATGACCGACGACCAACGGAAGCAAACAAACGACAATATACAGCGCTTGGGCGCGATCATGACCCTGTACATCGGGAGTTACATCGCGTATGTGCGGCAGCCGGGAACATACGCCATATATCCGGCAAGGGACGCGAAATGCAAAATCAAGAACGGCCAGTTGAAGAAAATATACCGGCCGGCGAGCGTCGGCTACAAACAATTTGAACCCAGGAAGGACGATCATGAAATTAAGGACCGCCACGAAAATACTGAACTCGCAACGCAATGCGAAACGCATGCCGTACAAGAAGCATCAGCTGATGAAAGCGGGCACAGTAGTCCGCCGGCATGAACAAAGGAGGATGAAGCATGCACGTAAAAGTGGAGTTATACCAGCCGGCCAAGGAGAGCGGACAGCCGATTCCGTTCCCAATAGAGTTCCTCAACCTGAGGGAGTTTGAGGTCAAGCGTGCTGTCGATGACATGGTGGTATACGGCATCGGACGAGTGGTAACCAACTACATCACGCTAGGGCTGAGCAGTTGGTCGGATATTAAGTTCAGGCCATTATCTGCGGCGCCAGCCCAAGCGTTGGTGAGCGCACGCAATAAGATACTGCGTCTGACCGCTGAACGGCTGGCTATGTTCGGCATCTTGGAGATCGCACTCGATCCGTCAGAGGATGACATGCGAACCATTCGTGCGTATTGGGCGAAGTTATCAGGCGGGCAGCCGACGGCCAAGGACAAGATCCCGTTGAATATCGAACTGGATCCGATGCCGATGCGTGATGTGGACGCGACGGAAGTGGCGGTCAGTAAACCGCTGGAAGGCGAACCGCCGCCACCGGCGCCTCCGCCTCCGGCGATTATTGAGCCGCCGTCTACGCAGGGACCTGATCCGGTGCAAGCGCCGATGCCAGGGCCGGCAGCAGGGCCGACAGCATGACCGACAAAGAACTGTGGTACACAGGACGAGTGTACGGGGCGATAGGATATCTGTTGCCATCACAGGGGCGGGACTATACAGTTCAAATACAGTTTATAGCCGGAAAACCGAAAGTCTTGGTGATCGGTCTTAACGACTATGGCAGAACGTTTGCAAACTACTGCATGCAGAACATGCAACACGCGTTGGACGAACTAGGAGAATTAGATGGAAAACATGGAACAGGAGCGAGAACGCTCGCATGAGCAGGAGCAGGAACAGACTCCGGGCGTGAACGAAGAGCAGGCGATACCGGTAGGGCCCCCGCTGCAAACAGAGGCG
>Ga0315284_10011911_pt1 | contig 12389 bp, 12 predicted proteins | sample YL17G09_16_MG_FD_203696 | JGI IMG/M metagenome (GOLD analysis project Ga0315284, IMG submission 203696) | Sediment microbial communities from Yellowstone Lake, YNP, Wyoming, USA - YL17G09_16 | ecosystem: Environmental > Aquatic > Freshwater > Lake > Sediment | place: USA: Wyoming | collected...
TTCTTCTTTTTTTGCTTTTGCTTTTGATTTTTCGGCTACTTGAGCTGCTGAATTTGCATTTACCTCTGCTTTTTTATATATTTCTGAATTTGAATTGGCTATTCTTCTTGCATTTGTTAATTCTTTTGATTTAGCTGCTAGGTTAGCGGTTGTTTTAGTGGTTGCTTTTGATTCTGCATTTATAACTGCTTTAGCTGCTACATTTGCTTTTGTTACTGCTTCTTGAACTTCTGAATTTGCTTTTATTGCTGCATTTTCTTCTTTTTTTGCTTTTGCTTTTGATTTTTCGGCTACTTGAGCTGCTGAATTTGCATTTACCTCTGCTTTTTTATATATTTCTGAATTTGAATTGGCTATTCTTCTTGCATTTGTTAATTCTTTTATAATTCTTTTTTTATTTGCGGTTGTTTTAGCTGTTGCTTTTGATTCTGCATTTATAACTGCTTTAGCTGCTACATTTGCTTTTGTTACTGCTTCTTGAGATTCTGAATTTGCTTTTGTTGCTGCATTTTCTTCTTCTTGTGCTTTTGTTTTTGATTTTTCGGCGACTTGAGCTGCTGATTTTGCATTTGCTTCTGCTTTTTTATATACTTCTGAATTTGAATTAGCTATTCTTCTTGCATTTGCTAATTCTTTCGCTTTTTCTACTGCATTAGCATTTATTGTACCAAGGTCTATTTTTTTTAATTTTGCTTCTTTTTTTTCTTTCCATTCTTGTGCTGGACTTTTTTGAGTATATAATTTTTCAATAACTCCACCCTTCATTTTATAAAGTTTTACAAAAACTTTTCCATCTTTAATGTATCCGATATAAGGACCATAAATTTTCCTATTTTTTAATTTTTCTTGTAAATGAAACATAATATATTTTTTATTTCCAATTAAATCATTAGTAACTTTTTTTGCAGCTTTAATTAGAGTATAATTGGAATAATTCCCTTTAAATTTATTATTTATTATAACTTCAAATTTTTTTCTTTTTTTCTTTACTTTATTAATATCTTTCATATTTTATACTTATTAGTATAAAATATTTTTATTAATTCTATGACTATTTCTAATTGATATACAATATCTCCAAAATTTGGACCTTTTATAAAAATTTAAATTCTTGGAATGCTTATCTATCTTTCATTTTTCCATTTATTTCCAAAAAAATATGTTTAGATTTTTATCTTTATTTTATAATTCATCCAAAGCCTTCTTATTTTTTTTAGAAAATACAAATCTAAACGTATTATTATATCTTTATTTTTAACAATTTTTTTCTAAGGTAGCACGAAACATCCAAGTGAATATCGAACAACAAAAAAAGTAATATATGCTCTAACATCATTCTTCTTTAGGACCTCCAATTCTTTCTTATTTTTCTTCAAAAAAATGATAAGTTTATTATTTTCTTTAATGATTTTTTCAATTGCTGCTTCCATTTTTTTTATGCTTCCAGTTGCTAATTTTATTTTTTTTTTACTATCAGTTTTTTTAAGCTTTTCTAATTTTCCAATAAAATATTTCAAAATTTTTGTCATTATAGCAATAATTTTTTTGACTATTTTGGGATAATTCTTATATATTTTATCTATTTCTTTTAATTTATAAACTAAACAATTCTCAAGTAAATCTATATATTCCTTTGAAGATTCTATTTTTTTTGCAATTCCAATGCATTTTTTCTGATCTGTTATTTTTTTTCTTTTATATTTTCCAAGAATTGAAAAAAATTTTATAAGTCGCTCAATATAATATTCACATATTTTCGTCGATTTTGAGAGACTCATAATTGTATTTTTAGAAACTAATTTTGAAAGTGAGATCGCATATTTAACTATTTCTGGATCGTTCATATTATAATATAGAAAATATTATAATATTTGAACTAATGTAGCACGAAGCATCCCAATCTATGTCGAACAACAAAAAATGTTATATACGCTTTTTTATCTTTCTTTTTTAATTCATCCAAAGCCTTCTTATTTTTTTTCATAAATTCTATAAATCGTTCATTTTTTTGAATTTCTAAAATTATTTCTTTTTTTAGAAAAGACAAATTTAGATGCATCATTTTATCTTTATTTTTATTTTTTAGTACTTTTTTTGACATATGCTCAACCATCTTAATGCTTGTGAAAAGTATTTTATCTATTTTTTTTGAATAATTTTTGTATATTTTTTCAATGTGTTTGAATTTATGAATTATGCAATTCTCTAAGAGGTCAATATATTCAGAAGAATTTTCTACTTTCTTTACAATTTTCAAACATTTTTTTGGATCATATTCTCTTTTTCTAATAAAATTTTGTAAAAATATTTCAAATTTTATTAAACGTTCTTGAAATTTATCACAAATATTAGGTAATTTCATTAATCCTTTAAGAGTTGATTTCATTTCCAATTTTTGAAGAGTTTTGTGATATTTCTCTAATACTGGGTCGCTCATATTTTATATTAGATTATTTTTATAATTTACAATTTCTACATCTTCAAATTCATATTCCTCAATTTTTCCTGGTTTCTTTTTCAGTATTATCCTTGGCAAATCATAGTCCATATAAATTCGCAAAGCGAATTTATATTGAATACAATACTTAATTTCACAAAGTGAAATTAAGTATGTTCCATCCCAATGCGTCCCAATTGGACGCTGATTGGCTCCAAATGACCCCTCTTACTTCTTTGAGTGAGAATTCTTTTGACTAATTCTAAATAAGATTTGTCTATTGTCTTATTGTATTGCCTTCCAAGCTTTGAACAATTGAGGTCCATTCTTTTCTTAGGCTTGGCTGTGCACTATAAATACTAATTTCATATACACCATCAATAATTCTCTCTAAAACCCGCGGAGGATACATTAATGTGTATTGGTGTTTCTCAATAAAATCGTAGAGATTGGTTTGAATAAATGTATCACATGAGCGCTCAGGAGTGGTTGTTATTATAAATCCATCGATAAGTTTGTTAAATTGTGGATTCACTAAAAATTCATCGTATATTGTCGCTCCACCAAAAACCCATAAAATATCGAGCTCCAATTCTTTGCCTTTTTCCAGCCCAGCTGAAATGGAGTTGACTACATGGGCACTAGTGTCTAGCTTCTGACTTGTAACAATAATATTTTCACGGTTTGGTAGAACTCTGCCAATGGATTCGAATGTTTTTCGCCCCATAAGGAGCCCATTTTTTATTCCAGTAGCAGTTGTAATAGATTTCATAAAACTCATGTCTTTTTTACAAATCCAGGGAATTTTTCCGGCTTTTGAAATACCTTGAGAATAAGAATGTGCCAAAATAAACCAGATTTGCATAATTTTATTTTTATATATTATAAAAACAAAATATAAATGAAAGTTTTACAAAAGATATAATCTTGAATTGGAGAACCTCTCATAACTCCTAATTTTTTATATGAACATAATAGTATTAAGTAGAAATAAGTGGTTAGTATGTATGAGTTTCAGTTATATCATATGGTGTACCATCATCTAATAATAGTAGATCCATAGTAACTCTATGAGTTTTAGGATAATAGATTATATATTTAGTATCACTTACTTTTTCTACTCTGTAGTCACCCGCTCTTTGTAATACAGTTGCATAAAATTCATCATATTTCTGTGTGGAAGATGCACCTTGTGTAAAACTATGCCTGGAATTATTTCTATGTGCAGAAGATGCACCGTGTGTAAAATTATGCCTGGGATTATTTCTCTGTGCAGAAGATGCACCGTGTGTAAAATTATGCCTGGGATTATTTCTCTGTGCAGAAGATGCACCATGTATAAAATTATGCCTGGGATTATTTCTCTGTGCAGACATTCTAGCTACAGGTTGTTGTTCCAAAGGGAATGGGAATACATATGATGCAGGTTGATGCAAGAGGGTTCTTTTGCCATAATCAGGTTGAAATGCATCAAGCCCAAATGTCATAGATGGTTCTCCTCTTAGTCTAGATGACGGTGTATTATTTAACATATTAATCGGTACTTCTGGTAATCTAAATGGTTGTCTTGATGCAGATACTGATGTAGGTTGACGACTATCTTGCCATAATTGTCGGGCTTTTGCTAATGTTGATAATTTACATTGTACGAGATTACCATCTGAATTTTCTTGTAATATATATCTCATTCTAACCCAACCAAATACACCATTTCTTACAACTCTTCCAAACTCTTCTCCACTTTTTGGATCTTTTTGTATTTCTAAAATTTCTACTGGTTCTTTTTTATGTAGTAAAATATTTTTACCGGTAGCATACTTAACATAAGTACTATCTTCTGAAGGACGCTGTCTTAGTGAAGTTGTTTCTATATTACCTTCAGTATTTCTATCATGAAAGCATTTCTTTGCATTATTTTCACCACCTCCTTTCATTACTCCGGTTTTCACACCTTTTTTTGAACTTAATTTTGCAACAGGCTTGTATTTTATTACACGTCCTTTCAGTTCGATGGGCTCCTTAAGTTTCTCAATATATCCTACATAAGGACCATAAGTCTTTTTTTTGGAACCTTGGGTTATTTCGCGAATATGGAATTCCACTTTTTTTCCTTTGTTTGAAGTGCAGAGTTTTGTTATGGCTTTTCTAGCAGCAGAAGACGGTGTAGAAGAAACATATAGCCCGTGTTCTTTATTTCCCATTATAACCGTAAAATGACGTTTTGAATCAGAAGACGTTTTTTTAGCATTTTTACCTCCAATTTGTGGCATTTATAATTTATATAAACATTTTTATTCTAAGAGATTCTAAGAGTTTCTAAAAGATAAAAATCTATGATATTTTTCCAGATTTTGAGATACCTTGAGAGTAAGAATGTGCCAAAATAAACCAAATCTGCATTATTTTATTTTTATATATTATAAAAATAAAATATAAATGAAAATTTTATAAAAAGACTCCCAATTTGTTAGAGCACAATTCAAGTTTTTTACGTGAATTTCTATGGAATTATGGCAGATACGTAAAATCGCAGAAATCACAAGTTATAATTTCTACATTTTTTTAAAGGATACTATCAAATCCTTGGTTATAAACCATAAATTTTTTTCCTTTTTTAGTTTTTTTTTATTTACATCTAAAAATGTAATTTGGTTTTTATTTTAATGGGAACCTTGGGATTCTAAAAAACATTCTATTTTCAGAAGCAAACCTAAAAACCTTGGTTTCTACACTATATAAATTTATTTAAGCCATTTTTATAAAAATAAATTATATATTATATTTTAATTATTCAAAATCGCAATTTTATGCGGCAGTAGGCAACAATACCAAATTTTTTTCATATTTATTGTTTATAAAAAAGTATATCACCACTATTTTTTTTATGTGTATAACTCTGCATTATAGATCTTTTTATATTTTCTAATTTTTCGCGAGGTATAGTTATTTTAAACATATTATTGTATATATCACTACATAATTCAAGTAATTCAGTTAAATATATCTGACTTGTACGAAGCCTATTATCTATTAATCTTTCTATCTCATTATCATAATATTCTTCAGTTAAAACAAGTGGTCCTGTTTCAGGAGTTTCAGTAATAAAACCTGGTATACCATTGTCTGATAATTCGCGTTCTATAATAATTCTATGCGTATCAGAATTATGAATTATATATTTATTATCACTTACTTTTTCTATACGGCGCCCTCTAGCTTTTTTGACTACTTTATCATATAAAAAATCGTCTGTGTCAGGTAAATTTTGTGGTGCATATGCAGAAGATGCAGATGATGCACCATATGTGGGAATATGTTTCTGTGCAGACATACCACGTGAAAAGTTCTGTAGTCTAGGTTGTAATTGTGCTAGTTGAGCAGAATGTTCTACATAATCTTGAATTATACTTCTACCCCAGCCAAACATTTGAAATCTCCTACTCCAAGCTTGCCAATCACTGTCTGAACTTCCTTTTGGAAGTGGTGTTACCCATTCAAAATTTATTTTTTCTTTATATTTATGGTTTTCTAAAGTTCTTGGAAGTACTCTTCTTAACTGGTCAAATACATAGTCTAATTCTTTTGGCTGTCTAAATTGTTGTGGACTGCCATGTGGAGGATTTGAAGCATCAAAAAATGTATTACCAATATCTCCTACAAATACTATGGCTCTACCACTAGATACCCAAGGTTCCATTCTAAATGTTTTATTTGGTTTAAAAATAGCATCCCAACTTTTAAAGTCTCTATTACCATGTCTTTCTACTTGTAAAAATCTACTTTCTTCTGCAGTTTCATCATATGAACTAATAATTGGACAACTACCTGGGTCTATCTTACCAGCACATAAATGATACCCTCGTAGTGCTTTATTAAATTCACTCGTTTTTCTATCATCAGTTTCAGTTCCCACTAATATATCTCCTTGATCATTTCTTAAAATAATTGCGACAGTTACTGGAATATCTTTATTAGTACTTTGATCTTTATCATATGGACCATTAAATTTTAGGCAAAGATCATGATTACAACACCATCTTGTTTTTTTTAGATTTTCAAAAAGAACAAAACCTTCAACATCGCCTTTACTTGTTGAAACTCTTATTTTTCCAAATTCATTTCCAGTTCTTGAGTCTTTTTGTTTTTCCAAAAAGTCTATTACCTGACCTTTTGGAATAGAAATACCAGGAATATTAAAACCACCAATTGATTCTAATAATTGAGCATTATCTAAACAATTATATAATTTTTGAAAAACTTGTGTAATTGGTTGTGAAATATTAGCAGATAAACTTGCAAATGGTCCTTGATTATATGTGGGTTGTCTTTGTAATCCAGATAAACTAGCAAATGGTCCTTGATTATATGTGGGTTGTCTTCGTAATCCAGATAAACTAGCAGGTTGTCCTTGATTATATGTGGGTTGTCTTTGTAATCCAGATAAACTTGCAAATGGTCCTTGATTATATGTGGGTTGTCTTCGTAATCCAGATAAACTAGCAGGTTGTCCTCGTAATTCAGAAGTAGTAGCACTATATCTTGGTTGAAAGCTAGATGACCAATTATTTTCTGATGGTGATGAATTATTTATATTTATATTTGGTAGCATAACTTTAACTTTTGGCGGACATTTTATATATCTCCCTCTAACCCAACCAGACATACCATTATTTTTTTTTACTAGAAAATAAGTTTCTCTACTTTTTGGATCAAATTCTTCTTCTAATTTTTCTACTTCTTCTTTTTTTTCCAGTAAAACCTTTTTTCCACTAGCATCCCTTAACCATTTTTCTTCTTCTGAAGGGGTTGTTCTTAGAGCAGTTGTATCTATTTCTTTTTCAGAATTTCTATCATGAATACATTTTTTTACTTCTGCAATTGCAGGACCTCCGCCAAATGTTCTATACATTCCTCCTTTTTTTACACCTGAATTCTTACTTAATTTTGCAATAGGCTTGTATTTTATTATACGTCCTTTCAGTTTGATGGGCTCCTTAAGTTTCTCAATATATCCTACATAAGGACCATAAGTCTTTTTTTTGGAACCTTGGGTTATTTCGCGAATATGGAATTCCACTTTTTTGCTTTTGTTAGAAGTGCAAAGTTTTGTTACTGCTTTTCTTGCAGCAGAAGACGGTGTAGAAGAAACATATAACCCGTGCTCTTTATTTCCCATTATAACCGTAAAATGACGTTTTGAGTCAGAAGAAGTTTTTTTAGCATTTTTACCTCTAATTTGTGGCATTTATAATTTATATAAACATTTTTATTCTAAGAGATTCTAAGAGATTCTAAGAGATTCTAAGAGATTCTAAGAGTTTCTAAAAGATAAAAGCTTATGTCTTTTTAAAAATCTAGTATATTTTTTCGACTTTTGAAATACCTTGAGAATAATAATGTGTCAAAATAAATCAGATTTACATAATTTTTTATATCTTATAATAATAAAATACAAATGAAAATTTTAGAAAAAGAATATGACTCGAAGATTGGATCAAATGTAATCACTAGTTATGAAAAGCCTTTATATTATTTATATTTTGATGATGTGAATGAGTCAAAATTAGATGAAAATAATCCAAAGAAAATAATGTGCGTCTATAATCAAAAAATGGCGGATTTATGTAATAAAAATAAAACTAACAGAATTTTATTAGCTGGTTTAGGTGGTGGAACAATATTTCCGGCGATTAATCCAAAGCGCAAATCCTGTCTTGATTGCGTAGATTTATCTGCAGTTGTTATCAAGCAATATAAAAAATTTTTCTATCCTATTCTTAAAGATTCAATTGATCCCAATTTAACCATAAATATTTATAATATCGATTTACTATCTTATGTAAAAATGTGTAAAAAAAAATACGATACGATTATGATTGATTGCTTCAAATCAGGGGGAATTGATGAATCGATATTTACTATTTTTGATAAATTACCGAAAATATTGGAGAAAGATGGGAGAGTTATTATAAACATTCATTCCAGTAGATATAGGACATATGCGGAAAATTATAAGAAAATCCGAAAATATTTCAACCGGAAATTGTGGAAAGTAAAAACACATTTATCGAATGCAAAGGATTCATATGAATTCGGAAATTTAATTATTGAATTGTGTAAATTATAATAGAGAATTTTACACAATTCAATAATTAAATTTCCGAATTAAATAAAATATTACAAATAGTATGAAGAACTGTTTCGTTCAAAAAGATAACATACCTCCAAATGTATCTGGAAAATTTAGTTTTCAAGCTACATTGATAGGAACATATGATGGTAAAGAATATCCCGTAACTAATCCTTTAGTATTTCCGATAACCGAGCAAACTTTTATACAAAATGGAAGATTTATTCAAACGGCATCAAAAGTAATAAAACCATTAATTTGGGAGAGAAATTATAATAAAAATATGTGTTTTGCAGGATGGAAATTATTGGGAGCAGATACTAATGATAATGAAAGTTTTACATATTCAATTACAAAAATGGATAAATGTAATAATGTTTTAGAAATGGAAAGAATTGGGTTAGAAGCTGGATTTAGAGAAGATCTAGGGCAAACTACTCAGATGAATTTAGCATTATTAAAAAGAATAATAATGTAAATTATTTTAATTAGTTATACATAAAATTATTGCATATATAATTTATATAAACCTAATGAGGAATGAGCATGAGGAAATAGTCTGGTGTTTATAGATTATCCCCTTTTTGAAATGGCTAAAGTTGGCTTATTACACATTTATTATCCATAAGTGTTTTTGTATTTATATTTTTCGCATCCGCTTTTATTTCTTCCATAAATTTGCATTCATGTTTCTCAGGTAAACGATGCATTGAACAAAAATAGTTCTTGCATTTAGAACAATCAATCGCCATGGATAGAATTTTATTTTTGCAATTGGGGGAATTACACTTCTTTGGCATTTGATAGAATATATATTTTATCAAATATTTAAAGAAATCGGAATATACTTATGTATAATGGAAATTATAGAAGAAAATGCGATAGTTCGTAAAAGTTCTGGGGTAATTTCAAAGATTGATTTATTAATGACTTCACTTTCGAAATTTTACTTGGATGAGAAGAATCTTAATATTTTAATTCCAATCGTGAATGGATTATCAAAAATATCTTTACGTGTTCTAGATTGGTTCGTCACAAATTTCTGTAAAAAGCACAATACAGTTATTCATTATCAAAAAGATGGAAAACCTAATAAGCTTATCGTTCATTTGGATTATAAAAACCAACTAAAAGCATATTCTAAAAAACAGTTTGACCCATTTTGTAGAAGGGAAAGAATTAATTTTATTTATGGGAAAGGGAATGAATTACTGACAACAGTTGGACAGCTAAATTTCTTTCGGTGGGCGATTGAATATCACGTTCTAGATTATATAAATGATAATCTTGATATAATAGAAGCGGATATGAATAATTCGCTTAAAATAGAAGTTTCCGGGGGGAAAATTGTTGACGAAACCGCACAAGAAAAACAGGATAAACAAGAGAAAAAGAGGAAAAAGAGACATGAATTATCTATATCCGCTTCGAAAAGTGTTAGCAAACATAATGTAAAAATTACTGTCGAATTTTCATAAAAATTGCAAGCAAATTTTCATAAAAATTGCAAGCAAATTTTCATAAAAATTGCAAGCAAATTTTCATAAAAATTGCAAGCAAATTTTCATAAAAATTTTTTTGTGATTGGCGTTTTAATATTTCCATGGACATAGCATAGAAATATATATTCAATCATTTTATTGTATAGTTGTGTGTCTTTTTTATGTATCTCTATGTATTTTAGAGCATTCTCTGTGCTAAAATTTTTGAAATTAGGGAATAAATCGGTCCATACTATTGCATCAATTTTATGTCGTAATGCGAACGATCTGAATAATTGAATGTCATTTTTTGATAACCGATCGGAATATCTGGATGAGTCATTTTTGAGATTAATATATCCAATGTAGTTAGTTATTGTTTTCTCCCTTATTTTGAGATTTTGAATAGCTTGATTTAGATTGGTTGTTTTTGTAATTGCATAATAAATTGGATTTAAAACACCATCTTTATTATCAATAACAAGTGTTAGCCTTCCTTTGCCATTGTCGGATATTCTGGAGAAATTTAGTGGAAGTTTTATGTTTGTTTTTTTCCATGGTGTTTGTAAATCTAATTCATCACTATTCCATAAAAGAGATCCCCAAGCGAAATATGCAATTTTCATTATATTCTAATGTAAATATATATTTTTAGTTTTCTGCCATTCGGTCAAAATAGATGACATACATGTTATCTTTAGTTTGAATTTTTAGACACTGGGCTTTTAAATCATTTTCATTTACAGGGTTTTTCTCTGTTGCTCCATAAGATGTAATATTAGCACCCTCAATTTTATCAACGTAAATATGATATCCAAAACTCTGATAATACTCGGACATTGTATCCAAAACGGTCTGACTCATTTTGTCTAAATCGACTCTTCCTCTTGGGTCTCCATATAAATATTTCATTGATTTAGTGAAAATTTCCACTAAAACTTGAAACATGTTTTCATAATCTTCTGTTTTGATTTCAAGATGAAGTGATTTAGGAGATTGAGGTGGAGAGCTAACAAGATTTTCTATAAAATCATCAATTGAAACATCTTTTTCAATAATGGTGGTCATTATTTTAATCTAAGAATATCTTTTTAAATTGTTTTTATTTCTCAATATAGAATAATATGAGAGATCCATTAGTCAGTTTTAATACTCCATTTCAATCTGGAGATGGACTATGTTATCCAATTTATCCACAGAATTATTATAAAACGCAAAATACACCAATGTTTGGAGGACGTAAGAGTAAGAAGAGTCAGAAAGGTGGAAACACTATTGGTGATTATTCACAGCCTTCTACAGTAAATGATTATCCAGGAAGTGCGTATTTAACTAGCTCTGATCAGCGTTATTCATTAACTGGTTCTGGAGTTCCTCAACAAATGAATCCATTGACTGAAAAATTTCTAAGTAATAATATGGGAATAACTTATGCAACACAAGCAGGTGGGCGAAAGAAGAATAAGAAGGGTGGTGAAATTGGGGCAAATGCATTTGATAGTTCTGCTGGAACATTAAATGGTGTACAGAGTCAGAATACTGGGACATTAAATCGAGCTGAAAAACAGAAAGCAGGGAAATATACATATAATGTTGTTGCAGAAGAAGAAATGGTAAATAGACCATCAATATTATCTACTTCTTCTCCAACACAAGGAATGTATCCCATTTTAAGTGGTGGTCGATTTAAAAAATATCAGAAGAAGGGTGGTAATGAGTCGTCTAATTTAGTTCAGCAAGGTATGCAGCCCGGTATGCAGCCCGGTATGCAGCAAGGTATGCCGCAAGGTATACAGCAAGGTATGCCGCAAGGTATGCAGCAAGGTATGCCGCAAGGTATGCAGCAAGGTATGCAGCCAGGTATGCAGCAAGGTATGCAGCAAGGTATGCAGCAAGGTATGCAGCAAGATATGCAGCAAGGTATGCAGCAAGGTATGCAGCCAGGTATGAGTGGTGGTCACTATAAAAAATATAGTAAAAAAGGAGGAAATGCTGCACAGCCAGGTATGCAGCCAGGTATGCAGCAAGGTATGCCGCAAGGTATGCAGCCAGGTATGCAGCAAGGTATGCAGCAAGGTATGCAGCCCGGTATGCAGCAAGGTATGCAGCCCGGTATGCAGCAAGGTATGCAGCCCGGTATGCAGCAAGGTATGCAGCCAGGTATGCAGCAGGTTATGAGTGGAGGTCGCTACAAAAAATATAGTAAAAAAGGAGGAAATGCTGCACAGCCAGGTATACAGCCAGATATGCAGCCAGGTATGCAGCAAGGTATGCAGCCAGGTATGCAGCCCGGTATGCAGCAAGGTATGCCGCCAGGTATGCAGCCCGGTATGCAGCAAGG
>Ga0315284_10011912_pt1 | contig 12389 bp, 9 predicted proteins | sample YL17G09_16_MG_FD_203696 | JGI IMG/M metagenome (GOLD analysis project Ga0315284, IMG submission 203696) | Sediment microbial communities from Yellowstone Lake, YNP, Wyoming, USA - YL17G09_16 | ecosystem: Environmental > Aquatic > Freshwater > Lake > Sediment | place: USA: Wyoming | collected...
ATGCAGATGGCAAAGGTTTCTGCTGCAATAGGAAGGCTGAAAGATAACGGTGTTCTTTATATATCCATTCTGTGTGACCCGACATTTGGCGGGGTTACTGCAAGCTTTGCGATGCTCGGAGACATCATTATTGCTGAACCAAAGAGCCTGATTGGGTTCGCAGGCCCAAGAGTGATTGAGCAGACTATTAAACAGCCACTTCCCGAGGATTTTCAGAGGGCTGACTTTCTCCTTGAGCACGGGCTTCTCGATATAGTTGTCGATAGAAAAAGTCTGAAGGAAACAGTTGCGAAGCTCATTGAACTCCTCTCATGAGCTACAGCGAGACGATTCATTATCTTTACAGCCTCCAGAAGTACGGTATTAAATTCGGTCTTGATAATATAGACAGGCTCTTATCCGCACTCGGAAAACCGCATAAATCATTCCCTTCCATACATATCGCAGGAACAAATGGAAAAGGCTCAACATCTGCGATTATTGCATCAATTCTAAAATCTGCCGGCCTCAAGGTCGGGCTATTCACATCACCTCATCTTGTGAGTTTCACAGAGAGGATAAGGATTAATGGTGAAGAGATAACAGAGAAAGAAGTAATTGATCTTATAGATGAAGTAAGAGAAATAGTTATACACTCGGGTGATTTTTCACCAACATTTTTTGAAGTAGTAACTGCAATAGCACTGGAGTATTTCAAAAGAAAAAAAATAGATGTTGCAGTAATAGAAGTTGGTATGGGAGGAAGACTCGATGCGACAAATATCATTATACCCGCGGTGTCTGTAATCACAAATATAAGTTACGACCACATGAAGTTTCTCGGCAACACATTAAGAGATATAGCCACTGAGAAAGCAGGCATTATAAAAGACGAGGTACCTGTTGTTATCTCATCTCAAGTCCATGAAGTGTTAGAAGTCATTGAAGCAAAGGCAAAGGAAAAAAATGCAGAAAAGTATCTTTACGGAAGGGATTTTTCTTCGGTACTTAAAAAGGAAGATCTTACCGGAATATACTTTGATTACCTTAATAAGGGTTCACTCTCAATAAATGATTTACATCTTCCTCTCATAGGAAAGCACCAGCTCCAGAATGTATCAGTTGCCATTAAGACTGTAGAACTTCTTTCCAAAAAATTAACTTATCTTTTCTCGTTTCCCATTTCTCATTTCATCAGAGATGGTCTTTTGAGTGTGAGGTGGCCGGGAAGGCTTGAGATTATAAAAGAAGACCCGCCTATCGTGATAGATGGTGCACATAACCCTGCCGCAGCAGAGGCGCTTACTGATGCGTTGAAAAAAAATTTTCTCGGGAAATATGAAAAAGTTATAGTTGTGCTTGGCATTATGGGTGACAAAGATATTGAAGGTATTGTGAAGCCTTTTCTTCCATTGTCGTCTGAGATAATACTTACGTCACCTGATTATGAAAGGGCTGCTTCCCCTGAAAGACTTGCTGGTATTGCAATATCTTTAGGATTCCATGATGTTCATATTGCATCGACTGTTAAAGATGCTATTGAAATGGCAATTAACGACAGTTACAAGTTAGAGGAAAATGAAAATTCAAAACTCAATACTCAAAACTCAAAACTAAACTCTTCGCTTATTGTCATTACAGGCTCTTTTTATACAATAGGAGAGGCGAAAGAGGTTATCGGACAGAAGGGTGTGCTCACAAGGTTAAGAGAATGACAAAAAACAGTTATCAGTTATCAGTAATCTGTTATCAGTTTAGAAAAACAGGATACTATTTACTGATTTTTATTTCACTATTTACTTTTCACTATTTACTTTTCACTGACTATTGTTTTGCAGAAGAGCAGATGACCATGACCTCAGACTCTCTTGAATATGAAAAAGAAACATCTACGTACATTGCGAAAGGTTCTGTAAAAGTTCAAAAAGGTGAGATGTCTATCGAATCAAATGAGATGAGATATAATGAGAACACATCTGAGGCTGTTGCGATAGGGAATGTCAGATGCAAAGATAAAGACATGTCATTTACCGCAAGCAGGGCGGAGTTAAATCTTGAAACAAAAACAGGCAGACTATACGATACAGAGATTTTCTTCAAAAAAGAGAATTATCACATCTCAGGAAGGGAAATTGAAAAAAGAGGGGAGGGTTATTACTTTAGCCCGGAGGCAACTTTTACTACATGTGATGGTCCACTGCCTGCATGGTGTTTCAGGGGTAAAGATGTCGATGCTGTGGTTGGAGAAAGATTGAAAGCCAGAGATGTTTCTTTTCGTATTAATAATGTCCCCATCCTTTATACCCCTTATTTTTGGGCACCGATTCTTACTGAAAGACAAACAGGATTGCTCCCCCCGGTTATAGGTTATAGTAAATCAAAGGGGATACATCTCAATACACCTTTCTTCTGGCCGATATCAGAAAACAGGGATTTAACATTTCTCATGGATATATACTCAAAACGAGGCATTGGGGAAGGCATAGAATACCGGTATGTAGAACCCGGGGATATAAAAGGCAACGTATGGCTTTATCATATAAAAGACACGGAACTTAATAAGAACTTCTATGAGTTCAGGGCTGTTCACGATCAAAGATCCACAGAAGGAATCGGCGGTTTTCTCAATATAAACTATGTAAATGAAAAGGACTTCTTCAGAGAGTTCAATCCTCATTTTCAGATACGTACAAATCGTTTCCTTGAGTCAGATGGAGAGATATCGCTCCCTCTTCCAAACTCCCGTGCATACCTTTTGTCACAGTATTGGGTCGACCTTAAGGAGACGCCTAATCCTGCCCAGAAATTACCCGAGGTAGGATATGTCCTGAACCCTACAAAGATTGGAAATTTCTGGTTTTCGACTATAGCCACAGTCTCCAATTTCTGGAGGGATCAAGGTGTATCTGGCCAGAGGCTTGATATCTATCCAAAGATTTTCCATACATTTGGCAGTGATATTGTTGTCACACAGGAACTCGCTTTACGTGAGACAGCATATTCCCTCCTTAACAATGAAGAAAATGGAAACTCTCCTCACAGGGAAGCCATTGAGTATAGTATTGTCACGCATACAAGGTTGATAAAAAGGTACGAATCATTCACACACATCATAGAACCTTCCATTGAATATCATCTTGTCACGAATTCTGAGAATAGCTTGCCTGTATTCGATTCGACAGAGCTTTTCAAGAAAACATCCAAGATAGAACTCGCTTTGCTGAACAGGTTTTTAAATAACAGTGGAGAGTTTCTGGTTTTTAGGGTTTCACAGGGTTTTGACTCATATCATGGAGACAGGCCGTTCCTCCCTTTGAAGCTCGAGGTTGGGGTAAAAAAGCCTATCTCTCTTCGCCTTGATACAAGTTATGATGTCCATAAGGGCAGGGTTGAAAGCGTCAATTCTGAAATGTGGATAAAGGTCTCAGATGCAACAATTGGAGCTGCACAGAGATATAACAAACAAGAAGATATTACATTTTATGGAGCAGGAATAGGGTTCCAACCCTATAAATTTTTATATGCAGAAGGAAGATTCTGGTACGATGGCACAGTAAAAAAGATATCAGACATTACGATGAACCTAAAGTATATAAGTCAATGCTGGGGTATAAATCTGGAGTTTGTGAAGAAACCGCATGACTTCAGTATTGCAGTAATGTTTGAACTGAAAGGATTTGGTGCCAGAAGATTTTTTGGGATATAAGTTATAAGCACTTATAGAGGAGAGGCCTCTATCTTCCTTTTTATTACTGCTATTGCTTCTTTTAGTGACGTTTTATCTGTATCGATTATAATTTCAGGATTCAATGGCTCTTCATAAGGTACCACCATGCCAGGTACAGGCCAGCCCTCGGCGCCCTTTTTATAGATATCCTTTGGTGCTCCGTGTGTCTCTATCCTCTGCTTTTCTCTCTCTCTACATAAATCAATCGGACATCTGAGATATGTCTCTATGTATCGTGGTATAAGTCTTCTTGCAAGCTCCCGCCATCTCCTGAGATTACCTGTGGCATCTATGATTACATCATGTCCGTGTTCTGTGAGTATCTTCGCGACATAGACAAGTGTCCTGTAAACTATTTCTCTTTCAGCATCAGAATAGGTTGGCTCAGGCGTTACGATATTTCTTAATTCGTCCATCCTGAGAACAATAGATTCAGAATGGGCTATTTTTAATGCATCAGCAACTGTGCTTTTCCCGCTTCCGGGAAGTCCTGTTATCCAGATAGCGATACCGCTCATAAATTATTAATTTTTTCTATCATACTCGAATCTTTCTTCAAAGACAGGGGCGAGGAGATTATCAACAGGAACGTAATCATCCCTTAACACAACAGAATGTCTTTTACTCAGGAAATCATCCATGACCTCTTCTGGTACCACATACGATGTGCCATCACCTTGAGACTTGCTGTACCGGTTAAAATCGTTTATATCCAGATTACCATTGCCTGCAATTACAATAAACGTACTTATTCCTGTATTCTTAAAGTTTGGGTTTACAGATACCAGATGAACATTCTTATCGCCGAAGACCTCTCTTAATGTCTTAAGGTATGAAGGCAGAAAAGCACCTTTTTGAAAGTTGTCAACTATGTTTGTTAATAACATACCATTCGGATTGAGAATATCCTTGAGCTGCTGGGAAAATTCCTTTGTGATAAGATGGTATGGTATTGAAAGGTCATTAAATGCATCAATAAAGATGACATCATATCTTGCCTTACAATTTATCACAAACCAGCGACCGTCTGTATTATAGGTAAGAATTCTTGTATTTTTTGGTAGTGCAAGATAGTTATATGCAATTCTTGTTACTTCCGGGTCTATCTCTACAACGTCGATATATGCATTTGGATAAAAAATCTCCATATACCGTGGAAAAGAGTATCCACCGCCGCCGATTGTCAAACTTCTAAAACCCACATCTTTTTTAAACCTCCATTTGAAAACTTCAGAGTATATTTTTTCATATCCATACTCGAGGTGGAGCGGGTTTTCAGTATCCACATATGATTGGAGAAGATGGTCCAGTACCAGTGCCTCAAGCCATGTTTCTTCATCTGAGCTCAACAATTTTGTAAGTTTTATTGTGTAATAATCACTTTCTTTATAAAAGTAGGCATAGGTGTCAGGGGTTTTAAATGCTGAGTTATATACACCACAGAGAAGAAGGGGAGGAAATAAAAGGAATGCAACTGCGGGTTTTTTTGTCTTGAATAATGAGCCCAAAAAAACTGCAGTCAAGATTAAAATCGCACCCATTATTAATATGATATTTCTTGTCCCTATCCACGAGATAAGAAAAAAACCAGTTGCAAAAGTACCAAGGATTGATCCCAGCGTTGAAAAGGCATATAGTTTCCCTACAACATTTCCCACCCTGTCTAAATTCTGAATTGCAAGCTTTACCACAACCGGTGAGATAGTTCCAAGGAGAAAGCTTGGGATAAAAAATATGATTGTTGTTACAAAGAGGATCCGCCACATAAGTGCTACGGAAAAAGGGTATTGTGCAATCACAGTTGTAAGAGGTGCGATTGAAAACGCTGCCAAACCTGATAACAAGAGTAGCCATCCTAAGGTTTTTTTCTGAGGGTATCTATCAGCCAGTTTGCCGCCTAAATATGCGCCTATACTGATTCCTGCGAGGACAACGCCTATAATGCTCGTCCATGTGTAAAGAGAAACACCTACAAATGGCGCAAGGATACGACCAGCGACAATCTCTATCACTAAAGTACAGAAGCTCGCTATGAATGCTATACTGTATGCTGTAATAAGATTCATAGTAAAGTTTTCTATAAGTTCTTAAGCTTTGTATATCTCAATTGAACTGATTGTTAACCATTAACATATAATTATTATACTGCAACTTGGTTTATGAATGCTCAGTCACGGCCTCTCCTTTCTAACTTGCAATTCCCTGTAGCTTGCTACAAGGTTTCCTTATTTGTCATTCCGCACTTGATGCGGTCTACGACTCGTAGAGAATCCAGTTTCTTTGTTTTTCCTGGATTCCTGCTTCCGCAGGAATGACAGCATACCACGGTTACAAATATATTTAGGATACTCTGCGGTCTTGCCGCAGGGTTGTTCATTCTTATTCTTTACTCTACTATGGGTTCCATTTCTGTTTTTAGTTTGTATTATTCTGCTGGATAAAGAGTATGTGAGGTGCTAAAATTTGAATTAATAATATTTACAGAGTCAGATAAGGAGTGATGATATATGAAACGTTTAAATTGGCAGATTATGTTGGGGATATCTTTAATTGCGTTATCTGCAGTTATTTATCTTGCCCAGATTGCAATTTTTCGGACTGCCCGCGATACTTTTTTTTATCTATTCCAGGACATTGCGTTTGTTCCTATTCAAGTTCTCCTTGTTACGCTGATTATCCATAAGTTACTGAGTGAAAGAGAAAAACGCAGTATGATACACAAATTAAACATGGTAATAGGCGCGTTTTTTAGTGAAGTTGGAACAACACTATTAAAGTATTTTCTGGGTTTTGATTCTAACATTGACAGGATAAGACGAAATCTCATTGTGGATAGCAATTGGTCTAAAAAAGAATTTTATAGTGTTAAAAGCCATCTTAAGAATTACGATTATGGGGTTGAGAGTCAGAAGGGCGATTTAGAGGATTTACGCAGTTTCCTTATCGAAAAAAGAAATTTTTTACTGCGTCTTCTGGAGAACCCTAAATTACTTGAACACGAATCCTTCACAGAGCTTCTCTGGGCAGTGTTTCATTTAACTGAGGAATTGGCCTGTAGGGAGGATGTAAGGCATTTGCACGATGCTGACTATAAACATCTCTCTGGTGATATAAAAAGAGCATATATTTTGCTTATCTCCGAATGGTTAGAATATATGAAACATTTAAGAGATAAGTATCCTTATCTCTTTTCTCTTGCAGTGAGGTTAAATCCTTTTGATCCAGATGCAACACCCGAGATCAAATAATTAAAGCACTTAAGGAAAATTCAATGAATCCTCAGGAAGAATCCTTAGAGATAGTAAATGATAAAGGTGAAGTCATCGGTATCCTCCAGAGGTCTACAATACATGGTGATCCGTCTCTGATTCACAGAGTTGTTCATGTCCTTATATTCAACAGTAAAGGAGAACTCTTACTCCAGAAACGCTCAATGAATAAGGATGTTGCACCAGGGAAGTGGGACACTTCAGTAGGTGGTCATGTAAACCGTGGCGAAATCCTCCTTGATGCAGTAAAGCGTGAGATGAACGAAGAACTTGGAATAACAATGTGCCAACCAGGGTTTCTTTATTCCTATATTCATTCAAATCCCTATGAGACTGAGCTTGTCTATACCTATTCATGCCTCTATGATGGCGAAACATATTTTAACAAGGAAGAAATAGATGAAGTCAGATTCTGGAGTCTTGAAGAAATAGCTCACACTATAGGCAAAAATATCCTGAGTGATAATTTTGAAGAAGAGCTCTTTACGTATAAAAAGTTTCTGGAAAAGGGAAAGAAAAAAGAATATTAAAGCCCTCAACAGAGAATCTGATGAAGTCAGGGACTTACCTGTAAATACCTTTCAGGATTTTCCGTGACACACTTCATAATAACACTTTCATCAAAACCCATTTCAGTGAGCCTCTTTGAGGATTCAACAATGGTCATGTAGCCGCCTAAGAGTTTTCCATGGATATCGGAGACAGCCTCTACCATTCCCCATCCGCCTCCTTCGAGGGAAGGGGGCGAAGAGGAAGGTGAAGGAGCTTTTGTTTCTTTTACTGAATCTGAGACTATTATAATCCTGTCAGGGTTCTTTACTTTGAATATCAGTTCAAGAGTTGCGGGATGAAGATGATATGGGTCTGCAACAACCTCGACGTAGATATCCTGATTCAAGAGTCCAAAGCCTGCAATTCCCGGCTCTCTGTGATGAAATCCACGCATTGCATTGAATAGGTGTGTGATACCTTTTGCTCCTGCCTTGAAACCAGCTTCTGCCTCAGCATAGGATGCATCTGAATGGCCCATGCTGACAATGATTCCCATTTCCGATATCTTCCTGATAAGCCTTGTTGCGCCGTCTATTTCAGGTGCAATGGTCATTATCTTTACCATATCTTCAAAGCCTTCGATAAGTTCTTTAAGATTGTATTCTGTTGGTTCGATGAATGTCATTGCATTGAGAGCGCCGCATTTTTCCGGATTGAGAAACGGGCCTTCAAGATGAACACCGATTATTCGTGATGGGTAATTAATCCCTCCACGCCTCCCTTTAGAAAAGGGGGGTAAGGGGGGATTTGAAAGGTCTTTCTGCTTTTCCATTGCTTTCTTTACAGAGGTTATATTTTCCCTCATTACCTTTATGGTGTCAGGATATATGGTTGGAATGATTTCTGAAACTCCGCTGGAGCCGTGTATTTCAGCTATCTTCAGAAGGTGTTCTTCGTTTGTTGTTTTTGTATCATAACCACTGATGCCATGGGTATGGATATCGATAATCTTCATTTCAAAAATCCCCTATAGAAAAAAACAACAGCAATGAGGCTGAGAAATATATAGATGGCTCCTTCAACAAATCTCTGGAAAAAGAACATTCCTGAACCTATGGTAATGCCATAAATAAATATACAACCATAAAACCAATTTTTTACAGAAGCATATAAATTGTTTTTCTGATCATTGAATCTCTCTATGTCATTTTCTATTGCTTTCCATCCGATTCCACCAATCCTTGCCTTTCTGTAGAAATCTATGAGATGTGTTCTGTCAACAGGCCTTGTGAAGAGGGTTACTGTTACCCAGACTACTGTGGAGAAAAATATTATAAAAAACAGTTTTGCATAAAACGGCAGAGCTGGATGGACAATATAGATATAGGACGATATGGCTGTAGAAGCGATCATTGCTGATATTTCGCTCCAGGCATTTATTCTCCACCAGAACCAGCGCAAGAGATACACAAGACCGGTGCCGCTTCCGAAAGCAATGAGGAATTTAAATACTTCTACAATAGATGTAGCAAAATAAGTAACAACTGCGGTTATCACACTCAGGATAAGAATGGAAATCCTTGTTACCGCTATATAGTGTCTTTCTGTTCCTTGCTTTTTTACAAATCTCCTGTAAAAGTCATTGATGAAGTATGCAGAGGAAAGATTGAGATAGGTGCTGAGGGTTGACATAAATGCAGCAAAAAATGATGCGAGCATGAGTCCTTTAAGTCCCTGAGGAAGTAAATCAACCATCATCATTGGATATACAGATTCATGATCTTTTATTGATGGATATAAGATTAAGGATGCTACTGCAGCAAGTATCCATGGCCATGATCGCAGCGCATAATTTGCGATGTTAAAATATAAGGTAGCACCAATCGCATGTTTCTCATTTTTGCACGAGACCATTCTCTGTACAATAACGCCTCCACCATCTGATGAATATTTTGACCACCAGCTCAACCCCATATAGGCGATGAAAGTAAGAACCGGAAGGCTGATAAAGCCAGCATCCATTGGCGGGAAAAAATCTGTATAATGTTGATTATTCCCATAGAGGGATTCTATATTGGGTTTGAGCATAGATAACCCTCCAGATTTGTCCACAGCGAAATATGCGAGGAGGATTGCGCCAACCATTGCGACAATAAATTGAAAGAAGTCTGTGACAATCACTCCCCAATAACCTGACATTAAAGAATAAAAGATAGTGATGCCGCTTGATATGATAATTGCTTCCCATTTTGTCCAGCCAAGACTTACATCAAGTATCTTTGCCATGGCAAGGATTACCTGGGCTTTTATGATGGTGTGAATGAATATCGAAAAATATATGGCTTTAAAGCCTCTGAGGATAGATGCTGGCCTCCCAGAGTAGCGCATCTCGGTAAGTTCAACGTCAGTCATCACGCCTGCTGACTTCCATAATTTTGCAAAAATAGCTACAGAAAGCATTCCGCTTATCACAAAACACCACCACTGCCAGTTTTCGTAGATACCCTGAGAACGCACCAGCCCTGTAACATAGAGAGGGGTGTCGGCAGAGAATGTCGTTGCTACCATGGATGTTCCTGCAAGCCACCACGGAAGCTTTCTCCCGGAGAGAAAATATTCATCAGTGCTTGAAGATGCCCTCTTTGTGAAGTAAAGACCGAGCATGAGGGACAATGCCATATACAAAGCTATAATTGTCCAGTCGATGAATGTTAATTTCATAATTTTATATTGAGGTCAACGGGTAAGCGTCCTCTGAAGTTCATTTCTCCTCTTAAGCATTTTATAACTGCCTTCTGTGCCTGCTCAGTTGCTTCATAGGCAGCAATCAGCACATCAGCTTCTTTAAAACGGCTTAACACATAGGGGCTTCCAAATGATATGACTATTGAATTTTTTGCTTTTCGTATAAGGTCTATAATGTGATGGCTTTCCCCGTCATCTATTCCTGAACTGCCTTTCCATGCAGCAACGCTGGTAAATAGAGCAAAAACCATGATCTCATCCAAAAAATCCTCTGTACTTCCCTTTACTAATTCCCCTACCCCCCCCTTTACTAAAGGGGGGGTAGGGGGGATTACATTCTCATTAATTGCAGATAAATGTCTAAAATAATTCCTCAACAGAGAAGATTCATATAATCTCTTGTCTCCGGCAAAAACGACAAGAACTCTATTCAGGTCTGAAATTGGTAATAGGTTGTTTTTATCTTTTACAAGGGTTATGGACATTCCAGTGATATGCTCTGAAAGATTTACATGTTGCAGGTAATCAACATCTGTCTTTTTAAGGTTCTTAATTTGTGCTTTTATCTTTAATATCCGACTTACCGCAGCATCTATCTGTTCTTCACTAATCGTATTTTCACCAAGAGCAGATAAGAGTTCCTTAACTGTAATGTCTACATCTGCAGGGTGGAGCAATATATCGATCCCTGCATTGAAGCACTCAATAGGGATATTTTTAATGTCTTTTAAAGCGTCCATATTCAGGGCATCTGATAAAATTAATCTATCAAAACCAAGTTCCTTTCTCAATAAATCATTAATGATCTTTCTTGACAGACTTGCAGGTTTTGAATCAATAGCCGGGACACTCAAATGTCCAACCATGATGCTGCTCACGCCTGTTTTGATTGCTTCAACAAATGGCATTATGTCTGTAGTCATCAGATCGCTCCTTGATTTTGTTATAACAGGAAGAGAGATATGCGAATCTATGGCTGTATCACCATGCCCGGGAAAATGTTTGGCGCAGCTTATGAGTCCTGAGGTCTCCAGTATTTTTATATATTCTGAGCCGAACCATACCACATCCTCAGTATTATCCGAAAATGCCCTTGTGCAGATGATGGGATTATCAGGATTTTGATTTACATCAAGAACCGGAATGAGAGGCATATTTATCCCGATATCATTTGCCTCATCTGATATAGCCTTAACCGCACTTCTAAGTATTGAAACATCTTCAGATTTTATTTTATTTATGGCTGCTGCAATAGCCATCTGGCATGGGAATAGGGTGGTATCCTTTATCTGTTGTCCTACACCTCGTTCGATATCAGATGCGATGAACAAAGGTATTTCTGAAACAGATTGGATTTTGCCAATGAAATCTCTTATCTCATCCTTTTTACCACCAAAGAGTATAAATCCACCAATGCCTTTTTTGACAAGCTCAATAATTTTCCCCTGATATTCCTTAGAGACAATCTTATTTCCATCAAGCCTGCTGATAACCAGTTGGTATAATTTTTTTTCTAAGGAGTTCAAATGACTCATATAATTATTTTCCATGCAGAAGTTTATCAGATTGAATTAAAAAGAGACAATACATACCTAACTGAAAAGTATCTTCATGACAATGAATGAATACCCGTGCTTGACAATACACAGGGAGTTTGATAGGATTTTTTTCATGAAATGAGAAATAACTCAGTAGAGATTTATACCTGTCTAAGGGAGGAGGGGTCAGATGTGTGAGTTTTGCACCCAGCATGGTGAAGGCAAAAAATGGTATCTCAACGTTAAGAATTATGCGACAGAACTTTTAAATGACCCAAAACGTAGATATATGATCAAAAATTTCTACAAGGAGGTAGTTGAAAAAGGAAATAATAGTATTACTCGCCTTGAAGGGATGTTTCAAAAAAATCCAAAACTGCTTGATAGAATAAAGGAACCCTATATACAGGAAATGAAATCAATGCATTTTGGTCAGGTTGTCCCTTTAGAGGACATTATGCAAATACTTTCAATTTGCAATTCTACAGTACGATTCCCATGTGGCTGCCGCTGGGCATTCAATAAACAGGAGGCTCGTGTCTGTTTTGGAATAAGTTTCGGTCTGTCCAGTTGGTATGATGAGCTTGATATAGACTATTTTGAATCACCAGATGTTGCTCAATTTGATCAAATGGATAA
>Ga0315284_10011916_pt1 | contig 12387 bp, 14 predicted proteins | sample YL17G09_16_MG_FD_203696 | JGI IMG/M metagenome (GOLD analysis project Ga0315284, IMG submission 203696) | Sediment microbial communities from Yellowstone Lake, YNP, Wyoming, USA - YL17G09_16 | ecosystem: Environmental > Aquatic > Freshwater > Lake > Sediment | place: USA: Wyoming | collected...
TCCGAACGCAGTGAGGAATCTGCTTTTCGGCCCCTGCCGGTGCACGCGAAAAGCAGATTCCTCGCGCTGCTCGGAATGACAATCCCGCAAGACTGAACTGTCTCGGCTTGACGCTTGAAGCCGGGGCTGGGATAATGGACGTGTTCGGTTCAGACGAGGAGCGCGATTGGCGGGAGTTCGGATTTCGAATCTGGCGCACGAGTTCGACGGTCGCGAGGTCTTTAGATCGATCGACCTGGCCTACGATGGTTCCTGCCTGGCGGTTACGGGGCCGAACGGATCGGGCAAGTCCACGCTTCTGCGAATCCTGGCGGGGCTGCTGACGCCTACCTCCGGCGAGGCGCGGTTTGTGGTCGATGGGCAGGATGCGCCGAGGGAGCGCCTTCGGGGAATGATTGGACTGGCGGCGCCTGACGTGCGGCTGTATGCGGAGCTTTCCGCGCGCGAGAATCTGAGGTTTCTGCTGCGGGCGCGCGGATGTGGGGAGATCGATGAACGCGCGTCGTCGGCGCTGGAGCGGGTCGGGCTTTGCGACCGAGGCGATGACAGGGTGGGCGAACTCTCATCTGGGCTGAGGCAGCGGGCGGCTCTTGCGGCGGCGATAGCGCACGATCCTGTTATTCTGCTGCTCGATGAGCCATCCTCGAACCTCGACGAGTCCGGCATGCGTATGCTGCATGGGATGATCGAGTCGCGGCGCGCGAGCGGCCTGGTGATAATCGCGACAAACGATCCCGATGAGGCCGCGCTGGCCTCCGAACGGCTCGATCTGGGGAGCGCGCGATGAGCCTGCGCGGGGCGGTGGCGGTCCTTGTCAAAGATGCGCGATGCGAGCTTCGCTCGAAGCAGGCCATCAGCGCGGTGCTGTTGTTCGCGGTGACGAGCACTATCGCGGTGTCGTTTACGCTCGGCATGATCGGTTCCGACGCGGCGGTCGCCTCGACGCTGCTGTGGGTGGTGATCTACTTTTCGGCGATGGCGGGGCTGGGCAGATCGTTTGCGCACGAGGAGGAGACGTATACGGCGGGCCTGCTGAGGCTCGCGGTTCCGGCCGAGAGCGTGTATGTCGGCAAGCTGGCGTTCAACTTCCTGACGCTTGCCGCGGTCGAGGTCGTGACAGTGCCGCTTTTCGTGCTGCTGACGGACTGCCGCGTCGCCCGGGTAGGCGCGTTTATCGGGATGCTGCTGCTTGGGAGCGCCGCTTTGAGCGCGGGAGCTACGGCTGCCGCGGCGATGGTTTCGAGGGCGGCGAGCAAGGGCGCGCTGTTCGCCGGAGTCAGTTTTCCGCTGCTTGCGCCGGCGCTGGGGATCGCGATTGCGGGGACGAACGCGGCGTTGGCGTCCTCGCCTGCCGGCTGCGCGGCGGACATGCGGCTGCTTGTCTACTACTGCGGGGTGGTGATAACGGCCTCGCTGATGCTGTTCAGGTGTATATGGGAAGAGTAGGAACAAGGGCGATACTTCCGATCTGGCTTCAGGTGTTCGTCGGCGTGGAGATGACCGCGGTGATCGTGGCGGCGTTTCTATACGTGCCGCCCGCGGATGGGTTCGCGTCACCGGAATGCGCGCGGATTATGATCTTTCACGTGCCGTGCGCCATCATCGCCGTGGTCGCGTATATCGTCTCCACGGTCTACGCCGTGCTGTGCCTTACGCGCGACGAGATGGCATCGGACGTCAAGTCGGCGGCGTCGGCCTCGCTGGGGTTTCTGTTCACGGCGCTTGCCACCGTGACCGGCATGATCTTTGCGCGGGTGGAGTGGGGGACCGCATGGAACTGGGACCCGCGCGAGACGTCCATCCTGATGCTTGTGATCATCTACGCGGCCTACTTCGCGCTCCGAGGGGCGATACCCAACGCCGCGAATCGCGCGAGGATAAGCGCCGCATATAACATTCTGGCCTGTCTGGTGATGCCGTTCGTGATGTTCGTTCTTCCCAGGATCAGCCCCGGACTGCACCCGTCGGAGGTCTCGCTTTCGCCTGAGTATCGCGAGGCGCTGGTCGGGGCGATGCTGGGGTATGTCATAATCTACGTGTGGATGCTCAGGCTGGCGGTGCGGGTGCGGGAAGCGTCGCTTGCGAGGAGGAGATAGCATGACCGCGTTGATGATAGCGCCGCTGCTGGTCTGGCTGGGCGTTTTCGGTTACCTGGTGTATCTGGATGTGAAGGTCAGGCAGCTATGAGCAAGTGGATGTATGTCGCCGGCATTGCGCTGATTGCCGGGTTCGCGGCGCTGATGGTGATGGAACTGCGGAACTCGACGACTCCGTACGTGACCAAAGTCGCCGATATCCGCTCGTTCGGGGACAGGCCGGTTCAGTTCAAGGGCAGGATAGTCCAGGGCAAGACGACCTATGACCGCGCGACCCACGATCTGTGCTTTGCGCTTGCCGACGACGCCGGCAAAACGCTCGATGTCCGTTACGATGGGCCGAAGCCCGGCAGCTTCGTTACGGCGGATTATGCCGTCGTGCGGGGAGTCTATCGGGGCGGCAAGTTCAGGGCGGACCAGCTTCTGCTGAAGTGTCCGTCCAAGTATCAGGGGAAGCGATGAATCCACAAACAGGAGTATCAGTCACCTTCGACAATCTGCCGATATGGCTGGCGTTGGTCTGCGCGGCGGCTGCGTGCGCGGCCTACCTGATCGTCTGGCTGGTCAGGCGCGATGAGGGGCCGTCGCCGATCCGGTCCGCGGCGCGGGTGCTGTATTACGTATCGTTCGGGGCGACGGCCGCGGCGGCGCTGTATCTGATGCAGAGCATACTCTCCGGCAACCGGTTCGACATCGCCTATGTCTACGAGAACACGTCGGTGGGCGATCCGCTGATCTATCGGATATCGTCGTTCTGGGCGGGGCAGCAGGGCTCGCTTCTGCTGTGGGCGCTGTTGGGAGGACTGGTCGGTTTGCCGCTGCTGAAGAGGCTTGACAAGTCGTCGCCGCTGCTGATGTGCTTCTGGTGCTCGGTGCAGAGCTTCCTGCTCGTGCTTCTGGTCGTGGACGATCCGATGAGGAGAGTTGTGGATCTGCAGCCGGGCACGATGGGGCTGGGGCTGAACCCGCTGCTCAAGAGCCCGTGGATGGTCCCTCACCCGCCGGTAGTTTTCCTGGCGTATGCGCTGCTGTGCGTGCCGGCGGCGTTTGCCGTGCAGGCGATCGTCGAGGGCGAGTTCACTCGTTGGGCGAGATCGTGCCTGCCGTGGGCGCTGATCGGCTGGACGGCGATGACTGCTGGGCTTGTGCTGGGGATGATCTGGTCCTACGAGGTGCTCGGCTGGGGCGGCTACTGGGCCTGGGATCCGATTGAGAACGCGTCGCTTGTGCCATGGCTGCTTTGTACGGCGCTGGTACATGGGCTGGTGTTCCAGCGGGAACGCGGCAGGAACGCGCGCTGGAACGTGGTCCTTGCCTTGGCCACGTTCGTTTCGGTGATGTACGCCATGTATCTGACGCGCAGCGGCATTGCGGCGGATGTATCGGTCCACTCGTTCGGAGATACCAAAAGCTACCTGACAATGCCCATCTACCAGTGGTTGAAATGGGTCCCGATTGGCTACGCGGCCCTGTGTTTTGGGCTGCTTGTGGCGCGGTTTGGAGTCCTGCCGCGCGAGAAGAAGGCGCTCGAGACGGATTCGCGCGATTTTGCGCTGGCGATCGGGCTGATTGTCGTGTGCTTGCTCGCGCTGGTCGTGTTGGTGGGGACGACGTATGCGACCTTCAACCCTAAGGCGGATGTGGAGCCCTCGTTTTATACGCGCGTGTCAATACCGCTGGCGCTCGCGGTGCTGCTGCTTACCGCGCTTTCCCCGCTGCTCAAGTGGGGCGGGGAAAAGGGCCAGTGGAAGGAGAACCTGGCGCTCTGGAGCGGACTTGCTGCGCTGGCGATCGGCGTAGGCATTGCGATTGTGGTCGGGATCATCTCGCTTGCTTCGACGAAGGCGAGCGCGGTGTTGTTCGGGTGGCTGCTGCCTGACGGACAGATGCAGTCGCGGATCGCGCCGTTTGTGATGGCGCTGATGCTGGTAGTGTCGATAGTCGCGGTGCTGGCGAGTTGGATTCCTCTGACAAGGTCGTCGCTGAACCGGTGCGGTGCGTATCTGGCGCATGCGGGGGTCGCGCTCATGATCATCGGTATGATTCTTTCGTCGGCGGGGCGTTCGAAGGTTCTTGACCTGGAACTGGGAGGTGGGCCCGGCCGCGCTTTCGGCTACTCGTTTACGTATAAGGGCACTCGGCCGGAAGCCGACGACAAGGAGAGGATCCTGGTGACGGCCAGCCGAGGGGGCCGTCGGTTCGACGTCCCGCTTTCGTATCTTAGGATGGGGCGAGAAACGTTGTTCTACCCGCATGCGCGCACGACGTTTCTGAGCGATCTCTACGTATCGCCGGAAAAGATGATCGCGGACACGATCACGCCGACTATGCTGTGGGGCGGGAGCAAGTGGGTCTCGAACCCGATCGACATTCCCGGCGCCGCCGCTTCGCTGGCGCTTGTGGGAATGCAGGTGGACTCGAAGGAGGCCACGCTGCTATACGCGAAACCGGGCGCCAGACCGGTCCAGTTCGTGGTGACAAGAAAGCGACCCGCCAAGGTTGACGGATACACCTTCGTGTTCAAGGACTTCACAAGCAGCGGCGAGCACAACGTGATGCCGCACGTGGCCGGCGTCGTGATCGGGATCAGAGGCCGGGGATTCGGCGAATCGGCGGTTATCAGAGTCAGCACCAAGCCGCTGATCAACCTGCTCTGGATCGGAACCTTGCTGATCTTTGCAGGCGGCGCTCTGGCCTGGGACCGGCGTCGCGAAGAGAAGGCGGCATGATGGGATACTATCCGGTAGCGATGGACTTGACGGGCGCGAGGTGCCTGCTTGTCGGTGGGGGAGAAATCGCGCTGCGCAGGGCGCGGTCTCTGGTCGAGGCCGGCGCGTGCGTTACCATCATCGCGCCGGACGTGCTGCCCGAGATCGAGGCGGTTGAAAAGATCGAGGTCGAGAGACGGCGCTGGCGGAAGACGGACATCCGGGGATACGCGCTCGTCTTCGCGGCGACGGATGACGCGGCCCTGAATCGGGCAGTCGCCGACGAAGCGCGGCGGGCCGGAGTCCCAGTCAACGTGGCCGATGACCCCGGCCTGTGTTCGTTTATCGTGCCCGCGTGTGTCAGGCGCGGCGATCTGCTTATCGCGGTAACGACCTGCGCCAAAAGCCCGACGCTGAGCAAGTGGATTCGGCTGGACCTCGAAGCGCGATACGGGCCCGAATACGCGGAGTTCGTGGCACTGATGGGCGAATTGCGCGAGGAGGTCAAACGTCGATACGCCGATCAGCCGGATCGAGAGGCCGCGTTTGACAGACTCGTCAATTGTGGCATACTGGAACTGTTGAGATCGGGCAAGCGCGACCAAGCCAGAAAGAGGGCGCTGGAGTGCATTTAGTAGTAGTGGGCGTCAACCACAAGACGGCCCCGCTTGAGATAAGAGAGAAGCTGGCGATAGACGAAAAGGGACTGTCGCACGCTCTATCCAAGCTCAAGTCCCACGCTCACGCCGCCGAGTTCTGCCTCGTATCGACCTGCAATCGAACGGAGCTTTATGCCGTCGCCTCGACGCGCGTCGGCGATGACATGCTCATCAGCTTTCTTGCGGGCTACAGCGGCATAAAGCGCGAGGAACTCGATCCCTGTGTCTACGTCCGCGCCGGTCAGCACGCCGTAAGTCATCTTCTTGAGGTCGCGTGCGGTCTGGACTCCATGGCGGTGGGCGAAACGCAGATACTGGGCCAGATTCGGAACGCTTATCGCATTGCCGAGGAAGCCGCATCGACCGGGGCGGTGCTCAACAGCCTCTTCCGGCGAGCGATAGCGGTCGGCAAGCGGGCTCGCGCCGAGACGGGCATCTCCAGCGGCGCGTTTTCGATCGGGGCGGCGGCGGTGCAGCTCGCGAAGACGGTCTTCGGGAGCCTGCAGGGGCGCAAGGCGCTGCTTCTGGGCGCCGGTGAGATGAGCAAACTCGCCGCAACGCATCTGCAAGCCAGCGGCGTGGCAAAGGTCTGTATCGCGAGCCGGACTAAGGCGCGGGTGGAAAAACTCGCCGCCGCGCTGGATGGGGAGGCAATCGAGTTCGGCAGGATAGAGGAGGCGCTAACAGAAGTCGATTTCCTCATCACCTCGACCTCCTCGCCCAGGCCGATCATCACCAAGGAGCTGATGGCGAGGGTGATGAAGAGTCGCGCCTGTCAGCCGATCTTTCTGATCGACATCGCGGTACCTCGCGACATCGCGCCGGACGTCGCCGAGCTTGAGGGCGTGTTTGTCTACAACATCGACGACCTGCACTTCTTTCTGGACCGATGCAGGCGGGAACGCGAGGCGGAGGTGGAGAAGGTGCGCGCGATCATCGAGGAGGAAGCGGCCCGATTCGTGTCGTATCTGCGCACGCGGGAAGCGCTGCCCCTTATCAAGCAGCTTCGGGCGAAATTCGATTCGCTGCATTCCGCGGAATGGGAGAGATACTCCTCCAAACTCGCGCATCTGCCGGAAGCCGATCGGGAATACGTCCGCAAGATGCTCAAGTCCGTGGTAAACAAACTGACCCACGATCCGATCCTGCGCATCAAGCACTACGCCTCCGACGGCGCGGATAAGGGCAAACTCGATGCCGCGCGAGAGCTGTTCGATCTGCCGACGCCCGGGGACGCCGCTGACTCCGAAAAAGGTGACACTCCACGCCGGTAGCGCATTCGATCTTTCGGGGCTGCTAAGTAATTCACGGCAATTAACTTGTATCCGTATGCCCTGAGTAGCGAAGCGTATCGAAGGGCCGTCCTTCGATACGCTTCGCTACTCAGGACTGTCGGGGTTTCTTACGAGTTGCCAACCGTGAATTACTCAGTCGGTGATTATCGCGTCTGCCAGTTTCACTGCCCCCTGCTTGTGGGAAGACTCCACTTGAGCGTTGGGTAGTGAGGATAGTGGAGATGCACATCGTTCTTGGGAGCCTGATCCTGCTGCTGGTGCTGGCAATCTACTGTGCCCTGGTGCTCAGCAAGAAGACCGACGAGCGGATCAGGCGTTATGTGAGTGAGGATTCGGCGGACCCGCCGATGACGGTCAGGTTTCCCGACGACGTTTTTCACGCGACAAACCCCGTGACCACCGCATCGACAGAGTGAGGCCGAGAAGCGTCGCGGCGACGCAGCCGTACGCGAACCAGTCGCCCCAGCGAGTGTAAATCGTCAGGCACGCGCTGGGCCGCACTTTGTCGGAGATGATCCCCTGCCGGAAAAGGCCAAGCCGGCGCCGGGTCCTGCCGAACGGGTCGATCACCGCCGATATTCCAGTCTCCGCGGCCCTCAACACATATCGCCGATTCTCGATAGCGCGCAGCTTCGCCATCATCAGATGCTCCCCGGCGGCCTGAGTGCGCTCGAACCAGGCATCGTTGGTTACCACGCACAGCATCCGCGCGCCGGCGCGGGTCTCGCTCCGAGCGATCTGGGGGAATATCGACTCGAAGCAAATGCTTACCCCCAGCTTGCCCAGTCGCGAGCTCAAAAGCACGTGCTTCCTTGCCGCGAGCACGTCGTCGGGCCTGATGCCGTAGTTGGCCAGAAAAGGCAGCCGGTCGCGCATCGGCACGAACTCCCCAAACGGCACGAGCCGCACCTTTCGATACACGCCCGCCTTCTGGCCCGCCGCGTTATACAGGAATAACGAGTTGTAGACGCGGGATGAGAACGGATCGTCGGATGTCGAATATCCGCCCACGAGCAGATCGGCCCGCGCAATTCGTGCCAGAGTGCCCAGGAGTCTCTCCCAGCCGGGCGAAGTGAGATCCGCGGGAAGCGCGGTTTCGGGCCAGATGATGAGATCCGGGCGGGATTCGGCGGCCCGGCTCGTGAGGGTCACGTATGTGCGCAGCGCGCGGTCGGTGTAGCCGGGATCGACGTCGAAACCATTCTTCAAGCCGCCCTGGACGATCGCTATCGACCTGCCGCTCGCCGATTCGGGCGAGCTTCGCAGAGCCGTGAAACCAAACGCGCACACGGCAATCGTGAGACAACCGGCAGCGACCAGTGGCAAGAATCGGCGCGATCGGCGCGAGATGGCCTCGGCAAGCGCGAGGTTGAACAGGCAGACCAGAAAGTCGATGCCCCACGGGCCTGTGACCGACGCGATCTGCGCTATCGGCAGATTGTCGGCCTGTGTGTGCGCGAAGCCGCCCCAGGTGAATGCGTAGGGGCCTAACGTTTGCAGAAACTGCAGCAAAACCCACGCCGCCGGCGCTGCAATATAGCCCGGCCAGCCGATCCTGCTCGGTTGGAGCCGCACGCACAGAACGGCGAAAACGGCGATATACAGCGCCTCATAGATGACCAGAAGCGCCCAGGGCAGATAGCCGAACAGGGTGATCCAGTGGAGGATGATGCCGTAGTAGACGAGGCCGGCTGCAAAGCCGCACAGGCTCGCGCGCCATAGGCCGGCGCCTCGCAGCGCGATCAGCAGCGGCACGAGTCCGACCCACGCGGCGACCCACGTCCCCGGCTTCGGCAGCGCCAGGGCCAGGATCAGCCCCGATGCTATTGACAGAAGCAGGTGACGGAATCGTCCTGGCACGCTATAATTGGACACGAAGCTCATGAGCAACACTCGCGCGACAGCATTTATTATCGGCCTGGCTATCCTGTTTACGCTAACCGGCTGCGCCAAGTTTCCGGCGGCCGCGCCGACGTCCGGCAAGCAGCTCGTGCTGACGCTGAAGGTGCGGGGCAAGATCAACCCCATTGATGCGGCCGATCCGAGCATCCAGCGGCACTACTTCATCGCCATCGATAACGACAACAATCACAACACCGGCCCGTGGGCGGCCGTCTTCCCGCCATACGGCGGCAACGGCTGGGTCACCTCGCAAGACGCCGCGCACAGCGTGGGCCTTACGTCGTTCGTCCAATACGACTCAACCAACACCGAGGGCTACATCTACGGCGTGCTGCCCGGCAGTTACTTCCTGAACGTGACCTCGCCCCAACCTCCGATCCGCGCCGAACTTCTCGAAGGCGGTTCGACGCTGAGGGTCATCGTGGACTTCAACCAGATCGACACGGCCGCCATCCCCGCCGACAAGATCACCCAGCTCGACATCAACTTCATCACCACCAACGCCCTGCCGCTTTCCGGCGATTTCGTGCCCGGCAGGATATGGGACGGGCTCGGACCCAGCGGCCAGAACTACGTCAACGTCGATACCACCAACGACCGCCTCTACTACGGCTACAACGACGACGGCCCGCCCGTTACCGACCCCGATCTGGACATCGTATACTGGTCGATCGAGGTGCAGTCAGTTTCGTCTCGCTAGCCTCACCGTAGTGGCCGATCTCCGTCTCGGCCAGGCGGCGACGGAGGGCCGCCAGTACGCTTCCCGATCCCTCCAGGTATCCCTACCTGGAGGGGGGCCGCCTCCAGGTAGGGATACCTGGAGGGATAAACTCGTAGTTACCTGCATATTCTACCAGAGAACCGGCATTACTGCGGGGATGGGCGGGTCATCTTGCGTGGAAAACCCTAGATGAAGACTCAACAACACACACCGTTTGCCGCTCAAGAACATGCCCGGTTGCGTCAGGGCCAACATCCTTCGGGGCAAGAGGACTTTGGGGCTGCCCGGCTTGAGGATTGAAGACGCGCGAAAATGGGGACAGTCCACGCCGCATGCGCTGGTGGACAGTCCCCATTTTCGAGTTACGAGTTACGAATTGGCAGTGGGCGCAGCGGGGAACTCGTAACTCGTAATTCGTAACTATCTACGGCGGCTACTCTTCGTCCGGGACGTTCTCCACGCCCTTGACTTCGGGTATTTCGCTGCGCAGGATTCGCTCTATGCCCATCTGCAGGGTCATCGCCGCCATCGGGCAGCCGCGGCACGCGCCCTGCAGTCTCACGCGCGCGATCCCCTCGTCGGTGAAATCGACAAGCTCCACGTCACCTCCGTCAGCCTGCAGGCTGGGTCTGACGATGTTGATTGCGTCCTCGACTCGCTTGCGCAGGTCGGTGCTGGTCTGTTCGGTCAACTGAGTGCTCCCTTCTTTTGTTCAGTCTTCCACGAGCGCGTGCTCGTGAAGCTCCTCGTCGGACCTAAGCTCCAGGCCCTTGCCCGTGGTTTTGCGCAGATAGTCGTCAATAGCGCCGCGAACGGCCTGCTCCGCGAGCACCGAGCAGTGCATCTTCACCCTGGGCAGGCCGCCGAGCGCTTCGGCGACCGCGTCGTTGGTCAGGGCGAGCGCCTCCTCGATGGTTTTGCCCATGATCATGTCCGTGGCCATGCTGCTTGTGGCAATAGCCGCCCCGCATCCGAAGGTCTTGAACTTGACGTCGGTGATGACGTTGTTGGTGACCTTGATATACATGTTCATGATGTCCCCGCACACCGGATTGCCAACTTTGCCTATGCCATCGGCGTTCTCGATCTCGCCGACGTTGTGGGGACTGGCAAAGTGCTCCATTACCTTGGTGCTGTAGCCCTGGTTCATAGGTCAGACTCCTCTCAGTGAGCCGCGATTCGCTTGCTCTTGACTTTGTTGACCACGCAAAACGCCGCGTGCTCCATTCCGCACCTTACGCACGCGCGGTCCACGTTGTCCTCGCCGCTCAGCGCGATCTTCAGGAAATGCTCCAGGCCCTCCCGGAACGCTCTGCGCTGCGAATGAGGCATGGCCTCCAGAATGCCGTCGAACCACTCGGACTTGCGCTGCCGCATCTGCCTGACGGCCTCCCGTCCCGCGTCAGTCAAATCCACCTTCGTCAGCCGCCTGTCCTGCTCGTTCTCGCCGCGCGTGACCATTCCCTTCCTGACAAGCCGATCCACCAACTGGCTTGCCGCCGAAAGGCTTATTTCCAGACCGCCGGCAATCTGCCGGATCGGCGCCGCGCCGTGCAGATACACGTATTGCAGGCATTCCATCAGGGCCGGCGTGAGGTCGGCGTTATTGTCGGGGCAGGTCAGCCTACCGGATGACTTGCGCACCGTCTCGATGAATACCTCCGCTACCACCTCAGCGTATTCGGCGGAATCCGGCGATGCACGTTCGCGTTCCACGTAAGCTCCTTAATGAATAAGCTACTTTATTATACCACTCATCGCCAGTGTCAAACCAGCTCTTCGGGAAAAGTAGTTGTACCCTGTCCCGCGCGCCTTTGCCGGGCGGCGCCTGGCCTGGCGGTCACAGTTTATCCACTATCCTTGCAGGGTACACCAGGAATAGGGACCGCGGGAGAAGAGGCGGGGCTTCGGGTCAAGGGAGGCGCGAGGGTTATGCACGCGTTAAGGATTGTGATTCTCCTCACGGGGGTGGCTATAATGTCCGCCGCCTGCAGCGCGTCGTCCAAACCGGCAAGCTGGCTGGCGACGGGAACGGTGACAAAGGTTGACGGCGGGACGATATACTTTCTGAGCAAGGACAACGCGGTGTTTCGCATTCACGCGAGCGGAGCGGAGGTTCTCAGCGACGACAAGGGCGGCCTGGGGCCGATCCGGCCCGGAGACAAGGTGCGGGTGTTCGGCCTGCTGGTGCGACCGGGAGAGGTGCGGGCTGCAAGGATTCGGATGTTGACCTCCGGCGGGTATCGAGTGGCTTCGGGAGCCGGACCGGAAAAAGAGGTCGAGATAGTGATCGAGAAGGAGACAGGCGAGGCGCCGGAAGACAATTCAGAACAGGCGCCCGAACAGACGGAGTCAGCAACCACGCAGCCTGTGGAGCCTCGCCTTGCCTACACCTGGCAGGGCAAGGGATTGGTGACCGACGTTGACTACGTCGGCCGCCAGGTCAAGATTCAGACCTCCGACGGCAGCTTTGTCGTCGATACGGACAAAGCGGTGATGATACAGGGCACCGTAAGGGTCGGGATCGGCCGGCTGAACCAGGGCGATACGATCTGGGTGGCCGGCAACGAGGTAGCGCCGAACGTGGTGGACGGCCGCATGATCCGGGTGCTGAGGACCTATACCGAGGCGCAAAACGCGCCGACTATGATGCCGGTCAGCGTGGTGGGAGTCATCCAGCAGGTGGACTACCCGTCCAGGACGTTCAGAATGACCGGCCGAAGCACGTGGGCAGTGGTCTCGTGCGACGATAACACCGTGATACAGTTTCAGAGCATCCGCAAGACGTTCCACGACCTCAAGCCGGGCACCAAGATCAACATGAGCGGCTACGGCAATCTTACCACGGGCTACGCCGCCCAGCACATACAGATAATTGCGGTCTCGCCGTGACGCGAGCGCGGGAATAGTGAGCGCATTTGTTCGTAGTGGCCGATCTGTGTCTCGGAGTGGGCCGGGACGGAGGCGCGGCCACTACGCCATACTCACCAAGTATGAGCGAGACTG
>Ga0315284_10011917_pt1 | contig 12387 bp, 10 predicted proteins | sample YL17G09_16_MG_FD_203696 | JGI IMG/M metagenome (GOLD analysis project Ga0315284, IMG submission 203696) | Sediment microbial communities from Yellowstone Lake, YNP, Wyoming, USA - YL17G09_16 | ecosystem: Environmental > Aquatic > Freshwater > Lake > Sediment | place: USA: Wyoming | collected...
TTCCCCCAAGGTCAAAGGAGCCAACCCTTAACATTAATAATCAAACACAAGCGCCCCGCGCCCGTTGTGTCGAAGGATACTTCCACTTTTGAGAGCGGCAAGGCCACAGTGCGCACATCCTCTTTTGACATGATGACTCGCAGTGTTACATAAAACTGGTTGCAGTCGCTTACGAAAGCTGAATGCGTGTAGCCCTTCTCCCAACAGGTCGTGCCACCCATCATGTACTGATAAGGCGGAACCTTAACTGTTATCTGATTTCCTTTCCATTTCAGTATCTCCCGCGCCATGCTGTTTCGCTCTGCAACCAGCCGCTCAAACTGCTGCTCTGACGCCCCTTTGGTTTGCGACCCCTCGCGTATGTACGACTGCCCCGCAAAGTGCGGCCTGTTGTCACTGCCCGGAATAATGACTGCTAAGAATTGCTTGCCGTCCACGCTGAAAACTTTAGGCAGATAGTAAATCGGCGGGTACGCTTCGGCCAGCTTCTCGCTGATTGTCTTTTCCAGCGAGTCAAGGTTCGCCTTTCCTTCTGGCACGCCCTTGTCTGTGACCCCGTAGAACAGAATTGACGGATAGCCTATTGGCGTCGAGTTGGCGAAGGCAACAGCAGTCTTGAGCAAGTCACGCATATCGCCAGTTGACTTGCGCTCTACAAAGGCGTCCTCGAAATTGGTCAGCCTTAGAAGGATGTCCTCATCCTTTAGCTCTATCATGGCCAGATTACCTTTCTCGCTGCCTCGCTAAGTACCCCAATGAGAATCTCCTTGAACGCATCTGCCGCGCCCTTTCCCGCTTTCGTTGCAAGGCGCTTGAATCGTGTGGCCGCGAGCGGAGTGCTCGGCGTATCGCGCACCAGGTCATCTAGACTCGCTTTGAGCATCTGCCTTTCTTCATCGTCCAATCCTTCCGTCTCTTCCGCCAATTCCTGCGCAGCCTTCAGCCTTGCTTCAGTCCAAGGATAAGGCTTCCCGCATTCGTGACAAAATGCAGGCACCTTTACGTCGTGAAGACTGAACGTCGTGCGGTTGATGCCTCGAATTTCCGTTTCACACTTCGGGCATTGGCTGATGGCCGCCGCGCCACAGTCGGAGCAATATTTCTTGCCAAATTCAGGTGCGGATTTCAAAATGCCAGTTATTTTGTGTCCATTTAGGCAAACCTGCATCACATCGTACTCACCCACGTCCTTTTCCTCCTCGTTATCTTCCCACGGCGGCTTTCCAAGAAAGTATCTGCGCATCTTCGTTAAACTGGAGTCTATCAGACGTGAAATGTAGATTCAATGAAGGACATCAACTTGCTACTGATAGACGATTGGACAACCGCGGGTGGCGCATACATCGCGTTGTCCGCGATGTGTGCGGTCCAACGTCATCCGCTAGCTGACGGACTGACCGTGCGGATATTGCTGTAGCGGCGACGTGCCGTCGCCGTTTGACCCTCGGCGATCATAGATCGCCGCTACAGCCTCGCCCACTGCCTATTGTTTGATCCTCAACGCCAGCGCGTAATCAGACGGCTTCTGCGCGGGCAGTTCAATCACCAGGCCGGCGGCGGTTTGAGTCCATTTAAGAGGGGCCTTCGAGCCGAGGAGTTCCACTTTATTAATCTTCCCTGAATACAGCCCGGAGCCGGAGGCGAGCGACTTGATGGTCAGCTTGCCGTTTTCCGGCCAGGCGAGGGCGATGGCGTAGAGCGTTTTGCCGCGCGTCGTAAAGCGAATATCCTCGGAAGTAAAGGGCCGGCTGGCGGTATCCTTGAACGAGCCGCCGACGACCTGGGTCGGCCCCTCGCCATAAACCTTCCACGGCCGCGTGCCGTAAATGGCCTCGCCGTTGACGGCCAGCCATTCGCCCACATCGAGCAAAATCTTTTGGACTTCGTCGGGAATCGTGCCGTCGGGCCGCGGGCCGACGTTCAAGAGCAGGCAGCCGTTCTTGCTGACGATATCCACCAGTTGGTGGACGAGCGAGTCGGGCGTGCGGAACGTATCGTTCTGAATATATCCCCACGACTTCTCGCCGACGGAAGTATCGGTCTGCCAGAACTGTGGGCGCAGGGCCTCGAGCTGGCCGCGCTCGATATCGAGCACGGCGGCGCGCTCGGGAAACGTCTTGAGCTTGTAATTGATGGCCACGCCGCGCTTCCACTCCACGCCGCGGTTGTAGTAATAGGCGGTGAACCGCTGGAGATACGGTTGGAACACCGGCTGCTCGATCCACCAGTCGAACCAGAGAACCTCGGGCTGATATTTCTCGACAATCTCCGTGGTGCGCGCCAGCCAGTCGTCAAGATAGGCTTGGTCCGGCTGCGTGTCTCGGTCCGCGCCGGGCAGGCGGCGGGGATTGGCCGGGCCGTAGAGTCCGTCGTTGTGCGGATCCTTCACGTCGGAATCAAACGTCATCCCGCCTTCGAAAAACCACCAATGCTCGGCGCGGTGCGATGAGGCGCCGAAATGCAGTCCCTGCTTGCGCACGGCCGCCGCCAGCTCGCCCACGACGTCGCGCTGGGGGCCCATCTTGGCCGCGCTCCAGTCGGTGAGCGTGCAGTCGTACATCGGAAATCCGTCGTGATGCTCGGCCACAGGCACAACGTACTTTGCCCCGGCCTTGCGGAAGAGTTCGGCCCATTGATTGGCGTTGAATTTCTCGGCCTTGAACATCGGGATGAAGTCTTTGTAGCCGAACTTGGACTGCGCGCCGTAGGTCGCGACGTGATGTTTGAAAGCGGCCTGGTCCGGCAGGTACATGTTGCGCGGATACCATTCGTTGTCGAACGCCGGCACAGAATAGACGCCCCAGTGGATGAAGATCCCGAACTTGGCGTCTTGATACCACTCCGGCACCTGGTAGGTTTCGAGGGAATCCCACGCGGGACGGAACGGCCCCCGAGCCGCCACAGCGTCCACGGTCTTGACGAGTTCTTGGCGGCGCGCGTCCTGGGCGGACAGGGCAATTCCGGTGATGAAGCAAAGGAGGAGCCCCAGCATGAGCGCGAGGCACCGGCGCGGCGACCCTTTCACACCGCGATGCGGGGAAGATAGCGAAGTTGCGGGCATGGATGCTCCCTCTCCAATCGAGCGCTGACTGCCGGGCAAGCGAAGGGCAGAGTATACAACACCCTCAACCGGCGCCGGTGTTGCGATCGGCAAATGCTTTCGCCCGCCCGCGAAGCGGGCTCGAGCGGGCGCACGGCGCCTGTGTAGCCTCGGGCTCGGCCATTTTGCGCATGGTACCTTGGGACTATCTCCCCCGTACTTTCGTACGATTGGCATGTCAACGCGTGCCGATTAGACTTAGCTGTCGTGAACGATGTATTGGACGCACCGGGAGGGATTGAAGCGGACGAGCAGTGACGGAGTGAATTACGATGGCAACATTCGCACCGTTTTACGACACGCTACGTTTTTATGCCAGCGCTTTATACTGGGAAACCGAAGAAGAGGTCTCTCAACGCGAGACCGATGAACAAGCCGAAGTAAAGCAAAGTCTCCCCCAGACGCGGGCCGAGCAGATTCGGCTCCCATCGATCAGTCTTCGGCCCCTCCTTTATTTTCCTCTTAAGGCGCTGCACCGCATCCTCAACTGGACTTGCCTGGCGGCCACTGGACTTTTCCTTTTGCTTTTCGTTTTGGAGTTTCCACACCCCGCCAAGTGGGACGGGTTATGGCTGATCGTTCAGCTCCGCGCCCTGGGCGATCCGATGGTGGTGCGCGTGATGGTTTGGGCAGGGGGTCTGTGGCACCCCGCGATTTCCGTCGCGGAGTATTTTGCGCTGGCCCTGGCGGTCGCGGGCTGGATTTCCAGGAAGGGCGTAAATGCCTTCTTCACGCCGGTGCTGAAGGCTCTTCGCAAGCGGCCACGTCCCGCACGGCAGCAGCAAGAATTGGCGTTTCCCAGCGAGGCTGAAGAGGAAGAAATTGCGCGTGTCACTTCCGAGCGGGTGCGCAAACGCCTCCTGAAGCGGTATCAGGAAATCGCGGACGCCTTGAAGGGCGCGGGCCGCCGGCGCTGCGCGTTCCTCTCCGTGGACGTTGCCGGCTCCACGCAGATGAAGGAGAGCGAGCAGGAGATGGCCGTGACCGTGACTTTCCAGGCCTACATGCAAATGCTGGAGGGAATCTTCCTCCGCTACGGCGCCTGGAAGCAGTCTTGGACCCCGGACGGAGTGATGGTTTGTTTCCTGGACGTCGACATGGCCGTGGGCGCGGGGCAAGCCGTCCTGCGGGAACTGAGAAAGTTCAATTTAACCCAAAACCTTTTGCGCAGCCGCATTGCCGTCCGCTGCGGCGTGAATGCGGGCGAAGTCCCCATCTTCGAAGACAGCAAGCTGGAGAAGATTGCCCACCGCGTCATCGACGTGACCGGACACATGCAGAAGTACGCGAGCCCTAACACTCTGTGCCTGAGCGCCCAAGTCGCAAACCGCCTTGGCGACAAGACAGGTTTCACCCCCGTGGAGAAGCAAGTGGACGGGCACCGGGTTTATGAATGGTCGCCGCGGGTGTCCCTCCTCGAACAATCAAGACCTTTGATCGTCCGCACGGCCAAACCGGGCAACGCCGACCCCACTTGGGCGTGAGTGTGGAAAATCGAAAATGATGGGTGGCGCGGACCCGTCAGCTGACGGGTTCTTTGATGTCGGTGTTCGCTGGTTGCCGGAGAATCGAAAAGCGAAAAACGAAAATCGAAAACCCGAAATCCAAGAGTCCAAAATCCAAAATCTAAAATCCAAAATCTCCACCGTCCCACTTTGAAAACTTGGCTGGCGAAAGCGAGCGGAACCCCTGATCGCTTCCCGTGCGTTCGATGAAGAGCCTGCCCAAGAGCCACTCGAACTGGTCCCGCAAACGCGTGACGCAGGCGAGCAGGTAAGGCTCGTCGTTGAACATCTGCACCAGGCAGAAGGCCAGGGCTTTGGTGTCGCGGGGATTGAGCGGCGCCTGCTCCACGATGGAGTCCAGGAGCTTGCGGAGCTTGCGCGATTGCGCGTTGGCGCGGGCGCGATAGCCACGGATCAGCCGCCAGGCGGCCTCCGCCAGCCGCGCCACGATTTGGCGCTCGCGCTCGGTCTGGGGTGTCAGGCCCTGCTCGAAGCGTCGCACGTGCGCGTCGTATTGGCTGACGTCTTCGCCGAGCAGAATGACGCTCTGGCGCAGGTCGCGCGCAAAGAAGCCGTGCTTCAGGTTGGGCGGACGCTCGGGGCGGAGCGCCCGCTGGGCGCGATGCGCCTGCCAGGCCTTTTGCAGATTCGCCCGTGCCGACTCCAGACGTTTTTCCGTAAGGTTGTAGGCCATGGTGCTCTCCTCTCGGCGCACTAGGTTACACCAAGAGCCTAGCATGTTGCCTAGTTAGCTGTCAAGAGGAAACTGGAAACTCGAAAATCGAAACTGGAAAACCGAGGGCTAGCCGGGTGGCCTGATGTCATTCTGATCCCGCTCAGAGTGGGATCAGGGTGACAAGTGGAGGTGGCGCGGCGATGGACTCCGAAGAGCTGAACATCGTGGACCCCCGCTTACGCGGGGGTGACAGCGACAGGCGGAGCCAAGGCCGCCAACCACCACTGTCATTCCCGCGTAAGCGGGAATCCGCACGAATCATATGGCCGCAGTCATTCCCGCGAAGCTTGTCCTCCGCGAAAGCGGGGAAGCGGGAATCCACCCGCCGACTATCGCAAGGACGCCCGGCCTCGAAAAGCCGTCCGTCAGCTGACGGACCGGAGAGCGGGCCCTGCGCTGTGCCCTCAGAAGCCGTCGCTCGGCGAGATCGAAGACCCGTCAGCTGACGGGTCTGCGCCAGCCGACCGGCGATGTGGTTGCGTGGCTGCCTGCCAGGAGAGTAGTATTTCGGAAGATGAGCCCAGATTAGGCGGGAACCATGAGCGCACCGCGCTTTGCAGACGGCAACCGGGCAATGACGAGCGTCGTGGCCGGGAGCGTGCTCTCGCTTGCCCTGCTTGCCCAGGAGGCCGTGCCGACCAAGCACGGCGACGCCAATCTCGAACACGGCAGACAACTGTATGCGGTGCATTGCCAGCGTTGCCACGGCCCCGACGGCGACGATATTACTTGTTCCGGAGACATGACACCCCTGGCTGGCTTGGGCCGGCGGCCGCGGGTGGATCTGGTAGGGCAGGTTATGTCGCCGTCCTATTTCGTAAGGGGCGTGGCCTATAAGGGAGCGGACGCGCGCGATCTCACTGGCTTTCTTCTCAGCCTTAAGGGCGAGAAGGGAATCGATGATCCGGGCCTCCTGTGTCTACCTCGGTTGCTCAGCAAGAAGTGGGGCCTCCTGGATTACTACCGCGTGATCGATATCCGGGACGGGATGGCCTACGCCCAAGGACACGTTCCGAATGCCACGCGCTGGCCCGGCCTCGAGGAACGCGGCGAGCGCCGACCTCGCGCAGCCGACGTCGTGGCGCAGAAGCTCGGTTTGCTCGCTGTCCGGCCCGAAATGGCTATCGTTATCTACGACGATACCCTGACACCGGCATCGGCCCTGTTATGGTGGGACCTCGTTCGCGCCGGACAGAACAACGTCGCCATCCTGGACGGAGGATTCCGGCGGTGGGTTGAAGAGGAGAACCAAGTCACAACTGTGGTTACGCCCTTGACCCCCGGCACGTACGCTGCCGCAGAAGCGGCGGAAGTTGCGGGGGTTCTTGAGGGGCGGGAATACCCCGTACTCCGCCTCAGGACAGGATTGCCGCAGCCGTCCGCAGGCGCCTTCGACTGGGAACGCACCGTGACCGGTGGGCAGTTGCGAACCGCCGCCGAGATTCGGGAGTATTTCAATCGCAGCGATGTCAGGTTCCCGGGCACCTACCGCCTGGAGGGAAGTGACGCCGAGGCCGCCTTTCTTGTCTACTTGCTGTGCCTTCTCGGTCATAGCGGAGCGCACTACGATCCCGTCGGCAAGCTGCTAACCGTCGAGCGCTCCGACCTTCCCGTGTCAGAGACTCGAACACCGCTCTCAGCTCCCCAAGGACAATGAGACTCCCGGCTGGAATTCCGCGCCACGGCGTTGAAACCTTCGCCAAAGCCGAGCGGAAGGCCAAGAGCGGGCAGTCGGTGCCCCTTTGGTTGTGAGGCGGCTGCGCCCCCGGCGTGTTTCTTGCCCACAAAGGGTAGTGGTCGGTTGTGGAAAACACGCAAGCGGCGGCGTAGCCTTTCGAGGCCGCTAAATCATTAAGAAAACTGAAAATAGTTCTTGACAAGGCCAAAATGCACGCCTATATTCCGTGGATAAAAGTGGTAGAAAGTAGTAGTCAGTAGTCGTAAGTGGAGTTCACAAGAAGATTTCAGCAAGAAAACAGGGCAAGCTGAGCGCATCGAGTGCTACGCGGAAATTACCCAGCGACGGTGGACGGCAAGGGGCGGCTGAAGATTCCGACCGCCTTCAAGACCTATATCGATGAGAACCACGGTCCGGATTTCTACATTACTAGCCTCGATGGTCAGTCGGTGCGCGTTTATCCCTTCAACGTGTGGCGGGGCATCGAGGAGAAGCTGGCGGCATTGCCCTCGATGGACAAGCGGAAGAAAAAATTTCTGGACCGCACCAACTACTGGGGGCAGATGGCCAAGATGGACTCGCAGGGCAGGGTGCTGATTCCTTCCACGCTGCGCGAGTCGGCGGCGATGAAGGGCGAAGTGGCGGTGCTCGGATATCTCGACCGCCTCGACGTTTGGAATAAGGACCGCTACCGCGAGTACCTGGAGCGCGAGGCCTTCACCGACGAGGATATGCAGGGGCTGAGTGACCTTGGAATCTAGGGAGTCGCGAGTCGGGAGTCGGGAAAGAAGATTTTAGATTTTGGATTTTGGATTGGGGAAGTGAATTCAAGGTTGGGTTTGGAAGACGGTGAGTGATGACGATGAATTCGAAAAACCCGAACCCCGAGACCCGAATCACGGATCCCGGGTCTCAGGACCCGAGTCGCGACTCCCGACTCCCGACTCCCGCGGGAAGCACGTTCCTGTTCTCCTCCGCGAGGCATTGGAGTTTCTGAATGTTCGGCCGGACGGCATCTACATCGACGCGACGCTGGGGGCCGGCGGCCATGCGGCAGCGATCCTCGATGTTTTGGAGCGGGGGCGGGGGAAGCTCTTGGGGATCGACCGCGACCCGGTGGCGTTAGCGCAGGCTTCGGCGCGGCTCGCAGGCTGGGCAGGGAAAGCAATTCTGATGCAAGGAAACTTCGCCGAGATCGACGCGCTGCACGCCGCAAGCGGCCTCGCGCCCGCCGACGGAATGCTGGCCGACCTCGGACTGAGTTCGATGCAACTCGAGGATGCCTCGCGAGGATTCAGTTTCAGTTTGCCAGGTCCGCTCGATATGCGCATGGACCCGCAGAGCGAAACGACAGCAGAAGCGATTGTGAATCACAGTTCCGAGCGTGACCTGGCTGATCTCATTTACAAATTTGGGGAAGAGCGACACTCGCGCCGCATTGCGCGAGAGATTGTGAAGGCCCGTCCGATTCGATCAACCACCGAACTGGCGCAGGTGGTGACGCGAGCTATCCCCTCCCGGGCGGGCCTTCACAATCTTCATCCGGCAACACGCACGTTCATGGCTTTGCGCCTGGCCGTTAATCGGGAAATGGAGAATCTGGAGAGCTTCCTCTCCAAGGCTCTCAGCGTTCTGGCTCCCGGGGGACGGCTGGTGACGATCAGTTTCCATTCGCTGGAAGACCGGCCAATCAAGCACGCGTTCCAGAGTTGGAAGCGGGAAGATCGAGCGAACATCCTGACCAAGCACGTCGTCCGACCGAATGAGGACGAGGTGCGGGCCAATCCGCGGTCGCGCAGCGCCAAGCTGCGAGCGGCGGAAAAACAGGGGCTAGGGACTAGGGGCTAGGAAAAGGCCAACCCCCAGAACCCAGGGCCCAGTCCCCAGTCCCCAAAGCAATGGCCACAGTTGCAGTAGCACTCCCGAGAATGAAACGGCGTCCGCGAACCCAGCTGGCGGGTGGCCGGGCGGGCTTCACGGACATCTACTTCGTCAAGCGCATCGACAATTCCCGCTTGCGGCGGGAAGTTGACCGGGAGAAGCGCCGTGAATGTTTCTGTCTGCTGGGGCTGGTCGTTCTGGTTTTTCTTCTTGGTCTGCATGTGGCGTGGCAGAGTTTCCAATGCGTGCGGGACGGTTATCAGATTGAAGAGGTCAAAGCCCAGCGGGCGGCACTGCTTGAATGGAACAGCGCATTACGGATCCAGCACGCCTCGCTGGCTGATCCGCAGCGCATCGACACCCTGGCGCGGCGGAAACTGGGCCTTGCCTCGCCCAGCCCGCAGCAGGTGATTCGGGTGGACGGTGGAACGGCTTCGCCGGCGGCGGTGGGTGCTCCGGAATTCGCCCGGAATGTCCCGGCCGGCGGGGAGCTACGTCGCGAGCCTTAAAATGTTGCCTCGCATGGCGCAAGTTCGTTCAGCGACCAGCGCGCGTCCCGGCGCGTTGCCCCGCAGCCTGTTGCTGGGCGGCTTCCTGGCCGTTTGGATGGTGGGTTTAGTCGCCCGGCTCTATCACCTCCAAGTCATTCAATACGTCGATCTGCTGGCCCGCGCCGAACGGCAACAACAGCGGACCGTGGAGATCGCGCCCACGCGGGGAACGCTCTACGATCGCAACCTGCACCCCCTGGCGATGAGTTTGGCGGTGGATTCCGTCTTCGCCACTCCCAACGAAATCCCGAACCCGGAGATGGTCGCAAAGTTTCTATCGCCGATTCTGGGTATAGAGAATGATGAATTACTTGGGAAGTTCAAGGCCTTCCGAACTTTCTGCTGGGTAAAGCGCAAGGTTACGAGTGAGGAAGCGAGCCGGGTCCGGAGCCTGAACCTCAAAGGGATCTATTTCCAAAAAGAAACGAAGCGGTTCTATCCCAAGAGAGAACTCGCGGCCCAGGTTATGGGCTACGTCGGTCTGGATGACAACGGCCTGGCGGGGCTGGAATACAGATTGAACGATGCCATCAAGGGTACGCCGGGGCATGTCCTGGTCGCCGCTGACGCTCGCCGCCAGTCGTTTCAATCAACAGGGCGGGAGGGGCAGCCGGGGAAAAACGTCGTCCTGACTCTCGACGAGAACATCCAGTACGTCGCGGAGAAAGCCCTGATGGAGGCCGCTGCGAAGTGGTGGATTTCCACTGGAACGGTCGTCGTCCAAAACCCCAATACGGGTGAAATTCTGGCGATGGCTAGCTTTCCGACGTTCGACCCCAACGAGTTCGGCAAGAGTTCGGCCGAGGCGCGAGTCAACCGTGGTGTGGGGTGGGTGTTTGAACCGGGCTCGACCTTCAAGATTGTTACGGTCTCTGCCGCCCTGGAAGAGAGGCTCGCAAATCCGCAGGAAGTGATCAACTGCCAGAACGGCAGCATCGTGCTCGCGGGTCATACGATCCACGACCACAAACCCTACGGCGACCTGACCGTGCGCCGGGTGATGGCGGATTCGAGCGATGTGGGCGCCATCAAGCTCGGGCTTCGGCTGGGTGAGGATCGCCTCTATCGCTATATCCGCGCCTTCGGGTTCGGTGCCGAGGCCAATGTGGATTTGCCGGCGGAAGAGCGCGGGCTGCTGAAGCCTCCGAGCCGTTGGTCGGGTATTTCCATCGGCGAAATTTCGATGGGACAGGAAATTGGCGTGACTGCGCTGCAGATGGTCTCAGCTTACTCCGCCGTGGCCAACGGTGGGATTCTCTTCCAGCCCCGGATTGTTCGCGACGTGTTCCTTGGGGACAGGCACGACCCGCTTCCGCCCGCTGCCGGCCGACGCGTCGTAAGCCAGCAGACGGCGGAGACCATGAAGGACATCTTTTATGAAGTTGTTCAGAGCGGGACCGGTCTGCCGGCACGCCTGGCCGGGTACACGGCGGGCGGCAAGACAGGTACCGCGCAGAAGATCGACGCTTCCGGCACTTATTCTAAATCGCACTATATCGCTTCTTTTGTGGGTTTTGCCCCCGTCCGACAGCCGGCGGTAACCATTCTGGTGGTTATCGATTCTCCGGTGGGGGCGATCTACGGCGGAGAGGTGGCAGCCCCGGTGTTCAGGTCCATCGCAGAGCAGACTCTGGGTTATCTCAACGTGCCGCAAGACGTCCCTTCCCAATGGCCTCAGGTTGCTAAGTCCACACCCGCTGGGTCTCCTCGCCAGAAACGAGGGGATCAGGCGGGATTCCTTCCATCGGAGCCTGAACCATTCGGGGCTGCCACTTCACCCGTTCAACAAGTTTCCTATACACGGCCGCAGGTCTCAGAGGCCGGCGAAACCGTAATGCTTGATGACGGTCCGCTGGTGACCGTTCCGAATCTTGCCGGTCTGGCCCTCCGCCGTGCAGCGGAAGTCTGCCAGCAACTGGGGCTCGAGCTGAATATGCGCGGCTCGGGTGTGGCGGTCGAGCAGATGCCCCCGGCTCGGGCGCGGGTCCCGGCAGGATCGCTCATTTGGGTACGGTTTGCTAGATGAAGACGTCCGTGGTCCGTGGTCAGTTGCGTATCGTTTTCCATCGGCTCTTTTGCCGCAAATGGACGCTGGCGAAGTCGAAAAGAATGCGAGCTACCCTCGAGGGACCCCTGACTACGGACGATGGGCAAGCTTCCAGTTGTGTAATGCGAGTGGAAAATGAAATTGGGCGAACTCCTTCGGGGAGTGCCGACCCTGGAGGCCGGCGCGGATGCCGCAGCCGAAATAACCTCTCTGGCCTACGATTCCCGGCGAGTTGAGCGGGGAACCCTCTTTTTTGCAATCCAAGGTGAAAAAGCTGACGGGCACAACTTCGTCGCTTCAGCCCTGGAACGCGGGGCAGTAGCCATCGTCAGCGAGCGGCCGGCACCAGCCGAGCTGGCGTTGCGATGGGTGCAGGTCCCCCGGATTCGCCGCGCGCTTTCGGACGTCGGGCGGGAATTCTTTGGGAAGCCGGATTTCAGGCTCCTTCTGGTGGGCATAACCGGCACCAATGGAAAGACCACCACAGCTTTCCTGCTAGAAAGCATCTTGCGCGCTGCAGGAATGCCGGCAGGGCTGTTTGGCACCATCGAGTATCGTCTTGGCGAGCGGACGGTCTCCGCCGTCAACACTACCCCCGAGTCCCTGGATCTACTCAGCTATTTCGCTGAACTGGTCAATACCGGCGCACGGGTTGCGGTGTTGGAGGCCTCGTCGCACGCCCTGGCGCAAGAGCGCTTGTGGGGTTTCAGATTTTCGGCGGCGGTCTTCACCAATCTCACGCGTGACCATCTGGACTTTCACAAGGATTTCGACCACTACTTCGAAGCCAAGCGGCGACTCTTTGAAGGACTGGGAACTCCGCCGCCGGAGTTGGCAGTTATTAATGTGGACGACCCGTGGGGAGTGCGGCTCCTGCAAGTCCCTAATC
>Ga0315284_10011918_pt1 | contig 12387 bp, 10 predicted proteins | sample YL17G09_16_MG_FD_203696 | JGI IMG/M metagenome (GOLD analysis project Ga0315284, IMG submission 203696) | Sediment microbial communities from Yellowstone Lake, YNP, Wyoming, USA - YL17G09_16 | ecosystem: Environmental > Aquatic > Freshwater > Lake > Sediment | place: USA: Wyoming | collected...
AAGAGCTTATCCTACTGCTGGATATCCAGATGGACCTGTTCCAGGAGCTTGTTAATAAATTAAATTAAATTAAGTAAATGGCTTGTAATTGCAATACAGCTTCTAAAAATTGTGATCCGTGTGCTTTTTGTACACCTCCAGGGGTGACAGGTCTAACAACTTGTCACCCTATTGATCCTTGTGAAGAAAGACCAGATATTAAATGTTTCTTTTATAATGGTCCAGATGCTGATTGTATAGGAGTTAATCAAGGAGATGATTTAGCTTCTGTATTAAATGCATTATTACAAGCATACTTTCCACCAAACTATTGTTGTGCTTTAGCTGGTACGGCTACATGGTCAAACTGTTATTTAACAGGATATGCAGTGTGGGCTAATCCTACACCAACTACTACAGCTGCTCCTACTACAACATCTACAACAACTCAAGCACCTACTTGTTCATTCTATGAAGTAAATAATAGTGGACCTAAAGGTGTTAATGCTATTATACAATATACTCCGTGCAACTGTCTTGGAAATATACAAGTTACTATTTCTGACACTCCAATTACAATTTGTGTAAATAATGCATTTCCTATAACAGTGGTATCTGGTACAATAAATCCACCAGTAAATGCTGGACCTTGTACATTACCTCCATGTCCTACAACATCTACAACTACAGCATCTGCACCTTGTACATGTGGTCTTTATAGTGTAGGTAATAACACTAGTGTAGCAGTAACAATTACATATACAGCATGTACTTCAACAGGTAATCAAATAGTAAGTACTAAATTTGCTCCAGGTAGTGATTTAATTGTTTGTGCTTGTTCTGATATTTTACAAACTATACCAGGTGTAACTATTACTAATGAAAATGCTCCTTGTACAAGTCAACCTACAACATCTACTACAACTATTGATTGTACTAATAGTGGAGGAACTATTACAATACTAGAAAGCTTTAAATTAGATGCTGTTCTAGTAACAAATATTGCTTTTCATATTATATCTACCACTGTAGCATTTAGAATAGATTGGGGTGATGGAACAACTACAAACTATCCTGCCGGATATTATTATCATACTATATCACATACCTATACAGGAAGTTATTCTGGATCTATTACATTCTATTCAACTAACTTAACAGGAATAACAGGATTTTATGATGCTGATTATTCTGGTTCACCTACGGCTGCTTTGTGGCCAGCATTTAATTGTTTACCAGGTGGTTCACTATCTGTATTAGCTACTGAACTATCTAAGTTAGATGGTTGTACTAGTTTTGAAATATTAAATACTAAAACAACTGGTGATATAAATGACCTGCCTAAGAGTTTAACAAGAGTGGTAATATGGGGAAATGGAAGACCAGGTAGTGCAAGTTGTGCTAATACACTAAGTGGTAATATAGCTAATACACCACCATTAGCTAGAACTATAAGTATTATTGGAAATAATACATTAACCGGAGATATAGGAAATCTTCCAACACCTCCTGGAATTGCAAATGGTTATAGTATTTCTTTATACGGACAGAATACAGTGTCAGGTGATATTGCTAATCTTCCTACAGGTGTTTCATTACCTGCTAATTTTGCTGTAGTTCGTTTACTTGGCAATAACACAGTGACTGGAGATATTGCTACTCTTCCTCTTGATTACACATATGTATATATTGCTGGATGTCCTGATAATATTCATACAGGTCCTAATGGAAACACTATATATGGAAACATATCAAATATTAATCCTGATATGGTTGATTTTACTCTAACAGGAAATAATACATTAACAGGAAGTATTAGTGGTATGCCTACTTTTAATAGTCTTAAAGTATTTTCTTTAAGAGGTAAATCTACAATTTCTGGAAATATTGGAAGTATGGTGGCTCCTATTTTAGAAAAGTTACTTCTTATAGATGATTTAAATTTAACTTCTGTAAGTAAAAACATAAGTAATTTAAACACTCAATTTCCAGCTCTTAAAGCTTTTGAAACATCTGGACCTCAAACTATAACAGGACCTATTTCCGGTATTCCAACTACAATAAATTATTTTAGGGTAGTTGGACCTAATACATTACTTACTGGAAGTTTTTCAGATCTTACAAGTAAAACTAATTTAGTAATATTTGATCAAACAGGTGGAGCATCTACTATTACTGGTGATATAACAAACCTTCCTGCAAGTATTAAGTTTTTTGATTATGTAACAAGTGTTGCTTTATCACCAATTCCATATTTTACTCCACCTCATACTTGGGCTAACCCAATGCAAGCAGTTAGAGTGATGTCATCATCAGCTATGACATCAGCAAGTTTAAATAATTTGTTAGTTAGTTTAGCAGCAGTACCTGCTTGGGCAACAGTTGTATCAGCACCTGGAAGTAATAAATACGTAACATTAAAAGGTGTAGCATCAGGAGCAGGATTAACAGCAATAACAACATTAACATCATACGGAGTGATAGTAACAATAACACCATAACATGAATGTATTAGTACAATTAAATCCCCCATTGGGAGCAGGTGTAGGACCTAACTTTAATCTCACAGCTAATGTGGGAACGGTGGTTCCATCTACTGCAACAGCTACACAATTATTAGCTGGTATAATTGCTGTTGTTAGTAATACAGCCACTATACTTAACATTGTTCCTAATGGTGGAGCATGTCCTACTACTATTTCATTAAATCTTCCTGCTTTACCTACAACTACTACAAGTACGAGTACTACCACTATAGCTCCATTGTGTCAATGTATACTAATTTACAATACTAATAATTCTGCTAAAACAATTCAGTATAGAGATTGTAGCAATCAATTGGTAGGACTGCCTTTAGCTGCTAATGGTTCAATGCAAGTTTGTGGATCAAATGTAACACCTATGGATGGAGTTGATGTAACATTAGGAGGACCATGTGCATCTTCACAAAATGGATATGTTTGTACAAGTTGTGCTGCTGAAAAATGTAGTACATATTTAATAGTAAATACATCTACATCATCTCAAACATTCCAATACACAGATTGTACTGGTGCAAGCACAACAGCAACTGTACAAGGACGTGTTTCATCATCAAATGGTCAAATAAATATTTGTTCTTGTAATATAATAGAATTTCCAGTAGGTAGTGTTTTACAGGCATCTGACATTAGTGTAGATTGTATATTGTGTAAGTGTTATAAGATATATAATCCAACACAAGGAACATTAAATTATACATGGACGGATTGTGAAAAAGGAGATCCAAATGTAGAACCAATTGTAGCTGGAGAAATACAATACAAGTGTAGTTTGAGTAATGGGTTTACTCCTAATCCAGCATTAATTGTAACTGCCCCTGATAGTGCATGTTTAGTATTAGGAGCAATAGGAAATATTAGCCCATCTTTACTTCCAATATGTGATGAACCACAATCATATTGCTATACAGTTACCATTACAGGAAGTGTAATTATTCAATATGTTAATTCTACTGGAATTTTAACAATAGATTCTGGTACAAATACTACGTTATATTTATGTGCATGGCAAAATAGTATAATTAAAACTGGAGGAAGTGGTACACTCACTGTTTCAGCTGCTGGTAGTGTTTGTCAATTTGCTTGGCAATGTGAACCATGTTTCTGTTATACAGTGTATAATAAAACGGGGTCAAGTAAAACTCTTAGTTATGTAGATTGTTCACTTGCTGCAGTAGTAACTCAAGTTATAGCAAATAATAGTTCATTTAATTATTGTGGTAAATATCCATTAAATCCTGATGATTTTACTTCTGTATTGAAAGGTGCAAGTTGTAATCCAGGTGGAAGTTGTAGTCAAATAACAACAACTACAATTGCTCCTTATACAGCATGTTTTAGAGATTGTTGTGATGATACTATATTTAGTATTTTTAATATTCCTGGTTCTATACTGGTTGGGTTTGGAGAAACTTATTATATAACAACAACATTTGGTGGACCATCAAAATGTTGTACATTATATTTTATTGGAGTTTGTATTGATGCAGCCCCTGGATATTCTTATTCATCTTTAACTACTTTTGCATCTTGTGCAACCTGTATAGCAGCACATCCTTGTCCAATAACTACAACCACTGCAGCACCAACTACCACTACAACTACTACGTTAGTTACTAGTTGTTATAGAATAGCTAATTCAACAACATCACCAATAGTAGCAACATACTATGATGCAACAGGATTCCCTAATTTTGTTACAATTCCTGCTCAAACTGGTACAACTTACCAATGTGCTTCTAGTGTAACTCCACAATCAGGATTAACTATTGCAACAGTTGGTAATTGTTCATATTTCAAATGTGCTGGAATAACAACAACTACATCAACTACTGCTCCACCTTGTCTTTGTGTTACATTAAGTTCAGAAGAATGTTCTTATTTTTCATATACAACTTGTGCAGGAGTGTTTGTTCCAAGTGTATTTGTATGTACTACTCCTTTGACTTTATGTGGTTATGGTTTTGAAGATCTTGGAATACTAGGAACAATAACAATTAATGGACCTTGTGGTGTAGCTCCATGTATTTAATAAAAATGTATTTTAATTCCGTAAATTATATATAGATGTCACAAACAATATTCATACAGTTAACAACAGCCGGTCCTAGTACGGGTCCCTTTGATATTTATTCCATAGATAGTGGAGGAATTGTAACAGGACCTTTTGAAATAAACATTCCAAGATCTCAACTTGTTAGTGGATTTGTGTCTGTTAACGTACCAAATAACTGTGTTAGAATTAGACTTGTATCTAAAAGTGTAGCTTGTCCTAATATATTAGAGTTACCTTTACCGGTAACAACTACAACTACAGCTGGACCAACTACTACCACAACTACAAGAGCTACTACTTCTACAACATCTACAAGTAGTACATCAACTAGTACTTCAAGTACAACTACGGCAGCTCCTACTACCACTACTACGGCAGCCCCTACTACGACAACTACTACGGCATTCCCTGGATTTTGTTATAGCATGTTTAATAACTTAACTATAGGTAGTGCTCCAATAGTTGTACCTTATGTTAATGCTGCTGGTGTAAGTACAACAGTAAGTGTAGCTCCTCAAGCAACTGCTTATGTTTGTGGATTGAGTTATACAGTTACAGCTAACATGACTATACTAAGTGGAAATACATGTAACACAGGTTGTCCTGGAACTACTAGTACAACAAGTACTACCACTTCTACAACATCAACTTCAACAACAACTACATCTAGTACAACAACAACAACTACAGCAAGACCTACAACTACAACTACATCATCTACAACAACTACTACAACGGCTAGTCCAATACCAGGTAGAACGTTCTGTTATTCAGCTGATAGTTGTGGTGATGCTTGTGTACTATGTTTAGGTTGTGGAGGCACTGTTGATTAAATTAAAAACCAAATAAAAATATAAATAATGGCAACGTACGGAACATTTTACAGCAATTGCTCAACTATAATATCAGGAGGTACTTGTTATCTATACACTGATCCAGGACTTAGTATACCAGCTCCTAATGGATATTATGTATTCAATGGAGTTTGTTATAGAGTATTGGGACCTGGTGGTTCTACAACAGGACTTGTAGCATCATTGTCACAGTGTCTTCCTTGTCCTCCAACTACAGCAGCTCCAGGATGTTTAATATATGGTACTTTAATTACTATGGCTGATGGTTCTGTTAAACCTGTTCAAGATGTTAAAACAGGAGATGTTTTATTGTCTTTATTAGATAGTGAAAACTTTTATTCAAATAGTAAATTTGAATTAGGACAATCAGTTGTAACTGAAATGAATAAGTTTGAAGCTGAGCAAATAGTAAACATTAACAATGGTGAATTAGTTTCTTCTGTAAACCATATTCATATAGTTAAAAGTGGTGAAGGATGGTCTACTATGAAAGCTGATTTATTAATGGTTGGTGATATAATGATGGATGTAACAGGTGAAGAATTTGAAATTGCATCTTTAGAAATTAAAGAAGAAGCTCAAACGGTTTACCAAATATCTCTTGATAAACAACATTTATATTTTGCTAATGAAATATTAACTCATAATATTAAGCAAACATATATTTGTTGTACAGATGATCTAAACGGAGTCAATTGTTTTCAAGTCAATAATACAGCTCACCCTACTTGGAATTGTTTTAATTATGGATATGTAGGTTCATGTACACTTTGTTAATTATAAAATATAAAATATATAAATATGTCTTGCTCTTGTAATAATTCATACTATAATCTTCCTTGTTGTTGTCCAACAGGAGATCCCACAACTACTCATACCACTACACAATGTCTCAATGGAGAACCTTGTGAAGAGGCTTATAGTTCTGACTGTGTAACTTATACAGGAAGTGGATCATCATGTTATGGTGTTGTATCAGGTAGTAATGTAACAGAAGTTATTAAAATTCTTATTGCTCAGTTGCCTCAGTGTACAACAACTACAACTTCAGCTCCTACTACTTCTACTACAACCTTGGCTCCTGACTATTGCTTTAGAGTAACAAATACATCTGGAACTGCACAAATATTAAATGTAATTACAACAAGTGGTGTTAATTCTTTTATAAATATGACTGCTGGTCAAGTTATAAATGCTTGTTTTAGATCTGTTGTTACAGCTCCAGGTGGTCCTTTAGTAATTGTAAATAATGGAATTTGTGGTATAATTTGTCCTCCACCTACTACTACAACCACTGCAGCTCCTTTACCTGGATACTGCTTTAGTATTCGTAATACATCATCTACAGTAAACACAAGTGTTAATTATATAAATCCATTTGGAATACCAAGCTTTGTTAATGTACCGGCTAATAGTACTAGTTTTACATGTGGTCTTTCTATAAGCAGCTACTCAAACATTGTTTCAACATTATTAGGATATTGTGTTAATGGATGTAATTCTCAAATTACTACAACAACAAGTACAGCTACACCATGTTTAAGTTATACTATTGAAAGAACAGGTGGTACACAAATATCTTATTCTTATATAGGATGTGATGGTATCACGTATGTTGTAACAAATACTACAAACACAGTGAGTGTAGTTTGTGCTTTACAAGGAAGTGTTAATATAACAGCCGGTACTGCAACGTTTACTGCTGGTATTTTATGTTCACTTACAACATCTACTACTACAGTGTTTGTACCTACAACAACTACTACAAGTGGTCCAACAACAAGTACAACATCTACTAGTAGTACTACCACTACAACTCTTCCACCTACCACTACAACTACAGTGGCTTCATTCTGTTTTGAAATAATAAATACTGATCGTGTAACATATATTGATGCAAACTATTATAATGGATCTGGTATTCTTCAAAGTGTAGGTGTACCACCATCAAGTACAGTGTATGTTTGTGCTTCAACAGTTATTCCAAGTACATCTCTTGTAATTTCTAATGTTGGAAATTGTGGTGTAGGAGCTTGTCAAGCAACTACAACAACTAGTACTAGTACAACATCTACTTCTACTACTACTAGTACAACAGTTGCTCCAACAACAACTACTAGTACTTTGATAACTAGTTGTTACAGATTTGTAAATTCAAATACTACACTTGGAGTTTCTATGGACTACTACAATGCTAATGGAATATTACAAACTGTAGTTGTACCTGCTTCTGGAACAATATATGTTTGTGCTTCTAGTATTGCTGGAATACCTGCAGAAATTACAGTGACAAATACTGGCTCATGTGCTAGTGGTTCTGGATGTAATCCAACAACAACAACAACAACAATTCGTGTAACAACAACTACTACGATTTAAATAACAGTATTAAAATAATAAAGATTATTTTATATCTTTACAAAAAAAACCAACATATATGAAATTTATCTGTGCACAACCTGCCATAGATTATTACACTTGGCAGGTGGAAGTTATGTTAGATAACTTTATTAGTCACGGAGTAAACCCAGATGATATACATATTGTATGTGGTCATTATGGAAACATCTCTGACAAATGGAAAAGTCTAACAGAAAAATTTGATCAGGTTAACTTCTTCTTCTACCCGGATGATAGATTTAAGCCTGGATACATATCAAGTATTAGACCTCATTTATTGCATAAGCATTGGATGAGTAATCCATACTTAGTAAATGAGACAGTGTTCTATCATGATTGTGATATTGCACTTCCTAAACCACTAGATGTTAGTGAGCTTTTAGAAGATGATAAGTGTTATGTTAGTGATACTATATCTTATATAGGAGCTACATACATTCAATCTAAAGGTGAACACTATCTTGATTTAATGTCTAGAATAGTAGGAGTAGATAAAAGTTTTATTATAGAAAACCAAGAAAATAGTGGAGGGGCTCAATATCTTTTAAAAAACATCCCTATTGAATTTTGGAAAAAAGCATATTATGATGCAGAGTATTTGTATAGACTTGTAAATGATCAGATAATTAAAGATAGAATAGTCACTCCTGATATGCACGAGATACAAATATGGTGTGCTGATATGTGGGCAGTTCTTTGGAATCTATGGTTCTTTGATAAACAAGTTAGGGTGACAGATAAGATGGCTTTTTCTTGGGCTACTTCTCATATTGCTGAATGGGATAAACTACCTATTTATCATAATGCTGGAGTGACAGGTAATAGAACAGATATGTTTTTTAAAGGAGGTTACATAAATAGTCTTCCATATGGTATTAAGCTAGAAAGTTTTAGTCAAGACTTTTGTTCATATCGTTATGCTGAAGAAATTGTTAAAACCTCTAAAACCTCTTGCCTAATATGATACATCCATTTATATCAGCTAAGTGTATAACTTATGGTAGAGTGAATACACTAGAAGAAAGCATCTATTCTTTTATAAATCAGGACTACCCTGGTCCTAAAGAAATGATTATAGTCAATGACTATCCTTTACAAAAATTAGTATTTGATCATCCTGAAGTTAAGATTTATAATCTTGATACAACATTTGCTACAATAGGAGAAAAAGAAAACTATGCTATGAGTAAATGTTCTGCAGATATTATATGTCAGTGGGATGATGATGATGTAGCTCTTTCTAATCATTTAGAAAATGTAGCTACATACTTTACAGAAGGTTCTGATTTATTACATTGGCATAAAGGAGTTTTTTATAACAATGATAATATTACTGCTATTACAGGACTAGGTAATTCAGGTATAGTATTTAGTAGAAGAATATGGCAACAACTTGGTGGCTATCCTATAGAGAATGCAGGATATGATATGACCTTTGTAATGAGTATAAGAGAATCTTCACCACAAGGTGTAGTGTTTGCTGCACCAGCTGATAAAAATGTAAGTTGGTTTTATATGTGGGGTGGAAGAAGTTATCATATGAGTGGGGCTGGTACGGATACAGAAGATAGACCAAATGTCATAGAAAGACATGGTGCTCATATAGAATATCTAAGAGAACTAGGAGTTATTCCTACAGGTATTGTTTATCTTAATCCACATTGGAAAGTAGATTATAAACAACAGTTAATAGATTTTAATGCTAGTAGAAATAATAATACCAACATATAATAGAATTGCTCCTTTAAAATGTATGTTATCTTCTTTGATTGCTCAAACAAATGATAACTGGGGAGCAAATGTTATTATTGATAATCCTGAAGACATAGAGATAACTAATTTAGTTAAGTCTTTTAATGATCCAAGGATTAAATATATAAAACTTGAAACTAGAAATAATGATTGGGGTCACACTCCTAGAGAGATTGGTAAACAGGTAAGTGAAGCTGATTATATAATTATGTCAGGAGATGATAACTATTACACTCCTACATTTGTAGATGAGCTTTACAAAGCTTCAATTAATACACCTGGTGTAATTTATTGGAACATGGTACATTCTCATTATGACTATAGTTACTTTGAATGTTTTCCTGCATATAATCAAATAGATATGGGAGCTTTTGCTACTAGAAAAGATATTGCACATTCAATTAAACTTAATACTTCTTATGCTGCTGATGGAGAATATATTGAGTCTATTAAAAATGAATATCCACTAGAAACATTATTTAAAATAAACAAAGTATTATTTGTACATAATTAAATGAACATTCCTGTAATTATAAATAACAGAGATCAGCTTACATGGCCTAAAGCCATGGTAGAAAAAATAAAAACTTATAAAAATGTAGGAGAAATTATTATAGTTGATAATGACTCTACGTATGCACCTTTGCTAGATTGGTATAAAACTAGTCCATGTAAAATTGTAAAAGTTTCTAATTTAGGACATGCTGCTCCTTGGATATCAGGTGTAGTTAATTCTTTAAATACTCCTTATTACGTTGTTACTGATTCTGATATGGGATTGGAAGAAACACCAGATGATACACTAGATTATTTATATGAAAAATTAATAGTAAATAATTTAGATAAAATTGGACTTGGTTTAGATTGGAAAAAAGTTGTTCCAGAATCTCCATACTACAACCACATACAGGGATATGAAAAGACTAGATGGAATACATCACCTATAATAAATGATGTATATGTAGAAATACAAGTTGATACAACATTTGGATTATATCAAAAAGATCATTATTTTATAGGAGGAGGTAGTACAGGATTTCCTTATGTAGCTAGACATTATCCTTGGGAATTAACAAAAGAAGAATATAATAATAATGATGAATTTAAATATTATATTGAACAGGCATCTCATTCATCATCTTATAAAAAATTTTTAAATTTATAAAAAACCACACGTAATATGAATTATCATGAAATAAATAGATTTGGAATGTCTTTTAATGTTATAGACACTCCTTTAAACTCAAAGTTTTGGGTTGATCATTATGCAGGCTGGGAACAATCAACTTTTGATTTTATTATTCCTCGTCTTGATAAAGATAAAACATTTATTGATATAGGAGCTTGGATTGGTCCTATAGCATTAGTAGCAGCTCAGTTTTCTAAACAATGTATTTGTTTTGAACCTGATCCAGTGGCTAATAAAGAATTTGCTGATAATATTAAACTAAACAATATTAATAATATCATCTTAGAAGATAAAGCAATTTCTATGAAACAAACAATTCAAATAGGATGTGAAGTATTAGGACAAAGTGGAACTAGAGATTCTTGTATTGATAATGCTGTAGTAGTTGAATGTATAACTCCTTCTGACATCTTTAACAACTATGATATTAAAGGTAATGAGGTTTCTGTAATCAAAATAGATATAGAAGGACATGAACAACAACTTCTTAAAGAACATTCTGTATTATGGGAATTAAATATTCCAATGCATATATCACTTCATCCAGGATGGAAAACAGATAAAGAAAAATATTTTAGAGATATTATTCCTTTTCTTGCTCATAAAAAAATAGATATAACTAACATCCATGAGAGAGGAAATTTCTTTGATGTAACTTTTAAATAATAAAAAGTCAGGTTTTGTTGGTTTAACCCTGACAAACAAAAGCCCTGATGTTTCTACATCGGGGCTCAATTTTTTAAATATGTTTATATAATGTTGGTAATTTGAAATAAAACCACTTACCTTTATACATTGTAACTAATCCTTAACTATATGAATTTAATTGAACAAGTTAAACAATCATTAAAATGGAAACGTTCTAATGCATTCTGTGCTACAAAATTAGGTATTTCTATTGAAAAATACAAACAATTAAAAAGACAAATTAATTTTAAATTTGGAGAAACTATAGAACATCCAAGAACAAATAAAATATTAGAGTTTAAAGAAGACCTTGATAAAGGTACTGCAGAAATAAAAGGTTTGTCTCTTACAGAACCTAGAACAGCAGAAGAAATTATAGAATTATTAAAGATAGATGTTACTAAATGGAAGCTTAGTTCATATTGGAATAAAGAAAGACATGATGGTTGGTTTATATCAGCCATGGTAACAGCTCTTAAACATGAACCTAAAGATATATTAGCTGATGTAATAGCTAACTTTAAACCTAACTACCAATCTTTTCCAGAACCTTTTATTAATGACAAGTTTATGAGTGATAGTGTAGGAATCATATCTACACAAGACCTTCACTTTGGTAAAGAAGATAATGAAGATATAGTGGAACACTTTAAAGCTGCTATCACTAACTTGGTATGTAGAGCTTATATGTCTCATAAGCTTACAAAGATAGTATATGTTATAGGGGGAGATCTTCTTAACATGGATACATTTTCTGGATCCACTACATCTGGTACACCTGTAGATAATGCTCAGAGAGCACAACAGGCTTATAAGGAAGCTTTTGATGCTTTACATTGGTCTATATCCTACCTTAAACAATTCTGTGAAAATCTACATGTAGTTTACCTTCCTGGTAATCATGATAGACTTAGTAGTTATCATATGGCT
>Ga0315284_10011919_pt1 | contig 12386 bp, 9 predicted proteins | sample YL17G09_16_MG_FD_203696 | JGI IMG/M metagenome (GOLD analysis project Ga0315284, IMG submission 203696) | Sediment microbial communities from Yellowstone Lake, YNP, Wyoming, USA - YL17G09_16 | ecosystem: Environmental > Aquatic > Freshwater > Lake > Sediment | place: USA: Wyoming | collected...
AGGGAGCGAACATTCCACTTACGCCGAATTGGGACACGTTCGCTCCAGACTGCGATGTCTGGGTGATCTGGCGAGACGGACTGGCAATCTGGACTTGGTACAAAGCGTTTTGGGCGATGCCACTGACTGTGTCGCCCTGAAGACCAAAAAGAATCCCTGTGCTGGGCGCTCCAGCAAAATCGGCGGTGGAACAGAAGAACCAGAACTCGATGGTGAACTCACCATCGTTGATGGCGTCCCGCGCCGCTTGGGTCGAAGCTCCAAGCGCATACTGACCAGAAGTCGTGAACTTCCTCGCGTTCCCAACGCGCCCGACAACGCTCGCAGGAGCGCCCGTCTGCGTTAGCGGGAAGTTTCCCGTAGCGTCCGCCCACGTAGTCCCGGCCTCGTCCAAGCGCCAGAGGGCGAGGGTATCCCCGTCAAGAGGGTGCCCGACTTCTCCCGGAGTAATTTTGACGATGGAAGAGAGGGGCCGCGTCCGTTGGAACATCCCAATCTCGGACAGGCTTCTCGGGTCACTTCCCAACTGCGCGATGGAGACGTGCCCTGAGTCATACGGAACGACTTCGAGCAGCTGGGTTCCCACGACTTGTCCTGTGACAAGGGGTTCGCCCGATTGCCAAGTCACGCCGCCATCGAGACTGAGTCGTCCGTAGACACCGCCGGTCTTGGCGGTCAAATAGTAGAGCGCTAACTGATCTCCAGCGACCGTTCGGTAGCTGAGTTTCGCCTGGGAGCCGGGAAACAGAGTCGTGGGTCCGGAAACAAGAGCGCCCGTAACCACATTGAACCGCGCGCTCAGGATACTCCCATTCACCGACCCCGGAATGGCGGCCCCATCTTCCCATACGACCAGAAGCTGATCCGAAGACGGGTGATAGAGCGTTGTCACATTCTTGAACGTGGCAATGAGGTCGGGAGTAATTTCGGTGAAGTCAGCAGCCGTGTGCGGCTTCCAGTGCAGCCGCTTCTGCCCCGTGTCCGTGACCGGCGAGTGCCAGAGTACGTACATAACCCCAGCGCGCAGGAAGGAGGAAAGCTCCTGCGGCTGACCTTCAAAGGTGATGGGGCTGATGGTTGAAAGCGGCACGCTTCAAGCCCTCAGCGTCGTGACCTGCTTGGTGATTTTGTAACGCCGGTCTCCGAAGACCTTGTAGGTCACCGGCCCCGCATCGGCGATGAGGTTGGCGAGGACCGGAGGTGTCGGGTAGCCTACGTAGGCGGAAGCCAAGGTGACGGTCGTGGAGTTCGTGAATGTGAGAATCCGGTACAGGCCGTTGTTCGCCTGTGTGCCCGTGCCGGAGACGATGTTGAGCAGACGGCCTTCATCGTCCTTGCAGAACCCGGTGCCGGTGAAGACGACGCTGGCCGCGGTGGCTCCGTCTGCTCTCTGGTTTCCAGTGCCAATGTCGTCGGTCCAGAACCTGAGGGCCCCTCGGCTGTCGTGAGCGATGTCCCCAACCTGAAGCGGATACGTGGCCGCCGGACGAACCAACCGTGCGAGCTTGGTCGAGTCCACACTCGACGAGGCGGTGTCGAAAGCAGGACGACGGATCTCCCACTGCCTGTTGGTGCTGGCAGTCTGCCGAGTCTCCGAGATGGTGATTGAGTCCATCGCGTTGTTCATTGTGAGAATGCTGTACTCGCGGTTCGACTGGTCATCCAAGAAGACAAGGCGGTCCGGCGCGACACCACCAAGCGCAATACCTTCATGGATGGTGAACGCGGCAAGCGTAGACCCCGCGAAAGACGTGGATCCGATTCCCGAAGGAGGACCCACCGTGACCTGCGTGGCGGAGGTCCAAGTGTTGATTCGGTAGTTGCCCGTGTCACCGCCGGACGTGATTCGAAGAATACGACCCACGTCCGATTTGGTGAACTGGGCTGTCGCCGAGCTGAAGTTGCCCGTCGCAATAGTCGAAACTCCGTCGGCAGGAGTCATCGAAGTGCGAACTTGGAACCCGAGGAACTTGTTTCCGCCGGTCGTCAACGTCAGCGTGTCCCCGTTGGCCCCGCCAAGATCAACGTTGCCGTTGAAGCCAGCAGCGGGACCACCAGCGTTGTAGGCGCTCTGAATGAAGTCGCATCGGTTGATGTGGCTCGACAAGAAGTCTGCGTTGTCGAGGTACCGGTCGGTCCAGTTGTTTCGGCTGATGCCGAGGCGCTTCCCGTTGATGTCGTAGAACTCGAAATTCCCGAGGTTGAATCCAGCAGACCCTCCGGTTGCTGTGTTTCGCGGCATCATCTGCAACTGCCACCAACGCCCAGTTCTCAGGGCGACCGGCAAGTCAGTGAGGTCGGCGTAGAGCTTGAAGTCCTGAGAGTTGTACTGCTCCCGCCCGTCGTGGCTTCCCCACGTTCCGTTGTTCTTCACGTCGGGTGGCACGGCCTCGGTCGAGTATGAGATTCGCTTCACAGGGGTCCATGTCGGGCGAACGCACTGCCAGCTTGTCCCGGTGAGGGTCGTATGCGGGGCGATACGGACCTGGGCGGTCTGCGAGGTCAGCAAACGGTCTACGCAAAGGCGCTGCGTTGGAGCTGCCACGCTGGGAATGCAAATCACGTCCTCTTCACGTACCCCGTCCATCACTCGATATGTGATGGATGAAGCGGTGCCCGCCCACGCTTGAACGGTCTGGTCCAGCTTCCGCACGGTGACGATGGCTCCAGTGCCATCCACCGCAGTGATTCGGTAGGAGCTGATGTCCGGGGCGGAGGTGTCGGCGGTGATGTCGAGAATCTTCCCGATGTCTCCCTGCACGAACGTGGATACCGGACCGGTGAGGGTGTTTCCTCCGGCCGTAGTGCTTCCGTTGGAGAAAGGACCGGTGGTGACGGGGCCGAGGAAGTTGTTGGTGGCCGCCGCGCCAGTCAGCGTGATGGGGCTGGTCACGTTGATGGTGACGTTGAGGTTCGTCGTGCCGGTGGCGCGGGTACCGTACTTGGTGATGACCCAAGTCACGGCGGCGAACGATTCAACGACAGCGGCAGCGTTCGTGTAGACGAGGACCGTTCCCGGCGTGACGCTGGTGATCGGGAAGCATCCGTTGTTCGCAGCGGTGGCCGCGCCAGTGATGGTGATGAACTGACCGACGTGTGCAGCCGTGAAGAGAGCGGCAGCGTCAGTCAACGTCACGTTCGGCGTGCTGAAGGTGATGGAATCGCCGGTCCCGTTCACCGTCAGCGCCGTTTGCGGCGTGCCGTTCGTGTTGTTGGCCTTGTAGAGATTCGCGCGCATTCCATCGGAAGTCAACGTGTTCAGAAGAGCCTGAGTGGTGGTGCATTGCCCTCTGAAGATGATGAACCCAACGTCGGCATCCGCTCCGAGATCCACCATCGGGCAGCAACCAAGTGCCGATGTTGCAGGGTTGACTCCAAACCAAATCGCGTCAGTAGGCGACGAGTGCATCAGCCCGCGACCGGAGGCAGCGCTGTCGAGCAGCCCGTCCACGAACCCATCAACCAACTTGCGGCCGTTGACCCCGCCGTTGAGGTGCTCAGCCCCAGGCAAGGCGCGGATCTGGGTGGTCTGAAGGTCGTGTGCGGCAAGTGAGGCTGCTACCCTCGGGTAAAACTCGTAGTAGACCTTCATCTCCTGGCCGCCCGGAACGCCGATAGGCTGTGGGAGACAGAACTTGGTGGGTTCGACGTTCTCATCGAGAACTGTCTTGAAGTGGAAGTTGTCGTAGGTGATGCCGGTGATGTCCTGCGTGTTGTCCTTGCCGAACCCGTCGGCGAGCAGCACGGTGGCGTTCTCAGGCCCAGCGTTCGACCCTGCGGTTTGAAGGTCCCACTTGGTGTACTTGATGGAGGCAGCCGTTCCAAACGTGGCCGCGCCTGTGAGCTTCGTCACAGTGACCGACGTGGCGCTTCCGAAGACGGTGATTTTGTAGATGCCGATATCGGCGGCCACCGTGCTTTTCTCTACGCGAATGAGCTTTCCAACGTCTCCTGAGACGAAGCCCGACCCGTTGAAGATGGTGGGAGAACCGCTGGCCGTGGAGCCGTCAGTCAACGTCAGGGACGCTTGAGCAGCCCGACCGAGAAACTGATTGTTGTTCGCCGAGACGGTCGGCATTGTGAAGGCGAGCTTTACTCCGTAAAGCACTTCTTCCAGTCCCGAGTGCATCCGCTTCGTCAGCGTGGTCGCTTTGTAGGAATACGAGAGCCCTGTAGCGCCCGGAGAAGCCGCCTTGAACGGTGTTCCGTCGAGGTACGCAAGATCAACAGACGTGAGGCTGTTGACCGCTGTGATACGGTAGATGTCGCCCCACGCGCCGACACTTTCAATTCGAAGGTACTTACCCACATCACCAGAAACAAAATCGCCAAGAGCGGAGGTGAAGACCTTGGATCCTGTGGTCGTCACGCCGTCGGCGACTGTGTCCGTAGACCCCTTGTCGGGAAGGCCCGACTGCGCGACCTCAAGAGGCTCCCAACGGGCCTTGCCGGTGTTGTACTGATACTGCACTTCGACATTGCCGAAGGTGATGTTGCCGTTGGTTGCGGTGGTGCCAGGCAGCATCGAGAGGTAGTTCCCGATGGAGTCGAAGACGAAGTTCGCGTGATAGACGTTGCCGGACGCGCTCTCCTGCCAGTCGTCTTTTCCGTTCCAGCAATCCGCTTCACGCGAGTAGTAGGCCATGTAGGTCCGCGCGCTCGCTGCCAAATCGAACATCCCCGCGACCATTCGTCCGTCAGGCATCACGTAGTAATTGGCGACTTTGTGCTTCGTCGCGTCACTGCCGATGAAGACGTTGCCTCCAGGCCGGTAGAATCCAGCAGGGTTCGCGTAGCCGTTTCCGGGGGAGATCGATTCGGCGTTGTCTTGACCGAAATACCTCTTGTAGTTGGCCCCCGTGAAGTCCGACTTCACCAGCTTGACGTGGCCTTGGTCTGTCCCGACCCAAATCTCGTCGAACTTCGGGTTTACGAGAATCGCCCTGAACCCGGTGATGGTACCGACAGTCCCGGTCTGCCCGGCAGGCGAAGACACGTTGGCGATGGTGCGAAAGGAGTGGGCGTTGGTGGTCGGGTCGTACTTGTTGATTTGCTGTTGGGTGTCGTTGGAGAGCCAGTAGACAATGCCCGTAGCCTTGTCGATGTCGATCCGGGAGTTTTGACCATCCTGGTCAAAGGTGCTGGTCGAGGCCCCGTTGGTCATCGTCACCGTGCGCGTGAAGAAGTTGATCGCCGGAGACGGCCCGAGGTTCAACGACTCAATGTAGTTGATCTTCCCTGTGCCTTGAGTCCCCGAAGAGAAGAACAGGTACAGGCGCTCGCCGATTTCGAACGTACCTCCAGATTGCGAGGTGAACGTCACAGCTCCGCCCGTGAGCGTGGTGACGTTGACCGAAGTGCCCGGCGTTACCGGGGCGACGATCTTGTAGAGGCCGCTGTCAGCGCCGAGACCAGTGAGCTTGATTACGCGGCCTTCGTCCGCGGTGGTGAAGGCACCGGACGTGGACGTGACCAGGTCCGAACCGTTGGTAGACGTGTCGGCCGCAGTGCCAACGCGTGCGCGACTGGGATCAAGGGCGGAACCGGCCGGAGTGTTGGTCGGAAAGGCTGGAGACGTTCCGACGGTGTACTGAAGGGTCGTCAAGTCGGGCTTGATGATGAAAACGCCGGCGTTGCCCGCTGAGGCGTGATCCATGATGCCGTATACGGTCCCGGCCGGGCCAATACGCATGTCTCGAACGACGTCCCCAGCTCCGTACAGGAGGGCAGGTGTGAGCATGTTCTTGTTGATGCCAGTATTCGGTCCTGAGGCGTTGCTCGCGACCTCGCGGAAGTTCTCCAGCGTCTTCCAGCGCCAATACCCGATGGCGCCCGTACTACCTGCCTTACGAAACGCGAACCACACCCGCTGTTTCGGCTCGTCCAAAGCGTACGCGTTTACCGCCCCGTCCCAAGAGCCCCAAGCCGTGCTGCCCGCGATAGCGGTAGAAAGGGTGGGGACCCTGGTGGGACCGACGTTCAGGGTCGTGTTCGACACGAAGGCGTTATCGCCCAGCCTGCCGAGGTCAATACCCGTGCCTGCGCTAGTCAACCCTTCTCCGTGGGTGTATGGCTCAAGAGTGACGTAGTAGCTGCCCTGCTGTTCGGCAGCGGCTCCCGTCTCATTCGCTCCGGTCTTGTCAAAGACCGTACGAAGAATGAAACTGTTCCTGGCAGCACCGGGACGGAAGGTCCCTCCGGTCGTGACAACACCGAGACTGAGCTGGATGACGCTCACTTCATTGAAGTAGGCACGACGACCGTGACCCGCGTACCAAGCAACAGTCGCTGCTGTGAACGAGGGCAGCGTTCCGTCCATGTTCATCAGGTAGATGCGATTTGCACTTTGGTCCACGAAACGCACGAAGTACAAACCGGCATCGACTCCGGTGGAAATCCTCACGACGTTGTGAACGTGGGCTTCCATGAGAGCGGAATCAAAGTAGTGCGCGTTGGCAAACGTTCCGTAGGAGGTTCCGACCACCAGCGTGAGGTCGGTTCCACCGACCACCATCGGGTGCTGGTAGACTACGCCGATCTGGGTGTACTCCAAGGGTACGTCGTTGATGGAGATGAGGCTGTTCGTCTCCTGCCAATAAGATGTGCTCCACAAGTTGTCGTGCGCTCCGACCGACCCGATGACCATCGGAACGGCTGTGGAGGCGATGGTGGTGGTCAGTCCTGTAGCTCGGAACTTCTTGTAGTCCAAGGTGCCGATGGTTGGGGTAGGCGGTTCAACGTCGTAGGCGACCCCGGTGCTTCCACCGCCTCGGACGGAGATCCCCATGAACGAATGGCCGACTCCATCCCCTCCGGGCGAGCCCTCGTCGTCCGCCATCAGCGACGCCATCTTCCAAGGCTGAACCCTGATGCGGGCAACGTCCCCGGCGAGGTTCGCATCCCAGAACTGATTGGTCCGACGACGGGTAACGTTCTTGAAGAAGACGTTGCCTTCCTGAACCGGAACCTGAATAGGGTCAGAAGGCTTCTCGCCCTCGCGCTTCTGAGGCTGAATCGTCAAGAAACCGAAAATCTCTTTGGTGGACATAGGCGGGTCTCCGTTACGAAATTGGATTCATGCTGACCCGATACGTCACTTCAAGGGTCTGAATGGTGGTTTGAACCTTTGGAGGGGTCAAAAGAGCGAACGCGAGAATCTGGTCGATTCCCATGTTGGCGTACTGTGTTGAGCCGGTGTAGCGCCCGAGAATGATGGTCCCAAGCGTCCGGTTGGAAGCGGGAGTGGTAAAGGTCGTCGAAAATGCCTTCGTGTGTGTAGACAAAGTTACGCCTGGAGAGAGGGCGGCTGAGGAGAACGTTTGCGTCGAATCCGACGGAAGTGAGTACCGGTTGAACTGCGGAGTCTCCAAAGACGGAGCGAAAGCGATGGTCGTCTGATGCCAACGGTTCTCCATCCAGTTACGTCGGCCGTAGTCCGTGATGAGATTCTTCTCGGCGTGCTCCCACGCCACCGCGCCGCTCTCAACATCCCTAGCCACAAGCGAAAACTCCCCGACGATTTCGAGCCCCCCTGGGAGAACGAGGGACCTGCGTGCGGCGCGGTTCTCTGGACCGCTCGTGAAACGCTTGATGAGTGCGGCGGCAGATTCGGCGGAGATCTCTTCAATTTTGTAGTCGTTCATCACTCCACCTCTATCGGGTTACCGCCGGGTCGGTTGGAACCGCTACTGGTGATCTTACGGTGGTGCCCGCCACCGTTTCCCAAGTTGTAGTCCGGAGAATCAGCCCCCACCATCTTCACAGGAGTTCGATTGACGTAGACGATGTCTTCTACCGTGGTTTGACGCTGCCCACCACCGTTACCAACGTTGGCCGTGTCCGTCACGGATCCTTCTCTTCCCAGCTTGAGGGTGCCGTTCTCCAGCACGACTTCGTTGTTCAGGTAGACCACCGTGTTCGTGAAAGTTCCTGTCGGAGACCCGAACTTCAGGGCTTCGCCGTAGAAAGCGTCTCCGTAGACCGGAGGAGTCGTGAACAAGAAGAAGTAGAAGCCCCCTGTGAAGACGTAGGTCGCCGTCCCGAGAAGGGTGCTTCCTCCGCCAATGAGGCGGTAGATGCGGTAGCCGCTCTGGGTACCGTCGGCCGGTCCGATGGCTAGTCCAAAACCTGACGGCTGCGTCATGAAATCAATTGACGGCGGAGTCGAACGATTCTGGGTGATGACGAACGACTGGCTCCCGCCGCCGTTCCCAAGGTTGTAATCGGGCGAGTCCGTACCTGATATTTTGACAGGCGTGCGTGTCACGTAGACGATGTCTTCCGGGGTGGTCTGGCGCTGACCGCCTCCATTGGCAAAGGCGCCTCCGTCCGCATTGTCGAGCGACTTGATGATGCCGCCTGTGTCCGCCGTGAAGGGCATCGGGGTCGCGACCGGCACGTCGGTCTGGTTGGCTGTAAGCTTGAAGATCCGATTGCCTGCCACAAAGAGCACCAACAGTGTGTCGCTGGCAGCGTCGTAGATAAGTTCTACATTCCGAGCATCAGTCGAAGCGCCACTACCAGTGGTCACAAGCCTGGTGTCAGGACCGAAAACTCCGAAGGGGGACTCTCGAACTACATACAGGTCTCGGTCGCGTTCATAGCACCACCAGCGAACACCCGAACCCATGTCGGCGGAGGAGACCGCGACTACCGTGTTCGGCGCTGTCAGGCGGGAAGTCGAATTCCGAATGGCGACTCGGTAGTACGTCCCGCGCAGGAAGGGTTGGTATGAGCGAGCAACGTCGTGAACCGAAACCTCGTCTAGCAGTCCGTCCCAAAACGACGAGTCCGACTCTTTTTGTGATCGCGCCACGCTGAAGATGGATGAAGCGTTAGCAAGCGGGACCGGTACAGGGAGGGCCGAGGGCACTGCGTTTACGGTGACATCGGCAACTGGAATCAAAGCGTTGTCCACGAAGAACTCGATGTTCAAGTCCGGACCACTCGTGGAACGTCGAACGACAACGAAATAAAACTGACCCGTTTTGATGATCGCGCCAGGTGTGCGCACCACAACAAGCCCGCCCGCCGCGTTGTGCTTGTAAACGAGCCGACCCGCCGTATCGACTGAGACGGAATACAGCAGGTTGTCGCCGGTCGTAGGCCCTCCGCACGAAAGAATCGTGCGAAGCAGTGAACCGGTTGAGTTGTAGGAATCGAGCTGAACCCACGCCATGAGAGTGGCTTCACTCAGTAAACGGAGACGTGCGATGGTGACGGCCGCGAAGCTCGAGGTACCGTTGAAATCGCGAGCCGCGCCTACGCGACCGTCCTGAACGCCGAGAGCGCTCGTAACGACCAGATTCGCCGCGGCGAAGTTCGTTGCCCCGTCGAGCGCATTGTCGGTTTCCAGGGCTTCATCGAAGCCCCAGTAACCCAGCAAGTTGATGTCGGGGTCTAGCCGGTTATCCGCCATCGGTTACACCCCTGCTTCGATGTACGGTCCGCCAGAGACTTTGAAGTTTGGAAAGAAGTCGTTGTTCGGCGGGTTCTCGTGTGTAACAAGGATCTTCCGAGATCCAAAATCGACCTCTGCGCGATAGCACCGAAGAGAGTTCTGAGTGCCGGGGGTCTCGGAATTCGGAGCGATCAAGATCGTCAGCAGGGCGGGGTCGGCTCGTAGTTCGATGAGTCCGTAGAAACGCTCCGGAACCGTAGTGTTGAAGGGCAGGCACAACTCGGGGTCGTGCGACGAAACCGACAGCTCGTCCGGGTCTGTTCCGAGAGTGAGGCACACCGCCGAAACCGTAGGTGAAACAACCTCCATCTGGAGGCGCGCGAAGCCGCCGAGACCAGATAGCACGAGATCGTGGGTCCCCAGAGTACGCTCGATGGTGAACCCAGCGTCAACCAGTAGCGCCTGGCGCAGCGCTACGTAGAACAACGTTACGCTCGTGAAATCAGTCGTCATTTCGCCTCCACAATGAATCGCCTGAGTATAGGCGAGGGACTGTTGGCGTCACTCCTCTTCTTCGTACTTTTCGCGCTGACACGTCATGTAGTCGGGATACCGCGCCTCGGCTGAGCTCATCCGGTGAAACCCTCGGGCATCGACCGGAACACCTGCGAGGCAGCCGTCACACTGATTCGTCGGAGGCACGTACGGGTGCCCTGGAAGACTGGGGCGGATCGGGCTGCGGGAATGGTCGCCGTAGAGGGAGGAGCTCATGGATACAGAGTCTCAACGCTAGCCCGCGTCAAGTGTGTGACGCAGAGGGGGTACCCGACGCCGTCCAGCGTCGCTACTTTGTCCGTCCATGCCTGGCAGACGGCGCACTTCTTCTCTGTGCTGATCCCCGGGATGACCGCAGCTACCCCGTCCAAATACAGTTGGGTATCCAAAAGGAACGTTCGGTAGCACAAGCGCGCTTCCTCCGCAGTCGCGTGCCCTGTGGTGTGGTGCTTGCTGACCGAAGAAGCGTAAGCCGCATTCGCCGCGACAGTAGCCGCGACCGCTGCCGCTTGTACCGCGGGATCCTGAGATTGCGCGTTTGGGTTCAAAACTATCGGCTGGTAAGCGGCGCAGTACCCCAGAGGGCGAGCTCCAATTTGGACGCGCCACTTGTCATCTTGCTGTTTCGAAGGAACGTGTCTTGACATGGTCGCCCCTTATAGCCCAGTTGCGTATTGGAAGTGCATAGCATCTTTGGTGCCCTTCCAGCTACCGCCCCAGTTCCACCCCTGCTCAGTGAAGGCAGCACGCCACATGTCCGGGATGTCCGTGATGAGCGTCGCAGAGACGGGATTCTCCGGCCAGTTTACGTCGAAGGCGCAGCCCCAGCTGTGCGTCGAGAGGGGTTTCGACGGGTCGTGCATCATGTGGCGGGCACTGTGCCCTCCGAGCATACGAATCTTGTAGTGGGGTACCCGCTTGATCGCCTCCTCGAGGCACACCTCGAAGATGGGGGCTACCAGGCGGTGGAGTTGGATCTTCAGCCCAGTGCCACACACGTTACGCAGTACAACGAGATTGTCCCGCTCCCAGGTGTCGTCGATGTCGACTTCACCCTTTGACAGATCCGTGTACTTGAAGTCGCCGTAGCGCGCCTTCAGAGCGTCGAAGCCATGCGGCGGAACGAATTGGTAGGGAATGATGTTCATAGAACTCCCAGATCTGCCATCTTCGAGTGAGCGAGTACTTCCGGCGGGTCACCGTCGTACACCTGGAGAATACGGTGGGCTAGTTCGTGCTTCAAGGCACTGTGAGACAGGTCTTCGCGCCACCCAACGATGATGAGCTGGCCGTCCTGAACCCCGGCGACTCGGCGAGCCAACATGCCTGGGCGTTCTGGTGGCTGGATGAATGTTGGGTCGGTGAAGAAGACGACGCAACCGCGGAGAGCGTTCTCTGCGCTGGGGAAGAGAGGGCGCATCTTGGTGATGCACTCGAGTACTTCCTTCTCAACAGCTTCGCCGGAGACGACGTACTTGTCTTCTTTCCAGCCCACTACGAGGCCAGGAGGCGTGAGCATGAACCGCAAACTCTTCTGCTGCTTCGCCTTGCGAAGGAAGTACAGGACAGCGACCAGGTGCATCCCGAGGATGGCCGCGACGAGAATGGCCCACCCTACAAACGGAACAGGCGGGTCCTGTTTTGTGAACGCCGCGCCGATCCCCAGGCCAACAGGCGGGAGAAGGAAGATGAGCCAGGTGAGCTCAATCGCCGTAAAAACTTTGCCCTTGTAGGTGACGACGTTCATGCCGGAAGTATAGGCTCACTGGCACTCTCCGCACGCACCTTCGTGCTCGGGGTCCTTCTTGTTTCCACCACATCTGCCGCAGACCACGGGAGCTCTAACCGTCTGCTTGCTGACCCGTATTCCGCCGGGCTTGAAATCAGATGCCTCAAACAAACATTTTCCGTCTGCATGTTGGACGCGGTCCAGGTGGCAGTTGAGGCAGACCTGCTGCATCACCGGCAGCCTGAGTTTGTACGCACGGTCCGCCATGCCTCAGGCTACCTCGAACGTCATCCCCTGGTACTCCGACGCCTCGAATAGGCACTTTTCACCGTCGTGGGCTTCGCGGGGCTTCCGGCAGTTCTGGCACGGCAGGTCGCAGTTCTCTTTGTGGAGTCCTTCCTCGGCGCCGCAGTTCTTACAAACCGGGGGAGGTGGACGCACATAGAGCTCAAGGCAGCGAGGACAGAGATCAAGATTGTACGAGGGTCCTGTGTGGGCCACGATGCCATGACCGGCGCCCCCTATGGCGTGGATACCCGTACCCCCGCGAGACGGCCCAGAGATTCCCGTGTTCGACATTATTCCGATGAACGTGTTCGGTTGTACCGGCATCGTTGCGGGCGCTGGGACAATTACTGGAACAGGGGCGGGCCCCTGTCCGGGGTACGTCCACTGAAACGCCGCCGGCGCGCCGATCCCTGG
>Ga0315284_10011920_pt1 | contig 12386 bp, 11 predicted proteins | sample YL17G09_16_MG_FD_203696 | JGI IMG/M metagenome (GOLD analysis project Ga0315284, IMG submission 203696) | Sediment microbial communities from Yellowstone Lake, YNP, Wyoming, USA - YL17G09_16 | ecosystem: Environmental > Aquatic > Freshwater > Lake > Sediment | place: USA: Wyoming | collected...
GTGCGAACAGGGCCACGAACGCCTTCACGAGGGTCGTCTTGCCCGTGCCGGGGAGCCCCGTGACCACGAGCACCCGACTCTGAAGCAGCTTGTGGACGCCCGCCCGCTGAGCTTCTGACAGCTCGATCTGGTGCCCCCGCTCGTAGTCAGCCAGGAAAGCGTCGAGGTCGAGGTCTACCCGTACGCCCTCGGGGGCGTTCATGAACGTAGCGAGGCGGATGGCGCTCTCTCGTTCGTACGTCCAGTGGGACTCCAGGTAGATGCCCGCCCGAGGATCCAGCCGGATGTCCTGCCGGGCCAACAGGTTCTCGACAGCCTCGGGGACAGCCACAGCGAGGTCACGCTCGAAGGGGTCGATGAACTCGTGCTCGACCAGCCCGTCGATGAGCTTGGGAAGCTCGCCCCGGCGCATGAAGAGGTGCCCATCACGGGCCCCGTGGTGAAGGAACCAGAGAACGGCCCCCTCAACACGCCGGATGTCCTTGCCCTCGATGCCGAACTGCTTGGCGATCCGGTCCGCAGCCGCGAAGGTCACCCCCTCGATCTGAACGAGCCGGTACGGGTTCTCCTTCACCACGTCGAGCGAGGTCTCCCCGAACTTCCCGTAGATCGCCTTGAGCAGGTAGGCGGGCAACTCGACTGCCTTGAGCAGGGAGGCGAGGTTCGCCATGACCCGCGTGTGCCGCCACTTGTCGAGGGCCGACTCGATCTCGATACGGAGCGGGTCGTCCTCCCCCGCCAGGGCCCTGACGTCGTCGGGCTCCTTGGCCATCTTCTCGTAGAGGTCGGTGCCGAACCGGTGGGCCAGCTTGGCCGCCAGGACGGGGTTGCCGAAGCCATCGACGCACTCCCCGAGGAAGTGCTCCACGTCGAGGGCGTTCTTCGCGTACGGCTCCCACCCGGAAGGGACGAGCTGGAGCCCGAACTTCGGGTGGTTCGTGAACTCCCCGATGACCCCCAGGGTCGTGCCCTGCGTCACCTGGAGCAGCCCGTAGAAGTTGCCCGAGACCGTGATGACCTTCTTGGGGGCCGCTGGCGTAGCCTTGTCCACGGTCATCGTGAGGATGTGGAAATCCCCGGACCTGTAGCGGACGCCGATCACTTTGCCGTAGACGATCATGATGTAACCATCGCGAGAAACTCATCCTCGGTGATGCATTTGGTGCCGTTCTTCTTCGCTGCCGTGGCCTTCGTCGAGCCCGACCCTGGGTCGGCCATCACGAGGTAGGTCAGCCCCTTGGTGACCGAGCCCTTCACGGTCCCCCCGTTGGCGACGACGAGCCCTTCCAGCTCGCCCCGCTTCCGGGTGGTCTTGCCGGTGAAGCAGACGGTCTTGCCCGTGAGGGCCCCGATGACCTTCGGCTTGACTCGTACACCGGCTGAGAGCAGGTCGGGCAGGAGGTTTGAGCCCACGGCGTTGATCCACTCGACGAAGGCCGCCGCCTTCACGGGCCCGAAGCCCGGCACCCGCTCGAAAGCCACCCGGTCCGCGTGGGTCATCTTCTCCCAGGAGTCGAAGCCCGCTTCCACGAGCATGGCGACCGACGACTGAGCGATGCCGGGGATCGACAGAGCCCCGAGCAGGACTTCGAGGGGCAGCTCGTTCTTCTCCCACAGGAGCCCGAGGAGCTTGTCGGCCACGTTCTCGCTGATCCGCTCGACCTCCGCCAGGCTCGGGATGTTCAGCCGGTAGAGGTCAGCCGGGGTCCGGACCTTGCCCGCCGAGACCAGCCGCTCGATGAGGGTCTCGCCCCACTCCTTCACGTCGAGGGCCGCGATGTACCGCTTGATCCGGCCCACGGCTTGAGCCGGGCAGGTCGCCTCGTTCTGACAGACGAGGTACTCCCCATCCGGTACGACGTCGTGCCCGCAGATGGGGCAGGTCACCGGGACGGTCACAGGCTGCCCTGACTTGGCCGAGACCGCCACGACCCGGGGGATCACGTCGTTGGCCCGAGCGACCACGATCCGAGCCCCGATGGTGAGCCCCAGGTCGCGGATGTACTTGACGTTGTAGACGCTGGCGTTCGTGACCACGGCCCCAAGGAGGTTCACCGGGTCGAAGACCGCCACCGGGGTGATGCGGCCCGAGCCTCCGACCTGCCACTCGACCCGGCGAAGCACGGTCTCTCGGGTCAGAGGGGCGAACTTGAACGCCACAGCCCCCTTCGGTCGCCCGTCCTTGTCGCCGAGCCCGACCTGCTTGGCGAGGTTGTCCACCCGGACGACGAGCCCGTCGATGTCGTAGTCCAGCTCGACCCGCTTGGTCTGCGTGTACTCGACCCAGAGGTCGTGGGGAGTCTTCAGCCCGGGAGCCATGGCCGTCACGTACCAGCCGGGCACCTTGAGTCCCTGCTGCTCCAGCCACTCGAACTGGGCCCCCTCCGTCTCGAAGTCGTGCCCATCCGCGACTTGGTAGAAGAGAACCGTCAGATGCTCGCACCCCTTGCCGTCGTACCGCTTGGAGATGCCCGAGGCGGCGTTCCGGGAGTTGGCGTAGTCGGCGAAGTGGGCCTTGTGGTCCGACTTGAGCAACACGACCTCGCCGCGAAGGGAGCCTGTGAAGGTCTCGTCCAGCTTTCGGGGGATGCCCTTCATCCGGGCGACGTTCTGCGAGATGTCTTCGCCCGTCGTGCCGTCTCCCCGGGTGATGGCCTGCGAGAAGAAGCCCTTCACGTACTTGACGTGGATCGAGATGCCGTCGAGCTTCTCGGTGACGATGAGCGTCTCGTAGGGCGTCCGGGGGACGCCAGGGGTCGCCGGAAGGTTCTGCACCCACTGGGTCATCTCCTCCAGGGAGTTCACCTTGTCGAGGGAGCCCATCGTGAAGCCGTGGCTGGCCTTCTTCCACTCGGAGGCAGGGGCAGGGGCACCGATGGCCGTGACGGCCTCCGAAGCGGGCTTCAGCTCCGCCAGCTCGTCCACCCAGGCGTCGAACACCTCGTCGGTGACCGTGGGCGTGCCGTTGTAGTAGTCGTGCCGGGCCTTCCGGATCTTCGTCTCCAGCTCGGTTGCCCGGGTTACGTCCGCTTCGGCCATGAGTTCGTCGAAGTTCACGCCTTCTAGTACACCAGCCAGGGGAAAAGACGGGGGCGAAAGAAAATCGACCGAGCGGTTTGATCGGGCCCCCGGTCCGCCTAGTAGGGACATGAAGACCTCGACCCTCCCCGCCGCCATCCAGACCATCACCGCCAAGGCCGACTCGGCCTGGAACCGAGACGACCTCTACGCAGCCAGGGACTTCCTGGCGGGCGTCCGGGACGCCGACATGACGGAGGAGACCATCAACCTCCTCTTCAGGACGGGCGAGGTCGAAGAACGCCTGCTCATGGAGGCGGGGGCGAGCTACGCCGACCTCGACGACTGAAACAAAAAAGGGCGGCCCTCCTCGGAGGTGCCGCCCTTTCTCGCTCACGGGCTCCCTAGACGATGGAGCAGACGCCCCCGGCGCACGCGATCTCGCCGTTGAGGTTCGTGTCGTCCGACGCCTCGTAGAGCAGGGTGTAGTCCACGGGCTGGTAGCTTTCGAGGATCTGGTTCCACCGGGCCTCATCGGCCGGGGTGATGACCGCCTCGTTGGGGGCAAAGGCGTAGTCCTTGTCGCCCGTGCTCGCGAGGAGGCTGACCCCCGTGAAGAACTCGCGGTTCTCCCAGAGGTACTCGGCCACCTTGTCCCACTCGTCGTCCCTGACCGTCACCGTGTTCGAGACGTTGTGGGAGAGGCCCGGCGAGTGCGTGGCGTCGCCCGTGCCGGGGAGCACCCAGTTCTGCTGCGTGCTCTTCACCATGTCGAGGAACTGGATCGCCCCGAGGTCATCCTTGATGGTCGCCCCCGGGGGAGCCATCACGGGGAACTCGATCACCCACTTGCCGTCGGGCTTGCGGACGCACATGTGGGGGTTGATCGCCCGGAACGCCTGGAAGACGTGTTCCAGCTCGTCGGCCACGACCCGCCGGATGTACCTGCGTCCGTGGTGGGCGTGGTGGCCAGAAGCCACGCAGCCCAGCTCCAGGGAGGTCGTGCCGCTCGGCTTGACGCAGGTGGTCCGAGCTGCGGGGCGGACCCCGATCCGGGCTGCGATCTCGGCGTTGATCTGCTTGATGAGCCCGGCGACCTCCCGCTGTAGGACGGGGTCGCAGGCGATGTGGGGGGCGTCGAGCATCCCGGTCATGCCGATCCCGAGGAGGGCTTCCCGCTGGGCCAGGGCTTCCGAGACCGGGCCCAGGTAGGGCATCTTCGTGTAGCCCGCCTGGAGCGTCCCGATGATGGCGGCTGCCTTGGCCGCGTCTCGGAAGTCCTGAGGCGTGGTCAGCTTGGCGGCGTTGATCTCACAGAGGTTGCAGAACGCCCACCCCGTGTACGTGTCCCCGATCCTGGCTTCGATGCCCCCGGCCGCGAGCTTGGCCTGGACCTCGGCATCGACCGTGAGAAGAGGGTTCAGCCCGATCTCGCAGCACGGGTTGGTGCCGTAGTCGTAGTCGTTGGTGAAGTAGAAGCCGGGCTCCCCCCACTGCCGGGTCATCCCGAAGATCCGCTTGAACTGCTTCTTGCGGACGTCGTCTCGCTTGAGGACGACCGAGTTGTTCGAGTTGGCGAGCCACGGCTCCTTCGAGAACCAGTTGCCCGTCTTGACGTGCATCATCTCGGAGTCGTCGAGGCTGAAGAGGCAGATCATCGCGGACCTGCGGATGCCCCCTGAGAGCACGGCGTCGGCCGCGTGGCACATGATCCGGTGGCACTCGACGGGCCGGAGCTTCCGACCCTGAGCAGCGTTGAGGACGCCACGGACCTGCTCCAGGGCCTCCTTGATCTTCAGGTGCCCCGGGGCTCGGCCGCCCGAGGTCTTCAGCGGGGTGCCTGCCGGGCGGATCTGGAAGTAGCTCAGCTCCAGGAACACCCCGTCGAGGAAGCTCTGGACGAGCGCCTTGAGGGCATCCGCCCAGCCCTCGATGGTGTCGGCGACGACGTGGTGCCTGACCGCCTTGGGGTCGATGTAGGCGATGCTGGGGAGCTTCTCGATGTGGTCGAACTGAACCGAGTACCCCACGCCGCAACCCGAGAGGAGCAGGAACAGGGCCTCCGAGAAGACCTCGGGCCGGTCGATCAGACTGAACGAGCAGTTGTAGATGCGGTTGTGGTTGCTGCGGATCGCCGCCCCGCCGAACTGCATGGACCTCATCGAGGGGAGCACCCTCTTGGCCCGCACGAAGTCGAAGGCCCAGTTGATCTCGGCCTTCATCTCGGGGTACTGCTGGAGGTGCATCCCCTCTGTCCTGCCGACCGTCTCCTCGTAGACCTCACGACGAGCCAGCTCGGGGAGGTACCGGGCGTACTTGCCCGCGTGGATGTAGTCGCTGATCGCCTTGGGGTCAGGGGTCTTCTGTGTCCTGGCCTGGCGTGCCTCGGCCCGCTGGTGGCGGTAGAGGATGAACGCCTTGGCGACGTCGAAGTGCCCCTGCTTCATGAGGGCGGTCTCGACGGCATCCTGCACGCTCTCGACCCCGACCGTGCTCTCTGGCAGCGCCTCCACGACGGTGTTGATGACCTTGGTCAGAGCCCGCTCTTCGACCGCCCCACGGCACTCTTTCCAGGCGAGACTGACCGCCCGGCGAAGCTTGTCGGAGTCGAACGGTTGAAGGGTGGTCCCGTCGCGTTTGAGGGTCTGTTTGGTCATTGAGTGCATCACCGTGAGAGTCGGCTCCGAAGAAGCCTTTGCCTGAGCGCCAGTCACCATCATCATGTTGCTTCCTCCTGCTACCCGGTCAGAGACAGGACCGCCAGCTCGACTCGCGTACGTTTCGAGCGGGCGGCCCCCTTCACATCAGCATCCAGTTTCCGCAGATCTCCCATGCAGGAGATAAGACCCCCAAACGAGTGCTTCCGAGCGTTGGGGATGAAGTACGTCTTGCACCGCCAGGGGTGCATTCCGAGAGCTGCCGCGATCTCGTCGTCCGACGCCTTCCGGTCCAACAAGTACCGCGCAACGATGAGCTTCTCGACCTGCTTGATAAGCGAGTAGGTAACCGGCACATGGGCCTCGTCCCCCATCGTGCGGTACACGATAGACAAGAGGTTCATCGCCTTCTTCGTATCACGTTCGACCGCCGCTTCGGCCACCTGGAAGGGCTCAGCGGCAGGGCTGGGGGCGATCACCATTTTCAGGTGGGCCGCCGTCACCTTGTTGCCCTGACCCACGAGCGTCTGGAGCTTCTGAAGCTCGCTGGCGATCTTGTAGAGGTCACCCCCCACGAGCTGGAAGAGCATCTCGGGGACGCCCTTATCGAGCCCGAGCCCGAGCCGGAAGGCTTCCGTCGTGGCCCACTTCACGACCTCGTTGTTGTTGTCCCAGGTCTTGAGCTTCTTGTGCTCGTAGATCTGCCCCTTCTTGGCGGCTTGAGCCCAGACCTCAGGCAGCTTCTCGGACCGAAGGATCGCCACCAGGACCGTCGAGCCGTCGGTCGGCGACTTGCCCTCGATGTACGCCTTCAGGGCCTTGTCACCCTTCACCTTCTGCGCCTCGTCGAGGATGATCACCCGGTCGTTGTCGTCGATGCCCCTCGTCTCGCAGAGGGAGACCAGCTCAACGTCCGTCAGCTCGTCCCCCTCAACCTGGATGATCGAGCGATCCTTCCACGACCGAGCACGCACCACGTCACGGTCGAGGAGGTAGGCTTCCGCCCCGAAAGATACAACGAACGGCCGAAGCGTGTTCTTCGCTGCCATGCGCTCAGCCCGCGAACGTCTGGACGAAGATGGCCTTCACATGGAAGCCCAGGTTGATCTTCACCTTCTGGTACGACAGACGCACATCTCGAAGCTGACGCATCAGCCCATGCCACACGGCACCACTCGCGCACACCCTCAGCTTGCCCAGCACCTCTTGCAGGTCCAGGTTGATGAGCTTGTCGGGGAGCGTTGAGATCATGAGGATGTCGTGGAGGAGCTGGTCGATGAACCGAAGGGCGAGCGGTAGTTCCTTGTCAAGGGCATCGACGAGGGAAAAGAGACCTACCACGTCTTTCGCGGCAGCGAGACGCAAGAGATTCAGGGCCTTATCACGGAGGGCGAGGCGACCGGAGCCCCAGAACTGGATCGACCGGCCGACTGAGCCTTCGCCCATTCGCGTGTAGACAAGAGCTTTAGTCGGATCAGCCTCATATTGCTGGAGTTTCGATAGGACGTAAGCCTCCGACAGAGTGTGAAACGACACCAGGCCGCACCTCGAACGAATGGTCGGTAGGACCGCTCCTGGGGATTGGGCGAGCAGGAAGAAGAGGGTCGTTGCTGGGGGTTCCTCCAGCGTCTTGAGGAAGGCGTTCGCAGCCGCCGTCGTCATGCGGTCAACCCCATCGATCAGGAAGACCCGGTAGCGGGCCATCGAGGGGTAGCTGTACGCTGCCTCGACGATGCTGCGTACGGCGTCGATCCCGATGTCCTTCTCGTCGGCGGCGAGTTCTTGGTAGTCGGGGTGGACCCCCTTCCTGACCTGCTCGCAGTCCACGCACGGGCAGTCAGCAGCCCGCGTCCCTGAACAGAAGAGATCCTGGATCAAGCACCTGACAGCGAACTTTCGCCCGGTCCCTTCGGACCCCACAAGCAGAAGAGGGGACGTGTACGTCCCCTCAAGAACCTTGGTCAGGAATCGAACTGCTTCGTCCTGTTCACGTACGGTGGTCAGCATTGGGTGGAGTCTCCGGAGGCAGTGCCAACCGGCGGAGGGGCTCCACGGGGACGAGTTGCATGACGGCCAGGTAGTTCTGACCGCAGACTTCGCAAACGAACCGGTGGGGCTCCTGGCCGCTCTGGACGAGGGTTGCCCTGTCCTTGCTACACCGCATCAGCCCACCCGCTGCATTTTCTTGTGGCATCAGGACACCAACCCCCGGCTCTGGAGAAACTCCCACACGATCTTGTACGGCCCTTCTTTCGTCGGGCCCGTGGCCGCTTCCGTCACCGTCTGCGCCGCCCAGGAAGCCGTCGAAGCCTTACCCCATGACATGAAAAAGTAGAAGGGCCCCGTGAAGCTCCGACACACGGACTCTCGAAGAAGCTGGGGCACGTTGCCGAACATCCACTGAAAACAGGCGAGCGTCATGGCGTACCCACGACGCTCCCAGTGGACCCGCCCCGGTGCAGGCCAGGGGGCCAGGAGAGCGAGACCCACGAGCAACGCGACCGAAGCCCACCCCGAGGTGGTGATGGCGAGCGCGCACGAGCCTACAAGGGTCAGCCCGATAGCGACAAGGAAAGCGGCCACCGACACCCGAGCGATGAGCATCGCGAGAAGCGTCCCAGCCAGCAGCAGACCGAGGGGCCAAGACTGCCCCCGGGCGAGCAGCACGTACACCCCGAAGGCGACCGGCGAGAGCACCTGGGGGAAGAGGTATGAGAAGCGGAACCACAGAGGGTGCTTCTTGGTGTCGAGCAGATGGACGAACTCGTGAGCCAAGAGAGAGAAGCTGGCCCGAGGGTTCTCCTCGTACGCCTCCCGAGACGGGAAGTAGACGACCGGCGCGAACGTCGAGGTGTACTTGGTCATGTACAGGGGGTTGAACGGGTACAGCAAAAACCCCAGGGCCTTCTGGAGGAAGGAGTCCGTCTTGAACTCGATCCGAAGCTCCGGGTAGTGCTGTCGTACCACCCCCTCGAACGCCCGCAGGTCGTCGAGCGTCACAGGTTGACGCCGCCTCCTACCGTTGCTCCCCACGACCGGTGGCATTTGGTGCATCGGTAGACCCTCTGGTGTGATGGGACGGGGAGGATGACCTCGACTGCGGTGATCGAATCGCAGCCGCCGTTCTTGCACTTCATGTTGACGGTCTTCTGCTCTTGCGCCTGGCCGACAAGCCCCGGGGTGGTCCCGGCGGGGTCGATCTTTGATGTCATGGTCATCTCCTACAGAGGTGAGGTGGGGTAGTCCTTGGGGAACTCCTGCTCCAAGTCGTCGAGGACGCGGTTGTACAACGCCTGATCCCCGGTCGGCAAGAGAGCAAGATCACGCATCCGCTCCGGATGCAAGTACCCGGATTCAGGTACAGCGATGATGTTGGGGTTCCATGCCCCGCTGGCGATGTACGGGGCGATCTTCTTCCAGTCGTCCGCCCGGACGTAGACATCGACCCGACCGTCGGCCGAGAAGACCCGGTAGTAGGCGATGTTGCGGTCGAACATCCGCCACGCCAGGCAACGCCCCCGGATCTGGCCCGTGATGGCCAACGCCAGGTTCGGCAGGTCCGACTTCCAGAGCCGGTCGAGCCGCTTACCACCGTACAGGCTGAGTCGTCCGTCCACGCCCATGCAGGCATACGAAAAGAAAAGGCCGGGCCCTCTTTCGAGAACCCGGCCCGTTGGAGCCCATCAGGGTGTCGAACCCTCGCAGAGCGGCCCTCGTACCTCTATCTGGAGCAACCCGCTGGCAGCGGCGGCGAAGCCACTCTCCCCGGGAGACGCACCCGAGAATACCTGCCAACGGACTCTTCCACAGAGGCCGGTCGAACCGGCGTCTCTCTGCTCCCACCACTGGGTTTGGGCATACTTGCCGGGCTTGTCACCCCGGCTTGAGCCTCGGACTTATCCACCTCCGCTGCCCGCCTTTCGGCGGACCCCCGGTCCCGCACCCTCGGTTAGCGGTTCCGACCCGACCGTTCAGCGTCGTCCTGTGTCTCTACTAGGCAGGCCCCGGGGCCGATCAAAAAGAAAGTTCAGAGAAGACCGCCCGGGGGGATCTCGGTCGGGCCCTTACGGATGCCGCACTCGGTCGTCAGCAGGGTCGAAGCGACGCTGACGGCGTTCGCCAGGGCGGACCGGGCGACCTTCACGGGGTCGAGGATGCCCGCTTCGAGCATGTTCACGAGCTGGAGGCGCATAGCGTCGCAGCCCCAGAACTCATCCTCGCACGCCTTGACCCGCTCGACCCAAACGTCCCCCGAGGCCCCGGCGTTCTTGATGATGCACCGGAGCGGCTCTTCACACGCCTTGAGCACGAGCTTGAAGCCCAGCTTCTCGATGTCGTCGGCGGGGAGCATCGCCTTCGTCTCGTCGTCCAGCTCGGTGGGGTCATCGAGGAGGTACTCTACCCGCTGGGCGGCCCGGATGAGCACCGTTCCCCCGCCGGGGACGACGCCCTCGTCGATGCTCGCCTTGGTCGCGTAGAGGGCGTCCTCCATGCGGGCCTTCAGCTCCTTCATGGCCGTCTCGGTCGGGGCCCCGACCTTCACGACGCAGACGCCGCCCTGGAGCTTGCCGAGCCGCTCGCGGATCTTGTCGGAGTCGTACTCCGAGCCCGTACGCTGGATCTCCCCCCGGAGCTGAGCGATCCGGGCCGCGATGGCTTCCTCGGAGCCGCCCCCGTCCGTGATGATGGTGTCCTTGCCGTTGATCCGCACCCGGCCAGCTCGGCCGAGCATGTCCATCGTGATGCCCTCGAAGTTCATCCCGAGGCTCTTGGTGATGAGCGTGGCCCCGGTGAGCGTGGCGATGTCCTTCAGGATGGCGTCCTGCTGCACCCCGAACCCAGGAGCCTTCACGAGGCAGCTCAGCAGGGTGTTGTTCTTCATGTTCATCACGAACGTCGGAACCGCGTCGCCCGAGAAGTCGGAGGCGAGGATCAGGAACGACGCCTTCTCCGCCACGATCTGTTCCAGGATCGGGAGCACCTGTCGGACCCCCATGAAGGTCATGTCCGTGACGAGGATGTACGGATTGTGCAGGACCGTCTCCTGGGCCGGGCCATCGGCGCACAGCTCGGCGGTCACCCAGCCTCGTTCGAGCTTCATCCCGTCCGTGGCCTCGACGACCGTGTGCCCGGAACGGCCCTCCTCGATGTTGACGACCCCGTCCTTGCCGACCTTGGCCACGGCGTCCGCGATGATCTTGCCGATCTCCCGGTCCCCGTTGGCCGAGATGGTCGCGACGTTCTCGATGTCCGCCTGCGACTTGACGGGCAGGCTGAGCCCGACGATCTGGTCGGTGAGCATCGAGACCGCCTTGTCCATGCCCCGCTTGAGAGCCACGGGGGGCAGCCCGGCGACGATGAGCTTGTGCCCCTCGTTGGCGACGAACCGGGCCAGGATGGTGGCCGTCGTGGTGCCGTCGCCCGCATCATCCGAGGTCTTCGAGGCGACCTCCTTTACGAGCCGGGCCCCGAGGTTCTCCCAGGGGTCGGCCAGCTCGATCTCCTTGGCGACGCTCACCCCGTCCTTGGTCACGAGGGGCCCGCCGAAGGGCTTCTGGATGCACACGTTGCGGCCCCGGGGGCCGAGGGTGACGACCACAGCGTCGGCGAGCTGGTTGACGCCTGACAACAGGGCCTTCCGAATGTCTGATCCGTGTTTGATGCTCATCTGGTTCTCCTGGTGGGGTCGTCCCCATACACCGATTCCGGGTCGAGGTCTTCTGGATCTGGCACGTTCTCCGCCCCCGGGAGGCCCATCAGCCCGTGGCGGGCCACCTCCCGGAGGTCGTCCCTTCGCCTCTCCCACTTGGGGTGGCTCGGCTTGAAGTGCAGGTGCCAGACGTGCCCATAGGCGTCGAACAGGGCGAGCCTCGGGTCAGGGTGGGCTGCCCGAAAGATCACCTCCCCCGCCGCGTCCAGGTACTCGGCGTTCCACCACCCGTCCAGCAGCTCGAACTCGAACCGCCACTCGGGGGGCTTGAAGACGATGATCGCCGCCTGGATCTCGTCCTCATCCCAGGTGGACATCTCGATCAGGCTCGGGAGCGGCGTGCTCATGATCGAGGTCTACACCAAAAAATCGACCGGGTCCGTTTGATCGCTCCCGCCCCCCGCCTAGTAGGGACATGAAGACGAAAGGACGGGATGCGATGAGGTCAGACTGACGCGGGTGACCCCCGCAGGGGCTCAAGGTCACGGGTGGCCCCCAACCGAAAACCCGACCACCACCGGATGAGGGCTAAGCCCAGGAAGGCACGACAGATGAGGATACGGACGCGGGTGGCCCCCGCATCATAGCCGGTAAGACCGGTGGGTTCCGAGTCACCCCTTGAAAAACTCGGCAGGCAGCCAGGAGCGAGACCCCTCCTTGGCTGCCTGATGGCGTTTGTCTTGCGGAAGACGGAGGTCTCGAACCCCAGACCCCTTCCGAGGTCCGCACTGGTTTCAAATCAGGCCCGGCGTCCCAGCCGGTTCGTCTTCCAGGGGAAATCGACAACCAGGCAGGCTGTTCGTTTGTGCGGGCTTTTGGCGGAGAGAGGAGGACTCGAACCCCGAACCCTTGCGGGCCCACACTACGTTCCAAGTAGGTTCGCTCCCGTGAGCGATTCACTCTCCAAGTTCATCTTTCCCCAGGCGATCCCAGACCGTGGGCGTCACGGGCTGAACGACCCCGTGCCCCTTGTATGAGGGCTGGTCGAGCCACACGTCGTG
>Ga0315284_10011921_pt1 | contig 12384 bp, 13 predicted proteins | sample YL17G09_16_MG_FD_203696 | JGI IMG/M metagenome (GOLD analysis project Ga0315284, IMG submission 203696) | Sediment microbial communities from Yellowstone Lake, YNP, Wyoming, USA - YL17G09_16 | ecosystem: Environmental > Aquatic > Freshwater > Lake > Sediment | place: USA: Wyoming | collected...
GACGAATCACGATGAATACGCCCGAAGAAGCGTCACCGTCGCCAAGTTCACCCCTCAGTCGGTCGGCGGCCTCGCGGATGGGAAGTCCTTCCTCGCGCCGCAACTCCTCAAGCCTACGCAGGATGGCTACCGCCTCGCCGCGGAAGATCAGACGATTGCGGTCGCCGCGCGAGAGGTAGCCTTCCAGCATGTCGCCGAGGACATCAACTCGCAAACGCACTGCACGCTTGGAGAGACCGAGGAACCTCGCCACTTCGTCCAACGTCACCATGCGCCCATTATACGCAAAAGGTCCCGCACATCGTGTGATGCGGAAAACCGTCGCGGCACCGGCTCACGCCCCACAGACCGCGCTGTCGAGCCCATGCGAACGCAGCACATCGGGCCGCGAGTCGAGTTTGCCTCAGGCTTTGCCACATGCGGCCGTGCACTCGTCGGCCTCACAGGCCACGCGGGCCCGCCCCCCATCGATGAGTGCGGAGAGCGAGAATCTCTCGACTGACGCTCGATCCGGCGAAGCGTCGAAGAAGCCGTGGATTCTCGAGAGCACGAGACTCCGCTCCGGCAAATCCTGGAGGAAGGTGTTCGCACGACACACGTAGCTTAGCCGCAGGAGATCGAGGTCGATCGGTCGGATGCACGCCATCGTCTGCGCCGTCGCGACCCTCACGGGACGAGCATCCTTCTCCGCGCTCGCGGGATCCAACGACGAGCCGATAGCGGACCCGACGGCCGCCGGGGGCTCAAGTCCACTTCTGTCCAAGTTCATGTCAACCTCCTCTCGAGAAAAGAAAAGACCCAGGCCGCGCCTGGGGTCTCCATGCCCGCGTCGTCCGGCTCACGCCGGCGACCGGGCTACAGCGTCGTGAAGAGAGAAACGAAAGCGGAGCCGAACACCGGCTCTTCAGAAGCTCCAATCCGCAGATCGCTCATCCCTCTCATAGCTCAGGAAAAGTACCACGGAACGACGCCCTCGTCAATGGCACGCATCTCCCGCAACTGGCTTCCTCGGATTCGCTCGGGTAGCCTCATCTCCATGGATCTTATGCAAGCGGCGCGCGACGTAGAGTCGCTGCTCGAGGCCGAGGGAAGGCTGATTCGGCTGAAGGCCGGCACTCGGACGATCTTCGTTGGCGACGTACACGGCGACCTCGACGCCGTGGAGCGCGTGTTCAGCGAAGCTTCTGCGCCGGGAACGGTCGTCGTCTTCCTTGGAGACGTCGTTGACCGCGGGCTCTCGTCTCGCGAGGTCCTGACGCGCATTCTCCTCGCGAAGCTCGACCGGCCACAGGCGGTCTATCTTCTCATGGGAAACCACGAGGCGTGGGGGGCGGTGACGTTTCGGCCCGCCGACTTCTGGGAGTCGCTGTCACGGGAGGAGGCCTTCGCCTTGTCTCCTATCCTGCTCAAACTCCCTCTCGCCGCGTGGCATGAGGCTGGGGTGCTCGGGCTGCACGGCGCGCTGCCCGACCTGCCCACGCTCGACCATCTGGCAACCGTAGCGATCCCCAGCCCTCCGTGGCGTGACATCACGTGGGGCGACTGGAGCGACTGCTCGGCGTCCCCGGAGAATCTGACGGGGCGACCGACGCACGGGCCGGGCGAGTTCATCGCGCGCGCTGGCCGCCTCGGAGTCCGCGTGCTCGTCCGCTCGCATCAGCCGCACGCTCCAACCTACCTCTTCAAGAATCGGTGTCTCACGCTGTTCACTTCGAGAGCGTACGGAGAAGGGCCACGGCGCATGGCGATCCTCGCATCGGGAAAAATCGTGTGCACCGCGCACGATCTGGATGTCATCGAGATCTGAGAGACCCTTGCCGTGGGTCCGACGAGCCGCTATTGTCGGAAGACGGCGCGATCGAGGGCGCCCGTCCCAAAGGAGATTTCGGTGTTCGATGCGCGTGTTGAGAAGCTGGCTCAGGTGCTGGTGCAGTACTCGGTGTCGATTCGCCCCAACGACAAGGTCTACTTGCAGGGGAGTTCGCTTGCCGAGCCGCTTCTCAAGGCCCTCCTCATCGAGGTCTTGAGGGCTGGGGGACACCCCTTCGTGCGCGCACAACTCCCGGGCACGGAAGAGATCTTCTACCGCTACGCGTCGGATGATCAGCTCCAGCACGTGGCTCCTGCCACGCGCCTGCTCTACGAAACCTACGACGCGATGATCACCGTCTGGAGCGCTGCGAACACGAAGGAACTCACGAATGTCGCCCCGCAGAAACTCGTCCTCGCTCAGCGCGCCTCTCGCGAGATCTTCCAGACCTTCACGCGGCGCACGGCGGCCGGCGAGCTTCGCTGGGTGGGAACGCTCTTCCCCACCTCCGCGTTCGCCCAGGACGCGGAGATGGGCCTCGCAGAGTACGAGGACTTCGTCTACAACGCCTGCCTGTCAGATTCCGCCGATCCGGTGAGCCACTGGCAACGCCTCTCGGCGTGGCAGCAGACGCTGGTGGATTGGCTCAAAGGAAGGGAGACCCTGCGCGTCGAGGCGCCCGACGTGGATCTGCGTATGGGGATCTCCGGCCGCACCTTCGTGAATTGCGACGGAAAGAGGAACATGCCGGACGGCGAAATTTTCACGGGCCCCGTGGAAGACAGCGTCGAGGGCCACGTTCGCTTCTCCTATCCCACCGTCTATCAGGGACGCCGTCTCGACGGCGTGCATGTCTGGTTCAAGAACGGGAAGGTCGTGAAAGCAACGGCCGACAAGGGTGAAGACTTCCTTCAGCGGACTTTGGATGTAGACGAGGGGGCTCGCTACGTCGGAGAGTTCGCCATCGGAACGAACAAGGGAATCACGCGCGCGACGGGTACCACGCTGTTCGACGAGAAGATCCGCGGCAGCTTCCACATGGCCCTCGGGGCCGGAATGCCCGAGACAGGGAGTCGCAACGAGTCAGCCATCCACTGGGACATGGTGTGCGACCTCATGCAGGGCGGTCGAATCTGGGTCGATGACGAACTGATCTACGAGAACGGGGACTTCGTCATGGGTGGCTAGCTCCGAGAGCGGAGGATCATGGGCCCGTCGAGCCGGCAGGACGCGACCGACGACGATCGCTGGATCGAGCAGGAGGCTCACCGGATCGAAGCGGAGCTTGTTCGATATCGTCGAGAGGTCCACCGTCACGCGGAGTCGGCGTGGACGGAGTTCTGGACGACGTCGTACATCGCCAAGCGCTTGGCGGAGTTCGGGTACAACGTCCTGATCGGATCGGATGTCTGCTGTGACAGCGCGCGAATGGGTGTCCCTCCAGACACCATACTGGAGCAGCACCGACGCCGCGCCTTGGATCAGGGGGGCGACGCCGATCTTCTCAAGGTTATGCGCGGCGGATTCACCGGCACCATCGGCACTCGGTCCCAAGGGCGGGGACCCGTGATCGCGCTTCGCTTCGACATCGACGCCCTCGAGCTCTTCGAGAGCAACGAGACATCTCATCGTCCGACACGCGAAGGGTTTGCGTCCCTGAACGACGGCGTGTGTCACGCCTGCGGACATGACGGGCACGTCGCGATTGGCCTCGGCGTCGCGCGCGTCCTGTCGCATCTCCCTGCGGGTCTCCCCGGCACGCTTCGATTCATCTTCCAGCCCGCGGAAGAAGGGGTCCGCGGCGCTCGCGCCATCGTCGCCGCTGGGCACTTGTCCGATGTCGACTACGTCATTGGATGCCATCTCCTCTCCGGCTGGGCAGTCGGGGAGTTCGTGTCGGGACTCGGGGGATACGCCGCAACGCGCAAGTTCGACGTGCGTTTTCTCGGCGAGGCGGCTCACGCCGGCGGGTCGCCGGAAGGGGGAAGGAACGCACTCCTCGCCGCGGCCACGGCGGCCCTGCACCTTCACGCTCTGCCCAGACATCACGGCGGTTTCACGCGAGTCCACGTCGGGCGGATGGAGGCCGGAACAGGCCGGAACGTGATTCCCGACCAAGCGCTTCTGGTTGCGGAGGTCCGCGGAGGAACGGGCGCACTTTGCCAGTCCATGTACGAACGCGCCGGGCGCGTTGTGGCCGCCGCCGCCTCGATGTACGGGTGCGCTGTCAGCATCACCCCGATGGGGCAGGCTGATACCGCACAGAGTGATCCAGATCTGGCCCGTCGCGTGGAGAACGTCGCCGCACGCGTGGGACCGTTCACATTCCATGACGTCGACGCAGTCGGCGGAAGCGAGGATTTCACGGAGATGATGAGAGCCGTGCAGGCACGGGGAGGCCTTGCAACGAGCGTGGGGATCGGCGCCGACTACCACGGGATCAGCCGAGACGACGTGGATCGAAGCGGCCTCCTGGCACCGCACAGCAGCCTATTCGACTTTGACGAACGCGCCCTGGCTGTGGCCGTGCGCGTCTTGTCTCGCCTCGTCATCGACCTCGCCAGAGAAGCGCAAGAGGCAACGTAGGGGGCAGAAGAAGAGGGACGGCTAGTGCGCGGAAGATGCGGCAGCAGAGGAACTCGGCGGGGACTCCCGGCCAAGTGGCTGGCCCTCTGGGCTGGACAAACGAGAGGAAACGGAGTATTGACTCGACCGGCGGGAATCGCTATTCTGCGGCCCCGAATGGCATGCAGGATCTTGGCTCCCTGGGCGCGCGGCCAAGCCGGGAGAGAGATCCTCGTCGACGGGGCGAGACCTCGGAGCACCAGGAGAACCGCCATGGCGGATGTCGGGGGACCGTTGGCGATGATCGAGGGGACACCTCCGCGGCTGGAGGGGATCGGGCGGCATTCCGAGTGGAGAGCCGTGAGTCGCCTCGGCTATCTTTCTGTATATAGAGTAGAGCTGTTATGGTGCATGAGCGCGCAATATGCAAGGAGGGGTTTGTGAGTAGGATCGTGTGTCCTGTGTGTGACGCGGCGCTCGATCTCGACAAGGACGAGCTCGGTTTATTCAACCGCCTGCGCTGCGAGGAGTGCGAGGCGCTGCTCGAGGTTGTCGAGGAGGACCCGATCCGCCTGGAGTGGATCGAGGAGGAGGACGACTTCGAGGAGGACGAGGAGCTTGACGCCGAGGAGGAGGAAGAGGACGACGACCTCTAGGCCATCGCCGCGGCGGCGAGGATTCTAGCCGCCGGGTTGATGGAGCAGCGTACAGAGGGAGGGAAGGCGGGACTGGGTCCCGCCTTCCCTCCCTCCTTCTACAACCACCGCTTCTTCCGGAAGTAGAGGAGCATGCCGACGGAGACAGTCGCCATGGCGGCGAGCAGGCAGTAGTAGCCATAGCGCCATTCAAGTTCCGGCATGAAGCGGAAGTTCATCCCGTAGAGTCCGGCGAGGAACGTCAACGGGATGAACAGCGTCGTGATCATCGTGAGCACCTTCATGACCTCGTTGGTTCGATTGGCGATGCTGGAAAGATAGACGTCCATGAGGCTGGTCAGCATTTCCCGGTACGTCTCGATCGTGTCGAGGATCTGGATCGCGTGGTCGTAGACGTCACGGAAGTACGGCAGCGTGTCCGACGCAAGGAGCGAGGTCCCGCCGTGCTCGAGATGGCTGAGGACTTCGCGAAGCGGCCAGACGGCCTTTCGCATGAAGAGAAGCTCGCGTTTGAGCATGCGAATCGCATCGAGCTCCGTCCGAGTTGGGTTCTTGGTCACCGACTCGTAGACGTCCTCGACGCGGTCGCCGATGTCCTCGAGAACACCGAAGTAGCTGTCGACCACCGCGTCGAGGAGTGAGCAGAAGAGGTAGTCCGCGCCGGCAGCGCGGATGCGGCCGCGCCCGCCGCGGATTCTCTCACGGACAGGATCGAACACGTCCCCCTGCCGTTCCTGAAACGAGATCACCCACGAGCGGTCGAGGACGAGGCTGACCTGTTCGTCCTCGACCTGGTCCGTCGCTTCGGCGATCCGCAGCATGCGCAGCGAAACGAACAGGGATCCCGGAGACTCCTCCAACTTCGGCCGCTCGCCCGTGTGCATGACGTCTTCGAGGATCAACGGGTGGATGCCGGCCGAGGCGCCGATGGCCTCGATGGCAGACGCATCGTGAACTCCGTCGACGTCGAGCCACAGGACGCTGTCCGGGAGTCCGTGAACGAGTGCGCTTGCGGGATCCGGAGAAGATTCCGCGACGCGTTCCGCGTTGTACTCGATGCGCGACAGCGTCGTCTGCTGCTCGTAGATTTCGCCAACGTGGACGAGGCTTCCCGGCGGCTTGCCGAGCGTAGTGCGTGTCGGTCGGATGAACTTCGCCATGATTTCTCTGTCGAGACGGTACGCGGACGCACGGCGCACGGCAAGAGAGAGTTGTGGAAGGGCCTCTCGAGAGAGTACTCTCCTTTTCGTTCTTCTGAGAGCAAATCGCCCATGGACAAGGCACTTCTTCGCCCTCTTGTGTTCGACGCCCTGCGGCGAACGCCGCAGACCCATCTGCACGCCATCGAGAACGAGATTCGCCAGAGATCCAGTGGCTACGAACGGGGCGACGCGCTTCTCGTGCAGGAAGTGGTCTGGGAGTTGCTTGGTCAAGGAGTCCTTGCCCCCGGCAAGAACTCGCTCAACCTGCATCTGCCATTCGTTCACGTGACCGAGTACGGACAACGATGCCTCGAAGAGGGAACCATCGTAGCTCACGATCCGGACGGATACGTGGCCCGGCTGCGCGCCGAGACGCGGGAAGCGATCGCGCTCGACGTGCTGGAGAGCGCTCGGGATGCGCTTCTTGCCTTCCATCGCGGCCTGTTCCGGGCCTCCCTCGTTCTCCTCTCGCGGGCTGCTTTCGAGGTCCTCGTCGAATTGTGTGATGCTCTGGAGGGCGAGGGAGACGGCACATCGGCACATCGTCGTGACGTCGTGAGTCCGGCGGGTCTCGTGCGCTGCGTGCGCGGTGCGATGGCGCAGCGGACCCTGCCGCGCGCGTTGGCCGATGAACTGGAGTGGCGACTCTCGGAGCTAGAGGCGATGGTGCGACTGGCGCACACCGAGGCAGGTGGACCCCGCGCCTTGACCGCGGACCGCGAGTCGACGCTCGGGCGGCTTCTTCTCTTCCCCGCCCAATGCCGCTTTGCCTACACTCTGCTCGAAGAGTGTCGCGGAACTCGCCGCGAGCCCGACTCGTAGCAGAGACCGCGACCCCATGCGCTGAGAAGGAGCCATTGTGAACACGAACCTGTTCGCCACGCTCTCTGCCCTCGCGGCCGGAGCGGCCATCTCCGTCCAATCCTCGCTCTCCGGCCTCATCGGGCGGACGATTGGAGTTCTCGAAAGTTCGTTCGTCATCCACTTGAGCGGTTTGTTCCTGGCAGGTGCCATCATGCTCGGTCTACGCGGGGGGAATCTCGGGGCGTGGCGCAGCGTCCCGTTGGTCGCCTATGGGGCCGGGTTCCTCGGTGTGGGAATCGTCGCCGCCATAAGCTACACGGTGCCTCGCCTCGGCCTGGCGACAACACTGACTCTGACGATCGTGGCCCAGCTGCTGCTCGGCGCGTTCCTCGACCACATCGGTTGGCTCGGCGCGGTGCCTCGGCCGCTCGACGCGACGCGGATCCTCGGCATGGCCGTTCTGCTCGCCGGCACGTGGCTTGTCGTCCGGTAGCAGGCCGCAGCCCTTCAGGAGGCTCGCCGATGACGGAGCGGAAGAGGCTGGACAGTCTGGAGGAGACGTCCCCGCACATCGGGACACTCAACGAGAAGCCTCTTCACGCGGCGCTCAAGGCATGGTATTCGGAGGACGGCGACCGCTTCGAGGTGCCAATCCTCGGATTCGTTGCGGACATCGCGCGCGGAACCACGTTGATTGAAATCCAAACGGGATCGACATCGGGCTTGCAGCGGAAGCTCGCAACGTTTCTCCGCCGTCACGAGGTGCGCCTCGTCTTGCCGGTGGCGGCTCGCAAGACGATCGTCAACGTCGGCCCGGACGGGGAGGAGCAGGAACGCCGACTCTCCCCACGACGCGCGGGAGTCGTCGATGTATTTCGCCAGCTCGTCAGCCTTGGCGAGCTGCTCGGCGACTCCAATCTCTCCGTCGACGTTGTCCTCGTCCACGAACAGGAAATCCGTCACGCACGGGCCGCGCGTGGACGAGGCAAGCGCTATGTTGTCGCAGAACGCCGGCTGGTGGAGGTGGTGGACTGCGTCTCGTTCCGTCACCCCGCCGACTTCCTCGGCGTCATCCCAGCGACCCTCGCCGAGGGGTTCACGACCGCCGACCTCGCGAAGGCGATCCGACAGCCACGCTGGATGGCCCAGAAGATCGCGTACGTGCTGCGAACGATGGGCGTTCTCCGAGTGGCTGGGAAGCGCGGAAACGCTTTCCTGTACGAGCGCGACGCGCGTTCGTAGACGAGGCGACGAGCAGCCGACACCGCCCTGCGGATACGATGGGACATCATGGGCAAAGACGCCGCACCGAAGCATCGATTGCCGGAGTACACGCTCGGAGAGGAGATCGCCAACAGCATCACGCACGGCGTCGGTGCCCTCCTGAGCTTGATCGGGACTGCCATTCTGCTCTATCGTGCGGCGCGCGACGGCACAACCCTTCATGTGGTCAGCTTCGCCGTCTACGGCTCGTGTCTCTTCCTCCTTCACCTCTCGTCGACCCTGTACCACGCGCTTCGCCCACCGCGGGCAAAGAGGGTATTCCGAGTCTTCGACCACTGCTCGATCTACCTTCTCATCGCCGGAACCTACACCCCCTTCCTTCTCCTCTCCCTGTGGGGACGCTGGGGACTGACGCTCCTCGTGGCGATTTGGACGCTCGCCATTGCGGGAATCGTGTTCAAGAGCCTATTCATTGGAAGGCTGCAGAGGGCATCCGTCCTTCTCTACGTCCTCATGGGGTGGATGATCGTCGTCGCGGCGCGGGAGGCATGGGCGCGGGTGCCTCACGCGGCGATCGGCTTCGTTGCAGCCGGCGGACTTCTCTACACCCTCGGCGTCGCTTTCTACGCGTGGAAGTCCTTGCCCTACAATCACGCGGTGTGGCACCTGTTCGTCCTCGGCGGAAGCGTGTGTCACTACGCCGCGATCCTTCTGTACCTCATGCCGCACGCTTAGGTCCGGTGGAGACTCCTGCAGCACGCCGCTAGAATGAGTCGGCGTTCACGATGGGTTTCAACCATCGTTTCTCCAGAAAAGGACTCATACCATGGCGCTTCGTTGCGGTTTGATCGGCAGCCCAGGCTGCGGCAAGACGACGCTCTACAACGCGATGACTTCCGCGGGCGCCTCGTCATTCGACGCGGCGGAACTGCACCGCGCGACCGTCGAAGTTCCGGACCCACGCGTGACGGAACTAGTCAAGCTCTACGAGCCAAAGAAGATCGTGAAAGCGTCGGTCGAAATCGCCGACATCCCGGGTCTAGCGGCGGGAGACGCCACGGCCAACAGCCGCGCGTCTCGACTCCTCTCCCACATCAAAGAAGCCGACGTGCTGATCCACGTGGTGCGGTGTTTCCCGTCGGCCGGCGGCAAGCCGAATCCGATCCACGACGTCGAGCTCATCGATCTCGAGCTGATGGCCGCCGACTCCGTCACCCTCGAACGCAAGCGCGAGCGCATCGTGAAGCGCGCCAGGACGGGCGACAAGGAGGCTGCGAGGGAAATGGCGGACTGTGAGCGCGTGCTGTCGCGGCTCCACGAAGGCCTTCCTGCGAGACAACAGGAACTCACGGCACGAGAGAGAGAGAGCATTTCCGAGTGCAATCTGATGTCTCTCAAGCCCGTCTTGTACGTGGCGAATGTCGCTACGCCGGACGACATGCAGGGCGACACCGTCGCCCTCTTGCGATCGTGGGCTCTGGAGGAACGAGCGGAGACCGTTGCGATGTGCGGAAGAGACGAGGCCGACATCAGCGAGCTTCCCGCGGGGGAGCGTGCCCCATTCCTCGCGGCCCTGGGGCTGACGGAACTCTCCATCGAGCGCCTGATCCACGCGGCCTACCTGGAACTGGGGCTCGTTGACTTCTTCACCGCAGGAGAGCGCGAAGTCCATGTTTGGACCTGCCACAAGGGCGACAAAGCCCCGGCGGCGGCGGGGAAGATTCACACCGACATGGAGGGAGGCTTCGTGCGCATGGAGATCATTCCATACGGTGACCTCATGACTCTCGGCTCGGAAGACGCCGTCGCCAAGGCCGGCAAGCGCCGCATCGAGGGCCGGGACTACGAAGTGCAGGACGGCGACATCGTCTTCGTGCGGTTCACGCCGCCGCGATCCTAGCCGTTCTCCCGCCAGGAATGAGGAAGGTCGAGCGGCTCCACGACCGCACGCCCCGTTCGAGCGTCAACCCACAGCGCTGACCTGTTCTCCATCGGCGTCCAGTGCGTGCCAAGCTCCGCGAGAGGTTCCGAGGCAACGACGATCCCATACGGAGTCTCGGCCCAGACGAGCGTGTAGTACGTACTGTACCGAGGATCCGCCCACGCGCAGAATGCCCACAGACCCGTCGGGCCGAGCAGAAGGCTGTTGAGCGAGGTGTAGTCCCGAAAGGATTCGGCGACGGACTGGAAGGCGGTGATGGGGTCCACGCGCGCCAGCAGGGGCGACATGTGGCGGAAGAAGCGCTCCGAGTCGGTCGCGCCGCCCTCGTCATCCGGCAGATCCGTGATCGTTCCGTTGTGGCAGAAGTACCACGGCTCGCCACCGACATCCAGCAAGAAGGGGTGCGAGTTAGCCTCGCACACCCCGCTGACGGACGCCCGCCGGGCGTGAAGAAGAAGCACAGACGCCGACAGGACCTGCGAAAATTCGCCGTCTTCCCAGCAGGGACGAAGGCTGCGGACGCGGGACATGCGGCCGTCGGACTCGAGCACACCTCCCCAACCATGCCCGTGTCTCCAGTGACCGAGCGAGGTGTTCTGTTCGTTCACGGCGTTCTCGCCTTGCGCCATACGCAGGAACGCGTTGGCGGCGAGACGTCCAGGGATCCCAAAGCGCGCGGCCATCATGCGGCACATAGTGGCATCGAGTGTACCCGAGGTCGACGGGTGCGGGACGCTGGGGAGACGCCCCGTGCTCTACCCTCGGCGCATGACAGGAGGGAGGGATCATGGATCAAGTTGGATTCCGAACGTACTTGGTAGAGAGGAAGGCGAGCGAGGAAGCGATCGAGCGCGCGTTCGCCGTGGCCGAGAGGTTCGAGTCCTACGTGCAGGAGACGCAGGACGTCCCTGTGGACCAGGCGCCCGCAGACGCCGCAAGGGCGTTTGCGTCCGAACTCATAGAGAGCGGCGACAACACGTACGACAACTACCTCGCGCTGGCGAGGTTCGGACGGTTCGTGGGCAGCCAGGCTGTCTTCGTGGCGATGCTGGAGATCCTCGATGGTCACGAGGCGCTTGGGAACCTCTACCGTAAGGCTGGAGATGACCTGGGCGATACCACCCGCGACCGCGTCTTCGCCGGGATTGAGGTCCCGCCTCTGGGAGTGTCGAACCTCGAGAGAGCTCGGCGCATGAAGAGAGTCGTCGAGCGTCTCGAGGCGGCCGTGGGCCACGAGCGCTGCGCCCGCCTGCTTGGACAAGGGCTGCGCGCTCTTCCCGACGAGGGGTACGCGCAGGAGCGGCGCCGCTTCGAGGAGGCCGGCGGGATCGACGAGTATCTCCGGCGCAAAGGGGACCGCTTCGTCGATGAACTCAAAGGGATCCGGGATCAAGGCGCCCTCTACTTCTCGCAGCCGATCACCGACGAGGTGATCGCGTACGTCGAAGCGCACCCCGAGATTCGCCAAGGCGTGCGCGTCGGCAACGTGCTCTACGAGGCCAAGATCCCGTACATGGCCCGTGAGTACCTCGAGGAGACCGACGCGCAGCTCCGGGCAACCTACTACTGCCACTGCCCGTGGGCTCGGGAGTCACTGCGCCAGGACGAGGCCAAGGTATCGGCCACGTTCTGCAACTGCAGCGCCGCGTTCCACCGGAAGCCGTACGAGGTCATCTTCGGTCGGAAGCTCGAGGCCGAGGTCCTGGAAACGGTTCTCGCTGGAGACCCGTGGTGCCGGTTCGCCATTCATCTCCCCGAGGGTGTCGACTGAGACTTCCAGGGGACGCTGTGTCCCCCCGTTCCGTCTCAGAGGGCGTTCCTTGGTGTTTTGGGAAGGTCCGCCGAATCAGTCGATGAGCCCGAGCGACGTTCCAACCTTGGCGAACGTTTCGAGCACGCGATTCATCTGCTCGTCCGTGTGCGTTGCCATGTAGCTCGTACGCAGAAGCGCCTTGCCTTGCGGGACTGCAGGCGGAATCGCCACATTGACGTACACGCCCGCGTCGAACAGAGCGCGCCACGCGTGCATCGTGTCCAGCGAATCACCAATGAAGATCGGGATGATTGGCGTTTCGCTTTCTCCGACGTCAAAGCCAAGATCCCTTAGGGATTCGCGCATTCGATCCGCAATGGCGTTGACGCGTTCCACTCGCTCCGGCTCACGCTCCAAGATGTCAAGCG
>Ga0315284_10011922_pt1 | contig 12384 bp, 21 predicted proteins | sample YL17G09_16_MG_FD_203696 | JGI IMG/M metagenome (GOLD analysis project Ga0315284, IMG submission 203696) | Sediment microbial communities from Yellowstone Lake, YNP, Wyoming, USA - YL17G09_16 | ecosystem: Environmental > Aquatic > Freshwater > Lake > Sediment | place: USA: Wyoming | collected...
CTGCTACACCGAGCCCGGCCCCAAGTTCCAGGGCATGGGAACGGTGACCACCTACCCTCGTCGAGGGACCTACATCTTTGACCGTCACGTCGTGAACAGCGCCGGGCAAGTGATCGAGGACAACGGTAAGCAGCTTCAGTTCAACGACGGGGGCACGGCAACGCTCTACGGCACGGTGAACTGGGAGATGCCCCTGGACTGCAAACAGATCATCGCCATCCACCGCACCTTCAACAGCAAGGAGGGGGTGGAGGCCCAGGGGGTGGCGCGAATGGTGAACCTCGCTATTCAGTTGTCGGGATCGACGATGACCTCCCTCGAATCGTTCGCCGAACGAAAGGGTGAGCTGATCGAGATCATCAACGACCAAGCACAGAACGGCGCGTACCAAATGATTACCAAGCAGGTGGAGCGCCCTGACGTAGTGACTGGGGAAAAGAAGATGGTCAGCGCGGCGGAAATCGTTCGTGTCGGAGGACGGCCAGTGCGCCAGCAGGCCTCGATCCTTGACCAGTTCGGGATTCATCTACAGCCGATGAGCATCGAGAAGCTGGAATACTCGACGGTGGTCAACGATCAAATCAAGCAACGACAAGAAGCGACGACCGCCGTGCAGGTCTCGCAAGCCCAAGCGCTGAAGGCAATCCAAGCTGCTCTCACATCAGAAAAAGAAGGTCAAGCAACGGCAGCCAAAGCGAAGTGGGAACAAGAAACTATCAAGGCTAAGGTCGTCACCGAGGCACAGCAACGCTTGGAGATTGCAACGCTTGACGCACAATCTGCCGCGCAATACAAGCGTGAGCAGATACTGCGCGGGGAAGGCGACGCGGAACGCCGGAGGTTGGTGATGTCTGCGGACGGGGCCTTGGACAAGAAGCTTGAAGCCTACGTGACGGTGCAGAATGCGTGGGCAACGAACTTCGGTGCGTTCAAGGGCCAACTCGTACCCCAGTTCAACCTAGGGGGCGGGGCCGGAGGCGGGAATGCCGTTTCCAATGTCGGGTCCCTGATCGATATGCTCTCTGCGAAGACAGCGCGGGACTTGGCAATCGATCTGAGCAACGTCGGCGGAAAGAAATAGACCATGCGCGCCGGAGGAGGTCACGCCAAAGGGGCGGGATTCGAGCGCCTCGTTTGTAAGCACCTCTCACTGTGGATCACCTCCGGCGCGAAGGAAGATTGCTTCTGGCGAAGCGCGATGAGTGGGGGGCGGGGCACGCTGCTCAACCGTAAAGGCAAGGCAGCGGGGAACAGCGCCGGGGACATCACTGCAACGGGGGAGGAGGGGCATGCACTCACAGACAATTTCTTCATCGAGTGCAAAGCCTACCGTACGCTGTCAGTAGATTCCTTCGTCCTCAAGAACTCTGGTGCGCTGTGGAAGTTCTGGGCTACCGCCACCAGTGAGGCGCTCAAGCACGGTAAGGCACCGATGCTCATTGCCAAGCAAAACGGGGTTGATCCTTTCGTACTGGCAAGGGATCGGGACATCGTGAAGTTCTTTGATATGGGAACCACCTTCCCCTTCCTTTCCCTGGGCCCTGCCCATGTTTCTTTGTGGTGGTTCAAGAGCCTGTTCCCTCTTCCGAGGAACAAACCTACAACGAGGAAGAAATGAAAGACGACGAACTGACTTTAGGCGAGCGACTGTTGCTCAAGTCCATGACCGAGCGCGGTGTGGAAGTTAAGGTAGGCCCCAATGCGACAGAGTTCTTCCGCTGCGACAGCTTTAGGGGGTGCGACAAGGTGGCACGCAGCTTGCTCGCGAAAGGGTTGCTGGAGGCCACCGTTGACGCCACGGGATTCACGAAGCTGAAAGCGAAGAAGGAAATGGGCAACATCTTGATTGACAAGAAGGGGCGTGTTTGGGTTTACAACAAGGAGGGAACAGAGAAAAGGCTAGCGGCTCCTGGCTGGGAGCAGGGGTGGCTCTTCGAAAATGTCTACGGGTGGTACGGGTGGTTGTGGCACGGTCCGACCCGTGGGTACGGCGGGTACTCAGACCTAATCGTATTGGGCTACGAACCGGATAGGGAAGAGAGGCTCGCAATCCAAGAACGGTTCAAGAATGAGCCGACCCCCGAGGGGGAGCCACTTTTCACCGACCCTTGGCTATCGCAACCTCAGGAAAGAAAATGACCACTATCCTTGTATCAGACCTCCACCTCACTGACCGTCCGATTGACGCTTACCGTTGGAAGGTGTTCCCACAAGTGGCTGAACTCTCCAGGCTGCACGGTGCAGACACGCTGCTGGTGCTCGGAGACCTTTCGGAATTCCGTGACTACCATTCTTCCAAGCTTGTGAACGCCATTGTGGACAGTTTCTACGCCTTGCGCAAGACTTCTAGCATTGATGAAGTTTTCTTCCTGCGTGGGAACCACGACGGCCTCGATCCTCAAATGCCCTACTTCCATTTCCTACGTCGACTACCGTGGGCGCGGTTCTTCGTCGAGCCCACGTTCGTGGAACGCCCCAAGGAAAACTGGCTGATGCTTCCACACTCAAGGGACCCGGACAAGGACTGGGAAGACTTGCCGCTGAAAGAGGCCACCCACATCTTCCTTCACGGCACGATGACGGGCGCGGTGAGTGAGACGGGCATGAAGATGACGGGCATCAGCAGTGATTGGTTCAAGGGCTTGACCTGCACGATCTTGGCAGGAGACATACACGTCCCGCAAAAAGTCGGGAAGGTTGAATACGTGGGGGCTCCCTACCCTATCCGCTTCGGTGATACGTTCCAGGGCAGGGCACTGGTGCTCAAGGGGAAAGGGATCATCGAGTGCCCGCTGGAGAACCTCAGAAAGGTAACGGTCCGGCTGGAGGGGACCACGTTGACAACAACCGAAGAGGTCCGCAAAGGAGACCACGTTCGAGTCATCATCGCGCTTTCAGACAGTGAGATGGGGCAGTGGCAAGAAGCAAAGAAGGGGGCCGCAGACTTTTGCAGCGCCCGGGGGGCGGTGCTGTGCAAAGTGCAACTAGAGCGCATCGAGACGCCTGAGAAGAAAGGGGGCAAGCCAAAGATCAAGCTCAAGACACGCACGCCGGAGGAGTCCCTTTCCCTCTACTGCCGCACGCAGAGTGTCGATGCAGCGTTGGAGAAGGTGGGAATGCAACTGTTGCAGGAGAACGCGTGAAACTCAAATCAATTTCCATAGAAGGCTTCCGCAGCTTCGCCTCACCGCAAGAACTGAAGCTCGAAGAAACACCTCCAGGGCTCTACCTCGTCGCAGGGATCAATGAGCTTGAGCCTGCCCTCGAAGGAAATGGCGCAGGGAAGAGTTCGTTGATGGAAGCGCTCTTCTGGTGCCTGTTCGGGAAGACCTCCCGCAACCTGAAAGCTGGGTCCATTCGCACCTGGGGGACCAAGACATGCAAGGTATCTCTTGATTGCGAAGGCTTTACCCTGACACGAAGCTCTTCCCCAAATGAGTTGCTGCTGAACGAAAGCCCTATCGAGCAGGAAGCACTAGAGAAAGAACTGCACCTGACTCCAGAGGTAATGTTGAGCGCGGTATTCTTTGCCCAGTTCTCTCCGTTCTTCCTCGACCTGACCACCACTGCAAGAATGGAAATCTACTCCGCCGCCCTGGGGCTGGGGCTGTGGGAGGTGAAGTCTGACCAAGCGAAGGACTTCACAAAGACCGCTGCCCAAGAAGCACAACAACTAGAAGTCGCACACGCCCGCCTTGAAGAGAAGGAGAAGACGCTACGCGGAATGGACTTCAGCGCGGACATTGCCGCGTGGGATGCCAAGCAAAAGGAAAAGCTTGGGAAGGCAGCCGCTGAATTGGGCAGCGTCGATTTGGAGCTTGCCCCCTTGGCAAAGAAGCACGATACCCTTGCCTCTAGCGTAGCCAAAGCACAGCGTGACTTTGAGGCCCACCAACAAGCGCTGAAGAAGGCGGCGGAGCAAGTCAGCATCGCACGCAAACAGGAAGCGCAGGTAGAGGCAGAAGGCAAGGCGATGGACCAGCAAGTGTCGGCGGCAGCGAAGGAATACGCCCGGTTCTTGAACCGAGGCGAAGGGGCATGCAAGGAGTGTGGGCAGGAGTTGGGAGAGGCACACAAGAAGAAACACGCCAAGCACTTGCAAGCTATTTGGGACGGCCTGCGGCTACAGGTATCCGCTAAGGTGCTTGAATTTACCAGGGCTCAAGCCGCAAGCAAGAAGATGGATGCTGCACATGCCACACTACTCGAAACCGTCCCTTCCCTGCCCGCGCTAGAAGCTGAACTGCGGTTGGTTGCGCAGAGCTTGGCAGCACTGAACAAGACCAAGTTCACGGCGGCGCTGGCGATGGGGGCGTTGAAGAAAGAGGTCAACCCGTTCCACGCACAGCGGGAAGCCAACAAGCAACAGGTAGAAGATGTGCGCAAGCAAGCCAAGCAGAAGAAAGCGGAACTGAAGGAGACCCGTGACCTGCAAGCCCAGTTCGAGTTCTGGATCAAGGGCTTCAAAGACGTGCGCTATCAAGTAATGCAAGAGAGCCTTGCCCAACTGAATGCAGAGACCAACGAGTGCTTGCACCAGCTAGGCCTTGAGGATTGGTCGCTAGAGTTCGGCGTCGAGAAAGAGAACAAGAGCGGGACCGTCAAGCGCGGCTTCCTATGCACTGTGCACAGTCCCTACACGGAAGAGGCGATGCCTTGGGAAGTGTGGAGTGGGGGCGAGTCTCAACGGTTGCGGCTGGCCGCACAGCTTGGAGTCTCCAACTTGCTGTGTTCAAGGATGGGGCTGGACTTCGACTTCGAGTTCTTCGACGAGCCCTCGTCTTGGTTGAGTCCAGGTGGGATCAAGGAACTGCTCACTGTTCTCCAAGAGCGAGCACAGCGCTACGGCAGACGCATCTTTGTGGCGGACCATCGCGCCTTCGACTTCACTTTCGATGGGGTGCTCACTGTGACGAAGACTGAGGAAGGAAGCATCCTTGGGGCAGTGGAAGCCCAAAGCTAGGGGGAAGGGGGTGTGGGCACGTTTTCCCTCGCTCTACCCCCGGCAGCAAGCCCCGAAATCGGCCCGTAGCAGCGTTTTCAGCGCTGGGGGCATAGCTAAGCACTAGGAAGCGTTAAGCTAACGCGCTACAGGCCCCCCTAATCGTAGTTTGACACGACTAAGAAGGAGAAGAGCAATGCTTGACACAAAGAAGATGCGCGCGTGCAGCTACCTGTTGCCCGACCCCGGTGGTGAAGTTGTGCGTGAATGCTTGTATGAGGTTGAGCGGCTAACCGCTGAGGTCCACCGGCTTTCCATGCTGTTACAAGACCTTGGTCCGCAACTGGCAAAGCACGAGCGCAACCCATACAAACAAGACGAATTGCCTCATCACGGGTTCACCGTGAGCGGCAAGATTGGGATGCCATGAGGATGTGGATTGACACCGAGTTCAACGAGTACCGTGGCGCGCTGATTTCTATGGCGCTGGTGGCGGAAAACGGCAGTGAGTGGTACGGCGTGCGCTTCTGCCACGACCCCGGCTTCTGGGTTCGAGAGCATGTGATGCCGGTGCTTGGGCAATCCCCGCAACAGGACGAAGACCTAGTCCAAGAGCTACGGCATTTCTTGGCACAGTTCGATGCGTGCCACATCATTGCAGACTGGCCCGAGGACATCAGCCACTTCTGTAACTTCCTAGTGACAGGCCCTGGGGAGCGAATCGACACCCCTCCGTTGAGTTTCGAGATTCAGCGCGACTTGCCGAACACCGCAGACATTTCGGCCGTGCCTCACAATGCGCTGGAAGATGCGCGGGCGCTGGCACGAGCAGCGACCGCAAATCGCAAGTGGTGCAAGCCGTGCCGACAAACCGGGATGGTGCATTGCAGCGACCCCGAAAACTGCGGCGGACCGTGGGACAGTCACGTACGGTGACGACGCGTGGAAGCAAGGAAAGGGTTAGCCGCCTACCCGTGAAGCGTGGCACTTTTGGAGAACACAGATGAAGTACAGCAATGCAGAGGCTTGGCAAAATCTGCTCTCGGCCAATGAGAGTGACCCGCACGGTGGCGCCGCCATGCGCTACGCAAGAAGGTGGGCCGACGCCATGGAGAAGGACATTGAAGAGGGGGCAACTGTTGCGTCGTGCGCAAAAAGCGCAAGCTACAGAGCTGGTGTCGACATTGAAGATGTCCCCAGTGCAATGGTCAACCGCGCCGTCTTGATCTTGTTCATGTGCTGGGTGCACGGCGCGGAGTTGCGCCTGTGGTTCAACCGAGACAAGCAACCAGCCGTCGAAAAAGCACCAGAGCGTGAAGCAGAGCAAGACTTCATTCCTACGGCAGCAGCAGTAATCTCCATGACCATGAGCACCTATGACGATAAGCCTTCAGAGCCCAATCCCGAGCCGTTTCAAAGCGGTGGGGGTGGAGACTTCGGTGGTGGGGGTGCAAGCGCAAGTTGGGAGAGCGACTCGTCCACCAAGAGTAGCAGTGACTCGGGCAGCAACAGTGACTCGGGCAGCAACAGTGACTCGGGCAGCAGCAGCGACTCGGGCAGCAGCAGCGACTCGGGCAGCAGCAGCGACTGAGCTAGGAGGACGAAAGATGGAAAACGCAACGGGGGCTCTTAGCTTTGACTTTCTTGGCGTTGGGCTTGCCTCCTTTGTCGTGGGGGTGGTCTTCGGTGCCCTTGTTATTTGGCTGATGCGGAATCAAAACACGCGCCTAAGGCGTTCAGGACCTTCGCCCTATGAGAAGACGAAGAAGCCTCAGTTTGAGACCCGTATCATTCGGCAGGGAAAGGTCTTCTTCATCGAGAAGCGGTACCTCGGGCCTTTTTCCTTCCAGATGCTTTTCACAGGGAACTGGCCCAACAAGTGGGTGGCGTTTTACAACGACTCTTTCACTACGCTAGAGCAGGCGAGGGAAGCAAAGCAAACCGCAGAGCTTCGTCTCGGCAGCGTCTTTAGCGAGAGCGTTGTCGTGGAGGAGTGAAATGTGGATCACCATTCTCGTTGTTCTTGTCGTTGCCATCATCCTCTCCATCTGCATCGGCGTGGTGGTGGCGTGGTTGATGCGTGACATCTAGGAGAAAAAGCAATGAGTGTAGACATCTGTTCCGGCTGCAACCAACAGTTCACAGTCGGTCACCACGGGGCGCTGGTGGAGCACTGCGCGAAGGATTTTTGCCCGTTGAGAGAGCAACTTGGATTGCCTCCCCTACTGGATAAGAAACCAGTGCCCACGACGACATCCCCGAGGTTGCAGCAATCAGTCACAACTTTTGAGGGGTGCGAAATCAAGATGAGCAACGGCCTTCCGCGTCTCGAAGTGCACTTGTCCTTGACCCCGCAACGGGTAATGGAACTGCGCACCCTGCTCTCACGCGGGTTGAATACGTGGGACGAGGGACCGAAGTGGCTCTTCGCGCTTGATGCCTTAGTTGCAGGGTGCTTGCGGGGAGGGGACCATGCTCTTTGAACTGAAACCGAGGCCTCTTGACGCCTCTGTTTTTCTTTGGCTTCCGAGAATCGTCCAATTCATCAACACCCCCCGTCGGGCTCTCATTTGGCTGGAGTACGTTCGGCGACTGGACGAACCTGGGTGTTGGCGGTACACGACAAGAGAAGGCTGGACATGGCTTGAGCATGTGGGGCACTAGCACAAAATGAAAACCAATCACTATGAAACGTTAGGTATTTCGAAGGACGCCGACGAAGCAACGATCAAGAAAGCCTTCCGCAAAAAAGCGAGCAAGGCACACCCGGACAAGGGAGGCGACGCAGAGACGATGGCAAAATTGAACGCGGCCTGGGAGTGTCTGGGCAACGCGCAGCGCCGTCTTACCTACGACAAGACAGGGCATGACGGGGAGGGGGCCACCGCAGAAGACAGTGGGCGCAACTACTTGATGGAAGCCTTCGACCGAATCCTGAACAGCGGCAACAGCGACAACGTGGTGCCCCGTGTGCGTGAAGTCCTGAACGGACAACTGTCTGAGCTGAGGCAGCAGGGGGTGCAGATCGAGGAAGGAAAAAAGAATCTTGTCCGTGCCCGCTCCAAAGTGAAGAAGAAAAAGGAGACCCCAGGGAGCATTCACCTCTACCACATGCTCATCGACAAGCGCCTGCACCAAATGGAAGCGGCACTGGTTGAACTACGGCACACAATCCAAAGCTTCGAGCAAGCGAGGCAACTGCTCGAAGAGTACGAGTCCGAACTTCCCACGATGTCAACAACCACCTCCATGTTCCAAACAGGGGGCGCCACTTTCTTCATCAGGAGACCAACATGAAAACCACTTCCGTTCTGCTCTTCCCCCTCTCCACAATCTGTAGCGCCCTCGATCTTGCCTACGGACTGCACTGCGCGAGTGCGGTGGTGCTGCAAGCGATCATCGTAGGGGGCAAGCCACGACAGCACCGCTACACCTTCATGCCTCCGGGTTACGGGGGGTCGCGGGTTGCGTTTGCGGCGTTGAAGGATCGGTTCGATTTCCAGGGCTAGGAGCAGGACATGAAGATCATAAGGAGGAGCGCCGCTTCCGAGACTCCGTTGTGGGTGTTTTTCAAACGCAACCTGCCACCCACATTGGTGTGCGAGGAACGGGGTGATGGATACGGGACGATCTACGAAATTCACGTCAAGCGAATACTCGAAGACCCAAGTCTGATGGAGCGCTTTGCGAATTGGTGCAGTGAGGGAATTGCCGTCGTCGGGGCTGATTCCGTTGAGCTGAGACACCCAGAATACTTTTCTGACTTCGAAGACATCATCCGCAAGTACGAAGCGACTGGCGGGAATTGTGTGACGTTCACGTATTGGGAATCTTGACGGTGTCATGCCGCTGACTGAAAGGAAACGATGATGAGAATCCTCGCCGAGCGAGACTACAAAGGTTACCTGATCCGCTTCTTCCTTGGGAAACACTGGGCCGAGGTTGCTTACATCAAGCTCGGACTGAGCGGGGTGCAGGCCGAGCTTGAGTTCCCTTCCGACTGGCACGAACAACGCGCTGCGTGGGTGCGACTCGGCTTTGGTTTGTTCAAGGTTTGCTTTTGCTTCCCCTGGCCTTGGGTTGTTCCTGATGACGGGCAGTGCTCAGGCCCAACATTTGGCTTCTGCTTATTCAGTGATGGCTTGCACTTGCACTGGGGCAAGACCCACGGCAAGCGGGACGACCCCTTCACGATCATCGACATGCCCTGGCAGTGGCGGCACCGAGAGCACAAGGTACTTACGGCACCGGAGAGCCACACGTACCTTTACACGCTTCGCTCTGGTGAAGTGCAGAAGCGTGTTGCCACGATACAAGTTGAAACCTACTCCTGGACCCGCCCCTGGCTCCCGTACAAGATGTCACGCCAAAGTATCCGCGTTACCTTTGACAAAGAGATCGGTGAACGCACAGGCTCCTGGAAAGGAGGGACGATGGGCTGCGGCTACCAAATGCTGCCCGACGAGTACCCACTAGATACCTTGCGTCGAATGGAAAGGGACAGGAAGTTTTGACCTTGCCGCATAGGAGGACAGCATGCCCCGCAGTAGGTACCCGTCACTGTACGAGCGCTTGGTTGCCAACAGCATCAAGCCCGACGATCAAAATGAGAATGGTTGCTGGGTTTGGGTACGAAAGTTGCGCAAGGGGTACGGGCGGTTGAACGTGTGGCGAGATGGCAAGTCCCGTTCCTGCACAGCCCACCGCTTGATGGAGGGAGTGTTCCTGCGCAGGCCGTTGCGGCTGGATGAAACCCTCGACCACCTCTGCGGGTGCTGCGCCTGTTGCAACCCCGATCACTGGCAGGGGGAAACCAACGCCCGCAACTCCCAACTACGCCAGCACCGTAGGGGGAACCAGCGGAACGGCGCTATCAGCACCCCCCTACCGCTTACCGCTGCTGAAGACCCCCTACAGCGTGCAGCAGACGATGCGTGGGACGGGGTTGGGAGCGTGATCTGCGAAAGTGACACCCCATGCCCCTTCTAAGACCCCAGCAACAAGCGTCAAAATCGGCCTGTAGCAACGTTTTCAGCGCTGGGGGCATAGCTGACTAGCCGGACGGGGCTACAAACGCTTGTAGGAGGCCCCTAAACTGGGGGGCGTCTACGGGTTTTCCCTTACATCAACAAAAGGACGAGGAGTTCGAATGAGGTACCTGATTCTCAAGAAGCAAAAAGGCGAAGGGTGCGACTACACCATTGGTTGTGGGATGACCTACTCTTTTGAAAACTTTGACGGGCCACTGGATGACGCCATCCAACACTTCACGCAAAAGATCGCCTACCCAAATGGCTTTCAAGAACGACTTGCGATTGACGGCGACAACGCTTTGACTGAGGTTTGGGTCGTACCGGCAGATGTTGCTGTATCCGTGGACCTTGCTGTGATTCGCACAGCACACAAGGCGATGTGTGAAGCATCCGAAAGACTTGCTGAGGACGAGAAAGAGAAAGCCGAGTTGGAACGCCTAACAAAGAAGTGGGGGCCCAAATGAGCTTTCATGTGCCGGAACCTTACCGCCTCACCCGAAAGGATCACCCTCTGGCGAGCGACTCGACATACGGAAACAACGGCTGCTTCATCCTTATCCTGCATGAAAAGAAAGACATCGCCTACGACACACACCTGTCAAGCATCCACATCATCGCCAGTGACGGAGGGGGGTGGGAGCACGTGAGCGCGAGCTACCCAAACCGCTGCCCGACCTGGGATGAGATGTGTGCGGTGAAGGATATCTTCTGGGACCCCGAAGATGTGGTGATGCAACTGCACCCCGCAAGAAGCCAACACGTAAACATCCATGATTTTTGCCTCCACTTGTGGAGGAAGACATATGGTGAACCGATCCCAGTCCCGCCTTCCTACATGGTGGGACCACGCGCCGCGTTTTCTAAGTCCTAGGAGCACACGAGATGCGAACCATCATTGCAGGAAGCAGGGGGTGCACGGACAAGAGGGAACTGCTTGCCGCGCTAGCTGAGTGCGGTTGGACACCGACCGTCGTAATCAGTGGCGCAGCACCGGGTGCAGACACGCTAGGAGAAGAGTGGGCCAAAAAGTTCAACGTCCCATGCGAGCGCTACCCGGCGGATTGGAAGCGCCTCGGGAAATCGGCGGGGCATCAACGCAACCAACAAATGGCAACGGCTGCGGAGGCGCTAATCGCACTTTGGGACGGCACGAGCCCCGGTACACACCACATGATTACCGCCGCAAAGCGCAGAGGCTTGCGCATCCACATCTACATGACGAACGCAAAGGAAGACGAAACATGAAGAGAACAATACTTGAAGCAGTGGTAGGGTCAACCGTGCACGGCACTTCCGTGAAGGACGGCCTTGAAGACCTGGACTTGATGGCGGTGATGCTAGAAGACCAAAAGACGTTTGCGGGGTTCAACGCCACAGACACCTGGGTATCCCGCACCAAGCCCATGGGCGTGCGGTCCGAAGCTGGAGACGTAGACTGGGTGGGGTACGGCTTGCGCAAGTACCTGAACCTGGCGTTGAAGGGCAACCCCTCGATCCTCTTGCTGCTGTTTGTGCCTGCCTCCGCCATACAAGAAACAACCGTTTGCGGAGAAGAGCTACGCGCACTGGCACCAGACATCGTGAGCAAGGCCGCTTACATGCCTTTCCGTGGCTACATGAGGCAACAACACGAGCGCTTGCTGGGACTGCGCGGGCAGCGAAACGTGACCCGCCCAGAGTTGGTAGAAGCCCACGGGTATGACACCAAATATTCGGCGCACGTGGTACGCCTCGGACTGCAAGGCGAGGAGTTACTGCTCACGGGTCGGCTCTCGTTGCCGATGCAGGATGAGCAGAGAGAGCTTTGCGTCAAGATACGAACGGGAGGCTTTTCTTTGGCGGAGGTGTCGACGGTAATCATCGACGCTGAACGCAGGCTCGATGCCGCTTTCTTGGCTTCCCCACTGCCCGAGCGTCCGAACACCGCGAAGGTGGAGCAATGGATGCTCGACGCCTACTTGACGTACTGGGCACGGGATTCCGCGCAAACACTTTTGGAAGAGGAAAGAGCTGAGGCCAAGCGTCGCGGCCAAGAACTGCACGCGAAGATTCGAGTGGAATGACTCTTAACAGCACGAAAGGAGATGGTGATGGCAAAGAAGGTATCAGTTGAGCTTCGTCTTCCAAAGGAAGTGGGAAAAGAGGAGTGAGCAAAGTGGAAGGCTGGCAGAAAGAAAACGTGGTGATCTACATCTGCGTCGTGGTGATGGTGCTTGGCCTTTTTGCCATGAGCCATAGCTGGTTCTCACTAATCCCAATTGCGCTGATGTTCTGCATCAACACCCCTCCCCCCTCAAAGTAGGAGATGCGAATGAGAAAAGCGATCAAGCTCAACGACGCCCTCGGCAAGACGGTGGACGCTGTGGCGTTTTCTTCAGACCTCCGTCAACTTGTCTTCACGCTCAACGA
>Ga0315284_10011923_pt1 | contig 12383 bp, 17 predicted proteins | sample YL17G09_16_MG_FD_203696 | JGI IMG/M metagenome (GOLD analysis project Ga0315284, IMG submission 203696) | Sediment microbial communities from Yellowstone Lake, YNP, Wyoming, USA - YL17G09_16 | ecosystem: Environmental > Aquatic > Freshwater > Lake > Sediment | place: USA: Wyoming | collected...
GAAAATACGACGCTGTATCTAAAACTGCTGAAGTAAAAATGAATCGCATAGTAACAAATGAAGATGGAATTTTAAATTTAGAGACAGAAATTGGAACATATTGCATATTAGCTGAAGAAAAATACACGATTAAAGATTAATGAAAGCGAAATTTATATACGAGGCATTTACAGACGAGGAATCAGATCCAATAGCTGATATGGGTATTGGCGGGTATTCTTGGAAAACTATTTCTATGGGGGCTGTAATTAAAGTTAGACCTGATAGAAGAAGTGTAACATCATTAACTAAAAATCAATCCGGACAGTTTACGGATGCTCGTTCAGGTATGCAATTACGTGATCATCATTATATGTTAGTAACGGCAGTATCAGATTTAACATCAAATAATAAAAAACGAATTTCATTTAAAAAATATAGTGATGATAAAGATGGTGAAGAGGCCAGAGAAATATGGTTGGCCGGTGGAAAATTAGGATGGGGCGGTATGGCAAATACAATGGAAATTGGTGAAAAATCTTTTGATAATCGTTTCTTTATTGTTAAAAACGGATTTAAACAAAATATAGATAGATAATTTAATGAAACTAGTTAGAGAACATATATACGAAGCGTTTAGAGCCGAATCAGATCCTATTGCTGATATGGAAATTGGCGGTATTCATCAAATTAAAGAGTGGCTCAAAAATCAATTAGGAGAAACTGCAATGAAAAACATGCATGTTAATGTGCACCCTGATGGTATTATAGATGTAGATTACAGTATTAATTTTGAGCATATTGGCAATTTTCCAGAATATATTCAATTTGGTAATGTACGCCACGATTTTCAAATTACAGATAGCCCAGATTTTTATGATCTTCGAGGATTTCCAAAATATGTAGGAAACGATGTAATATTACGAAATGTAGGAAGACGCATATCAGAAAAAGAAATACGTGAAGTTTGTGAGGTTAAAGCCGATGTAATTCTTACAGATATTAAAACCCACATGAAGAAAAAGTCACAAGAAAAATACAAAAGATTAGGGCCAATTAAAGATCGACCATCTCCAGAAATAAATGATAAAACACCACATTTACATCAAAAATATTCTCGTGGTTATCAGCTTTGGAAAATCCTTGAATATATTTTAAAGGCTGGCAATGAAGGAAGAAGATACAGCGAATTGGTTGATTATGATACTAATTTTAAAGGCTTAAACTATAAACGCAGAACCTTTAGTACTGGCATGTTTAATGTGCTTAAAGGAAATACAGATAAAAATCATCGTAAAACTTTTCATAGATATGTATTAAATAACGCCGGTTATGGTTTTTATAATCGTTATAAGCGATATTTTGATGACGGAATAGATTTTTCCGAACCTAAAAAAGATGAAGGAATAGAATATTAATGAAAAAAGTTAAAGAAATATTATACGAGAAATTTATAGAAACATCAGATCCTATTAAAGATATGGACATAGGTGCTTTAAAAGTATTTGCTATTACAGTTGATTTGGCTGATGAAGAGTGGCAAATAGGACAGGGTGTTGATATAATTATAGCGAGATCAAAAAAACAAGCCAGAGAGATTTGGAATAAGTCGTGCAGAACTGAATATTTTCAAAATTCTAAACCCGTAATTTCTGAAATAAAAGAACTTGATATATCCAACAAAGGTTATTATCATATACAAGATGCTCATGTAGAATAAAATGAAAAGAGTTAAAGAAATATTATACGAAAAGTTTAATGATAAATCTGATCCTGTAAGAGATATGGGTATTGGAGGAATCAACCCAGGAAGAATACGTTCTACTCTCAAAAAGGAATATCGTGAAAAATTCGTAAAAACTTTTAAAGACGCCCTATTAAACAAAAATGTAACTGGAACGTTTAATCAAACTTTAGTGGTTAAGGACGGTAGTATTAAAACCGGAAAGGGCTGGGGAAAATATACTATACATGTTGATAGAATTAGCGAATTTGATGAAGATTCTGCAGCTTTAACTGTATTTGATGAAACAGAAAAAACATCATACAATATTCCGTATAGTGATGAAAAAATCTTTATAGAGGAATGAAATTAGTACGAACTATATTATATGAAAAATTCTCTGAAGAAGGAGATCCTGTACGTGATATGGGTATTGGAATCAAAAAACAAATTGAAGAATTTATTCGTGAATATGATTCCGAAGATGATGTTGAAAGAGGATTCCTAACTCCTGCTATGTTTATTGCCGAAGTTTCTGATTTAAATGATGAAGTTAAAAAAACTTACATCGAATATCTTATGCAACAAGGTGATGAAAATATTTTTGATTGGGAAGAAACCCACGTTCAACGTATGCTAGATTGTGGTGTAGAATTTTTTCCTAGCTTAAAATATTTTCCTGATACTAAATTCAAATTCAAGAAAACACCAACCGATTATGTTCTTATGTGTAATGATTGGAATGATTTTTCTAATTATTTTGAATTACGCGGTGATATTGATGAAAATTTTATCGATAAAGTATTAAAAGCAGAAGGATCAAGATATTTTGAATATTTGAGAAATAATTTTGATATGACAGATATTTTAGATTCATTGGATAGTAATGATCAAAATGAAATGTTTGCATATTTACAACCTCTATGCATTAAAAAGGTTGAAGCTTTCAATGAGGCAGAAGATCTTCATGATTTGTTCCGTATGCTTGAAAGTGATGATTCATTTTCTATAACATTAATAAAAAGAGCTGTGGCAAATTCTTTTGGCGCTCAAATGGCCTCGAATGAAGAAGAAGCTTGTAGAAAAGATATTATAAATGCTATTACTTTTCATTTTAGAATTACAAAGCCGACTTATAAAAAAGAAAAGCTTTACATGAATATAACACAAAAAGGTCTTACGAAATTCTTTTTATCATATTATTTAAAAGATTACGGAATTCCTTATGAAATGGCAAGATACGGATATGCTAGTAACGAACCATTCAATATGGATTTTTTCGTTGAAGAATTTGAAGCCATAATGGAAGATTAGTTAAAAATGTGTTAAATTGAAACTCATTACACTTCACTTCATATAAAACAAAAAAAGCATATATGGAGTTTAAACTAACACAAATAGATCCTCACACATGTTCCATTGAAGAATTAGAAGCTGAAATAGCTCGTCTTAAATCACTTAAAGAAGAATACTTCAATCTTGAACAATCAATAAAGATTTTTATCAATTCAGTATACGGAGCAACAGGTTCCGCATATTTCAGCTGTTATAATGTTAACGTAGCAGAAGCAGTTACACTTCAAGGCCAAGATGTGGCAAAATATGCAAGCAAATCAATTGATGAATATTTCTTTGAATATTGGCATAATGATCATGAGATTCATAAGATAATGGGTTTAACCCACGTTAACAAATTAAACGAAAAGACACTTACAATTTACATGGACACAGATTCATGTTATGTTACATTTGCTCCGGTGTTACTTTCATGTGATTATAAAGGTGACCAAGTTGATTTCATTCTCAAGATTAAAGAATTAAGACTTAATTCATATCTTAAAAAGAAATTTGAAGAATACGCTACAAAATATAACACCAAAAATATACAGGATTTGGAATTAGAGAAAATTTCATATTCTGCAATCATGGTCGCAAAAAAGAAATACATTCTTGATTTAGCATGGAAAGAACCCGGTGTTAGATACAAACCTCAAGAAAAGATTAAATTCGTAGGTGTAGAAATTGTTCAAGGATCAACTCCAAAATTTGCAAGAAAAGTTCTTAAAGAGTTAATAAAATTGGCATGTACACAAGGAAAGGATCTTCAATACGCTGATGTTGTAAAGAAATTAAAAGAATATAAGAAAGAATATGTTCTTCAAAATCCTGAAGATGTTGCAAAAACCCAAGCATTAGGTGATTACGAAAAATATTGTTTAGAAGATAAAAGAGAAGTTCGTTTAGCACCAAAATGTGGCCAAAATGTTAGAGCTGCTGCAGTTTATAATCACGTAATATTGAATAGCCCTAAATGGAAAACAAAATATAATCTTGTAAGAACTGGAGATAAGGTTAAGTATTATTACACTAAAGATGAAAATGAAGTATTCGGATTCCTCCCAGGAAACTTTCCTTATGAATTTGCGCCTGAAGTAGCATACGATATACAATTTGAAAAAACTATAGTGGAGCCATTTAATAGAATTTTAGTGGCAATAGGATTTAATCCAGTCCCAGGAAATTTGATTTACGCTAAAAGTTTATTTTAATATGATTTTAAAATATTTAAATGATATTTTTGCTTTATTTTTATTGCTAAACCCATGGATTTGTTTAGTACTATTTGTATTATACATTGCATTAGATGCAATATATTCGAATTATGTTTTTTCACTTAATAGATTGCACCCATCTAATTCAGCGCATTTTAGCGCGGTATTAATATTTTTAACAGGATTGGCAACATTTGAATATGTACATAATTTGTGGTATTTATTGCCTATGTGTACAGGCGCATGGATAGGATCATATATATCTGTTACAATTGAAAAAACAAAAAAGAAAAAACGAGCAGCTGCGAGAAGATTACTTAAAAAAATTATTTGACATATAAAATAAATGAGAACACTTAGATGTAAATGTGGAGAAGGAATTGCTTGGACAACAGATAATTTTCAGGATTGTCAAGGGTGTGAAAAATGCCAGACTACATACGCCGACCATCAGGATGGTCATAGACCATTACAGCCTCATATATGGAAGATTGTATACAATCCAAATACGGGAAAGCCATATAAACGATGCGAAAAATGTTATAATGTAGATGAAAAATCTTACAAAAAATCTTGTCAAGAATCAAATAAAAAAAATATGAAAACAGGAGAAACAAAATTAAGCGAAGTTATCGACTATATACGCGGAGCCAAAGTCGGTGATATAATAGCTCGAAGAAATCTTATGGATTTTAGTAATGGAAGTTCAACAGTAGATAATTATCGTAATTATTTAACACATGCTGGATATTTACGAATAAAATCAAGAGGGCTTTATGTATACATAAAAGAAATTCCGTGGAATTTAACTTACACCCAATTAGTTAAGCAGGGTTATCCTAATAGCGATTGGACAAAAAATCGTTAAAATAAATGACCTGAAATTTTTTTATTTCAGGTTTTTTGATTATATTTAACAAACAAAACATGAATTAATGAAAGAAGAAAGACAAAACATACAAGAATTGCTTGACAAATTAACCCCAGAAGTAATTGCAGAAATGCAAAAAATTTGGTTCACGGCAGATTTACATCAAGGCCACCCAAAAATTGTGAATATTTGCAATCGTCCAACTACAATGGAAGACCATGATAACTTCCTTATTAAAGAAGTTTTCAATAAGTATGTTCAAAAGAAAGACGAAGTATACATTCTTGGCGATTTATCAATGGCCAAAAGAAAAGATGCCGAAAAATTTATTGCCAGAATGAATGGAAACAAACACCTCATTCTTGGCAACCACGACAAGAACATATCACATCTTGGAAACTTCAGTGAAATAACACAAATAAAAGATTTTACATTCTCAAGAGCAGGATTGAATATTCATATTGTTTTATGCCATTACCCGATGGCATCATGGAACAGAAAAATTCATGGTTCATGGCATCTTTATGGCCACGTTCATGGAAGATTTCAGAACACAGGATTATCATGGGATGCAGGTATTGACAACCGTGCAATTGCCTGCGGAGTTTTTGGATGGATGCGTCCAATTAACTTACATGAAGTATGTCTTATCATGAGTGAAAGACATCTTATAGGTGCTGATAAAGATATGACAGAGTTTGCGGCAAGCATGGAATAAATAAAACAAAAACTATGCAAATATCTGCCGGATTAGTAGTCATTTATGATAACAAAATTTTATTGGCACATCCTACAGGCCAGAAATGGTTTGAATCATACAGTATACCGAAAGGCCACGTTGAAGATGGTGAAGATTATCTAGACGCGGCCATTCGCGAGACTAAGGAAGAGTTAGGAATTGACATAAACGAAGAACAAATTAAGCTCGATACAGAAGGATATATAAATTATAAAGATGAAAACGGCACAATTTATAAGCGTGTTTATTTTTACGTTGTAAGATTAAATAAGCCAGTAACGGTAGATAAATCTAAGTTACAAAAAGATGAAATAGATTGGGCAGGATTTTTATCAAAGGAAGAAGCGGCAAAAAGAATCTTTTGGAGATTCAAACCTCTTTTGACCTACTTAAAATAATTTAATATCTGTGAAACTTGTAAGAGAATCATTATTCGAAAAATTTTCTGAAGAAGGCGACGCCATTCATGATATGGGCATAGGACTATTGCCTGAATACGAAAAAAAATTAGCAGAAAAATATAAATGGTCTAGAGATGCTATTGAAGATGCTAAAGATCGTATGAGAGTTAGAGATATCATTGATAAAGCCAAAGGAGATAGCAATAAAGAAAATAAACTTGCAGAAACAATGTGCAAATTAATTGGAGATGCTAAAAAGGCTTATAGACGTTATCTTGCTGCAAAAGGTGCTCGTGGTTCAAATTGGGAAGTAACAAGAATATTTTTAAGAAGAGCAGCAGATCTTGCTGGAATAAAATAATTGCTGATAATGAAATTAGTAAGAGAACAATTATACGAAAAATTTGTAGAAGATTCAGATCCTATTCATGATTTGGGAATTGGCCAAAAACCTGATGCAAAAGATATTCAACGAGTTCAAGATATTCAAAGAAAAGCAAAAGGAAAATCTTATAAAGAAGCTGAATTGGCGGAAACTATGTGTAAACTTATCAAAGATAAAGAAAAAGCATATAGACGTTATTTAGCAGCAAAACAAGTAGGTGGAGAAAAATGGAGGGTTGCTCAAATTTTTCTTGAGAAAGCTGTAGAACTTGGACAGGGTGAAGCTGTAAATGTTAAAACACAAAACGTTGCAGATGAAAAGAAAAGATATGAAGCGGAACTTGAAAGAAAGAGAGCTATTGTAAGACCATTCGCTGAAAAATACGTAAAACATCTTAACAAAGTATTTGGAATAGACGCAAGAATAAGTACAATGTCTCCCTATCCTTATGAAAGCAATAGTGGATTATTTGTTGATCTTCCATATATAGAAGGCGCAAGTTATTCCGGCTATTCATCGGGAGGTCCTGAGAACGTAACAAATTATAATAAAAGAACGTTAGGTCCTAAAATGTCAAGAATAGCAACTTTAACAAGGGGACATCATGTAGGTTTGTATAAAAACGGTGGAACATATTACGCTAAATTTCCATTCTCACAATTTGTAAAATAAAAATAATTCACTATAAATGAATACTCAAAATATAAATGAAGCAGCTGGCGCATTAGCAGGTTTACCGAAACATTGGATAAAATTTTTAGTTGCTAGACACGGTAAAGAATATGGCCAAGATATGGCTGGTGAGCATAGTAAAACCACTCGTCTTAAAGGCGGAATTAACCCAGGTTGGATTAAGCATGCTTTAAAAGATCCGAATAATATGGCAGTTATAGGCCGAAAAGATGGCCAACCTATTTTTATGATTGCAAAACATGAAAACAAAACTACAAGATTCCGTTTCTTTGAAGTTGAGAAAAGTGAAGGAAATTATGATTCAAAGGGAAGTTCTTATAGAACTGGTGGAAGACGTAGAGGACACTATGTTACTAGCGATTCATTCACAATTGCTGAAGTTATCGATATAATTGATAAAATGATGACTGATCAGGCATTTGAAGATTTATATGTTGAATCAATAACAAAAGATCCAGAACGAGATACTCGAAGAAAATATCGATCAGAATTACGTGGCAAAAAGGAAGATCCATTAGCCGCAAGTAAAAACTATTATGGTGAATATTCACAAAACGTTGCAACAAGAGAAAGAGCTAAAAAATATTCTGCAATGAAAAAACCTATAATAGATGCAAAAGTTGATGCAGAAGTTCAAAAAATAAAAGATCAAGTTGCATCAGTGCTTGATGGTGTTCTTAAAAAGATTGTAGAAGATGCTAAACGAGGCTATACTCATAGTGTTACTAAAAGCACACTTGCAAGTAATCTTGCAAATGCCTTAGATATATCTGGTCTATCTAATATTGCAGCAGCTTATTCAGCTGTTAAAACGGATTACAGTTCAGACAAACCTCATGTAATGGCAAAGAATTTAAAGAAAACAGGATTAGCATAATATATCCTAAAATACGAAACTTTTTGGCCATAGTGTAATAAAATAAATAAACAAAATATTAGACTATGGCCAAAAAAATGCCCGTTAACAAGAGCTCTGATGATAAAAAGAGTTCATTTTCTGAGCTTAATGACATGTTAAGCAAATTTTCCCCGGATGGTGCAATTATAGACGACAGCGTTTATGCAAAAATAGACGAATGGATTAGTACAGGTTCCTTCATATTGAATGCCGCGTTAAGTGGTTCATTATTCGGAGGTATGCCTAATCGTCGTTCATTAATGTTTGCAGGAGAAACCGGCACAGGTAAAACGTATATCGCAATGAGTATTGTACGAAGTGCTCAAGCATTAGGTTATTTCCCCATTTATTACGATTCAGAAGGATCTATTGATGTTGAGTTCGTTAAAAAACTTGGAATCGATACAAGTAAGTTTCGTCTTGAAGCAGTAACAACTATTGAAGAATTTGCAACCTTAGCTGCAAAGTTAAATGAAACGATTGCAGAGATTAAAAAATCTGGAAAAACTCCACCTAAAATTATCGTTGTTCTCGATTCTCTTGGAAACTTATCTTCAACTAAAGAAAAAGAAGATACAACTTCTGGTTCTGGAAAACGAGATATGACCAAACAACAATCTATACGTAGAATGTTTAGAGTTATAGGAAATGATTTTGCTAAAAACGCAATTCCTTTTATAATCAACAACCATACTTATGCATCTATAGGTTCATTCATCCCAGGACAAACTATATCTGGAGGCGGTGGAGCAATGTTTAACGCATCTATCATATTTACACTTACAAAATCAAAACTTACTGATAAAGATTCAGAAGATCATGTAAAGAAACAAGGATTAGATCAATATACGAAAGTAGGTATTGTAGTAACAGTTCATCCTTTCAAACAAAGATTTGCTCGTCCTATTAAAGTTCAAATTCATATTCCATTCTATAAAAAGCCTAATCCTTTTGTAGGTCTTGAAAAATTCGTTACATGGGACACGTGCGGAATTGTAAGAGGAAACATGATATATGAAAAAGAGTACAACAAATTATCTGCAGCAGAACAAAAGAAATGTTTTCCCTTTGAATCTGAAATAGAGAAAAAAGGAGACATGGTAAAAGTAACTGCATACGCCCAGCCAAAAGATACAGCTCGTAAGTTAGTTTGTAAACATTTAGATGGCGAAGTTCCTATTTCAGAACTTTACACATCAAAAGTATTTACTGAAGATGTACTTCGTCAATTAGATGAGAATATTATTAAAAAGACATTTATGCTTCCAAGCATTGAATCATTGGAAGATCTTGCAGAGGTTACTGGAGATTTACTTGATAATGTTGAAATGGGAGACGCTAATACTGAAGGCAATGAATTAGATGGTCTCGTTTCAGGAGATTCTGATGATATGCCGACATTCATTCCTGAAGACTAAATCTTTTAACAATTTATTAAAGGTCTGTAGCAAAACTATGGACCTTTTTTTCGTTATAAAAACAAACACTCTTTTTATGAAGCCCATAAACGAAAAAGTCGTTAAAATAAAAAACCTTATCGGAATTATTGATAATCCCACCCTTGAAGATCTTTTGTATGAGATCGTTTCTTTTTTAGATAGTGAACGAAGATATGATGGTGAATTTAAGATACGAGATGTATTTCTTAAAACACGAGTAAGAATTACATCAGATCTTTACGATGATGTAGATAAATTATGCGACATGGGATATATTGAAAAGCTAAAGTATTCTAATTATCGTGTGACTAAACATTTATGGGAAACTTGAATATAAAATAAAAACTACAATATGATTGCAGCTTATCAAGAACAAATTTTTTATCATTACATCTTAGGCAATCCAATCTTTCTAAACACAGCAAAACCGGATTTTTTTACAAATCAAAATGTAAGAGAGATATTTGAAATTGCCAAAGAGCATTCAATACGTTATAAAGAACCACCTACAAAAGAGCAAATGATTCAACTAATCCAAATTAAGGGATTAGGAGAAAAGTTTACTAATGATATGGTTGAGGGTCTTTATAATGCAAAACAACTTTTAGGCCAATATGATAATTCGTGGTTAGAAAATAATGTAGGTCCCTGGATTCAAGTAAGGAACCTCGATAATGTTATGCGTAAAGCAATCGCATACATGAAAACTACAAAAGTAACTGCAGATAATGCTAGTGAAGTAGTTGAGAAAGTAAGACACATGTTATCTTCTGAAACAGTTGTTGATTTTACTTTTGATTTAGGAAAAGATTTTTTTGATCCCGCATCTCACTTACAAACAAGATTAGCCAGAACATCTACAGGATATGATTACATAGATTTATGCACCAAAGGAGGATATTGGAAAGGATCACTTATGGTGTTATTTGGCATGCCCAAATCTGGTAAATCAATGTGGTTGTGTAATATGGCAGCGAAATCAGTTCAACAAGGATATAACACAGCTTACATAACATGTGAATTACAAGAGGAACTGGTAAATATGAGAATAGGAGCAAATTTACTTAATGTTCCATTGGATGATTATGAAAAATTTACAGAAGATCAACCTTTACTTAAACAAAAACTTACCACATTAAGACAAAGATCATTAAAACCTCTTGGTGAATTACATGTGAAAGAATTTCCATCATCAACTGCTTCGGCAAATGATATGGCAGCTTATTTGTTAAAAGCACAGGAAATGTTAGGATATAAATTCGATAATATATTTATCGATTATCTCAACATTATGAAGAATTGGCGAAATCCAAATAGCGAAAACACCTATATAAAGATTAAACAAATATCTGAGGATATAAGAGCTATGGGCCAACAAAACAACTGGGCTATAATTTCTGTAACTCAAACAAATAGAAGTGGTTGGGAATCAAACGATTTAAGTATCACATCAGTTGCAGAATCTGCAGGTTTATTACACACAGTTGATATCCTGTTTGGTATTGTAACTAATGCAGAAATGAAAGCAAGAGGAGAATACTTCTTAAAATGTTTGGCAAATAGAGTAGCAGGATTTGAAAATACGAGAAAACGATTTACAATGGATTGGAAACATGCAAGAATTGAAGAAGATAGAAATTCACCAATTCAAGATATGGAATTTTTCATTAATCAAGTTTCAGCAGGACATAAACATCCAAGAGGACAAAGATCAACATCAGTAGATATGCATACTGCAATAAGTCAAGGAACAACACCATTAGAACCAGTGCCCGATATAACAGTAAACACTGATTTTGATGAAATTAATATAACAGGAAATAATTTATTTTAATATGAAAGAAAAGAAAGAAGGCGAACATCGAGAAGATAAGATCATTAACAACTCGTATAATCAAGGGGAACAAACCTACGAAGATTTTGGCGCCGTAATGAAAGTTCATGATAGTGTTTTATCTTTATATGACGATCAATTAGGAGAAAATATCATAGAAAATCGAACACTTAAAATGTTGGATGATGAAATGTATGCAATATTTGAAGCTTCTCCTTATTTTGAAAAGTATAAAAAGCCAAAACGAGCAGATGGTAATGATAGAATAAAAATGTATTACTATTTTAAACAAAGACTCTTAGAACAAAAGAAATACACAAACATGGAAATATTCATTGCTTTTGCAGAATTCTTCCAAGTTAATTATGATCAACTTTATTCAGAAGTAGGTGTTTTAGATAAAGAAGGCTTATTAAGAGAATTGAATCAAAAGTATGGATTATCAAATCGAATAAAAACAAAACGTTTGTTCTAAAATAAAATAACAAAACGATATGAGTGATCTAAAAAATTACAAACTTGAAACTCAAACCATACAATATAAACGCATATTTTTATTATCTGATTTACACTTTGGAGTAAGAGCCAATTCACTTGAGTGGCTCTCTAATCAAGAAAGTTTCTTTCGAAACTTTTACATACCATATCTTAAGAAAAATGTTAAAAAAGGAGACATTCTTTTTATTCTTGGAGATTGGTTTGATAATAGACAATTGCTGGACATATATGTAATGAACACATCAATTGATATTGTGATTGAATTGGCAGATATTTGCCCGATTTATTTCTTAACAGGAAACCACGATATCTATAAAAAATACGATACAGATGTTAACTCTATAGTTGCGTTTAAGTATATTCCTAATGTT
>Ga0315284_10011926_pt1 | contig 12381 bp, 17 predicted proteins | sample YL17G09_16_MG_FD_203696 | JGI IMG/M metagenome (GOLD analysis project Ga0315284, IMG submission 203696) | Sediment microbial communities from Yellowstone Lake, YNP, Wyoming, USA - YL17G09_16 | ecosystem: Environmental > Aquatic > Freshwater > Lake > Sediment | place: USA: Wyoming | collected...
CACAACAGGCGCGGGCATTGCGCTCGTGAAATAACCATATCCTCGTACAACATTTGACGTAATTGGCGCTGATTCTGTGCTTGCTGCGTTACCAAAAATAGATGGCACTCCTTGACGCGGCACACCTAATGCATACGCGGTTGCAGTAAGTGATTGCACTGGAGATGTATTGCCACTATTTATAGCTGTGCCGCTGCCAGCAGCTTCATCCCACTTGTACCATAATGTTCTTGCAGATGAATTTGTTCTAAGTGGACCTGCGCCAGTTGCTCCAGTTGCGCCAGTTGCTCCGGTAGCACCAGTTGCTCCAGTAGCGCCAGTTGCACCAGTTGCTCCGGTAGCACCAGTTGGACCAGTTGCTCCGGTAGCACCAGTTGCTCCGGTAGCACCAGTTGGACCAGTTGCTCCGGTAGCACCAGTTGCTCCAGTTGCGCCAGTTGCTCCTGTAGCGCCAGTTGCACCAGTATCTCCAGTTGCTCCTGTAGCACCAGTTGGACCAGTTGCTCCGGTAGCACCAGTTGCTCCAGTGTGACCCGCAGGACCACCAGTTGCTAATTGAGGCGCCCAAGCTATACCATTCCAAATATAAACATCATTAAAGTTTGGAATTGCAGTACTTACAGGACGATTATGAATACCAATAACTGTTGGATTTTCATCATCTCCTCCTAAATCACCACCAATTTCAACAGAATCTATTTGTGAAACAATACTTTCTAAACCATCTAATCTAGCCTTAACTGTTCCGAATGTACCACTAGGTTTTGTTCCTAATTCTGCTTCAATTGCAATAACAGCGTCTCTAAGGTTATTAGTAGTGCTAGCTCTAATCGGAGTATTATTATCTACTGCTGGTGGTAAAGTGATTGAATTATCTATTTGTGCAGGAAATTTTGTCATTAATATATCCTTAATTTAACCTATTCATATACTAAAAATTTAGTATACCTTTACCCATCTTGCATAAGGAGCTATTATGACCTATTTTGAACAAACAATTGAAAATGCTAAAAAATATTTTCCAAAACTAGAAGTTAAATATAAAGATGAAAATTCTCTTATGAAATTAATAGGTTACATATTATTTTTTAATAAAACATTTATGCGATTTTTTTTTACTACATTAGGTAATACGGTTTATGTTCCTAGTCGTAATTTTGTTGAAACAAAACAAATATCAGCATTAGTTAGTTTATTACATGAATTTGTTCATGTATATGATGCTAATAGATTAACAATACCACTATTTAGTTTTTTATATGCCTCACCTCAAATCTTATCCTTATTCTGTTTACCATTATTTTTAATAAGCTGGAAGCTAGCCTTACCATTAATGATATTATTTTTATCTCCTCTTCCTTCTTATTTTAGAATGTATTTTGAAAAAAGAGGGTATCTGGTTTCTATGTATGTTCTTCACAGAATAAGTGGAAAATTCAATTATAAACCTTTTTTAAGAACTCAAGCTTTATTTTTTATATCTGAATTTCATAATTCAGATTATTATTTCATGTGGAATTTTAAAGATATTAATGTTGCTTTTGAAGAGGCAATTGTAAAAATTGAAAATAATCAACATCCATATGATGATCCAAAATTATTTGCAATTTTAGATAAAATTATCGACGATATCAATAATAGTTAAGCCAAGTTCAATATTATTGATATAATATTCAGTGCTTAAGGTAAGCCAAGCACAAGGATATAAATGAATTATGACATTGGTATTATAGGCGCTGGGGTCGCTGGAGTATTTTCTGCTTTAAAAATTTCAAAAGATTATAAAAACGCCAAAATAATTATGTTTGATTTTGGTCGCCCACCTCAAAAACGTAGACGTCAATTAGAAGGATTTTTAGGATGTTTGCCAAATAGTGATGGTAAATTATATTGTAGTGATTTAGATAAAATCACTAATATAGCTGGAAATAGAAGAATTAAATCCGCCCATAATTGGCTTAATCAAACAATTTCTAATATTGGTAATTTTAAAACTATTAAAGATAAGGGACCATCAATTTCTTTAGAGAAAAAAATAATTAAAGCTGGATTTAAAGTCCAATTAAATGATTATTCTCAAATGTACCCTAAAGATATTCATGCTTTATCCAAATATTCTTCTGATATTTTAGAAAATAATAAAAATTTAACGTGCATTTATGATACTGAAGTTACAAAAATCTTAAAACAAAAAGGTTGTTTTCATGTTTTAACGGATCACCAAGAATATAAATGCAAAAAATTAATCATTGCTACAGGTCGTAGTGGTTGGCGTTGGAGTAAAGATTTATTTACTAATTTTGGTATTATTGATAATAATAATTATGCTACATATGGCGTTAGATTAGAATTAAATTCTTATTATATGAAAGATTTTAATAAATCTAATTGTTCACTTATTAAAGAGAATGAATTAGAAATAGGTCCATTATCATGGTTTGGAACAGTTATACCAGAAGACCATGTTGATTTGGCAATTTCTGCTTTCAGATCAAATGAAGAAAGATGGAAATCAGATAAGGTTTCATTTCAATTAACAGGTCATCGTTATTTTGAAAATCAAGGATTTCAGCAAACAGATAGGCTTGGCAAATTAGCTTTTTTATTAGCTAATGATAGAATTATTAAAGAAAGAGTTTCCTCTATTTTAAATAAAAGAAGTAAAATTTCAATTATTCCAGAATATGATTGGTTAAGAGAATCACTAACTGAATTATCTCAAGTTATACCTGATTTAGTTACAAAAGGATATTATCATATTCCAACCATTATGCCTTTACCTCCTAAAATTAATTTAGGAAATAATTTAGAATCTGAAATTGATGGTATGTATGTTGTTGGAGAAAGCGCAGGCATAGTAGGATTACTAGCTGCTGGTGTAATGGGAATTGTTGCAGCAAATGAATCGTGTAAATAAGAGAATATTATGGCAAACAAAGAAAATAATGAAGCAAATTTAAATCCAGTTACTGAAGAATTTAAAGAGAACAGTGTAAAATATGTTCTTGGTAAATTTGAATATGATTTATATCATGAAGAAGATAATAAATCAGAAAAAGTAATTAGAGTTAAAAGATTTTCACTCCCTAATAATGGCGAACGCTGGAAAATATTTGAAAATAATAAAGAAAAATTAATTGTAGAAGGATCTAGTCTAACTAAAAAAGAAAAAGAATTCTTAAGAACGCCAGTAGGATTTAATTTTCTTATAACAAAATATAAAGAAGGAATTAAGTCTTTTAATGCCCTAAAAAATGAAATTAAAAATAATTTAAAATAAACCATTGACATTCTAATTATAAAATTTATGATAGGCGTATATTTTACGCAAGGAATTATATAATATAAAGAATATAATTCGCGCACATATGCATATTTGATTATGTTCATATGAACACCAAACGCATAGATGTAGTTTGTGATTTTAATATTTCCAAACTTTGTAAGCGCAATTGTAATATGGATTGCCGCGCTTATAAACAAAATTTAATTAGAAATAATGGAAAATTTAGATGCCTTTATTGTGGCATAGCGTCTACTCATAAACAAGAGAATAGTCATTATTTTAAATATAAAAAGAAAAATGATTATTTCAATAATATTAATTCTGATATTAAAGCATATTTATTAGGAATATTAGCTGGAGATGGTCATATTACTAAAAAAACAATTGGTTTATGTGCAAACTCAAAAGACATTGAAACAATTAATAAATTTATAAAAGAAATTTTTATTAATTGTAAACCCACATTAACTAAAAATAGAAATTGTTTCTCAGTTACCGCAACATCAGATCAGTTAGTTAATGATGTTTGTTTACATTTAAATGTTTTGCCTGGTAAAAAATCTAATAAAATTACATTACCAACATTAAACAATCAACTTTTATGGGCATTTATTAGAGGTCTTTTTGATACTGATGGGTGCGTAATCAATATACATGCAAAAACACAATCTCCAAGATGTTTTTATTCATCTACTTCAAAAAAAATATTATTACAGGTTCAAGAATTTTGTTTAAAAGAAAATATTATTGGAAATATTAGTGGAATCAAATTGCAATTTAATGGAATTAATGCAATTAATTTTATGGAAAAAATTTATAAAGATTCAGATAATCATTTAACAAGAAAATATGAAATGTTTAAATTATGGCAAACTTGGTCACCAAGAAAAGGTCATAAATTTAAAACTTTTTCAACTAAAAGTAAAAAAAGAAAATTATCAAATGATGATGTTATTTTTATATTAAAAAATAAACACAACATGCTTGGGAAAAAATTAGCAGAAATGTTTAATATTTCACCATCAACAATTTATGATATTTTAAATAGAAAATTATATAAGGAAATAACAATATGAAATATACGTTATATGTATGTGACACTGAAACAACTGGATTATCAAATTTGAATGACATAATTGAGTTATCCTTAATAAGGCTAGGTGATGATATTCAAAAAACATGGAAAATAAAACCGATTAATCCAGAATATATTGATCATGGGGCATTAAAAATTAATGGACATAAGTTTGAAGATATTACACACCAAACTAAATTTGGAAAAGATACTTATTTAGACGCTAGCAAAGTTATTATAGAAATAGAAAATTGGCTTATGGAGGATGATAATACGATTGACAGTAAAATTTTGATTGCACACAATCTATATTTTGACAAAATGATGTTAGAAAATTTATGGAAAAAATGCAATTCGTTTGATACGTTCCCATTCGGAAGAAGAACATTAGATACAATCTCCATTGAATTTTTTATGAATTATTGTGAAGGGAAAATGGAAGATAGTTATAGTTTAAATGCCCTCACTAAAAAATATGGAATTGTAAATAGTAAAGCTCATAGTGCAGAAGCTGATACAAAGGCAGCTAAAGAACTATTTGAAAAACAAATAAAATTCTTTAAGAAAGCTTTGTCCAAAAATGAATGAAAATATTATATGCAGCTTCCAATTCAATTAATTCTGGAATACAATTATCTAGATTTTTGGATGCTGTTAAAGATAAATCATATAATATAAAAATAGCAGCATATAAAAAATCATATCCTTATAATGCTCAAGTCGATTGGACTTTAGACGCATTATTAAATATTTTTAAACCTGAAAGACTTAGAATAGAAGATAATGATAATCTTAAAATATATTTTGATCAAATTAAATATTTTGAGCCTGACATTATAATATCTGATCTTGAATTTTTTACTTCCTATATAGCAAATGTTTTAAATATAACCCTTTGGCAATACAGCGATTCTTTATTGCAACATTCTTTTAACAAAAAAGGACAGTTAGGATTATTTAATAAATATTCTTATTTATGGTTTAGATTTTCTAAGCAAAATCAAATAATTGCAAATATAATTGATAATTCAAATGAAAATTTTATATGTTCTCATTTTGGTGATTTGCCTAATAGACCAAAACTTAAGAGTAAATTTAAATGGATTCGCCCCTATCATTACATAGGTAATGATTTTAAGCCATGTCAACATAATATTGTTTCGGTGGCAGAAAACAGGAAAGCAATTAATATATTGACACATCAAAAAGATGTGGTTAATTTTAACCGTTTTCCTAATGAACATTATAAAAATATAGATTCAAAAAACTATTATGATTATATTGAATATGCTTGCAATTTGCATAATTCTAATTATTTTGTTTGCGAGGGGCACTCTAGCTTTCTTGCTGATGCTTTTTATAATCATAAGTATTCATACATCATAACTGATCTCAATGATTTAAATTGTATTACAAATACTGAGATTGCTAAGATATATGATATTGGCGAACAAGTAATCAATAATGTTGAACTTAAAAATAAAAATATTAACGTTGCAGCTTATCGTAATGATGTAAGTTTTTTGCATGAAAAGCTAGAAGAATTATAAAACGTTGTTATATATTAAATTAGATTTGGAAGGTAAAAATGAATTCAGAAGAAAATAAATTTTTAGTACAAGGTAAATTTAAAGAAGTTACAGGAAGTATTTTGGCGCCACAACACGCTGGATTACGTTTGGTTTTAAGCACAAACAATATGTCTGGCAAACCAGAAAATCCAGTATTGCCAATCTTTGATAAAAAATGGCGCAAGGTCAGGGAGGACTCGAAGGGCTGGTTCGCTAGCAGAACTAATTATAAATTAGGCTGCGTAAACACAACAGCAGTTCAATCAGATACTTGGGTCATTCATCTTTTATGCCAAGATGAGGATAAAAATACTGATACAAAAGCTTTAGAAGATTGTCTTAAAAAAGTAACAGATATGGCGAAATATGAAAAAGCTAGCGTTCATATTTCTAAATTATTATTAGATGATGTCCCAGAAATGAAACAAGCTTTAGTAAAGCAACTTGTATCACAAGGCGTTAATGTTTATGTTTATAATGAAGAATAAATATTAATGAATAACGCTAAATTTTGCCAATGTGGAATAGAACAATGTACTGGACACATTGCATGCACACATCCTCCTGGCAGCGCTATGTGTGATATCTGTACGCTTGATCCAAATGATCATATAAGCCAGCAAGCAATTGCTGCTGATGCATTGGGAACACGAGCAAAATTATCTGCGCATTAATAATTAATTGCAATAATTAAGTATTAATGCATGGCTAAACTTAAGGCGGGCGATCGTGTAAGTTGTAAGCTTCTACAAGGCGCCATTGTAAGCGGATATTCCGCATATGATGAGATTAAAGTATTTGAAATTATAGCCGCAGATAATGTCGGCTATTTTTTATATGTGCCATCATATATTTATATGCAAAATAGTGCAACAATTGATAATTTTTCTGTAAGTAAATTAAATATATCAAATAGATTTCTCGGAGAGCAATGTGCATATATTAGTGAATCACTTGTTTATAGGGTAATATCTAAATTAGATGGCATGTTTTGTAATAAATGTCACGAATTTTATGACTATGCTGCTGCGAATCAACCAGATAATACATTAATTTGTTGGAATTGCCGTACCTATCGTTAATAAGCTATATTGTATAGGAGAATTCAAATAGATCATGGACCTGGAAGAACAATTTAAACAATGGATGACTGATATTAGACCGTTAACTTCAGATCATTCTGAATTACTTTCTGATATTCAATCTCCACAAGAATTGGAAGAGCCCGCCCAACAATATAAACCATCTTCATTTGGACAGAATGTTTTAGCAAACGCCAAAGCAGATCTTGGCGTTACAGAAGACCTTGGAAAGAATGATGGTAAAAGAATAAGAGAGTATTTTAAATATTATAACTTGTCTGCTGGTCAAGATTGGTGTGCAGCGGCAGTTGCTGCCTGGATGAAAGAAGCAGGAGGCGGACCAATAGCTGGTGCTATTGGAGTAAAAGAAATCGCTAGGCAATTTAAACAAATTGGTAGATTTATACCAAAGAATAAAATTACGCCAGAAATAATGCAAGCAGGTAATATTGTTATGTGGAATCGTGGCGGACCAGATTCTAATCAAGGACACATTGGTGTTATTGAAACTTCTGATGGCAAATCTTTTACTAGTATTGAAGGTAATTCTGGCACAAAATCTAATTCTGTGGTTAGAAATAATCATTCTATTAATGATGGTAATTTATTAGGAATTGGATTATTATCTGATTATGTTCCAAATGTAAAAAGCCCAACAGCTAATTATGCTATTGAGCTGGCTAATCTTTTTTATAAAAAAGCTATTTATTAAGGTCGGGGTCCATAAACATTAGGATAATAATCTTTAACATATGTTGCTAATAATAATTTAGAATCATTTTCAAATTTTTGAATTCCAGTACAATCGAACATCATTGGATTAATCCATGGAAATTTAACGGCAGGAGTTCTAGTCTCCATATCTGGAGTAATAGTTAGTTTGATTATATCCGCATATTGCATTCCTTGCTCATATACAGAAGCCCCGCCAATAATCCAGATATCTTTTGTAGAATCTTGTTTAGCTAATTCAATTGCGTCATCTAAAGAGGATGACACATCAATTCCTTCTTTTGGTAGAAGTCCTAATCCTTTAGCAATTCTAGAAATAACTATATTTCTTCTTTTAGGAAGCGGGCGTCCGATGCCTTCAAAAGTTTTACGTCCCATAATTACAGTAGAATTAATTGTTGTTTCTTTAAAATGTTTCATGTCTTCTGGATAATCAAATGGCAATATATTTAGATCACTTAATCCAATTACTCCATTCTGAGTTACTGCAGCAATTATTCCAATCATTTGGATTCCTCATTTATATATGAATAATTTATAAACTTTTTATTTTTAGATAAAAGTCGCCAACGAATTGTTGGTATTGGAATATTAAGTTTTTTTGAAGCTTCTCCTAAACTATAATAATTAATACCATCAATTATAAAAGGTATATTTTGTTCACCAAAATATTTGCCTATTTTACTTTCTCTTATTTTATTTTTAGACTCTTCAGAATGTTCTTTACCAAAGAATGGATTTAACTCACCAACTCTTTCAGAAGCTATTTTAGAAAATTTTTCACTTATTTCTTTTGATTTTTCTTCACCATGAATTTCAATATTAGTTTTGCCTTTATTATATGGAATAGTCACTCCATATTCAAAATTTTCTTTTAATTTTTTAGACAAATTATCTTTTTGAATTTCATTCCAAAAATTACCATAATTAGGATTATCTTCTCCAAATTTTGCAAATTTTTCTTTAAGCTCTTCTTTTGAGAATTTAGAATATTTATCTTTAAGAGATTTTGAAATTTTATTTTTTATTAAAAATGATTCATCTTCACTTAACCCTTCATATATATTACCTAATTTATAATGATTAGGATTAACTAATCGTACATTTATAAATTCTTCAGAGTTTATAACATCATAAAATTTATGCCAAAACAATTCTCTTTCTAATAAAAATTTATAATCAATATTATTAAACTCTTCTAATATTTTAAATATAAATGTTTCTGGTCTTTCTTTGACTGCTATTTTCCACTCTTGTTGTTTATTGTATTTTTTAAATACATTTGATTTACATGCTGGACTACCATAATATGTGCCTAATCCTTGCCAATCTTTTTTAGAACCCACATATTTTAATCCAGTTATTGAGTCTGTAATAATATAAATAATATCCATAATTTGTATGTGGATATATTAGTAGGTGTGCCATTTAATTAAATAGCCATTGGTGCGATTATAGCAGGATGGTGATTATAATTAATTATTTCAAAATCTTCAAAAGATAAATTTTCAATATCTTCAATTAAAGATAAATCTTTATTTATCTTTAATTTAGGGAAATCATATGGCGTTCGTGATATTTGTTGTTTTACCTGATTTAAATGATTTGTATATATGTGAGAGTCGCCACAAATCATAATTAATTCTTTAGCTTGTAATCTTGAAATTTTAGCCAATATTCTTGTTAATATACTATAACTTAAAATATTAAAAGGGCTGCCTAAGAAAAAATCGGCGCTTCTTTGATAAAATTGAGCAGATAATTTTCCATTATCTACATATGCTTGGTACAATATGTGACATGGCGGCAAACTTATTTCATGCAATTGTTTGGGGTTCCACGCAGAAATAATCATTCTTCTACTATTTGGGTCTTCTTTTAATTGTTTAATTAAATTTGCTACTTGATCAATTCCACTTTCAACTGGATGTCTTGTAGTATGATATGCTGTTTCTTTTTCACCACCAAAATTACGCCATTGCCAGCCATAACCTAAACCCATATCTCCTTCTGGCAAATAACTTAACCCTCTTTTATCTAAAAAATCTCGACTTGTGTTGCCTTTCCAGATATTAACACCTTTAGCTTCTAGTTTTTTAGTATCAGTTTCTCCTCGTAAAAAGAAAAGTAATTCTTCAATTACTCCTTTTGTAAACATCTTCTTAGTAGTTAACATTGGAATTTTATTATTTTCTAAAGAAAATCTAAGTTGCGTTCCAAATAAACTATATGTTCCAGTACCTGTTCTATCATCTTTAATGGAACCACAATTAATAATATCACTTAATAAATTTAAATACGCTAATTCTTCTTCATTTCTCATATTAATCCTTACGTACTATTAATCATTAGTTTCTTCCACAATAATTTCTTCTGGTAAAAAATTATATGTCCCACTATGGAAAGGCATATCTTTCCATGAAAAATATGGTTCATTAATAATTAATCTATATCCCATAGCAAAATTATTAACAACCTCCCATTTATTTTCACCTTTTATAAAGGCTAAAGTAGAATAGTATTCATTAGTATTAGCTTCTACTTTTAATGTGCAAGGAAATTTGAATATAAATTTCCCAAATCTAATATTATTAGTTTCCATTCTTATAATCTTCAACTATGGTATTTATATCTTTATATAAAAAGTAACTAAAACCACCAGCAATTGATAATACTACTAAACAAGCCCCAATACTATATTTGGCGATAAAAAATGATGCGCAACAAACTGCAATTATTATAAATAAGGTAATAAGTGCCATAACTATTCTAGATATATTCATATATTTACCTTAAAGTATTTTAACGTCATGAGGATGACTTTCTCTTAGTCCCGCTGCTGTAATTCTTACGAACTGAGGATCTTTCTTAAGATCTGTTAAATTATGCACTCCTTGATAACTCATTCCAGATTGTAATCCTTCTAATAATTTAATTAATACATCTTTATATCTGCCTTTTGGATGTACCATAGCAACTACACCTTCAACATGATTTGTTTTATGAGTAGAGCTTCCAGCATACTCTTTAAATGTCCTACCATCAACATTAAACATATTACCGGGAGTTTCTGTGCAGCCAGCAAATAAATTACCAGCCATTACCATATCAGAAAAACATAATGCTTTAACAATATCTCCAGAATTTTTAAGACCACCATCTGCAATAATATAAACTTCTTTATTTAATTCTTTTATACTATCAAGTACTTCGGGCGGCGCACCAATTACATTTTCATGTAATTTTTTAAGATGTAACAATCTATATTTTCTATTATAAACATCCATTAATGCAGTTAATTGTGGCACGCCATTACCAGTTTCAATTCTGGTTGAACATAATGATCCTGGTCCCACACCAACCTTAACTACATCTGCACCAGCAATCCATAATCTTTCAGCACCATCAGCTGTTGACACATTTCCAGCAATTAATAATACATTTGGATAATTTTGACTAATCCATTTGGTCATATTTATACAAGCTTCAGAGTCTCCATGAGCAATATCAATACATAAAATTTGTGCGCCTAATTTTACAAACTGCTCTATTGTATTTTTATCATCTTCTTTAACGCCTATTGAAAACCCTATATTATTAGCCACACTAATATCAGAACCTAATACGTATAAAATTTCAAATTGTTCTTTTAGTGAGCAGAACCTATGCATTATTCCTAAACCGCCAGCTAAACAAATCTGTCTAGCCATTTGCATATTCATTATGCTTTGCATGTTGGCAGGAATTACTGGATTTTTAAAAACAAATGAATTACTATTCTTTTTTATTGTAACTGATAAATCCACATCAGATCTACTTTTAACATCTGAATTTCTTGGAATTAAAAGCACATCATCATAACATAATCCATCAACAATATTCATTAATTATCTCCAGGTTTAATTATAACCTCTAGTAAAAATTTGGTATATATTTACGATATGAAAAGGAATTCTATGAAAAGCTTATTTTTAGGCGCATTATTTATTTTAATAATGATACCAGGCTGCCCACAAACTTACGTCAAGCCACATCCTACACCTATAGTCACTGATTCATCTTTCTGCAAGACTGCGGAATTACATTTAAAAGAATTGAATTGTATTCCTAAAGACCAACCTTACACAAAACGCGGCAAACAATATGAACAGTTTTGTATGGAAACTCAAGAAAATGGAATCTTTTTAAATCCTAAATGTATTTCTCAAGTAAAAACTTGTGATGAAATTGATGTCTGTACTGGAACTAAAGGTGCAAAATGAATATTAAATTTGGATGGAAAAAAGATCCCGTTAACGATAAAGACTTATCATTTAATGATGCAAAACCTGCTCTTGCCAAAATTGCTGCCTCAAATGTTATTGAAGAGCATATAATCCCAGAGTATACTTCAGTTTTTAATCAATATCAATTAGGGTCTTGCGTAGCTAATGCGACAGTAGGTGCAGTAGAAATATTAATGGGAATTCAAGATAAAAATTCTGTTATAGATCTTTCTAGATTATTTGTTTATTGGAATGCTAGAATGTATACTCATGATACAGATAAAGATGGCGGAACTTTTATTAGAAATGCTTTTGATTCAATTCATACTTTAGGCGTATGTAAAGAAGATGCCTGGAAATATGTGGAAGG
>Ga0315284_10011927_pt1 | contig 12380 bp, 8 predicted proteins | sample YL17G09_16_MG_FD_203696 | JGI IMG/M metagenome (GOLD analysis project Ga0315284, IMG submission 203696) | Sediment microbial communities from Yellowstone Lake, YNP, Wyoming, USA - YL17G09_16 | ecosystem: Environmental > Aquatic > Freshwater > Lake > Sediment | place: USA: Wyoming | collected...
CTGCGCGGGGCGCGAGGCACGGGAATAATCAGGAAGGCCTTGTAACGGCGGGGCTAAAGCCCCGCCCTTCCAAACCCGTGGTGAGAAGATCGGGCTAACGACAAATGAGGCGTAGCGCAACTCAGCGCCATGAGAACCGGGACTCCCAAGGAGGGGAGCATTCTAACTTCCACAGCAGATTCGTTCACGGAGGAATGCCAAAAGTTCGCGGCAGAACTGTTTGCGCAGTTACGAGAGAGGGAGACCGGGAACCGCCCGGCCGCGGCCAGCGGGGCGGCCCAAGAGACGCCGAGAAAGCCCCCGCGGTCAATCTTTGGAGGACCTCCCCGCGCGCAGGAGGATCTGGTAGAACCGCTCTGGATCCACGGCTAGTTGGGCGGAGAACTTGGCGGCCTCTCGCATGTTGAAAAGCAATTGCTCCTGCCCCCGCAAGAGCAGTTTGGGTCTGCTGTCATTCAAATCGCGCATGTCATGGGTGAGCTGTGGCGCATCCGGGAAACGCCCGCGATTCCATTCCGCGTTGAGCGCGTCCACGAGTTGCCGGTCCCGCTCCGCGATCGTCCGGATCAGGTCCGCCGCGGACTCGCGCGTCAGATTGCCTCGCGCCTCGAGGCCCGGCAGCACGTGGCGCCAATAGGCGTTCTCCAGATACTCCACACTGAGTTGAAAAGCCTGGAAGTCCGCAAAGTTCCGCTTCACCCCGGACTGGCACATTCTTATCTGTCCCAGCAGCCGGGTAAATGGCGGAATCTGGCTCATCTTGTCGTTCACCGCCGCGGTTAGTCCGTCCTCGTCCGACCAGGGGGTGGGCATCGGCAGGCCGGGATAGCCTGGACAGAGGCGCCCGTGCGGTGCAAGGTCGTAAACGCTTCGGAACACGTCGGCCCAGATGTCGTTCCACGCGGCGCCGTAATGCCTTTCGGCGAAACGCCGGAAAGCCGTGTCACGCGCTGCCGCGCTGCCTTCGTTAAGCGCCACACCGGCGTAGGCGATGCCGTCCCAGATGGAGTTCTGCAAGTACCGGCTGGGGACCCAGTTGGTAACGATAACCCCGAGGTTGCGCGCGTCGTCGATTCGCCGGTAAGCATCCACATAGGCGTCGATGTTCCCCAACTGCTGCGAGTCCACGCGGGGGCCGAACCGACACCAACCCCAGGCCGGACCGCCGATGATGCGCTGGCCGTTGTCGATCGCCTGGCGCGCCGTCTTCTCCAGCACCGCCGGGTCGGTCTCCCAGTAGTTCCAATCGTACAGGATGATGTCCTTGTCAAGAAGCGGCAGGATGCCGGGCTCCTTGTACAGCACGTGATCCGCCCACACGATCAGTTCCTTCCCCTCCGCCTTCGCCAGTCTGTTCAGCATGTTCACATGCTCGGCGTAGACCTGCGGTCTGGTCTGGTTCTTGAGCAGGTTCTTCGAATACTCCGAACCTCCCCAGTTCACCTCGTCGCAGCCGCCGTGCAAGTACTTGGAGGGGAAAATGGCAGCCATCTCGCGGTAAAGATCCGCGAGGATTCGCAGTCCTTGCGGATGCGTGGGAATCAGTCCGGTGAAGCCGCCGCGAGAGGGGTCGCGATCCTCCAACTCCGCGTGCTCCGGCGCGCGCGTGATGTACTCGGTGTGGCCGAAGGACTCCAGTTCGGGGATGACCTCGATGCCATATTGCTTGGCATACAAGACCCAACCGCGGACCTCGTCGGGTGTGAACGCATGCTTGTGGTAGATCAGCTCAGGATGGCTGCTAAAGCGGATGGCGCTGCCCTCGTCGTCCGCAACGCGGAACAGCAGAACGTCCATCCCCCAGTCCGCGCAGAACCGGACCAGCCGCTGGTAGTGGTCCATGGTCTCGGGCATCCTCGCAGCATCCACCGCGAAGCCGCGCAGGGGCAACCTTGCCGGGGGCGCCGCGCGCGCCAGCAGGGGTAGTGCCAGTAGCACGAAAGCTGGAATCCAAAGTCGTCTCAACATGTGGGCCTCACTTGGCCGGCGGCGCCGGGAGCTTGATCAGGTCCGTGATCACCCACCCGTTTCGTTTTAGCCGCCCCAGCGTGTACACCGCTCCCTCCTTCCCCACCGCCATGGAGTTGACCTTTGAAGATCCGGTGCGACCGTGTCTGGAGCCCAGAGGTTGTACTTAACGGGTCCGAAATCTGCGCTTGGCGCTTCAGTTATCATGGGTCTTAGGGCTAGGACAGGCCCACTTGCGGCAACGCCAAACGTCAGCTTCCCGATGAACTGCCTTCGGTTTTGCTTTTCCATGATCACCGGAACTGCCTTCTGTGTGAATTCGGCCCCCGGCTCAAGCGGAGGCCTTTCTGAGTGTGGGAGAAACCATACAAACAATCTGCCCTCTTGTATTATGAGGCCTGTTTTGACAATCCGCGCACCTCCGATACTCAGCCGGCTTCTCCAATTCATTCCGCGTCTCAAACTGAAAAGGTAGCCCACAAGCCCGTCATTTGGAACCGGGAAGTCACAGAATCATTTGAGACCTTGGATAATCTCCGCCAGTTTGGCCGATCGTTTCGGATCGATAGGACTGCCAGCGGTCTGGCTCAATTCGTACACCTTGTCACGCGCCAGTTGGTAAGTATCTTTGGAGCCCTTCCCTTCCCAGGTGGCTCGGGGACCGCGGACCGAAACCCGCGGCAGGAGGAACTCATCGCTGCGCAACCGTTGGATGGTATGGTCCATGGTCATGTAATCCCCGCGCGGACCCACCTGCTTGATCAGATCGGTGGCCAGGGTTTCAGGCGTCACTCGAACCCCCGCGGCAATCCTCCTGGACATTGCCGAGATCTCTTCGTCCATGATCAACTGCTCGTGGCTGCACGTCATCCCGGTCGCAAACATGCCGCAATTGACGATCAGGTCATTGCCGGCGCCCACCGCACAGAACGTGCTGAAAGTCTTTTCCCAGGCGTTCTGTTCGTCATGGGCATGGTTGTCTGAATTGGGCGCGGTAGTATGAGACGGCACCCGATAGAAGCGGGCCAGTTGAGCGCCTGCCACGCGGCAGATGGTGGTTTCCGTCGAGCCCACGAGCGCAGCCGCGCTTCGCATATCGGTTACCGTCCACGAATTGGCGTACAAGACCTTGGTTCCGGGTTTCAGCATCTGGATAATCGCCAGGCCGGAAATGCACTCGGCATTGTTGACGGCCAACAGGCCGGCCAGCGTATAGGGCGCCGAAAGCCCGGCATTGGGTTCGGGAAGAATCGCCAACGGCACGGCAGTCTGGACGGTGTCCATGATGGCCTCCAGCACGCCCTCCTCCCAGAAGAGCGGGCTGGTGGGCGACAACTGGGTGATCGCGTACACCTGGCTTTGGAAATCTCCGGCGAAGGCTGCCTCGGCCAGATTGATGATGGCCCGGTTAATCCTGGCATTATCCGTGGAGAAGAATATCGGTTTGCGGCTGTTTTCTATGACCGCACGCACCCCATAAAGCAGGCTGTTCCCTGGGTCAGGGATGTCCTGGGGCATGACCGGAATGCCGATCATGTCGATACATTCGAGCTTGTCGCAGAGCCGCGCAAACAACTCAACATCGGCCACTTTCGAGTAACGAGTCTCTCCCGTTTCGGAATCCACCCAGAAGACAGCGTTGTGACCGGCCGCGATCTTCGAGTTGCCGTCGCCCAAAATGAATGCGAATTTTCCTTCGCGATCGTACACCTCAAACTGGGACGGGATGTGGCTCAGCGCCTGTTCAATCGAAGTCCTCGTGAAACGCACAATTTGTTTGTCGGTATCAACCGCAAGCCCCTTCGCCTGAAGCAAGGAGAAAATCCGCCGGCTCCCGATCTTGACGCCGCAGTTCTCCAGAATATCCAGGGTCGCGTCATGGATCTGGAGGATTTCAGAATCGGAAAGCACTTTCAACAGGGATAAGTTCATGGGTTGATTCTCCGATAACGGTTGTCAAGACTCCTGAGAGGGCTCATGCTCAAAGGCTCATTCCAATCTTGAGTGTTTTGGGTCACAGACCACCCCAATAATATCAGGAAATCCCCGACTTATTTTTTCGACATGCCAGGACGCGCCGCTCAATCTCTCGGACCTGCCCCGCGGGATTGGCGGCAGCTGATTCGCTCGTGGAAGCAGGAGTGAACGATTACGAACCAAGAACTCTCCCGTTGTAAAAGGAAACGCTGACCGCGAAGGCCTTTGGCCCCTCGCAACGCAACCGGTCTGAAAGCTGATCTCGCCACTTTCCAGCACCAAGGGCCAGTTCGCGGAATACGGAGGGGAGGATGGCAGGCCCGATGAAGTGTACGCGCAGTTTGAGTGTCCGGGGGAGGGAGGGTGGCGGCCCGGTCAGGTTCCGCGCGCCGAGCACGCTCCGGACTCCCTGACCAAACCGCCACAACACGATTTCAGTCAGTTGCTAAAGAAGGTGCTGCAAATGAATAATGTCCTTGACTTGTGGGCCGCACGTTGCAACATTCAACTGAATTGAAATTGAAGCCAAACGCTGCAAGAAGCGGATCAGAAATGCATGCGATTCTTTTAGACCACGTTTTTGTAGCGCCCTGTATCCTCTTTTCATTGGAGTTGATCTAGGCGCGGAACCCGACAACCGGTCTAGCCAGTCCGTCGTTCCGGAGGAGGGAAGATGCGACCCAAGACAGAAGAAATACTAGCGAGCGAGGGTGGTCCAAAGGCAGTACCCAAGTTGGGACCTTTCCCCTCTAAACTCGGACGCGATGAGCTTTGGGAACTAATCGACCTGTGGGAGTTCAGCCCCGGGAACAAGCGACGGCTAAGGGAGATTCTTGAGAGCGATCCGAACATCGAGGGCCCGCACCTTTTCCGATATTACAACCCCAAACCCAGCCGCGTGGCGGCGGCGGAAGAGGCCATGCGGGCGTTGATCGGCACAAAGTACTGCCTGGCTGTCAACTCTTGCACGTCAGCACTCATCGCGAGTTACCGCGCCCTGGGGATTGGGACGGGCGACGAAGTAATCGTTCCGGCGTACACGTTCTTCGCCAGTGCTGCGGGCGTGGTGGCCTCCAACGGCATCCCGGTGATCGTGGAGGTTGATGATTCTTTAAACCTCGATCCCGCAGCCGCGGAGCGTGCCCTGACACGCCGCACGAAGGCGATTGTCGCGGTTCACATGCGAGGGGCCCCGGCCCAAATGGATGCCCTCTCGGATTTGGCGGAACGCAAGGGCCTCCCCTTGGTGGAGGACGTGGCGCAGTCCGCCGGCGGGTCATTCCGCGGGAAACGCCTGGGCAGCCTGGGCACGCTGGGGTGCTTCAGCTTCGACCATTACAAGGTCCTGTCCTCGGGTGAAGGTGGGTTTGTCACGACCGACGACGAATGGTTGTACACGCGTGCCCAGAGTTGGCATGACACGGCCGCTTGCTGGCGGCCGGACCGTTTTGCCCGCGAGCGACGGGAAGGGGAATTGTTTGCCGGCGAAAACTATCGGATGAGTGAATTGCAGGGAGCGGTCGCGATCGCGCAGATCCGGAAGACCGACGCGATGCTGGCCGGCTATCGCCGCGCGAGGGATCTCATTCTGGCTGGACTTGACAAGTTCCCCGGCCTCAATTTCCGCCGCCTTACTGACGCCAACGGTGATACGGCCATCTGCCTGATCATGTTCCTGCCCACTGCCGACCTCACGCGACGGGCGATCGAGGAGTTGCATGCGGAAGGAGTGCCGGCCGGGGGTGTTTACGATTCCAAGGTTAGAGACTGGCACATTTACACATTCTGGGAACACGTGATGGAGAAGAAAAGCGTCGCGGCCGACGGGCTCCCGTGGAGTGCCGTATCGGCGAGCGAATTGCCGAAGTACTCCCGCGATATGTGCCCCAGGACTTTGGATCTGCTCGGTCGGTCGATCCATATTGAGATCAACCACAACTACCGTGAAGAGGAGTGCCAGGCCATAGCCCGGGGGATCAACAAAGTATTCCACCGGTTGCTGGCTTAACAGAAGTATGATCGATGTGATATCCATATACCCCCCGAGGTTCACCGAAGGAGAGGCGCACATGAAACTGGGTCTGTGTTTGGAGATGGCACTGACTAATCTGCCGTTCGAAGAACGGGTGAAGAAGGCCGCACAGCTTGGCTTTAAATATGTGGAAATGTGGTGGGTAGACGGCTCCTTCAAGGGTACCGCTGAGCAGTTGGCGAAGCTTGCGGAGCAATCCGGCGTGAAGATCACAGATACGGTGATCAATGCTCCGGACGGATCCATGGGAGGCAATCTCACCGATCCCCGCCAGAACATGGATGTGTTTATGCAACGTGCGCAAAAGACTATCACCTATACTAAGGAAGCGCAGATTCCAGCCACGATTGTCTTAACGGGTAACCGGGTTGAGGGCCTGGATGACAAGACGATGGAGGCGTCGGTTGTCGAGCGGTTGAAGCCGGTCGTCGAAATGGCAGAGAAAGCAGGTGTAACCGTGCTTCTGGAACCTCTAAACGATAAGTATGATCACCCCCATCACTGGCTGACGAGCAGTGACCGCGGTGCCGAGATCTGTCGCCGCCTTGGCTCCAAGCATCTGCGTATGCTTTTCGACTGCTACCACATGCAGATAATGGAAGGGGATATGGTCAAGCACATCGAGCGCAACATCGATGTGATTGCCCACTTCCACTCAGCCGGTGTTCCCGGCCGGCATGAAGTCTTTAATGGCGAAACCAATTACCCTTTCGTGTTGAGTCAAATCGAACGCCTTGGCTACCAAGGGGTGTTCGGTCTTGAATACTCACCATCGACGGACGACGAGACTTCGGTCAGGCGGTCTTGGGAGTTCTTATCCAAGGCTTAGCTCGTCTCACTTATTGATCTTTACAGGAATGGCAACGTTTGTGCTCCTGGAGTGACGCTCTATGAGCGCCGGAGAATCCGTGGGGAGTTTTGGCAAGACACACTTTGGTTCGCGGTGCTCGGCTTCCCGCATTACCGCAAGCCACCCCGTCAATTCTCTACGGGCACACCCCTCGCGTTCGGCAGGGACTTAGCGAGCCGGCGAGGTTGTTCGCGTACGTGCCGACGAGGGTGTGGCCGAGCCCGGACGCCAACCGCGAGAAGTAATCAAGCACCGTGTGCGGCTGGGGATCGAGGCGGGAACGGTGGAGCCGACGGCGAGTGGGCAGAGCGCGGTAGTGGAAGACCTGCTGACGCCGATGTCGTTGACGGCCTATCTGGAAGCGGATGGAGCGACCGGCCTTTCCTTTAACCGGCAATTCGGGCTGGAGAAGGGTTGAAGCTGGGGCTTTCGATTTTACTAAACCACAAGTGAAGCGATGGGAGGTACTGCCATGCCGGGTCCGGGGATGGAATTAATCGGAGAAGAGGAGAAGAAGGAACTGCTGGAGGTTTTGGAGGGGGGTTATCTATTCCGTTACGGGAGTGCGGATGATCCTGCCTTCAAGGCCAAGGTGTACAAGCTGGAGCAGGAAGTCGCCAAACTGGCGGGCGTGCCTTACGCCGTGGCCGTGAATTCAGGCACGACGGCGCTGCTGGTGGCGCTGAGCGGGCTCGGTGTGGGTCCGGGCGACGAGGTCATTGTGCCGGGGTACACTTTCATTGCCAGCATGTCGTCGATCATCTATGCACGGGCGATCCCGGTGCTGGCCGAGGTGGACCGCACGCTCAATCTGGACCCCGCCGACGTGCGCCGCAAGATCACGCCGCGGACGAAAGCGATCATGGTGGTGCACATGCTGGGCAATCCGGCGCGGCTGGATGAACTAAAGGCCATCGCCGACGAGCACAAGCTGCTGCTCATCGAAGACTGCGCGCAGGCCTTTGGCGCGCGCTACAAGGGCCGCGCCGTGGGCTCCATCGGAGACGCGGGCACCTACAGCTTCAACATCTTTAAGACGATCACCGCGGGCGACGGCGGCATGGTGGTGACGCGCGACGAGGCCGCTTACCGGCGCTTCTTCGGCTTCCACGACCAGGGGCACTCGCCGCTGCGCATGGGCGTGGAAGTGGGACGCCGGCCCTTCGTGGGGCTGGATTTCCGCATGACGGAGTTGACGGCGGCGGTGCTGCTGGCACAGTTGAAGAAAGTGGACGCAATCGTGGCGCACCTGCATGCCAACAAGCAGCGCTTCAAGCAAGCCATTGCTGATTTGCCGGGCCTCGAGTTCCGTGAGATCACTGATCCCGAAGGTGAGTGCGGCACGCTGCTCACGGTGTTCCTGCCGAGCGAGACGATGGCGCGCCAGGTGGCGACGGAGTTGGGCACGCGCGTAGTGGCTGATTCCGGCTGGCACGTTTACGCCAACATGGAGCAGATCCTGGAAAAGCGGACCATCACAGCCGAGGGTTGCCCCTTCACCTGCCCCCGCTACAAGGGTCCCGAGCCGAAATACTGGAAAGGGATGCTGCCGCAAACGGACGCGCTGCTGGCCCGCGCCATCAATATCAGCATCGGCGTGTCGGATGCAGGCCTGGGCTCGGCCTTCGGCGTGACCATGCGCGACGGCTTCGACGCCGTCGATGCGCGGGCCGCCCAGTTCCGCCGCGTGGCACAGAAGTACCTGTAGTCCCGCGCGGGACGTTTCTTCGTGGCTCGATCGTCAGGTAAGCCGCGGGCGGTTACTCACTCCTGCCGCCCGACACCGGGAGGCTCACATGTCAAGAGAGTTGAAGAAGGACCGTATTCGGTTGGGCATCACCGCGGTGTCGAGCCCGCTCGAAGTGGGCGCGAACCAAGCCCCTTCCCTTCTGGATCAGCTTCAGCAGGCCTTCGGTAAGGGGAGCTACGATCGCCTCGAAATCTATCGCTCGCCGAAGCCTGTCACTGACCCTGCCTCGGCGGCGGAGGCGGGTCGGTACTTCTACGACCAGCGCGTGGACACCATTTGCGTGGTCGCGGCCTGCTGGTTTGAAGACTACCTGGTGCTGGACCTGCTGGAGGAATGTGACGTGCCGGTGATTGCCTGGGCGCGGCCAGGTATGGAGACCGGCTCGCTGTGCGGAATGCAGCAACTGGGGTTCATGCTCAAGCAATTGGGCAAGACCTATTGCTTCGTCTTTGATGAAGTGGGCGCCTCGGCTTCGCTCCAGAAAGGGTGGGAATTTGCTTCGGCCGCCGCTTTACGCCGCCGACTGCGACGCGCCCGGATCGGCCACCTGGGGAACCGGGTCCTGGGGATGACCGAAACCACCGCACCCGAGTTGGCGTTGAAGAAAGTCCTGGGACCGCGAGTGGTACACATCGACAGCCATATTTTTCAGGAGCGTGCCGCGCGCGTTCCGGCGGCGTCAGTGGCCGGAAGTTGGGAGCAACTCAAGACCAAGGTGGGGCGGGTGACGGCCACGGAAGAAGCCGGCGTTGAATCCTTACAGGTCTACACCGCCCTGAAAGAGACGATCCAGGAACTTGGTCTTTCGGCCCTGGCCGTCGGCTGCTATCCCCACTTGATGGGCAAAGTCTGTCTGGCCGCCTCCCTGTTGGGCGAGGACGGAATTCCCATGGCCTGCGAAGGGGACGTGAACGGCGCCCTGGGCATGTTGATACTGACGAAGCTGACGGGCCAGCCCGTCCACAACACCGATCTGTTGGACCCGATCCCGGCTGACAACGCCATCGTCTTTTCCCACTGCGGATCAGGCGGGTTTTCTCTGGCCTCCAGCCCCGCAGAAATCACCCTGGGACCTGTGCGCTTGATGAACTGCGGCCTCTGCGCCTTGTTTACGGCGCGGCCAGGACCCGCGACGCTGGTCAATATCGTCGCCACCCTGGACGGTTATCGCCTGGCGGTCCTGTTCGGCGAGGCCCTCGAGACAGACATGGTCTTCCCCGGCAATCCGCTGCGCGTCCGCTTCGCGACGGACTATCGCGATATTCTGTCCTGGATTGCAGAAGAGGGGCTGGGACACCACTGGATGGCCGCCTACGGCGACCTGCGCCCGGCGCTCCATAACCTGGCCACGATGACCGGCTGCGACTGGCTCACCTTGGCTTGAGCGAGATTCGGACGGTGTCTTCTGCACGAAGTAAGCCTCGATCGCTAACCCTGGCAGGGAGCCGAAAATAGGAATGACTTGCCTCGAACGATTGTGCGCGGCGGTGAACTTTGAGGAATACGACCACCCCCCGTTTGCCGACAACGAATGGAACCTGATGCTGGCGGAGATGGTACCCCGCCTCGCGAACTGCCACCTGCGGGCTGACCGCCAGTACAGCGAGGCGGAACGGGCTGCCGCCGTGCGCGCCAGCCTGGACATGGTTCCCTGGTGCCATGTCTATGACCACCCAATCTATCCCGTACTGGGCAAAATCCCCCAAGACCAGGAAGGAAAGCGCTGGGTCGATGACGACGGTTTCGGGTGGATTAGCTACGGCTTCAGCGAGTGGATTGAGCGGCGGCCTTTCTCCGATCTGCCTGGTTTCCTCACCTACCTTGACCGCAAAGCGGAGCAAGCGCGCAAAGAAACCCCCAGTCTTCCCCCAGACTTCAAACCACGCCTCAAATACGCCCGAGATATGTTAGGAGACACCGTCATTGGCTTTCCCTATCTTGGGGCTGGACTGGACTTGCTCTTCCGGCTAGCCGGTTGGGACCGAATTTCAGAAACCGTGATGGAGCGACCGAAGGCCATCGCCGAGTATCTCGACGCCGCCGCCGACAGAACTGTGAGGGAGGTTCATCTCTATGGCGAACACTTTCCCGCCAGCAGGTGCCCGGTGACGTTGGCTTACTCCGATATTGCCTGTAATGCGGGGCTGCTGATCTCTCCCCGGTTCTTGAACTTGGCACTCAAGCCCGCCGTGAAGAAGATCGTGACGGCTTTTCACGAACATGGCATCAAGGTGGTCTATCACAGTGAAGGCGACCTGCGGCGGTACCTGGATGATTTGCTGGAAACGGGCGTAGACGGAATCAATACGCTGTCACCTTCGGAAAATATGGACCCCGTCGAGATTCGACGATTGTATCCGCGGCTCATCCTGTGGGGCGGAATTGATGAGCGGGCGGTGCTGGCTGGCGGCACTCCGGACCAGGTCAGGCAGGAGGTGGAGCGGGTAGTCACCGGCGTGGGCCGGGGACTGATTCTCGGCTCCTCCGGTGGGGTGCATCCCGGTTGCCTGGCGGAAAACTGTCTGGCCATGGTGGAAGCCCTCCAGGCCAGGGCCCCTTGACCAGGGGCGTAGTGTCTGAAAAGATCGAGGCGCAAGCGCAGGGTATCCACCGCGGCTCAGCAAATCGAAGTCTGCAAAACCAATCGCTGCCCAGAAGTGCAAAGAGCTGGCGGAGTGCATGGTGAGCTGGCGGAAGGGGCAGCCAGGAGAAAATGAAACATGAATTCGCGCGAACGCTTACTCGCGGCTATCGGGCACGAAAAACCGGATCACGTGCCGATGCTTTGCTGGTGTTTTGGTTTCACCGCGCCGCCGCAATTGCGCTGGCGGCAAAATGGGCAGGAAGTCGTCCACTGGTACACCATGCGGCTGGAACATATCCATACCTTGCCGGAACCGTGGAGTGTCGAAGACGATTTCGAGCGGGTCCGCCGCTGGGCCAGCCTGGGGCTGGACGATGTGCTCGACGTTTCCCCGCCCTGGGGCATCCATCCCGAGGTGCGCATCCGCGACTGGCAGGAACCACCCACGGCCTCCGAGTCGTACTGGCTGCTCTGCCGGGAATATGAAACTCCGGCCGGCGCATGGCGGCACATCGTGCGCCGGACGGATGAGAAGGTCGAACCCGGCTGGGTAACCCAGCCGAGCCATGTCGCCCTCTTCGAGGACTTCAACATCCCGCGCGGCGTGAAGCACGCCGTCGTCGGTCCGGAGGATCTCCCTAAGCTGCGTTACCTCTTGCAAGACCCCAGCGCCGAGCAACTGGCCGCCTATCGCGAGCGGATGACCCGAGTGAAAAAATTCGCCCAAGAGCAGGGAGTTCTGGTGCAGGGTTGGAGCGCTTTCGGCATGGATGCCGTGGCTTGGTTGTGCGGCGTGGAGCGCGCCATGATGGCGGCCATGACGGAACCGGAATTCTTCCAGGAACTGATGGACATCATCAGCGATTTCGACCTACGCCGCACGGAGATGATGTTGGATGTCGGCGGCGTGGACATGGTGGTACAGCGCGGCTGGTACAGCGCCACTGACTTCTGGTCGCCGGCGCTGTTCCGGCAATACCTGACGCCGCGCCTAAAGCGCCTGGCGGATACGGCGCACCAGGCAGGCGCTCGCTTCGCCTATGTTATGACCTGCGGCGCGCCAGCCATGGCGGACGAACTGTTGGCGGCGGCCATCGATCTGCTCTACTACGTGGACCCGGTGCAGGACCAGACTGACCTCGCGGTGGTCAAGGAGAAGTTCCGGGGGCGTCTCGCCGTAGCCGGTGGCCTCAGCAGCGCGGTGACGTTGCACGGAGGC
>Ga0315284_10011928_pt1 | contig 12380 bp, 7 predicted proteins | sample YL17G09_16_MG_FD_203696 | JGI IMG/M metagenome (GOLD analysis project Ga0315284, IMG submission 203696) | Sediment microbial communities from Yellowstone Lake, YNP, Wyoming, USA - YL17G09_16 | ecosystem: Environmental > Aquatic > Freshwater > Lake > Sediment | place: USA: Wyoming | collected...
TGCGTGCGACGCGTGCGCGCATGAATAATGCGCGCTAGAAGCGCAGCCGAGAAGTTCACTTCTCAGCTGCCAGCTTCTCCGGATCTCTGGCCCCGACCGCGACGCGTGAGTGCGGCTGCGCCGCTGGCGCCGCGAGCGGCGCTTGCTACTCTGCGAAGTAGCGAAGCTTCTTCGCTACGAAGCACGAGCCGGAGCCCCGACCAATCGGGGCCAACACTTCCGGGGGCGCGATATCCTATCGCGCCACAGCCGCGTCTCCGGAGCGGCGGACACCGCCGCGCACGGGGCTCCGGAGATGCGCATAGCGCATCACCCGTGATAGCGCCTGCGTCCGGCCGACAAGACGGCTTTTCGGCCGGACCTCTAGTCGAGGCGGTCGCGCAGGGGGCAAGCGACATCGGCGTGGCTGCGGCGGGTGGCGCAGCTTGGGTGCGGCCCCATGGAGCCGAATATGAAAACCATCTTCGAATCCGCGCGGGAAGTGCCGGTCCGCTATGAGCCGCATGTTCTCGTTATCGGCGCAGGGCTGACAGGCGTGTGCGCCGCGGTCGCGGCCGCGCGCGCCGGAGCCGATACGCTTCTGGTCGAACACAGCCAGATGCTCGGCGGCGTCGCCACCGCCGGACTCATGGCTTCATTCAACAACCGCTTCATCACCGCTGATGGCGCTCAGGTCGTGCGCGGCATTCCGGCCGAGATCGTCGACGGGCTCGTCGCGTTGGGCGGCGCGAGGCCGGACTGGCGGCGGCCGAATCTCCCGCATATCCCGTTCGACCCCGAGCTTCTTCAGATCGTGCTCATCAGAATGCTGCGCGATGCCGGCGTCGTGGTGCTGTTCGGTTCGGCGGCGGTCGCGGCGGGCCAGGAATCGCCCAAGGTCGCGGTAATCCTCGAGAACAAGGCCGGGCGCGAAGCCGTGCTGACGGACGCAGTCGTTGATGCCACCGGCGAGGCCGTCGTCGCCGCGCACCTGCAAGTTGAGCACGACGAATCCCGCCCCGCGGGCGCGAGCCTCGAGTTCCGCATGGCGGGCGTTGATCTCGCGCTGTTCTTCGACCACTTCCGCCGGCACCCCGAGGATTTCGCGGAGAACATTGACGTCGCCACCGAGTTCGAGGACTTTGTGCGCAACTGGATGGAGCTTGGTGTCTTTCATCTTCCCCACGGCGGCGGCGAGATGATGCGCCCGATCCAGGATGCCATCCGCCGCGGCGAGTACTTCAAGCAGCGTGGCTCGGCGACCGGGCTCGATGCGTTCGGCTTCTACGGCACCGCCGACCGTGACACCGTCATCGTCAACACCGGTTTCTTCGAAGTCGACAGCCTCGATCCGCTCGGCATCTCGCGTGCGGTCATGGAGGCGCGCGAACGGTGCTTCGAGGCGGCCGAGCTGCTGCGGCAAGTGATGCCGGGATTCGAGCAGGCGTACGTCGTGCAGACCGCGCCCGAGCTCGGGGTGCGCATCAGCCGGCGCATTCACGGCGAGATGACCCTGACGCGCCGGCAACTGGAAGCGGGGGAGGAGTTTGACGACGTGGTCGGGGTGCAGGCGCGGATGCGTCAGGTGGAACGCGCGGAGCAGCGTCTCAGCGCGTCTGAACTGCCGTATCGGATCATGCTGCCGCGAGGGGCGCCGAGATTGCTTGTAGCGAGCGGGAAGACGGTATCCACGGAACCGCGCGGGCTGCTGCGGGCTGAAGTCACGTGCATGGTAGTGGGGCAGGCGGCGGGCGTCGCGGCTGCGCGGGCGGCGTCAGCCGCCAGATCGCCGTCGCAGATCGCTGTGCAGCAGATCCAGCAAGCGCTCCTGCGCCAGGATGTATACCTCGGCAGCGACGAGCGGCTGCGGCGGTTGGGGGTGAAGTAGGGGTTGGCGCCCATGAGGGGACAGGAACCGTAGAGGGTACCAGGTCCCGGGCCGTAGCTGCAGCCAGGTTCCTGTCCCTGTGCGGATGCCTGGCATGCCTGCGCGGCCTTGTGCGATGCCGTGGCCGAACCCGCTGTCGGACGCAGCGCTACAGGTAATCCCCCACTCGCTTGACCTCCCGCTCGCGGCTGGCGTCAATCGCGGCGAAGATCATCGCCATGCTCTTGATGTTGTCGCGCACGGAGGTTTCCGGCTCGGGGCCGCCGTCGAGCCAGTTGAGGAAATCGCGAATGATCGTCTGGTGGCCGTGGGAATCGGCCGAGACGAGCGGCACACTCTCGATGCTCTTGCCGTCGCGAATCACGCGCACCACGTCGTCCGCATCAAGCACCACCGCCCCGCGCTCGCACTCAGCGCGGTAGAGCTCCTGGTACCATGAGTTGCTGGCCCCCGCCTCCGAGCAGTTGCCCTCATAGCAGGCTTTCGACCCGTTGCTCATGTCCATGACGTAGACGCCGCTCGAATTGCCCTTGAAGCTGCTCCACGAGGGATTCCAGCCGAGGCCCGAAATCGTCTCGCAGTCCCCGCCGGTCAGATTGCGGATCATGTCGAAATGATGCACGGCGCCCTCGATGAGCAAGGCATCGGGTATCTCGTGTCGGAACGCAGCACCCCATGACCCATACTTGCGGTAATCCGCGGCGAATCGCGCCACCAAGTAGTGGAGGCTTCCCAGACCCCGGTCGCGCATCGCTCTCCGAAACGTGAGCATGCGCGGGGTGAACCGATAGTTCTGCGTCACCGCCATCTTGAGGCCGCTGTCGGTGACCGCGCGGCAGATATCGCGGGTCGCGTCGAGCGTGTCGGCGATGGGCTTTTCGGAGAGGATGTGAATGCCGTGCTCGACCGCAAGCATGACGATGTGGTGGTGCGCTGCCGGAGGAACGACGATCGCGCAGAAGTCAGCTTCGATCTCGCGGAATGCATCGGAGGCGTGCGTGAAACGCTGATCCGGGGAGAGGCCCAGGAAATCGCCCGACGCGTCGAGCGCACTCTCGTCCTGGTCCACGAGCGCGGCGACCTCAACTCGATCACTCAGAAACGCCGGCAGAAAGTCGCGAATCCACGATGCGGCAAATCCTCCGGCTCCAACCATCAGCAGGCGTCTTCTCATCTGTCACCCCCAGGGCGAGCATGGTTCGTACGGACGAACGCCCTGATCGAGTCTGCCGACGCCGCATGAGTCAACGCTGCCTGGCGCCGGCATCTCATAAAGCTTCGCTTAGCCAGGTTTAATATCCTGCAAGCGCTCCCCTGCCTGCGCTGGGCCAGGAACCCGCCGCACGCGGTCGGCGGATGCGCACGGCGAGGAGACTGGTTGCTCTGCGCGGCGGAGGTAGGTTCGAAGCGGTCCCAAAATTCACAGCAACGGGTCGGGGTGGAACCCGACCCCTACGATCCCCGCTCGCGACCGTAGGGGTCGATCTCCCGAGGCTGTTGCATAATTCACTCCGTGGGCTTATGGCGCTGTCGGATTCGTCATTCAGAGTTGGCGCCTCGATGCGTCGGGGCGCTCCGGAGATGCGGTGCTTTGCGCCGCATCCAGCGCGGAGCGCGAAGCGTGGAATCTCGGCCGCGCGGAGGCGCCTGCGCTTCGCCCCCAGCGGGTTGTGCAACAGCCTCTCCTGATCGACCCGCAAGCGCTCGTTCCTGTCCCCCACGTTACAAGGGGGCGCGCTACGTCGCGCGGAAAGTAGATCCCATGACTGAAGTGACCCCCATCGAATGGCACGGCGACCACGTCAGCCTCTTGGATCAGACCCGCCTGCCGACCCAGGTGGTGCACCTCGAATGCACCAAGCCCGAGGAGATCGCGGACGCGATCCGCGGCATGAGCATCCGCGGCGCGCCGGCGCTGGGCGTGGCGGCGGCCTTTGCGGTCGCCCTGGCGGCCGTGAACGCACGCGGGCTCGACACCGGAGAGGCGCGCGAACGGGTGAGCCAAGCGGCGGCTCTCATCCGTTCCACCCGCCCGACCGCGCGCAACCTGTTCTGGGCGCTTGAGCGAATGCAGCGAAAGGCTGGAGAGGCGGCGGGGGACGCGGAGCAACTCTCGGCTAAGCTCGTCCAGGAGGCGCTCGCCATTCAGGAAGAAGACCTCCAATCCTGCAGAGCCATCGGGGATCTCGGCGCGCGGCTGGTGCCGGATCGCGCGACCATCCTGACCCACTGCAATGCGGGCGCGCTTGCCACGGCGGGCTACGGGAGCGCGCTGGGAGTCATCCGGTCAGCCCACCGCCAGGGCAAAGACATCCGCGTCCTGGCCGACGAAACGCGGCCCCTGCTCCAGGGCGCGCGCTTGACGGCATGGGAGATGATTCAGGAAGGCATCCCCACCACGCTGATTGCGGACTCGGCGGCGGCGTGGTGCATGAGCAAGGGAATGGTGGATCTGGTCGTCGTCGGCGCCGATCGCATCGCCGCCAATGGCGACGCCGCCAACAAGATCGGCACCTACGCGCTGGCCGTCCTCGCCTGCCAACACGGCATTCCGTTCTACATCGCGGCGCCCATGTCAACCGTTGACCTCAGCCTCGCCGACGGGACGCTGATACCGATCGAGGAGCGCGCGGCGGAGGAGGTCAGCACCGTGGCCGGGGTGCGCATGACCCCCGAGGGCGTGGCGATCTTCAACCCGGCATTCGACGTCACGCCGCACGGGCTCATCACCGCAATCATCACCGACCGCGGGATTTGCGACCACCCGTTCACCGAGTCGCTCGCGGCGGCGAAGTAACCACCTCGCGGGCCTCAGCAGCGAGTGCCTGCAGCGTTAGGATGCCACCCCAAGGATGGAGCGCACCCGCCACCACCTCGGCCGGGCAAGCCTCGGGCGCGAATCCAAGGAAAGGCGGGCGTGGGCCCGTTCGACTTCGCTCAGGATAAACGCCCGCCCTCCAATCTGGGAAATCCGCGAAATCTGCGGACCATCCTCCAGTCGGACGTTCGGCGGTCACACCCGTTCTCCGCTCCGCCTCTTGACATGCTCCCCGCGCGCGCCTAATATGGTCGCGGCCGATCCTATCGCAGTCTTCGTCGCAGCCGGAGGCCGACATGCTCGCAAGACGATTCGCAGCACTCGCCGCAACCCTACTCACGCTGGCGGCTGTGCCCTCCTCGCCCAGCTTCCTGGGCGACAGCTCCACCTCCCGCTCTGCCCTCGGCGCCGTCCCCGGCCATCTGGTCGTCGACTACTCTCAACTCCCGTATGCATTCATTGATACCTCCCTCGGTTGGCGCATTAGGCAGCGCTACGGCGACGCCTGGTCACGGGTGCCCCGCTACGCCGCATTCCTGAAGCAGCGCGGCAGACTGGGCGCGGCTTGGCAGCCCAAGTGGGACGGCACCGTGCTCTTGCGCGTGGGCGGCAGGCTGTATAATCCGACGTCGTTCACGCGTGCGACAAGGCAGTTCGGCGGCGGCACCATCACCTTCGCCTATTCCGGCTGGACAACGACCGAACAGCAGCAGCTTTCCGCTTACGTCAACGCCATCTATCCCATCATCACCTCGATCTACGGCGCTCCCGCCTCGACCATCACCGTCACCATCGTGCGCGACCCCAGTCTTCAGAACGTCCTCGGCGGCGCCTATCTCCCTGCCCTGAACGAGATCCATCTGCCGCCGATACAGGACTTCGCGCGCGATACCTACGTGCTCGCCTCGCTCATCGTCCGCGCGTTCCACGACGACCTCTACCTCGCGTACGACGTGTGGGAGACCGGGTTCGCGCGCGCGGTTGCGCTGATCGCGCAATTGCAGATCAGTTCCAGCTTCGATCTCAGCGCTGAACCGTATTACCTGCTGCCATTTTACGATCTGCTCAATCAGCGGCCGCTGGCGAGCACGACCATCTTCCCCGCATCGGGCTTCACCGCCATGACGCCGTGGCGCGTCGGCATGGCGCAGGCCGCATGGCTGAAGGTCTATGCGGAGAATCCCAGCTTCTTCCGTGACTTCAACGCCGCCTACTACGCCGAGTACGACCCGGCCGCGACGCCGCTGCTGTCGCGGAACGTCGCGCGGCTGCGGGAGCTGGCCGCGCTCGCCGCGCCGCAGGTCGAGGGCGCCGGTTTCCAGGAGTGGTTCCCTCGACAGTTCGTCCTCGATACCGACGGTTGGCCCGGCGAGAAGCTGTTCCTCGTCGCACTGCCGCAGGTGGATAACGTCACGGTGTTCCTGGAGGCGGACTATTACCGCACCACGTTGACCGCGGATGAGCAGCCTCTTTCGGCCACCGGCGGTTTCCAGTACATCCTGTGGAGCGGCAAGCTGAACACGCCGGAGGCCGGCAATACCGTCCCGATTCAGAACGGCCAGGGATTCCTCTCGCCCAGTTTCATCAATGTCGGCGGGGCGCAGCGCATCATGGTTGAGCTCGCGGCCGGGGCCCAGGTTGTCGCATCCTGGTTTCCCTACGGCGTCGCGGCGACCGCGGGCACGCACAATGAGTACTTTGGCGTGATCGCCGACGCCGACGCCGGGACTGTCAGTGTGATGCCGCCGGGAATACCGACCCCGATCGCCAATGTCGTACGCGGCGTGTTTACGGTCAATCAGCCTGAACCGCTCGATTTCCTCGCGCAGACCGCGGTTGAGTACCAACCAGTGAGCGGATTGCCGAACCTGCGCCTGGTCAACACCGGGCCGCTGTTCCACGTCTTCGTGCTGCGCGAACACCCATCGGTGCCAGGGGCGGTGACGCACACCTTCGCGGCCGGGCTGTCAATGATTGGAGTGCCGGGGAGCCCCGACGAATCTGATGCCGCAACGCTCCTCGGCCTGCCGCGCGGGCAGACACTCCTCTCGCGCTGGTCGCCGACACTGCCGGGCGGCTATCGGTACGTGTTCTACCCAGACACGCCGCCGGTCGAGCCCGGGCTCGGCTATTGGCTCCAGGCTTCCACGCCGCTCGCGGTCACCGCGCCGGGCTTGCTGCCCACCGGCGAGTACCGCATGCACCTGCGGCAGGGGTGGCACCAGATCGCCAATCCGTTTGCGGTCGCGGCGCCGCTCACCACAGTCACGGTGAAGTTTGCTGATGGCGCACCGATGACGCTGGCTCAAGCTCAGGCGGCGGGGATCGTGAATGCGCCGATGCGGTATTCCGGAGGCGCATACTCGACCGCCGCGAACCTTCCGCCCTACGAGGGCGTCTGGATATACGTGTTTCCGTCGCAAGGATGTTGGCTGATCATCCAGCAACCGTGAGGAGCAACATGAAGCTTCGACTCGCAGCTACCGCGCTTATCATCGCGGCCTGCATGTGCGCGGGCCTGATCGCCGGATGTGGAGGGGGAGGCGGCGGCGAGCCGTTCACCCTGGCGGGAACGGTGACCAACGCGTCCGGCGCCCCGGTCTCGGGCGCGCTCGTGACGGCGACCGTGTCGGGCCAGACACAGCCCGTCGATTCGACCACCACCAGCAGCAATGGCGTCTTCGGTCTGGTGGCGCCTCCGGGCACGTATGTCGTGGAGGCCAGCGCGACCGGTTTTGTCACTCAGCAGAAAACGGTTACCATCACGGCGAGCCAGCCGAACCTGTCGATCAGCATCGTGCTCAGCGCGGTCAGTCCGCCGCCGCCGCCACCAACCAATCTCGGCGGCCGCGTGACCAATGCCGTCACATCGGCGCCCATCGGCGGCGCCACCGTCACCGCGACGCTCCAGGGGCAGGTCACCCCGATCGGGACGACGACGACCAACAGCGACGGGCGGTACGGATTTTGGCTCGCCGCCGGGACCTACACCATCAACGTGACCCCGCTTGGCTTTGCCCCGGGGCAGAAGACGGTGACATTGCCGGTGGGCGGATCGCTGCTCAACGTTGACTTCGCCCTGACACCGACGTAGGGCGGCATGTCGCGCTGGAAACGTTGTGGAACGGTGGCCCGATTATGGGGCGGCGGCTCCGCCAGCTGGCTTCGGAGCCTGCCCCTTCGACTCCGGTCGGGCTAAGTTCTGGCCCGCTGGGTGAGGGTTTCACTCTCACAACGCATGATTCCGGTTAGCAGCGGTAAGGAAGCGCTCTGGCATCTACCGCTCCCACCTCGGCATTGGCGACAGGTTGTCGGGTTTGGGCGCCCGCGCACGGATCAGCAGCGCTTCGAGCATTCCGCGCGCCTTATCGGGATGCTCGGTTGCCCAGATGACGGCCTCGTGGTCGAGCGCGTTGATGCGGTCGTTCATCGCGCGCAGCGCGTCGATGCAGTTGATGATAGCGCGATCCACCGGCATGCGCTCTGGGTTGATGTCGATGCCGAAGTGCCCCTGGTAGCCGTGCATCTTGAGCACATATAGCGCCGCCTCGGCCTGCTCCGGCGCGACCACGCCCACATTGAGGTCCTGGTCGTAGTTCCCCAGCGGCTGGCTGTTCCAGTGGGTGTGCATCAACTTGCCGTACTCCATGGCGAGGCCAAACGCGTATGGCAGATCCTCGTAGCCCATCAGCACGTGCCCGACCTCTGGGTTGAGGCCGACCATCGCGTGGCCCTCATCGAGCAGCCGGCGGTTCTCCTTCGCCTTGAGCAAACCCTCGGTCTTCTGCGCCATGAGGACGCCCTCGGGAGTTGTGCCGTAGAGGATGTGACCGCGCGGCTCGTAGGGCTTGGGCTCCTCGGCGACGCGCACGCCCGGCACCGCGTCCATGGCCTCCGCCAGGCCTTCGGTGAACCGGTCGCGAGCCGCCATTAGATCCATGCCGAACGGGTTCTCGTAGCCGTCAATGCCGGGCCACACAATGGCGAAATCAGTGCCCAACTCTTGATTCAGCGCGAAGGTTTCCTTGGCGCGGTTGATCGCCGCTCGCCGCGCCGCGGGAATCGGCGACGACAGCGCCCCGAACTCGAACTGCGACTCGAAGAAGAGATTGGGCACGACGGTGATGAGCCGGATGCCCATCGCCCGCTCGAAGTCGGCAAACAGTTTCAGATTGTCGCGGTTGACCTCGTTCGGGTAGTGCGCTTCGAGGCCGGTGAGGCCGTACGTCTTCAACCGCGCCGCGGTGTCGAGGATCTGTTCCATCGTCGTCGGCGGAACGTAGCGGTCGTGAAACCTGCCGCCACCGGGCGCGAAGTACCATACCCCCGCCGTGAACTTGAGGTCCAGCTCGAACGACTTCAGATGCTTGACCAGTTCATCCGGGCTGCGCCGCTTGCACTGCTCGCGAAGATCCATCGCTGCCATGTCGGCCTCCTGAAGGCGGTATGCGGAACACTTCAACGGTATCGAGTGATATCCTGCTCGTCGCCGATAGCAGGACAGTGCCCAGTCGCGAACAATCTTGCTGTCAACGGCGTCTTAGGTGACTGACGACATGACCCAAAGCATCGTGTACGTGGACGCGGCGCCCTTGGCCGAGGACGAACGCATCGCGCTCGCTGCCCTGCAAGGCTTGGCGAACCGCGACGCGCCCCAACCTGTGCTGGCCAAGCTTCGCGTTCGTCGCCTGGAAGGGCGACCTGCCTTGATGTCGTGGGGGACTTGGGTTGCGGCAAGCGAGCTACCTGAGGAGGGGAACGGCAATGCAAACGCGATTGCTGGGCGCAGGGTTTCTGGTAGTGGCGTGTGTCATGTTCGGGTCTGTCTGCTGGGGTGCGGCCGAAGAGGTCGACCGGTACGGGCAGCCCCTGCAGATCACCGCGTATGACGTCACGCTGGTGCCTGACTTCGACGCGAACGTCTGTCACGCGGATGCGATCTGCCGTCTGCGCAACTTCGGGACCGCGCCGGCACAGACCGCGTCGGCCTTCGTGCTGGGTCCCCAAGCGACCAGCACGGAGGTCAAAGGCCTCGAGTTCCAGGTGCAGACCGCGGCCGGCGCCTGGGAGAAGGCACCTTTCACGACAACCGAGCTGCCCTTCGCAAGCTGGGTGGACGAGAAGCTCAAGGTCTACCGGGTGTCGCTGCCACAGCCGCTGCAGCCCCAGGCCGAGACGGTGTGGCGTGCGACCTACACGCTCAGCACCACCGACCCAGCCGAAAGCGACATCATGCCTCCCCTGCCTGCAGATCGGCGCGAACTCGTGCTGCTCGTCGACCACTTGTGGCTGCCTACTGTGCCCGCAGGGGCTTCGTACGCGTTCACCCGCTACGGCCGCGACAAGAACGATATCAGGTACAAGCCAACCTGGACGATCCGCGTGCAGGCGCCGACCGGCTGCCGTGCAGTCGCCGTTTCCGGAGAGACAATGGGCGAGAACATCTGGCGATCACGAGCCCCAGGGTACCCGATGGTCTTCGTGGGCCGCTACCAGCTCACGACCGTAGAGGATTCCGGTATCGCGGTGGACATCTACTCGCCCCCAGGCGCTCGCGATGACCTTACCGCCATTGCTCACGAGATTGCGGAGTACTGTCGGATCTACACCGATGCGTTCGGGCCGCTTCCCGGCACGCGGCTCAATGTCCTGTTCACCGCGCATCCTGACTTCGTTGGTCACGCCGGATACCTCGGCTTCGCGATGGACCAGGCCATCAGGGGCGGTCCTTCATCGCTCGCACACGAGCTTGCGCACAGTTGGTGGGGGCTCTCCGTCAGCGGCTACGGCGTCGGCACCAAGTTCCTTGAGGAATCGCTCGCCGAGTGGTCGAGCGTTTGGGCCGAAAAGAAGCTCCACGGCCGTCCGTTACCGACGCTGGACCCGCCGGATCGGTGGCATCAGTTCGGCCTCCTCCAAGAGAGCTTTGGCGCTGGTCGCGAGTTCGGAGGCAGCCGAAGCTGGCCGCGCACCGGGTCGCCCTCCATCATCAACCTCGACCCATACGGACAGGTGGGCGATCGCGACATGGCCCACACCCAAGGCAAAGGCCCGGGGCTGCTGACAGAGATCATGAACACCGTGGGCGAAGCCGCCTTCCTGAAGGCGCTGCGGACCTATGCCACGATGCACCAGGACGGCTGGTGCACACTCGACGATTTCATTGCCACGCTCAAGGATTCCACGGGGCGCGACTTCGGTCCGTTCTTCCGTGAGCGCACCGTCGCGACCGGCGTTGACACCCGCCTGCACTCGTTCTACGTGGCCTCCGGCATGCGCTCGTACCGCAAGGGCGCAGGCTGGGAGACCGAGGTGACGGTTCTCAACAAGGGCACGCACGAGACGGTGTGCCCGATCGAGCTGCAGACGTCCGGCGGCACGGTGGGGCGCACCATCCAAGTTCCACCCGGCGCGGTGCGAACGGTTCACTTCGCCACCGACGCGCAGGTGAAGTCGCTGGTGATCGACCCGCGCTGGCAGGCGCTGCCCGTTGTGGGTGAGAAGGTATGGCGCGGCATCAATCTGCCGAGCGACGATCCGTGGGAACTCGCCCGCCGGATGACACCGGAGAGCATGGGCGGCGAGAACTGGGCTTGGTGTCTGCAGGCGCTTGCATTCGCGCGGGTGGGGCAATGGCAGGCCTGCGCGGAGCGGATCACGACGTATGACTCGCTGTACCAGGAGGCCGTCGGCCACGACCACTCCTCCCTGTCAGACCTACCCGTTCACGCCTACCTCCGCGGCACTGCGTTCCTGCATCTCGGCAAAGCGGACAAGGCGGCACAGGACTTCCCGTATGTCATAGACGAGGTGCTCTTGGCCCTGTCAGGCGGAGCGCGGCCGGATGGGCTGCAGCCGCTGAACTCATTCGAAGGCGCCGGCATCATCGCCCACACGGGCGATCCCGTCTTCACCAACCACCTTCTGAAGCTGCTGACCGGCCAGGACTTCGGGTTCGACCCGGCCGCCAGTAAGGAGGCGAACGCCCCCGCCGTGGCGCGCTGGCAAGCCTGGTGGAAGGAACATAGGAGCAGCTATCGAGTACCAGTGAAGCTGCAGCAGTACCCGGACCTGCTCATCATCCACGGGGCTTGATTGGCCGTGCCGCGGCGCAGGCGCGTCGCCGTTACCCGGCGAGACTCGTGCTTCGTGGTGTAGTAGCCACGCTACTACGCAGAGTAGCATCGCGACATGACCGATGTGGTGCGGTTTCGTCTGATATGTGCTCTCTGACTGGATGAAGAGCAAAGCGCACTAAAGCCTCGCCCCTTTGGCGAACGAGATCGAGCGTGATCGCTCCCGCGCTGACCGCTTCATCTCCCTTCTTGATGGCAGGACAGTGCGGGATCGCGCACAATCTTGCCATGGACAACGTTTCCAGGTGACCGGTGACATGACCGAAAGCATCCTTTACGTGGACGCGGCGCCCTTGGCCGAGGACGAACGCATCGCCCTTGCCGCCCTGCAAGGGCTCGCGAACCGGGATGCACCCCGGCTATTCGTCGCGCACCACGCCGCCGATGAGCACTGGCTCAACTGGTACGCCGGATACGGCTTCGCGCCGGAGAAGCGCACCTTCGACGACGCGGTCGCGGCATTCGCGGATCGCATCAAGGGCCTGGTGATATGGGACGAGAAGCTGCGCGACACCATCCCGCTCGCAATCTCGATCGCCGGCGCGCGCGACCTGCTGCC
>Ga0315284_10011929_pt1 | contig 12380 bp, 17 predicted proteins | sample YL17G09_16_MG_FD_203696 | JGI IMG/M metagenome (GOLD analysis project Ga0315284, IMG submission 203696) | Sediment microbial communities from Yellowstone Lake, YNP, Wyoming, USA - YL17G09_16 | ecosystem: Environmental > Aquatic > Freshwater > Lake > Sediment | place: USA: Wyoming | collected...
CGTCCATGCTCTTGCCCCAAAATCACTATAAAATTTCAATGATTTTGAGAGTTTTTTACGAACAACAAACATCTTGACTTTCATGTTATCTCCAGAAATTCATTGAATTCAGGCACAAATTTGAGTATTGTCTCACCGATTGGCCCGTTCCGGTGTTTAGCTACATCAATATCCCTTGTTTCATCTCGGTTTGACTTGGACGATATGAATATGACCGTGTCTGCATCTTGCTCAAGGGAGCCGGAGTCTCTAAGGTCCGAGAGTTGTGGTTTACCACCCCTGACTTCAACCGCCCTTGAGAGTTGAGATAGAGCGATGATCGGAGTCTGTATTTCTTTGGCTGTCGCTTTAAGGGTTCGGGATATGTAAGATACTTCTTGCTCTCTCGAAGAATGTCTCCCAGCACCCACCAACTGTAAATAATCCACAACCACCAATGAGACGTTCTTTTCCTGTTTGAGCCTACGAGCCTTAGATTTGAGTTCATTTACCGAGATTCCCCCACAATCCTCAAGGAATAGGGGATATTCCTTGAGTTCTTCTGTTGCCCATGCAATCTGTTTGAGTTCATCATTGGTGACTCTTCCAAGGGTGATTCTGTGACTGTTGATATGGCATATCTTAGAGAAAAGGCGGTTCAGAAGTTGGTGTATCGACATCTCAAAAGAGAAGACGCCAACGCCTACATCCCTCTTGGCATTTTCAAGCGCCCACTCCAGACTAAGTGCCGTCTTGCCAGAAGATGGTCTTCCCGCCACAATGACAAGATCGGACTCCCCCATTCGACCCAAAATGTTGTCCACGGAAAGTGTGTGTGTTGTAATTCCCACGCTCCCCCCCCGGGAGGATTGTTCAATATTCCCAAGAGTATCGAGAGCCGCGTCCCCCACCGATACGAAATTTTTGCGCGTAACGGTATTGGCAAGCTTAAATATACTCGACTCAGCCCATTCAACAAGCTCAAAGGCGTCATCGCTTTTTGCCCTGCTGGTTGCTTCCTTACCAAAATCACCTATTTGCCTCCTGATATAGAACTCGACCAAAGTCTGAGCAATAGGTATGGTGTTAGAATATTCACAAAACACCATACATTCAGTCGCCACATCTTTAAGACTATCGCTAAGGTTGGCCAAGATAATTGGCCAATCATAACTCCCCCTTCCTCCGAGTCGTTTGATTGTGTCGTAAATCTTTCGATAGTTACCCCGAAATACCTCTTTCTCACCGAGAATATCCACAACCTTGGACAACTGAGAGGGGTCATTCCCTAGTGTCCCTATGAGTCTACGGGATAAGTCTTTTTCATCCTGTTCCACCTATTCTCCCTTGAATGGAATTACCTTATCTACTTCGGGAAGTTCTATCGGTGCTTCCGCGATGAATACATCATAGTAGCTATCATCTTCGGGGCATTTTATCGTTTCAATGAACGTATTCCCGAATTTGAATCTCCAATGATAGAATCGCTGTTCTTCCCTGTTCCATCTGGCTATACTTGCGTTGCGGCAACTTCCGCGATAGTACGCGCCGTGAACGAGTTGATTCTTGGGTATAATTGGGTCGTAGTTCATCAGAAGGGAAGTATGGCGACTTTCTTGAAGTTCGCAAGGATTTCTTCTCTTACCTTTTCATCGACAAGGTCTTTCACGGCGTTGGCTCCAAGTTTCTGAAGCTCTGCTTTACAGTAATTCAGAGTATCTTCGAGCTTCACGCCCACTTGATTGAGTGTCTCAAGTGTGGACTTCTTAAGGTCGATAGCGTCGTGATCTGCGAGAATCTGCTGATAGAGTTGGTCGGAGCCTAAGATTCTCTTGTATTCAAGACCCAGAGCTATAACCTTGGCCGTAGGGGATGGCGCAGTCTCACCCATCTTGAGTATCTTCTTGGGTGTGACTCCTGCTACCGGAACAGCTAGGGAAGATTTAATCCTTTCGGGCCTTGCCATTTCTTCTTGTGAGACTCTTCCCTTAGCGGTTCCAATGTCCATGTTTGCAAGTGCTCTTCCAATAGCCGATGTTTCACAATTCTCCACCCATGATGAGAAATTGACCTGAGAACTCGAAGCGTCTCTTTCCTCGTAGGCAAAACCAGTGAAACTCCGGGCATCTCCTTGGACATCATTAGGGTATATTGTGGCTTTGAATAGAATAGCAGAAAGGTCGGGATTATGCCACGCAACCTCTGTAAGTACATAAGCGTTTGGAAATACCCTATCCGACTCTCCGTAGAGAATTTTGAGTCTGTCGTTGACTGGCGTGTATTCTTTCCCATGAATGTCCATCCTTTTCTCCTTTTTGTTCAATATACGCAATTATTTCGCGTTTGTCAAGTGAAATCTTAACTATTTTTATGTCATCCTTTCGGTGGATTCTCCAACGTATGTGAGTGGACCAGAAAACTTCAACAATCCATTCTTAATCACCGTAAATACCATCAGTGCCCCACGGGAAGTCGGACGCGCGTAATCCATTCCACTTGCACCGTAAGCGGCGTAATTCCTGTGACGTGGGACTCTGTCCTGTTCCACCTCCCACGTCTTGACTACGAAAAAACCATCTAAGTCCATCTTGGACTTTATCTCTTCTGGGAGAGAATGAAGTTCGGTGTCTGTTGTCCTTGGTTTGATTTCTCCAAGATGCTTGTATCCTTCTCCTATTTTGACACTCATCAGATAGTTGTTGTTTGTCTGATGTGGCGCAAGGAGTGTCGGAATATCCAATCCAAATTGTTTCATTGGATTGGCGAATTCCATAACGATATCAGTTGTCGAGCCAAAGACAAGGCAACTTGTCTCTATGTCATACGAATAGACAAGTGGGTTAGACTCTCGATAGAAGTAGACAATCTTGTCCTCTTTGTCATAGACAACGAGAGAATATCCATCACTCTTGGCCATCAACTTAATGCCTTTTTCTATCCCCCATGTCTCAATGTAGCTGAGTGCAAGTTCGCTGTCACAATTTCCCTTGTATTTGTACTTCTTGAGCTTGGGGAGATGTGAGAAGTGTCCATTGTGAACCAGAACGTATCTTTTGCCTTCGTGTGGGTGATTGTTCTCCATAATACTTGGCGGAGATTCGTGTTTATCAAATCCCCCTGTCGCTATTCTACAATGTCCAAGCAACACCCCACTCTTGATGGCTTCCTTGAGTTCTTTTTCCTTTCTGTCAACGAACTTGTCTGCGTCGTCCGCTGTCTTGATTGTTCCGGTTGTAGGTGAGTAGAATCCAGTAGCCTGTTTTCCTCTATTGGATGTCTCCCTAAAAGCCTCTTTCACATTATCGAGGCACAGATTCTTCTTGTTTTCTGGGTCTAACTTAACGAAACCAACTATTCCGCACATAAAACTCCTATATGTTTTTGATTAAGTCCTGAGCGAACATCTTGATACGATTACGCGAGCCACTATTCCTTTCGGCCAATCGTGCAAGAACCCTTCTCGGGACACCAATGAAGAGACACTTCTTTTTCTTGGCATATTTGGACATTGTCTCCTTGGTTGGCTGGTGAATTACTGTCGTGTATCCAAGTTCTACGCAGTATTTTGTGAGAGATTTGACTGGTTCCGATAGAGCCAGAGCGTTTGAACCATCTCCACGGTTCCAGATGAGAACAGTATCATACTCCTTTTGTGGATTATACATTACAAATGGCTTAATCCCCAGATATTCACCATCATTGGAGAACTGAACCACGACATCACACTCCCTGTCTTTGTGGAAGTCCTTACCAAACCAGCCATTGAGTGTCGGTATGTCCCACTTACATCCAGACAGTACCATATTGACGAAATACTCAATTTGGTCTCTGTATTTATCGAACATCGGGAGTCCTTTATACCACTCAATGCCAAACTTGTTTTCGTCGAATCTGATCTTCTGTCCTGATTCATAGGCATAGACAATCATATAGGAGAGAGCAAATATGGCGAGGGTCATTTCCTTGTTAGTCGTAATCGTGTGAAGAACACGCCATTCAAATCCATTATGTGGAAATCCACTATGATTTGCACGACAACGATAATCCCCCGGCCTTCCATAGTTTTCATCGTGTCTTGCCCAGCCACGAGTGTAGTTCCTGATTGGGGCAGTCAAGAGTGCGTCAAGCCATCCAACGACTTCTACGGGGGCAATTTCCTGCCTTCTGCCATCCGAACAGTCTGTTGAGATGCCAGAAAAGTGTATATGGGTTCCTGTCGAGCGATGGAGGTCACCACCACCACCACACAGCAAATCATATCCATCGGGCATACTGTCTTTCAGATTCTCAAGCAACTCACCTATGTTCTCGACTAATTTCTCTGGTGTTTTTGCGTAATCTGGTCTGATTTCGACAGTTTCAACATTCCCGTCTGTTCCTATGCTTCCTTCGACGTTATCTCTCACAAATTCGGTCGCAGAGTGGAATGTCCCATCAGAGTCATAGGCGGTATATTCAATATCTGCGCCTATGTTGATTTGCGGATTTTCCGTTTCCCTCTTGGTCTTTTTCTTTCTGATAAGGCTGATTATCTTTTCAATTCGCTTTCCCACTTCCACCCTTTCGTCTTTTGAACAGTGTGATGAGTCAAAGAATCTTATCCACAAAGAATCGTCGTGAGTGCAATAGAGCGCCGTTATGTCGCCCCTCTTGTCGCAGAAAACAACTATTTCTTGCAGTTTAAGCTCTTCAATGTTCCACTTTTCGATGATTTTGACATTCTCCATGGCTCGGGGACAGACTTCCGTAAAATAAGCCAAATCGCTGTATGTTCTCGGTGGATATTGGAGCTGGGGCATATCCTCAAATGACCACAGATACATATTTGCCATCCATGTCTTCTGTGTCTCAAGCGAATAATTTGGGAAGACACTAGTACCTTGGTCTATTGAGTGAAGAAAAGACGAATATGAGCCGACCCCAGCATCATGCGTTATTGCTATGTATCCATAGTCTGGGGTATTGAACCTTCTCAAGAAAGTGGGATGAAAGAGAAAGATTGAGGCTTCGATATTCAGAGAGATGCCAAGATAGTTGCAAATCTCTTTCTTGTCGTCACTTACTCTGTCTGTTCGCGTTAGTTCCAATCTACCTCCAAGATGTTTGATTCCGGAAATATCATACCTACGTTGGCACAAGTGTCATACATTTCGGGAATACCACAGACCGCAAATGATGGATTCGCATTTCTTAGAATCATGGTAAATCCATCCCCCCCATGCGCAGTAAACGAATTGGTCAGAAATTTGACTATACTATCTTCTAGTTTCATGCCGGGACTATACTGATAAGTATACATCATTCTTGACCAACCGACACAATCCTTCCTCTGGATTTTCCCTTTTGCACCCCACGGGATTATGTAGGTCTTGCCTTTTTCTGAGTCCTTTGGATTGACGACCTTGACAGCATGAACTTGCTTGGGGAGGTCCTCAATTCGACACCTTACAATCTCGCCATTCACAAGCCTTATGTATGGCAACAAATCAATGCCTTCACTCAAAAGTCTCTTGAATGTTCCGGCAATCTCCGGTTTTACTGAGTTCTTTTTAGATTTAGTCTTCTTACATCCTTCCAAGGAAGCGAGAAAAGAGTCATTTATCAGTTGTATTCCGGGGTCCACCAATCCGGGGTCCACCAATCCGGGGTCCACCAATGGTATCAATGTGTCGAGCGCTCTGATGTGTGCCCAATGCAATCTCGCACGTTCTTCTATTTCCATACGAATCTGAGCTTGGCGAGCATTTTCTGAAGCTCGTTCACTAACCCCCGCCATATTGCGGGATTCTAATGTTACTCTTGGCAATCTTCGCCTCCTAGGCATTAGTTTATCAGGCTAAGTTGACCGCTTCTTTCGAGTTTCTCGAAAGTCTCCAAACCTTTGGCTATTTGACCAAAGACTTGAGTGTGGATTTTGTGTGCCTCTTCGAGTTTCGCTGATATTTCCAGCAAATCCTCTCTGTTCTTCTCGAAAAATGCGATACATTGCCTGACTACCTTAGTTACATCTGCAAACTTATCGGCGTGAGAACCATTGACAGACTTAATCACGTTTCCAGAATCAGTTTCTATGGAGAGTTTTGTGCTTTTGACCGTCTTGTCTGTCTGGTCAATTTCTCTCACGAGTGAGATTGTCCTACTCATTCCATCGACGAGAGCATTGAAGCACTTTTCTTGAATCACGGTCTGCCTTGTGTCCACACGATAGTTTGTGTCAAGGTTTCCAACAAAATCCATGACAGTTACTAGGTCGCCTACCTTGATATGTTTCACTGAGCGACCCAGCCTCTTGGTAAGTTTATTGAGCATCAACAGTTGCGCCTCCTATGATTTTGTCGTGGAGAGCCATAATCTCTTCGGTTAGTTTGTTTGTCCTTTCGATGGCTGTTTCGATGGCTTTGTAATATCCAAGGAATGATTCCGCTTTCTCGAATGGGATTTCCGTGGTCTCTTCATAGGTATAGAACTTCTGTCCGACCTTTGCTCCATTCATACAATCAAGGACATCAATGGTGAGATTATCCCTGTCTGCAGCGGTTCGGTAGACCTTCCTGAGTGTATACTTGAATCTACCAACTGCTATTTCGTTATCGCTGTAATCGCTTTTTCTTCCGGCGATACGAAGGATTGTTCTCATCTTGTCTATGATTTTCTTAGCCAAGATGGGTGAGTGCGGCGCTGTGATAAGGCCTATGGGTGGCGTGGCTTCCTTGCTGTCCGAGCAAAAGAATGTCGTTTCAAACTGAGACTTGGGAAGAGAGTGATGCAATAACCCATTTCGACAATTCTCACAACACTCCTCAAACCCAAAGTGAACCATGCAGAATGGTTCACCATTCTGATTCGTGATATTAGAGTTGTATTCCTCTCTCTTGGTCGTGATATTCAAGACTTGTCCCGTAATGACGGGATGGTTCTTGTCTCTCAGGAAAATCATTCGACTTTCTACGAGGTCGGTTGCTATGAGTTTCATTCGCCCCCCAAGTCAATCCATAGCGCAAAAATTGCGTCTATGTAGTGTTTATAAGGGTTTCTCAACGGTTTTTTCACGCGGGTTCCTCTTGAGATAGAGATAGATGGTATGTGATGGATTATAGCCGTGATGTTCTGCGGTTGCCACTAATTCCCAATCGGTAAATGCTTCCTTAAGATAGGGATAGTTTTCAAGTTCATTTTGAGCCAAAGACCCATAAATGAGCGCCTTTTTGGGGAGAATAATATCTTCCATATACTTAAGTATATTTCGCACGAAGAGAAGATGATTCTCGGGGTTAAAACCTAAGGTAACACGAGAGCTAGGTCTATATATGGGTTCACCGCGATAATTTTTGAGTTTCTTAAGTTTGTCCTGATCTTTCAGGATACCCAGACCGGTGGTTACCGAACTCATTCCATCAAATGAGCCAATTTCGTTTATCCCACAGCAACAACGAGACCCATGAGACCACTGATTACCGTTCCCTTGGCTTGCCATGTCCGATATATAGTCGTCGAAATTGAATTCTATGTCCATGGGAGCAGACAGAAATTGGACGGTCCCGACTATCTGCTTAGACAATTTTGCAGGCTTCTCTTTTGTCGCAGGCATCAATGATTCTCCTTATGTTTTGGATGTATGTGTCAGTTACCCTTACTCCTGATTTGAATTGCTCAAATGCTGACATCATCCCCTGCGCGAGTTTCTCAAACCCACCCTTTTGCCATAACCAGCCAGCGTCGGGAGTTCTGTATTCGATAATTCCCTTGGTGGTGTTGTGTCTAAATGAACCAGCCTTTCCGTATACTGCGCGACGCTTGACTGACCATATATCGTCTCCCATCAGAACACTCGGGATTCCCACCTTAACGTCAAGTAACTTGACCAGCTCACAGGCTTCCTCTTGGAGAAGATAACCCACTTCCATATGGATATGGCCACCAGCGTATCTCTCTGAGAATGTGGTTGCGTCCACCTTGACTTCATTGAAGCAATTTGTGTATGCGTTTATGTCGGGGTCGCATCCCAGTTTGAAAACATCCTCTGGGAGATATGCCTTTTCTGGGATTTCGTCGATAGAACATCCCAACATATGAGAGAGTTTAAGGCCAGACTGATTCAACAGTTTGGTCGCATCCCTCAAAAGATACGAAATGTTTTCGCTTACGGCTATCGGAGACTTGGAAGGAAAAGGATTAAGCTCCAACGCCATACCATCTCGATTCATCCCACCACCTCTTGACCATCCATAGCGCACGAACTTGGACTCGGGTATAATATCAGAAGGACACTGGATGACGTCCCCCATGACCACAAAAGTCTCTGGGTCGGTGCCTAATGTAGCTACGCCAATCAGTTTCATAGGTATTCGTGTTTAGTGAGTTTCACTATGATTCTTCCGGCCTTTGAGGCGTTATCAACGCCGAAAGAGTACCACAAGTTCACGTCGATTCCGTTCTTGCCCAATTTCCTTAGAACCTTTTGAGCCATGGCGAGATGACTCCGAGCTTCTTCGGCAAGTGTTTCACACTGTGCGTGAGTGAGTTTTACGACTTTACGTTTCATCTGTCTTCTTATTTTGATTTGAGTAGGTTAGAAAGACCATCTGCGTACTTCTCAAGGTTCCTATCTCTTAATCCGGGCGCGGTGTTGATTTCGAGCACAAATGCCCTACGCGAGCCGTTCTCCTTCTGGGCATCAGTTATCACGTCCACAGCCCCAAAGTCCAGTCCTAGGGCATCTACGGCTGAAATAGAGGCATCTAGGACAGCTTTCGGGATGTTTTCGAGCGAATTCATGTCATGGAAGCCCCAACCGTGGTCATTGTTGCGAATGATTTGAGATTCTTCGGTGAATTTATCGAGTTGACTATCAAGATCAAATCTCTCTGTTAGTTTCTCGAAAAGTTCGTTCCTGAAATACTTTCTCTGGGCGAAGAGGACTTGGCCACCCATCACATGAACACGATATTCTTTGTGGGGTTTGATATATGCTGTTATGTAGTCACTCTTGTAAAATGGCTCATTTCCAAGTCCGTGGAAGATTCTAATGTCTGTCCCTCTTGAATGTCTATATTTTCTCCCAAGAGAAATCTTCGATTCGGGCCAAGGTGGTTCTTCGTCATCCCTAACTCGCCAGAAGGTTGGAACAAGAACTCCTGCTGTTTGGAGGGCCTGTAAAGCTCGAAACTTACTACCCGCGAGTGTGATAGCTTGGCGGGTATTGATTTCAGTGCGATGCCTCCAACGTCCAACAACTTTCCTGTCCTTCCAGACAAGTGAGCCGTATGCTGGCTCTGTTCCTCTTGGCCACTCAAATTCCCCGATGTCCGCCCACGTTGCGTCGACTTCACGAATGTTCCCCCATCTGATGATATGCGAAATGTTTTCGTTTTTCCTGCCTTCGCACTTTGCACCAAATCTAATGCCGAGCAATTTCGCCAATGCTCGACCCGTTGGCCTTGTCTTGGGATGATAGAGAAGGAATGGAGTCATTAGTAGTCCCTATAAAGTTCCATAGTGCCATCGACCTTGCGATGGATAATTCCAACCGACTTTAGATATTCCTCAAAGGCTCGTATATTAGATTCTTCTGCCGAAGCCCCGCGATATCCCATTTCATCGTTATAGGCTTCATTTGCACAAACAACTGCGTTATAGATGTCCCTAATAGTAAATACACCGCCGGGATACTTCAATACTTGAAGAAGCTCAATCTGGGTCATTGTATGATTATCCCTTCGTCCCATGAACCGCAAATGGTGAGAATTGAACCATCATTGAATGTAAGAACTATGCTATCCACTTCTAAGTCGTTTGGCCCACATTCTTTTCCGTCGAAGTCATAGCACTTGATACTATGAATAGTCCTGAAAATGAAATTGGCAAGGTCAAACATTTACATTGCCTTTCCATTGATGAGAAGCTGACCCTTATTATCCGTGATCGTGAGTTTTCCTTCTTTCAACATCTTGAGGCGGTTCTTGTATTCTGTGGATACTGTCTTGCCTTCGACTTTCATCTGGGCATTATCCTTGACTATTGCCAGATTGACAGTAGGCAGAATGACTCTCGAAACTTCCAATGCAAACGCTTGGAGTTTCTTCATTCTGTTAGAATGACTCACGACACTATTGGCAATCTCACGCATCTGTGCTAATGCCTTGATGTCATTCTTGGCAATGCCTTCCAGCAATTCCGGCGTAATCTTGTGCTGTCGGGCTATTGCAAGTGAGCTGGTGTCGTTCATTTCCTGCATTGCATTGCCGTAACTGTCGATGATCTGGTAGAGAATCTGCTTTGTGCCTGAAATCAGGATACGTTCGTTATCACAAAGCATGGTCTTAAGTTCATGTATGGCCTTCTGGACTTGGCCCATAACGGCTTTGGCTTCGGTGATAATCTCTGCGCCGTCAATCCATTCCAGAATGTCAAAATAGCGGGTTACTAACTCAAATGCGGATTGCTTCGCAAGTGGGTCGGATGCCGCCATGTATGCTTTCTGCGCGTCAAGAGCCAATGACTCAATATGCGCTGGTTTCGGCTTGCCCATCATTTCGTAGGCTTGTGCCGGAGAGATATTGGCCATTACTTTGCGTCCCGTACTTGTGATTTCCATAGTAATTTAAACACATACATTGCGAGTTTCGTGGCTACTATCTTCTCAGCGATATTATTGGGTACTCGCTGTATTTCACCATTATGGATAAACTGGATACACTTCATATATGTATCTCCGTGTAGTGAATGGAAAAGTATGACGGGCTTTCGTAAGGTTCAAGCACAACCGGAAGATGAGGGCCACGTCCTTAGTGTGGATTTACCTTGCACGCAAGCACCACAGAATATAGCTCACCCCACTCCCAGCCTACTCACCCGTCATTAAATTGGTGGGGGCAGGGACTCAGAGTTCGACACCCAAGGAGGGTGCGGTCCTGACTTAAAACCGCAAGTCTAAACGGTAAAGAAGATACCGTACTCCGTAAGAGTTTACCCCCAAGTGTCTCTCTAATCGGGCCTCGGTTCGTCAGCACGGGTCGCACTTGGTTAGTGCCCGGTTACTAACTACTGTACCCTCTCTTGGAAGAGTGAGAGACACTATGTGAGAGTCGCCCATAGTAGGCTATCTCGGTGAATCACATTCAAGGGGCGGTGGGAATCGCTGACTGGCTGGACTCGTCGGGGTATACCCGATTCAGGTCGGTCTAATTCAGGGTGCAAGTGAAAAAACATATCAAGAGGAACCCTCGAGTTTTTCGACCACAGTCTAGTGACGGTTCCTGACCGCCCGTATGTTACAGACCCGTACTAAGCGTGGTCTTGGTACCGTCTTTCGGCTTGGAGCCGATTTCCACGACGTTACCAGAGACCTGATGCCGCTTCCCGTCGATTTCCACCTTGCCGGAGAGGAAATAACCAACCGACCCCGATGCATAGGGGCGGTCTCCCTGCCGTGCGGTGACATTCATCGGGAAGGACATCCCATTAACCACGAGCACAATGCTCTTGGCCATAGGTGCCTCCGCATATGATATGAAGGAAAAATGCCCTTGTGTCCATTGTAGGGCGTGGCTACTTAGGGGACTGACATCTCCCCGGTGGAGGACTCACCGATGTTTCCATTCCCCATTCATCCACTCTAGGGGAGAGACTTGGTGTTAGGCGTGGATAGCCCGATGAAGCTAAAGTTTCCACGGAACTAGCCCCCGTTTGCAGTCGCAAACCGCTCGTCCATGCTAAGCCGTGGCCTACACATACCCAAAAGCTCCGGCCCGATAAGTGGATAACGGGAGTGTTACTGTGTTACGGTAAAGCTTCGATCTGTCGCCGCACGTTGTCCACGGCGGCCAAAAGCACCGATTTCTCGTACTGTCGCATCTCAGGCGTGGGATTGGCCCCTGTTGCCAAAATACGCTGGTAATACACACCAAACGCATTTCGGTTCAGGCCGTAGATTGCTTGGCCCAAGGGATGTTCCCGTTCTGGACGCGGAGTACGTTCGGCGCGTGCTTCGCGCTCAGCCACGCTACTCTCCGCTTAACGGTGATTGGTTATCCCCTTACTCTGGGGTGTTAGTTAATGTAAATGTCGGCTATCCGGAAGGATTTGACGAGAACAGTCCGCAGAAGAACGAACTGCCTGTGATATATGGTATGCCCCGCGTATTTCCCTACTGGGATTAGGGTATGCCAATTTACAGACCCATCCGGATTCAGAGAAGCACGGTCGATGTAATCCATAGTGTCCTCCGAATACGAAATTATTGCGTGTTACTAGCTCTTGGGCGCGGTCGCCAACCGCAATTACACATTGCCCCGGCGGTGTCCACTCAAATAGCTCACCGATGGAACCGGAGTGAACGTGGGGTACCCAAGAGGTAACCCATGAAGGTTACTACATCACCCCGATACCCAGCCGCTTAGCCT
>Ga0315284_10011930_pt1 | contig 12379 bp, 7 predicted proteins | sample YL17G09_16_MG_FD_203696 | JGI IMG/M metagenome (GOLD analysis project Ga0315284, IMG submission 203696) | Sediment microbial communities from Yellowstone Lake, YNP, Wyoming, USA - YL17G09_16 | ecosystem: Environmental > Aquatic > Freshwater > Lake > Sediment | place: USA: Wyoming | collected...
CAGATGTCGGGGCGGCGGCACGGCTCAAGGATGCTGACAGCTCGGTCATCACCGAGAAAAGCAAGTTGCCGGAGGGTTTCTTCGTGCACGACCTGGCGGTACGCAGCCTGCTTACCCCCGGCGACTGGAAGGAGGTGAACGGAGACTACTTCGGCCCTGACCGCTTCTATGTGGAGTTAGACAAGTCGGGGCCCCACTGGAGCTGGGACAGCACCACGTTCGCGCGGGCGGATAACATGCTCGCGCTTGCACCAAGCGGAAGAAGCACTTCCTACGTTGCAGGTGCGCGGACGCGCTATCAGACGGACTTCGTCTGGCGGCGTGGTTCCTTTGAGGGAGGGGCGTTCAACATCCGCGGGCGCGTGTACGAGAGACGCACGCGCAGTCCGTTGGAGACCGGCGACTCAAGCCTGAGGTGGGTGGAGGGGAGCTGGCGCACGGTTGAGCACGGCTGGGGCCTGCGCGGCGCGGTGTCTGCGGGTGCGTACTCCGCTACCCAGGGAGGTCTGGACGACACCGTGCTCGCCGGGAGGCTGGCAGCAAATCACTGGCTGACGCCGAGCCTCGGCGTGTTTGCTAACGCCCAGATGTCAACCACGGATGTGGTTGGCGAGAGTACCGACGTCATCAAGTCCTCCATGGGTGGCGCCCTTTTGTGGGACATCACCGACGGCGTGACCTTCAGCGGTACAGCGCGGTCGTACTCAGGCGGCGGGCAGATCGCCGCCAACAGCCACCTCGAAGGCTACGACGACCTTGGGGCGCGGCTGGAGCTGCATCCGTCCACAGCGGTGGACGTCAGTGCGTCGTACCGTCGGCGGAACGCGAGCGCGGAGCGGCTGCGGCTGGAGGACGACGCCTTCAACGCGTTTCTCTTTGCCGACCCGCCCGCGACGCGCGACGACCTGGCTGCGCTGAGGACTCCCACCTCCGCCGAGAGCGACCGATATGATGTGCGCGCGGCGTTCCACCTTGGCGATGATGTGATTCTCACCGCCTCGCGCTATGTCGAGGACTTCAGTGAGCTCCCCGTCGTGGGCAATCTGACGGCAGACCAGCCGGTGGACCCCTACTTCCCCGACCTGCGGCAGCAGGACGATCTTCGCCTGGCGTGGAACATGGGCGCGTTAGGCAGTCTGACGCTGCAGAGCAGCGAGTACGCCCGCCGTAACCGCGCCCGTGAGAGCGAGTACCGCATGGCGCGGCGCGGCGCGAGCTTCAGCGGGCCGCTGACCGACCGCCTGAGCTGGCGGGCGGGAGCCACGAAGAGCGAGCGCGATGCCGACCTGCTGGGCAGCGCCGAGGACTGGCAGGGCGACAGCTGGAGCTACGACCTGGGCCTCTACGGGCGGAGCGCGCTGGGGCTGTACCGGCTTAACTGGTCCCGCGTGGCACCGGAGGGCGGGAGCGACAGCGGCTCGACAACGCTGGGGCTGGAACTCAGACTGCGGCGTGCACCGGTATACGTATCAGGCTGGTGGCGGCAGTGGGACGGCGGCCTTGGCGTGTCGGGTTCGACGAGCGAGGCGGGGGTCGGCGTCGGCTGGCACTTCTCGATGCGCTAGGGTGGGCTCTGCCGCCCGTGGAATCGGCTAGAATCGATGCGGCCGCGCGTCGGCCTGTTTCACCAGCAGTGCAGGAGGACTGAGCCATGCCGAGAGTCGGAGTTGTTCTTTCGGGTTGCGGCGTCCAGGACGGAAGCGAGATTCACGAAGCCGTCTGCACGATGCTCGCATTGAGCCAGGCCGGCGCGGAGTATCAGTGCATGGCGCCGAACGCGCCGCAACTGCACGTGGTGGACCACCTCAAGGGCAAGCTGTCGCCCGGCGAATCGCGTAACGTGCTCGTCGAGTCGGCGCGCATCGCCCGCGGCAAGATCGTCCCGCTGAACGAAGTCAAGGCCGCGAGCTACGACGCGTTCTTCTTCCCCGGGGGCATGGGCGCGGCGAAGAACTTGTGCACCTACGCGCTGGAAGGGGCGAACTGCACGGTCCATCCGGAGGTTGCCCGTCTCGTGCGCGAGGCGCAATCCCAGGGCCGCCCGCTGTGCTTCATCTGCATTGCGCCGGTGATCGCCGCGAAGGTGCTGGGCAAGGACACGGGCGTCGAGCTGACCATCGGCGACGACCCGGATACCGCCGGCGCCATCAACAGCCTTGGGGCGAAGCACGTCGCATGCCCGGTGCGCGAGGCCGTCGTCGACAAGCAGCACAAGGTCGTGTCCACGCCGGCGTACATGAAAGCCGGGAGCATTGATGAGGTGTACGACGGGGTGAAGAGCGCCGTCCAGGCGACGCTGAAGCTCATCGGCTAGGCCGCGATGCTAAACTCAACGGGCGATGAGCGAGCCCCACATCCTCGTGGTCAACCTTGGTGCGGCCAGCTCCAAGTTCGCCCTATTCGCAGGCACTGAGTGTCTCACTGAGGCTTCGGTCCCCCTCAGTAATGAGGTTGCGCGGCTGTCGCCCGCGGACCAGAGACCGGTGCGGCTGGCTCACCTGCATGAGTTCCTCCGCCAGCACAACGTGCAGGCGGGCTCGCTTGCGGGAGTCGCTTCCCGCGGCGGGTTGATGAAGCCGCTCTCCACGCTGGGTGTCTACCGCGTGGACGGGGCGATGGTCGAGGACTTGGCAAGCGAGCGCTACGGGTCGCACCCGGCGAGTCTGTCCGCGATCCTCGCCTACGACTTTTCGCAGTCGCAGCAACCTGCCATCCCGGTGTTCGTGGTGGACCCGATCACCACCGACACGCTGTGGGATGAGGCGCGGCTGTCTGGAGTGCCAGAGATCGTGCGCTCGGGGCGGCACCACGCACTCAACGTCCACCGCGTGTCGCGGCTGGCGGCAGAGCGGCTGGGCAAGCCGCTGCACGCCTGCAACCTCGTCGTGGGCCACTTCGGCAGCGGGGTGAGCATCTGCTCCGTGGTTGGCGGGCGCGTGGTGGACGTGAACGACGCACAGCTGGGCGAGGGGCCGTTCAGCGTCGCCCGGGCGGGGACGCTGCCTATCCGCGGCGTGCTGGATCTGGCCTACGCTGAGCCGGACCGCAAGCGCCTGGAGCAGCGTGTGGCGAGGGCCTCGGGTATGGCGGCTTACGTGGGGACCGCCGGCTTCCCAGAGATCGAGCGCCTGCTTAGTGAGGGCAGCGGCGAGGCGCACCGGGCGTACAGGGCGATGGTGTTCCAGAGCGCGAAGTACCTGGCGGCGGCTGCTGGCGCGCTGGGCGCTCCGCCCGACGCAATCGTGCTCACCGGCGGGCTGATGAACAGCGAGCGATTCACCGCTGACATTGAGCAACGGATCTGCTGGCTCGCGCCAGTCATCTGCCTGCCCGGCGAGGAGGAGATGGCGGCGCTTGCCGAGGGCGTTTATGCCGCGCTGCGTGGCGCCGTGCCGGTGTTCGAATACGGCGAGGCGGAGACACCGTCCGAGGCGCCGCCGCGCATGTTCAGCGAGGTGCTCTCGCGCGCGCTGCGGACCGAGAGGTGCGCCTTCGTCGTCGCCGGCGGCAACCAAGCAGAGGTGGCTGAGACGGTGTGCTACTGCCTGGACGAGGGAATCCGCGGGTTCACGCTCGTCGGACCGGCGAGCGAAATCACGGCGGCTCTCGTGGCCGAGGGCGTCAGCGCTGAGGTCGTCCGCATCGTGGACAGCAACGATGTGGTCAGTGATGCCATCGCCTTCGTGAAGGCCACGCCGCGCGCTGTCCTGGTCAAGGGCAACTGCAACACGGCGGCGCTGTTGAAGGCTGTGCTGGACTGTCTGCCCAAGGACCGGCGCCCGTTCCTCAGCCATGTCGCGGTCATCGAGAACCCGATGGGTGGACGGCTGGTAGGCATAACCGACGGCGGACTGAACGTCGAGCCGGACCTTGAGAAGAAGATCGCGATCATGGAGAACGCAATAGCCGCATTCCTCGCCCTCGGCGTGAAGAGGCCGCACGTGCTGCTGGCCGCGGGGATGGAGGACAAGGGCCAGGACGTGCCGGCGATCGCCGACGCGCGCGAGATCGTCAAGCGGCACCGCGACGGGGCGTGGCCCGAGGCAGTGATCGACGGGCCCTTCGGCTTCGACGTCGGGCTGAGCAGCGAGGCGGCAGCGCTCAAGGGCATCCGCTCGGACGTGGCCGGGCGGGCGGACATCATCCTCACGCCCAGCCTGGAGAGCTGCAACTTCGCCGTCAAGGCTGTGACGCTGTACTCCGGCCAGCCGTGGGCGGGGCTGGTCGTGGGCGGGCCATTTCCGGTGATTGTCGGCTCGCGCAGCGACGACGCGCCCAGCCGCGTGGCGAGCATCGCCTTCGCCCGGCTGGTGACCGCCGGAATGGCGAAGCTGGCCGCCAAAGCGCATGGCTAGGTCGCCGCTGCTCGATGCGCTTGCCGCCTGCCCGGTGTGGGACGGCTTGAGCCGGGGCACGGTCGTCGTTGCCTGCTCAGGCGGCCCGGACAGCACGGCCATGGCCTGCGCCGTTCGTGAGCTGCTCGACGACATGAGCTTCAATGTCCGATTCGCAGTGCCGCCTCGACTCATGCTGTGGCACCTCGATCATCAGCTTCGCTCGCAAAGCGGGGCTGACGCGGCATTCGTGAGGCGCCTGGCAGAGGATCTAGGAGTGCGCGCAGTGGTTGAGAGAGTCGATGTGGGGGCGGAGCAGCGCGAGCGCGGCGGGAACATGGAGCAGGTTGCCCGCATGGTGCGCTACGAGCATCTTCTGGCGCTGCTGGGGGCAAGCGAGACTGGCGAGGCGGGCACACTTAAGGTGCCTGCGCGGGCGCTCACAGCGCATCACCTCGCCGACCAAGCTGAGACGGTGCTGTTCAGGCTCGCGCGCGGGGCGCATCTGCGTGGGCTGCGCGGCATCCTGCCTGTGCGCGATGGGGTGATCTACAGGCCGTGGCTGTCCATTACGCCTGACGCGATCCGTGAGTACTTGGCGGTTCGTGGGCAGGCGTACGTAACCGACCCGACCAACGTTGACCGGGATCTAGCGCGGAACGCCATCCGCCACGAAGTACTGCCTGTGCTGAGCGCGCTGAACCCGCAGGTTCGGGAGCACCTTGCCGGGCTCGCTTTGGCTGTCAGCCGCATTGAGCAGGTGATCGAGTCCGCGCTGTCCGCTCTGCCGGTGAAGATACTGGCAGCGCAGGTGCTTGCCGACCACCTACCCGTCCTCGCTGACCCGCAAGGCACGTACGAAGTGCACTTCCTTGAGGCGGGATGGGGCGACCCTGCACTGCTGTTGGCGTACCTGTCCCGCATGCTCCGGGCGGCTGCCCTGCGCGCCAGTCGTATGCACTATGGCGAGCTTGACCGCTGGTGCACGGAAGGCGCGTCCGGGCCGCTCCACCTATGCGGGCTGAGCTTCTCGCTGATCACTTCGCAGGCAGTGGCTCTGGCATGTGCACCGAGCGGTGCCACGCCTCCTCCCGGCGAGTCCGAGTTCGGGCTAGGCGAGGCGGTCTGCGCGGGGCTGCGCGTGTCGCTGGAGGAGGGCTCCGGCGGCCCGGCAAACGAAATTCACACTCGGCGGCCGCAAGGCCAACGCACCTGGCCTGCAATGGTCTCAGCCATTGTCGACGGCGCCGGGCCCAGGCATTGGTCAGCTGCCTTACCGGGCGGCACGGCGCTCCCGCTCAGGCTGCGTCCGTGGCGCGCCGGCGACCGCGTGCCGCTCAAGGCTGGCGGGACGAAGAAGGCAGGCGACATCTTCACTGATGCGAAGATCCCCTCGTGCTTCCGTACTGTGTGGGTCGTCGTAGCGGATCGGGACGACCATCCGCTCTGGGTGCCGGGCCTCAGCGATCCACCTCTCCCTGCCGGCACGCAAGGTGAGGCCGAAGTGCTGCGGCTCACGCTGACGCGGCAGAGCACCGAGGGTCCGTAGGATCATGGCAGGCTATGAGCTAAGCGACACGGTTGTTGCTCCGGCGACAGCTCTTGCTCAGTCGGCGATCGGCGTCGTGCGGCTGTCAGGCGCTCAGGCATGGTTGATCGCCCGCGAGCTTCTGGACAGCCTGCCGGAGCAACCGCAGGCGCAGCGCGCGTACGTGTGCGCGCTTGGACCGCTGGACGACGGCGCCGGGGGACGAATCACCGAGCGTGCAGTGGCAGTGTTGTGGAAGGGGCCGCACAGCTACACTGGCGAGGACCTGGTCGAGCTGTCCATTCACGGCAGCCCTGTACTGCTGCGTCTCGTGGTGGCACGTTGCGTCGAGCGCGGAGCGCGTTATGCCGAGCCCGGCGAGTTCACCTACCGCGCGTACGTTAACGGCAAGCTGGATCTGGTGCAGGCGGAGGCGGTGCAGGAGGTGATCACTTCCGCGAGCCAGCGCGCGCTTGGCCTGGCGAGCACAGCCCTCTGGGGCGGCGTCAACCGCCGCGTGCGGGACTGGGTCGACCGCATCACAGCGTGGCTGGCGGGTATCGAGGTGATCCACGACTACGCGGCGGATGATCTTGACGCCACCCTTGATCCCTCCTCGCTGCTTACGCATGATGGGCTCAGGGCAGGAATCGCAGAGCTTCTCGGCGAGATGCGCAGTGCCCTGGACGATTCCCGCCGCGTGGCGCCGCTGCGCGAGGGCATCGCGGTGGCGATTTGCGGGCCGCCGAACGTCGGCAAGAGCACGCTCTTCAACGCGCTGCTCGGCTTCGACCGCGCCATCACGGCCCCCGAGCCCGGCACGACCCGCGACTACCTGGTTGAGTCCCTCGACGTGCAAGGGATCAAGCTCAGCCTCGTGGACACGGCGGGTATCCGCGATGCGCCCGGGGCGCTTGAAACCCCGGGCGTGCACCACGCTGGCGAATGGGCCCGAGCGGCCGACCAAGTCTTGTGGGTCACGGCGGCGGACCTCCCGCCAGCGCCGCCGCCAGCGGGCGTCGGCCAGGTCATGCAGGTTGTCACACGCTGCGATCTGCTGGCGAAGTGGCCGGAACCATCCATTGGCATTCACTTCGTGTCCGGCCTGACGGGGCAAGGGCTGGCGGAGCTGCGCGCCGCGCTGGGCGCAATCGCCTCGTCTGTGGGCGAAGGCATTGCTGAAGCGTTCAACGTGCGCCAGGCTCAGGCCGTCGGCGAGGCGGTGGACGCCTTGGCGCAGTGCCTCGCGGCGGCTGAAAGAGGCGCGCCCTTCGACATGCTCGCTGCGGACCTCTATGAGGCGCGCACGCGGCTTCACGGCGTCTATGAGCAGGCGGACCGCAGCATGGTGATCGACCAGGTGTTCTCGCGGTTCTGCGTTGGCAAGTAGGGCAACCGCCCCACACAGCCTGCTATCCTAGGGCGGTGTCCCCCAGCGTCCTCGGCATGGTCTTCGCGCAGCTCAACGCGCTGTTCGCGGGCGTGCTGTTTGCGACGGGGGACATCGTGGTCGACAAGGTGCCGCCGGTGCGATTCGCCGCGCTGATGTACCTCATCACCGCGCCGGTGAACACGCTCTGGTGGTGGCTGACCCGTAGAGGCTACCTGCCGCGGATCCACCCCCGCCCGGAGGGCTCGGGACGACGATTCACGCGGCACGACGCGCTCTGGGTTGGCATTCATTCGCTCTGCTCAGTGGCCGGGATCGCGCTGCTCTGGGCGGGCATGGCGCGCCTTGAGACAGCCGTGGGATCGCTGCTCAGCCGGCTGGAAGTAGTCGTTGCAGTTATGCTCGGCCTGGCGTGGCTTGGCGAGAGGCTCAGCCGCCCGCAATGGCTGGGGCTCATCGTGACGCTGGCGGGGGCGGCGATCATCCGCTGGACGGTGCTGGCGGGGGAGCCCCTGGGGTTCCTGTTGCTGGTCCTCTCGGCGTTGTCCTTCGGCCTAGCCGAGGTGACCGGCAAGGTGGCGGTACGCACGGTCCCGGTGCCCAAGCTGGTGCTCATCCGCGGCTGGGTGATGCTGCTCTGCCTGGTCATCCTGGCGCAGGCGCTGGAGCCGGGATGGCAGTCGTTGACCCCCACACTGTGGGGGCTGACTGTGCTCTCGGCGTTCCTCGGCCCGGTGCTCTCGCGCAACAGCTACATGCTGGCTCTGTCGTACCTGCCGGTGAGCCTGGTGGTGCTGCTCAACCAGACGCAGCCGCTCTACGCGGCGCTGGCGGCGTACCTCATGCGTGGGGAAGTCCCGAGCCGGCAGACGTGCTTGGGGGGCTTGGTGCTCCTTATCGGCGTCGCCGTGCTGGCCTGGCGGCATATCGACGGCGCGAGGCGCAGGGCGCTGGGCCCATCTCAGGCGACCGGCGGCTCCTCGCCGTAGGCTCGGGCGTACTGCTCGTGCCAGTCGCCCGGCGGGATGCCGTTGTCGATCGGCAGGTGGCACTGCTTGTACTTCTTGCCCGACCCGCAGTAGCAGCGGGTGTTGCGCCCCAGCTTCGGCGCCGCGCGGCGCAGGCTGACGCGCTTGCCGTGCTCGTCCGTCATGCCGGGCTCGGCCCGTCCCGCCCCGCGGATGTTGTAGGCGCTCTTGCGCTCAATCTCCGGGGTCTCGAAGCGCACGAGGAAGATCTTGCGGATGACGTCGAGCTGCACCTGCTGCTTCATGTCCTCGAAGGCGGCGAAGGCCTCCTGGGCGAACACCACCACTGGATCCTGCTGGCCGTAGCCGCGCAGCGAGACGCCGGAGCGCAGATGGTCGAGCATGTTGAGGTGATCGATCCAATTCTCGTCGATGCTCTTCAGCGTGATCACGCGCTCGATCTCGCGCATCGTGGGCGCGCCCGCGGCCCGGGCGTTGGCGGAGAGCTCCTCCGGCGTGATCTCCGGGTACTGCTGCCGGAGCACGAAGCGGCCGATCTCCGCCTCTTTCTGCTCGTAGAGATTGATCACCTTCGCCTCAAGCATGGCGGTGATCTCAACCGGGGAAAGGTCCTGGAGGTCCTCTGCGGTGAACTCCTGAATGGGGAAATTCAGCCGCGCCTCGATGGTGAGCCTCTCGGCGTCAACCTCCACCACGCGGCCATGTGAGACGGTGTTGTTGTTGACGACGCGCTCGACCGCGCTGCGGACGAACTCCAGGGTCTGCTCGCGCAGGTCCCCGCCGGCGAGGATTCTCTTCCGCTCGTCGTAGATCACCGAGCGCTGCTTGTTCATCACGTCGTCGAACTGCAGCACGTGCTTGCGGATGTCGAAGTTGCGGCCCTCCACCTTCTTTTGGGCATTCTCGATGGACCGGCTCAGCATCCGCGATTCGATGGGGATCTCCTCCTCGATCTTCAGGAATTCCATCAGCCGCTCAACCCGCTCGCCGCCATACATTTTCATCAGGTCGTCGTGCAGCGAGAGGTAGAAGCGCGACTCGCCGGGGTCGCCCTGCCGGCCCGAACGCCCGCGCAGCTGGTTGTCGATGCGGCGGCTCTCGTGCCGCTCCGAGCCGATGATGTACAGCCCGCCAGCGCCGAGCACCCGCTCGCGCGCGGCCTCATGTTGCGGGCGCATCTGCTGGATCAGCTCGCGCAGCTCCGCGTCATGCTCCTCCGGGTCGACTCCCATTCCCTTGAGCTGCTCGCGCGCCGCAAACTCCGCGTTGCCGCCCAGCACGATGTCCGTGCCTCGCCCCGCCATGTTGGTGGCGATCGTCACTTGTCCGGGACGCCCTGCCTGCGCCACGATGAAGGCTTCCTTCTCGTGATACTTCGCGTTGAGAATCTCGCAGGGCACGCCGCGCCGCTTCAGCAGCTCACCCAGGCGCTCGCTCTTCTCAATGCTGATCGTGCCGACCAGCACGGGCTGCCCCTTGGCATGCCGCTCCACGAGGTCTTCCACGATGGCGTTGAACTTCGCCTTCTCGTTCTTGTACACGGCGTCGGCGTGGTCAGCGCGGATCACCGGCATGTGCGTCGGCACGACCGCGACGTCCATGGCGTAGATCTTCTTGAACTCCTCCTCCTCGGTCTTGGCCGTGCCGGTCATCCCGGCAAGCTTGTGGTAGAGGCGGAAGAAGTTCTGAATCGTGATCGTCGCCAGCGTCTGGGACTCAGGTGCGACCTCCAAACCCTCCTTGGCCTCGATCGCCTGATGCAGCCCCTCCGAGTAGCGGCGGCCGAACATCAGCCGGCCGGTGAACTCGTCCACGATGATAACCTCACCGTCCTTGACCACGTACTCCACGTCTAAGCGGTAGAGGCCGTGCGCCCGCAAGGCCTGCTGCACAAAGTGCGAGATCTCGGTGTTGGCGTAGGCGAACAGGTTCTTCCCGGGCTCCTCCTCGGCGGGGTCCTCCACCAGCACATCGTCGAGCTCGCGCTCGACGCGCGTGATGCCGCGGGAGGTGAGTACCGAGCTGTGGCCCTTCCGGTCGTATTCGTAGTCCCAGGTCTTGTCGGCGTCCTCGTCCCGCCGGCGGCTTAAGGCCTGCTCGATGAAGTCCTTGGGCTTGTCCTCGCCTGTCGCGTCCTTGGACGAAAGGCGCCGGACGACACTGTCCACCCGGTTGTAGAGGCTCGTGTCCTCGGTGGACGACCCAGAGATGATCAGCGGCGTGCGCGCCTCGTCAATCAGGATGCTGTCGCACTCGTCAACGATGCCGTAGTTCAGCTCGCCCTGGACGACATCCTGGATGTGGATCACCATGTTGTCCCGGAGGTAGTCGAAGCCGAACTCATTATTCGTGCCGTAAACGACGTCGGTGCGATAAACCTGGACGCGCTCCGAGGGGCGCGTGGTGTGCTGCAGAACGCTCAGGCCGACGCCCAGCAGGCGGTAGATCGGCCCCATCCACTCCGCGCCGTGGCGTGCGAGGTAGTCGTTCACCGTGATCAGGTGCGCCCCCCGCCCGGTCAGGCCGTTGAGCACGAGGGCGGGCACGGCGGAGAGCGTCTTGCCCTCGCCGGTCTTCTGCTCGGCGATGCGGCCCTCATGCAGCCCGATCGAGGCCACCATCTGTACGTCGAAGTTGCGTAAGCCCGTAGTGCGCACCGAGGCTTCGCGGCAAAGGGCGAACACCTCCGGCAGGTGCCGCTTCATCGCCTCGTCCACCTTCGGGTGGGGGTTGCCGTACTGGGCTACTTCATCCTGAATCTCGCTGCGGATCTGGCTGATGCGCTCGCGCATCGCGTCGTCGGAGAGCTGTTTGGCGCGCGGTTCGAGGTCGTTGATCAGGGTGACGACGCGCCGCATGCGAGCTATGTCGCGCTTGTTCGTGTCGAACATCAGGCCGAAGATGTCCATCGTCCGTTCCTCAGACCCCCGTGTCTGCCGCCAGCGCACTTGGCCGTCGACTGGCCTTGGCGGCTGCCTCGGGTTCATCTGCCGCGCCCCCAGGCGGAGAGAGACAGTAATGAGGCCAGTACATCAACCCTCCACCGCGGGGAACCCGCTAGACCTCCTCCTCTTCGTAGGCGTCGATTTCCTCCTGTACCTCGATGCAGTACTTCGCCCACGGGATGGCCTTGAGCCGGGTGGGTTCGATGCTCTTCCCGGTCTTCTGGCAGATGCCGTAGTAGCCCTCCTCGATCGCCACCAGCGCGTCGTCGATGTCGCGCAGCGTCTTCTCCAGGTTGCGGATCATCAGCTCGTCCTTCACCAGCTCGGAGGACTCGGTGATGAAGTCGCTGTCCGGGTCGCCCGAGTTGCGTTCGTAAACTTGATCCTCGTCCAGGCTCTTCTTGATCTTCTTGCGCAGGCCGGCCAGCTGCTTGCCGATCTCATCCTTCTTCTGCTCCAGCAGCGTCTGGTACCGCGGCAGGTCCGACTCCTTGATTGCCATGCTCGTTGATTCCCTCCTTCAACAGGAACCCTACATAATACGGCGGTTCACGGCGCGCGGCAAGTGTCCGAACGGGTTCGTCGTTAGTGTGGCGGCGGCCCTGCCACGAGAAACCTGTTGATTGCGGGCCGGGCACCTGCGCGGTGGGGCCGTTGACAAGGCCCCTTTGAGCGGGTATCCTGCATCGCCCGTCCATAGCGGCGCCGGCGTAGCTCAGTTGGCAGAGCGGCTGATTTGTAATCAGCTGGTCGTCCGTTCGATTCGGATCGCCGGCTGTTCCCGTTCTCCGCGTCCTATTCTGCGGCGGGGCTGGCATCTGCTCTGGTAGAATGTCCGCGTACACGGAGGGATGGCCGAGTGGCTAAAGGCGGCAGACTGTAAATCTGCTGGGCAACGCCCTACGTTGGTTCGAATCCAGCTCCCTCCAATCCTCGGCATCACCGGTGAGGCTTCAGCGCACTCCTGTAGCTGCAAAGCAGCAACAACACCGCCGCGGCGGGGTATGCAATCCGCGTGTACCAACGAAAGGAGCAACGTCATGGAGTATAGGGATCTGGGCTCGTCTGGCCAGCGCGTCTCAGCCATGGGCCTCGGGTGCATGGGAATGTCGGACTTCTACGCCGGTCGTGATGAGGCTGAGTCGATCGCCACGATTCACGCCGCCCTGGACGCGGGGGTGAACTTCCTCGAC